>Ga0181528_10000190_pt1 | contig 57513 bp, 47 predicted proteins | sample PEATcosm2014_Bin_47_FD_119742 | JGI IMG/M metagenome (GOLD analysis project Ga0181528, IMG submission 119742) | Peatland microbial communities from MTU Mesocosm Facility, Houghton, MI, USA - PEATcosm2014_Bin10_10_metaG | ecosystem: Environmental > Terrestrial > Soil > Wetlands > Peat | place...
CCGAGACAGCGTGGCTCGCTTTCTAGATAGTGAATCCGGGCTAAGCGTCGTTGGTGGTTGTACCTCGATCGATGAAGCAAGAACATTCCTACAGGAAAATGCCGTCGATCTCGTACTGCTTGACTTCGATCTCGGCGAGCGGGATGGCATTGACTTCATGCGAGCGGTGGAGAGCATTGGCTTTACCGGAAAAGTCTTGCTGGTAACGGCCGGAGTTAATGAAGCGAATGCCGCGAACCTCGTGAGAAGAGGCATGCAATCCTGGGGATGTTAGGGCCCCGGAGAAGCTACCTCGGTTCCGATCAGCGCTTGCTCCAGCCGTCCGCAAACGCCGTTAGCGTCTCACTCTTTCGTGTGCCGGTAGATCACTGAATCTGGCTGTGGAACACCATGCCTGTCACCCTGTCCGAAGTTTGTATCGTCGCCGTACTAATGCTGGATAGCGTACCGTCCGCTTGGATGGCGAACACATATAGATTGTTTGCAGAGGAACTACTGACCGAAGTGTAGAGGTATTGGCCGGAGGGTTCAATGTAAACGCCCGTAGCATTTGCGAGAGATGCGGATGGAGACAGCGTGAGTGCAGTCAGAGTCCCCGCGTGCCTGTTGACCGTGAATGCACTTAACCCGGTCGCGTTTGCGACATAAACATAGTGACCCGAAGGTTCCACCGCCACCGACGTGGGCACACCGGTGAGACTCACGTCGAATGTGTCCGTCAATTGGCCGCTCGTATCCACGGTCAACATGTGAAGCTTGTTATCGCTTCCCGCTACAAAGAGCAGGTTTCCTAAAGTGTCGGCGCAGATTGCAAGTGGCGATGCGGAGATTGGGAAAGCTGGGACTGGTCCCGCTCCAGCGAACTGAAATTGAGAGATACTGTTCGCGGTCTGATTCGCTACATACAACGAACGTCCGGCAGGGTCGATGGCAAGCGGACCGGCACCGCTTTGAGCTACGAACGTCGCTGGCGTCCCCGGGGACGATTGCAAGGTTTCCCAATCGCCAGGTGAGCTGCCATATACATACTGATAGACCAGGCCCGAAGACGAGTCAGCCAAAAAAGCCACGGTTCCAGATGGATCTATAGCCAAGCCCGCGGGACTTATAACGTCGCGAAAGCTGGGACCTGCAGTCAGCGCTCCGGTGCTGTCGTTCACGCCATAGCCCTGAAAAGTAGATCCTACCGCACGCGCTGCTACTAGCAGATCTGAATGCCACGGCAGCATTGCAAGTGAGGACGGGGAAGTTAGCGTTGGCGTGCTCTGAAGAGGCGTGAGACTTCCGTCCGAATTCAGCGTGAAGGAATCAATTTTGCTGTCTCCGCTGGTTGTTATGTAGGCCTTCTGCGTGGCGTAAGTCACCGGCGTAGCGCCGCCTAGCAACAGGAGACCGTTCTGCAAGTTACGCCCGGCCATCTGGCTCAACAATGCTGTGGTGCCATCGGTGTTCAGCTTGTAGGTGGCTAAAATATTCTGAGAATTTACAGAGTTAATGCTGGTGCCGATTACATAAATGAACTGACCTGAGGGATCTACCGTGACAGACGTCGCCAGTCCTGACGGAACCTGTTCGATCTGATTCAATTGGCCGTTTGCCGCCACGGTGAAGCGCACAAGCGCGGAGCTGTTCGCATCATGATTGTTATCCATCGAGCAAGTTGTAAATGCGAGGCTTCCGTCGGGCGAGAATTGGAGTGTTGTCGGATTAACACAGGGAGCAACATTCGTGGCTCCCGCGGTTAGCGCTCCAGTTGTTCTATTGACGGTAAATCCGGTGATCGCAGCGCTGTTGCCGTCTGCCATATACAGGTAGTCGCCTGAAGGATTGAAGGATAGAAGACCGTAAGTATTCGTCGGCAATTGGATTGGCGTGCCTTCGATGGGCGACAGAGAACCGGTCGAGGGATCGATGGTGTATCCGTACGCATAAGCCGGGCTGCCCGCAGTTATGGCCTCTGCGACGACGTAGAGAAACTTGCCGAGTGGATCAATCGCAAGCCCCCCTGGGTAACTGGGAAGGGTGAGAGAGCTCACAACGGAAAGGTTTCCACTAGAGTCCTTTGCCATTGTTACAAGATTCGGGCTGACTTCCTCGATGCCAGGAGTTGCGTAGGCGAAGTTCCCGCTGGGCTCGAACTGTATGCAGCCGGGAGCTTCAGCAATAGCGTACGGATTCCTAGGAAAAGGTGAAAGTGTTCCGGTGGTCGCATCGAGCGTGTAGGCCACGATAAGGCCCGAGTAGCCGCTGCCTTCCGAAACCTGCGTCGTGACATAGACGTAATGATTTGACGGATCCGTCGTAATACATCCGAAGCCGGCATTATTATAGGTTCTTGTCGACTGATACCCTGCATACCGCGGCTGCCCACTCGAGGCATTGATCGTCAATCTTGATATGTCTTGTCCAGCGTCGCTGAGGTTGTAGAGGTAACGAGGAGTCGCGAGCACGGTGATACTTGCGGTGCTGGAAAAGCTATCGAGAGTCGCAGTGAGCTTTGTGAATCCTGCCCGAAGTGGAGAAGCAGCCCCACTTGCGTCGACGCCAGCGATGAAGGGATTCGCCACCGTCCATGCCACTTGGCTGCTGAGATCGGCCGTGCTCTGATCGCTGTAGGAACCTGTGGCAATGTATTTCTGCGGAAAGGCCGCTCCATATTGAATCGTTGCGCTCGCCGGTGACAAGGTCATTCCCATAAGGACAGGCGGCCCGATGATCAGTTGTGTGCTGCCCATCACGGAGCCGGATGTCGCCGTGATTGTACAAGTTCCAGGATGGTGAGAGGTCGCAAGCCCCGTGCTGCTTACGTCCGCGAGAGTCTGGTCTGATGTGGCCCAAGTCACAGAAGTCATTGGCTGAGAAGTGCCATCCGTGAGCGAACCGGTCGCGGTGAATTGCTGCTGCAATCCGGCAGCTACCGAAGCCGTTGGTGGGTTCACGGTAATCGAAACAAGGGCGGCTGGTGTAACCGTTGCCGATGTGGTTCCTTTGATCGAGCCAGATGCGGCGGTAATCGTGGCAGTTCCTAAAGCTTTGGAAGTAAGCAGGCCGGTGGTAGAAATCGTTGCAATGCCGGTTGCCGATGATGTCCATGTCACGTTGCTCAGTGCTTGTGTGGACTTGTCGGTGAGTGTGCCTGTGGCTGTGAATTGCTGATTCAGCCCAAGCGCCACAGTTGCATTCGCTGGTGAGACGGAAATCGACGCCAACACCGGGGCAGTGACCGTGAGGGTCGTTGTGCCCGTGACTGTCCCTGACGTGGCTGAAATGATCGACGTGCCCTGCCCTAGCGAACTCGCCAGGCCTGAAGTGTTTATAGAAGAGACTCCCGGACTCGCTGAAGACCAGACAACGGAACTGGTAAGATCCCTGGTTCCCCCATCGCTGAATGTCCCCATTGCAGTCATCTGCTGCGTCAATCCGAGTGCGAGGGACGGGCTCGCAGGCGTGATATTGATCGCGGTCAAACTAGCTGGGGGCGCCGTTGCTGATGACCCTCCACCACCACAAGCGGTGAATGCAGCTAGAAGGAAGATGACAACGAGAATGACGAGCCAGCGGTAAGTCTTAGGAAGGGACAGTTCAGGCATGAGTCTCCATCATGAAGACAAAAAAATCGCAGGGGGAATGCAGAAGCATAGTAGCTGATTCTTGCAGGCTGTGAGTAGCAGAATATTTTGGACATTGCGCGAGAACTGCTGGCGTGTCATCGGTCTAGGCGGATCAGTTGCCAAGGAAAGGATCAGAAATCGTGACCGTCCGCCTGAGGCGAAGTGGCGCAGATCGTTTGCTTCCAAGTGGAGGTCAAACGTAGAATCGGATTTCTGAGTTCGATTACAGGGTTGGTGCCAGACAAATGCAATTCGATATAACTCCTATCCGTGCATGCCGAGTTTTTCTGCTCTCCGGACTATTGCTTGTGGCTAACCATGCTGTCAGTGCGCAATCTGTAAGCGAGGCTCCGTCTCCGTCATCGCAGCCGGCCTCACGACAGACTCCGCAAGTGGTTCCTCCGGGTCAAATGTCGGGCAGTTCTTCTGTTAAGCCGCCGACTGCGCCGGAGCCGGTTCTTGAGATTGCAGACGTTGTCCGAGCGGCGGAAGACGAAGGCCGCAGCACATCAATCAGTAGCTACATTGCGGAAGGTATCGGAATCAAGAACACTCAGATTGATTCGTCCCCAGTGCAGGCTCGTGCCCTGAGTGATACACAGCGGGAGTTCTGCGTCATCGACGACACAGGTGCTCTGCTGTTTATGATGAAAGAGGGAGACACCACCGCGGTGTATTTGGCCAACCACGCCGGGGTGCTCCAAGTGGCAGGGCGCTTCTATCCAGGGCGCTTCCGCTCGCAGGAATTTAAGAGCATTTCCAAGGATAAGGCCGCTGCCGGGTTCACTGCCGAAAAGGAATTTTGGATCAATAAAGTCTCGCCTGGCAAGTATGGCGCGGTGGCCAAGCCCGTAGGCCCCATCAGCACCCCAGCCTCTTCCAAACCTGTTACGGCTGCCAGGGAAGCTGCTGCCCCCAAGGCTTCTGCAACCGCAGCCGGTGAAAATGACAAGCTCAGTCAAATGACTCCCAAGGAGCGAATCAAGTATCTGAACCAGCAGATGCGTCAGGCAAAGCAGGACGCGAAGCAGGAGAAAAAGGAAAGCGCGAAGAAGCAAAAACTCGACACGAAGACAGCCGCGCAAAAGTCCCAGAATACTGACAGCGATGCACCTCCCGCCAAGAAGAAGATCTCCTGGTTTTAATCCGAGCCTCGGGCTTGACCACCGCGTTTATGGCAACGAGGATGCGCGGATAAGAGCGTATATGAGACCGCCGCTGTCCCATTGCGGCATGCCCGGCATGGCTCCAGGAGAGCTTTCTGCCAACCCCAAGATTCAGTCTGAATTGTAAGAACCTATTGACATGTAGAGACAAGGGTGCGAGTCTCCTCGAACCGAGGGTGTCGGACTCGTTCCGGCGCTGGCGTTGCTCAATGCGTAATTGGCCGCCTCCCATCGTAATCAGAAGCGAGTAACTAAGGCGGTAAAGTGAAAGAAGGAGAATGTGAGATGGGTGTAGAGTCAGCGATGGTCCCGGCTGGAGCACTCATTCATCGCGAGGACAGCGGACAGTTTTAGTCAACGTCGCAATTGGACGACAGGGTGATTGGCATGCGTAAGCAGAACGGCTTCTCTCTCATTGAACTTCTAATCGTTGTGGCGATCATTCTTGTCATAGCGGCGATTGCAATTCCGAATTTTCTGCAATCCCGCATTGCTGCAAACGAAGCCTCGGCCGTAGCCTCATTGCGCAACATCGATACTGCTCAAATGACGTTCTCCTCCGCATATCCCACCGTGGGCTTTGCTGCCAGCCTGTCAGTTCTAGGCCCCGGATCCACAGCAGGGAACACTAATTCAAGCTCGACAACCGCACTCCTGCTGGACGGAGTTCTGGGATGTCCGGCAGGTATCGGTACAACCCCCTGCGCAAAGAGCGGTTACAACTTTCTGATCAGCGGAGATGGCCTGATCCCGAGTGTGACTTATGCAGCAACGGGTGATCCAACCGCGATGAATCAGAGTGGCAGAAGGCATTTCTTTACCGATTCGTCCTTTCTAGTCCGATACAACTCTACGGTCTCAGCCACCTCGGCAGACGCTCCAATGCAGTAAGCCGCCTGAACTTATATTCTGAAACTGCAACGCCGGACCACAGTTGTCGCATTCTTGAGTTCTTAGTTTCTGGCGAACCCGCTGGAAGCCTAATCTCTTGGAATGGCATCCCACTGGCGAGGCATTCAGGAGCCCTGGCAGCAGAGCCCAATTCCGCCTCGGAGGGGTGTCCATGAACACAACAGTTCAAACGGGCGTCGCACTTTTGACCGCTGTCGCATTGAAGGTCTTGGGTGCCATCGTTATCTGGTTTGTTGGGCGCTGGCTGATTAAGTTTGCGCTCAGAATTCTTGGAAAAGCACTCGACCGGCAGAGTCTGGATCGAACCCTGGTGAATTACATTCAGTCGGCCTTGAGCATCCTGCTCAATGTCGTGCTCGTCGTAGCTTTGCTCGGCTTCTTCGGAGTAGAGACAGCGTCTTTTGCGGCGTTACTGGTTGGCGTCGGTTTGGCAATCGGCGCGGCTTGGAGCGGACTGCTGGCAAATCTAGCAGCTGGATTCTTCCTGCTGGTTCTGCGCCCATTCAAGGTAGGAGATTACGTGGAGGTAGGCGGAGTAACCGGTACCGTCGAGGGTATTGGGTTGTTCGCCACAACCCTCAACACGCCCGCGAACGTCGTCGCAATCGTTGGGAACGGAAAAGTGTTCGGAGATACTATTCAGAATTACACGCGCAACGACTATCGCCGCGTTGACCTCACGGTAGGGCTCTCCCATGACATTGATCCCAGCGAGGCGATAAAACTGCTGAAGGAGGGGATTGCTGCCATTCCGAACGTGCTTCCGACTCCCGCACCTACCATCGAGGTATTTGAATTCACGTTGGCCGGACCAACTCTGGTGGTTCGGCCGTTTTGCGCCAACGCCCATTACTGGCAAGTTTACTTTGATACCAACCGCATGATCCGCGAGACATTCCACCGCTCTGGATTCCCGGCCCCCGAACAGCACTATGCTGTACGCGGAGGTCTCGACTCTGAAGCCGTGCGGAACCTAAGATCCGCAGCATAGGCAGCGGCAAGAAACGCTGGCGATTCCAATCCGCTAGATGGCGCTTCGGGCGGCGGGCAGTTTCTCCCAGACCTGCCGCCTTTTCTTCGACTCCACCCGAACCCTTATGGGAAGCACTGTTCCAAGATGTACATCCGCGTTGCAAGTTCTATCCTCTAACCAACCAGGAGCTCTGAAATTGCCAGGAGCAGACGCACCGTGCAACTTGCTATGCTGGGTGCCAAGTGTCTCAGTACATTGGAAAGCAGGGTTCGCTGATGAAGGGAAACTTGAAGTTCTCGGGGCCGGCCCGACATCGGTTCAGCAGTGCAGCGATGCTGGGCAAGGCCACAGCTGAAGTGTGCCTGCGCCGCCTGTTTAGAAGGCAGCACTGCCCATCCTGGAATCTGATGGCTGAGCTGAGTACAGAGATTGCGAAGCGCCAGTTACTAGTCGCATTTCGAATGAGCGATGTGAATGAAGCCCGGAGCTACCTGGACTCGGTCACGGTAGATTCCGGGGTGATTTCCAAGGTGGCGATCTCGAAGGTGGATGACTGTGAAGTTCGAGGACGCTGGTTCATTCCCAAGCATTCCACCCCAGAAGTCGTGATCCTGTTCCTGCATGGTGGCGGGTACTCATTCTACCCGAGGGGCTTTTACGATGGACTGAGCGCGATGCTTGCACTGTCGGCGAAGTCCCGGGTCTTCGTCCCGGATTATCCATTGTCGCCTGAGCATCGGTTTCCGGCGCAGCTGAACTACGCGGCGAATGCCTACGAGTGGCTGCTCACGAGTGGAATCCATCCGTCGCGCCTGGTGATAGCCGGCGACTCCGCAGGAGGCAACCTCACGCTGTCTCTACTGCTGTATCTTCGCGAGTCCCAGCTGCCTCCGCCTGCGCTGGCGGTCTGCCTCTCTCCTGCCACGGACTTCGGCACGACTACGCTTGAAGCGGCGAACGCGGAACTGGACTGGATCACACCAGAGATGGCCCTGCGGTGGGCAGATTGGTTTTGCTCACCCCAGGAACGAAACAACCCGTTGGTGTCTCCGGTGAATGCAGATCTGCGAGGACTTCCGCCCGTATACATCCAAGCCGGAGGGGCCGAAATCCTGCTGGCCAGCATTCAGGAGTTCGTGACGGAAGGGAAGCGCCAGGGCGCAGACATTTCCCTCGAGATCTGGCCGGATATGAATCATGACTTTCAAGCGTTTGGATACGATGTTCCGCAAAGCCGGGAAGCGCTGCGGCGAATTGGAGAAGTGGTTGCCGAGCGCCTTTCAACGATGAGGCCGAAGACCACCTCAGCCCTCTGAAGCGGTTCGGGTGGCCTCCACACCAGCTCTTGCTTTTGCGATCGCCTTCTCATGTAACACCCAGGAATCAATCGCCTTACGTGAGCCTTCGCGAGCCATGCTGGTGCTGAGTCTCTTCTCCGCAAGATCAAACGTGTCTTCTGCGTCCATCCTGGCACAGTAAGCCTCGTCATCTGCCTGTTTCACCTGCTTGGCAAAGATCTTTGCCTCTTCGCTGATGGTTCCAGAGTAAGCAACCGGTGCCGCTGACTTCTTTCCGTTTGCAGACACCTCCGCGTAGGCGGCTTTCAACTCAGCGCTCCATGAGGACTTTATTTGGCGATTCAATTCGTCGAGTAACTCATTTGCCCGGTCGGCGGCTTTGCGAACTCTCTTTTTTTCGGCCAACCACCGCATAACCGACCAGTTCACCGCCTCGTGCATGAGTGCCTTGGCAGCCTCGACTTCCTTGATTGCAGGCATAATTTCCGGCTCCCTCCTGAAGGATATGGAAGATACCTTAGAATGCTCACTTCGTCCAGTATTTCGTTCTCACAAGGCAGAAAAACAGAGCTCCTGAGCACCTCACAGGTGTAATATTCCAAGCGCGACGACCTCTGTCTCAAAGGGTCTCTGAGGCTTACGAGTCCATCGAAGTTGACGCGGTTCACAAGGCAGTACCTCTGTAGTTGGAGACGAGTCCGGTTTCGTCTCGGTTTGAAGTACATTTGGAAGAAAGAGAACTAAATATTTGAGCCATTACTTTACTTAGGTTCGGAGGTTGGGAATCATGAAGGCTCCAGCAGTGTCCACTGAGAGGACTCGTATTCCACGTAGTAAGGAAAATGACTATACACAGGAGAGCGCGGCTACACGCAGGTCATTTGTAGAAGAGCATACCGGCGCAACTCTTTCTCACCTGTCTCACTATTCCTTCGATCCTGCGATTCTGCCTGGCAATATTGAAAACTTTACCGGTGTTGCGCAGGTTCCCATCGGCGTTGCGGGACCGCTGCTCATCAATGGTGAACACGCACAGGGGCGCTTTCTTGTCCCCCTCGCTACCACGGAAGGCACGCTGGTCTCAAGCTACAACCGCGGCATGCGATTACTAACCGAGTCGGGCGGCGTCAAGACCACGGTGCTGGATGACGCCATGCAGCGTGCTCCCGTGTTCATGCTGTCAGACGCTTTGCAGTCGCGCGAATTCGGCCAATGGATTGATGAGCACTTTGACGAGATTCGCCAACAAGCCGAGTCGACCACTCATATCGGGAAGTTGCGTAACATCCAGCAGTTTGCCGTGGGACCTCTTCGTTATCTTCGTTTCAATTACCGCACCGGCGATGCAGCCGGACAGAACATGGCAGGGAAGGCAACGTACGCAGCCTGCGAGTGGATCAAGAGCGCTTATCCAAGACACCCCGCGTATTTCCTTTCCGGGAACATCGATACAGACAAGAAGCATTCCCATATGAACATGCTGCTCGGTCGCGGAAAGCGGGTCGTGGCGGAAGCCGTCATGCGCGGCGATCTGCTGCAACAGGTCATGCACATAACCGCCATGGACATTGCGCGCACACGTGAGGTGCAGATGGCCGGGGCGTTCCTCGCAGGCTCGTCGAATAACGGCGCGCACGCTGCCAACGCGCTCGCCGCCCTGTTCATCGCAACCGGACAGGATGTTGCCAATGTGGCCGAATCTCACTCTGCAATCACCTACACAAGGCAACTGGAGAACGGCGATTTCTACTGGTCAATTACGCTGCCTTCCTTGATCGTTGCGACCTATGGCGGCGGGACCGGGTTGGCGACTCAGAAGGAATGCTTAGACATGCTTGGCTGCTACGGAATCGGCAAGGTGGAGAAGTTCGCCGAAATTTGCGCTGCCGTGGTGTTGGCCGGGGAAGTCTCATTGGTCTCTGCCATGCTGCATGGTGATTGGGTCAGTGCGCACGAAAAATTGGGACGCAATCGTCCTTAATCATGGGAACCAAGGTGATGCCAGATACTCAGGTGAATGAATGTCTTTCAACCGCCGACGCATTCTTCCTCTACGTGGAGCAGCCCGGCGTACCCACCAATGTCGCATCCATCAGTGTATTCGAAGGCACAATCAACCTTGCTGAATGCACCCGGTACATCGATTCGAAGTTGCCGCTCTTCCCTCGTTTCCTGCAGCGCGTGGTACCCCCGCCTTTCGGAATTGGCCTGCCCACCTGGCAAATCGATCCCGGTTTCAACATCAAGAATCACGTCTTCGAAATGTCACTGAAACGGGGTACGGAGGCTGAACTGAAAGAGGCCGTGTCTCAGGTATTGAGCACCAACTTTGACCGCAACCGGCCACTTTGGGATATCACGCTGATCCAGGGACTCAAGGACCGGACAGGCGTCGTCGTGCGCACTCACCATTGCCTTGTCGATGGCGTTGCCGGAGTGGGCATGCTGAAGGCTCTACTCGACCTGAGTCCGACGCCCCCGAAGCAGCCAAAACACAAGCGTCCTGCAGCCGCGCCTGTTGGCGATACCGCATCGGTGTTGCTGGATGGTCTCATCAGCTCATGCTTTACAGCGGCGCAAGCGCTGTTGACCACCCAGTCGGAGTTGCTGCAAATGGCGCAGCAACTGACTTCCCCCGGTCTGCCCTCGCAAGCCCAGAATCCGAATGCGTCGCCGGAGAGCCCAGGGAACGTGGGCGGCGCCGTCAAGCAGGTCGGACAGTTGGCGAGTTCCTTCTCCGAACTTGCCCGCTTCACCCAACGCCTTCCTTACAACGTACTCTGCCGCGGTCCGCAGAAGTTCGAGTGGACGGAAGTTCCGATGGATGAGATCACGGAGATCAAACAGGCTTGCGCGGGAACCGTCAACGATGTGGTGTTGACCACGGTGACGGCGACACTGCGGCGCTATGCTGAAGCGCATCGCCACCCGGTGAACGGACGAATGCTCCGGCTGGTGGTGCCTGTCAATCTGCGCGGCGTCAGCGAGGCGAGTGACACCGGAAACCACATCACGTTTCTTCCGGTGGATATTCCGTTTGGAATTCGCGCACCGAAAAAGCTCATCACCTCCGTGCAGGAACGGGTAGCATCCTCGCGTACCGCGCATGCAGCTGAACTTGTGGGCTTAATCACAACTATGCTGGGCACCGTGCCTTCGCCGCTTCAGGCTTTAATCGGGAACGTGTTGAGCCAACTTCCCATCAGCGTGTGCAACACCATCTGCACAAATGTGCATGGCCCGCGTGTTCCTCTCTACCTCATGGGTCACAAGATGCTCTCCAGTTATCCCTACGTTCCCATCGGCGGCGAAATGGGGATGAACTGCGCGGTGCTCAGCTATAACGGAACGCTCTTTGTAGGCTTTACGGGAGATGCAAAAGCCATTCCAGATCTTGAGCTATTGCCCGTTTTCTTTCGCGAGAGCTTCGAAGAACTCAAGAGCGCGATGCACATCCAGGCCGCAAAGCGAAGAGCGCCGAAACGGCAGACGAAAGCGAAAAAGCAGGCAGAAGCCACGCCGGAGCCACAGACCAGCGAGAACGTATCGGCGCAAAGTTCGCTGGAGCCGGTGGTATTGCAAGCCGAAGCAGCTTCCGCAGGCGTAGCGTAATAGGCTTTGAGCTCCCAACCCAAGTCTTTCCGGGTTGGTGAGCTTTAAGCGAGTGAGTTGATGGCCAGCAGGTTCAAAGCCGAGGGCGAAGCGCGAGTAACCAAGTGGCATGAGTCACTCGTTGGCGTCGATCTTATGCTGCTTCTCGCCTCTCCTGTGTATTACGGAATTGACCTGCCGCGCGGCGACGGTTCGGCGGTCATCATGATTCCCGGATTTATGCACAGTGACATCTATCTGGTCGTCATGTATGCCTGGCTAACCCGACTCGGTTATCGGCCTTATTATTCGGGCATCGACCTGAACGCAGAGTGTCCCGATCTGCTCATTAAGTCCCAACTCAGCGGGCTCCTCAGCTCGGCAAAGAAAGACACCGGACGCAAGGTGCACCTGATCGGGCACAGCCTGGGCGGCATCATTGCGCGCTCGCTGGCCACACAGAGGCCCCGCCTCGTGGCGTCCGTCACTACCCTTGGCTCGCCGTTTCGCGGAGCTCTCCTTCATCGCAGCATCCTGCTGGAGACGGAGGTTGTGCGCCGCTTCATCCAACAGCAGCACGGCATCAAGGTTCCAGAGGAGTGCTACACCGAACACTGCAAATGTGCATTTGTGGAGGCGCTGCATCGCGGCGTTCCGAAGAGCGTGCCGCAGACCTCCATCTATACCCGGGACGATGGAGTTCTTGACTGGCGTTCCTGCGTCACGGGAAACAGCGAGGTGGACGTCGAGGTGCATGGCACCCATGCCGGGCTCGCGTTCAATCCCGAAGTTTATGAAACCATCGCAACCCGCCTGGCCAGATTGGGCAGGGAAGTTTGTGCCGCGGCGAACCGCTCAGGAGGTTGATTTCTTCGTTCGCTTCGCCCGCGTGCCGGCTCGCTTTGTCGTCGCCTCCAACTCTGCCAGTCGCCGCTTCAATTGCTCCAGTTCACTTTCCTCAGACGGCTCTTTCGCTGCGGAACCCTGCACCAACTTTCTCATCATGGACAGGGGAGAGAAGGCCGCGTCCTGAACCCCGGAAAGCCCGCCCTGAATCGTGCTCTGCAGCTTCTTGTAGGAATCGAAAGCGGACTTCAGATACCACATGATGAATTCCTGGCCCACGTGGTCTGACGCAATCACCAGCTGCCGCAGTAATTCCAGCGGCAGCCCGGCAGGTTGGTCCTTGGCGTTCTCCGTAATAATCTGTGTGAGGGTGACGCGGGTCAGATCCTCGCCGCTTTTTACGTCCAACACCTGGACTTCTTTCCCATTTCGGACCAGAGCAGCGATATCTTCCAAGTTGATGTAACGGCTGGAGGATGTGTCGTAAAGCCTACGATTTCCGTACTTCTTGATGACGATGATGGCTGGTTTCACGGTAATGACCTTTGTTGCACTGCAATATTTTGCTTCAGGCTATTGACGGGTTCCTCGGTGAATACTAACATATTGACCAATGCTGCAGTGCAGCAATGGAGGTTTGAAATGCCAAAGACTGCCGAACGGCCCGTTGCCACCACCGAAAGACCGTCATCCTTTGTCTCTTTGCTGTCCGGATGGGTTCAGCAGGGAGTCGAGAGCTTTTTTGCCACGCAACGCATCCTTGTCGATCTGGCCATGCGCCAGAACACCTCTGCCATGAACACGATTCGCAAGGAAATTTCCAGAGATACACCGGTCGCCGAGGGCGAATACTGCCCCAAGAACATCCTCGTCGAGATGGCGGTGGAGGGAACCTCAAACTATATTGAGGCCCAGCGCATCCTGCTTGACCTGGCCCAGCAGGAAAACGACATTGTGCTGAATGGAGTTGGCGAGCGTGTTGAGAATCTTGGGCCTGCCACAGCAATGACCAATGTCCTTCGCCGCAGCATCGACACGTTTGTGGAGATGCAGCAGAACTTTCTTACCATCACCAGCAAGCATACCCAGAGCTGGCTCGAGAGCTCGATGAACGGCAAGGACGGCGCGGATAACAATCCTGCCGCTCTGGCTGGCGAAGCCATGAAAGAATTTGTCGCCACCCAGAAGAAGTTCCTCGATGTGGTTTCAGAGGAATCCCGCAAAGATCACAAGAAGGAACACATCGGAAAGAAGACGGCTCTTGTCGAGCTCGGACGCCATGCGACAGACTCATTCATCAATGCGCAGAAGAGACTGCTCGATCTGGCTGGCCAGCAGATGAACGCCAACTCGCAAAGCTTGAATCGCGCACTCGATTTCAAGATGCCGGTCCGCTTAATGCCAATGGCAGACATTGCCGGTGAAGGAGTAAGAAGCTTCGTGGATGCAGAGAAAGCTCTCGTAAATTCCATGATGAAGACTCGGAACCGGGTGAAGGAGGAAGAGCCGGTAATCGAGGTGAAGAAGCGTGCCGGAAGGCCCGCCCATGCTGCTGCCAAGCCGAAGGCCCGTGCGAGAAAGCCGCGCGCCCGCGCTGCGGCAACAGCTTGAGCTTTGCATCTGAGATGATCGTCAGATAACCAGACGGGTCGGCGTGCTGCGCTCTCTTAGGCAAAGCGCGCCGGCCTCAATTATGAGCTGAAATTCGCGTTTCCCGGTCCTTCCTGTGTCGGCTCTGGCGCATCTAACTTACTCGCCAGATTGAGTTGTGCGCGTCTTCGCAGTTGCGTTGCAGGGGCATGCTTGAACACAAGAAAGTCTCCGCCGAAATCACGCGGTTCTGTACCGCTCGTCCGACTTCAGCAGGCTCAGGCCGATGCCTACATTGCAGAGCAGGCAGAAGCGAATATTGCAATCTGGAAGGAAGCTTTGTTTGGTGCCGAGCTCCTTCTGCTCTTAACCTCACCTGTCTACTACGGTTTGGGAGTTCCCCGCGGTGACGGCTCTGCCGTCATCATGCTTCCTGGCTTTCTCGGCAGCGACCACTATTTGTCCCAGATGAACGCGTGGATTGCGCGGATTGGATATCGTCCCTACCTCTCCGGTATTCCGCTCAATGTCGAATGCCCGAATCTTCTGATTCAGCGCCGGTTGAACGAGACGATGAAACTGGCTCTCGCGCAAACGGGCAGGAAAGTACATCTCATCGGACACAGCCTTGGCGGGGTCATTGCACGATCCATCGCAGGTCAGCGTCCAGACGACGTGGCCTCGGTCATCACCTTGGCTGCGCCGTTTCGCGGAACTATCGCTCACCGCAGCATATTGCGGGCGGCGAACGTCGTGCGCGAGCACATTCTCGAAGAGCATGGCGCGGAGGTGCTGCCGCAGTGCTACACCTCAAACTGCACGTGTGATTTCCTTAAGTCTCTGCGGCGCAAAGTGCCCTCAAGCGTGATGGAGACTGCCATCTATACGCTCGACGATGGAGTTGTAGACTCAAAGTGCTGCCGAACCGGAGATTGCGATCAGGACTTTGAGGTGCCCGGAACCCACATCGGCCTTGCGTTCAATTCCTCTGCCTACTCGATCATCGCGAGGCGTCTGTCTGAAGCGCAGGATCGGGAGTAGTGCGCTACAGACCGATGGGTCCTAACAACAAAAGGCGCTCCACGAGGAGCGCCTTTTTATCACAGAAGAAGGTTTTTGAATAAAGCTCAGGATGACTTACCTACGACTGTTTCCAAAGTGGTAAGCAAATCCAGCAGTTCCACGGCCAAACCGGAAGTGTGGTGGTCCCAGATCATCCACAATGTCGCTCGTGACCCGTACGAAAAACGGACCCTTCAGGCGCACGTCTACTCCACCACCTGCCATCACTGAAGCGCCTGACACGCGCGGGCCATCGACAACATCGTATCCGGCCAGGGCATGCACAAAAGGCTGAATATCTTTGTTCCCGTTGAAATGAAGGACTGGCCCAAGACGCCCCGCATACTCGTGCCGCTGCAGGCTGCTCACGTACATCGCTTCAACCTCCGCAATCAGTCCCAAATGCTGAGTGAAGTAACGGGTCGCGGTAAAATTGATGCCATTTCCAAGGTCAAGATTCTTATCCTTGACCACCAGCATGTAGTTCAAACTTACGTCACCGTCATGGACGGCGTTCAGCACAGGCACCGGAGCGCGCTGCCCAAAGCAAAGGCCGACTAACAAAATCAGGGTGGTCACTGTGCACAAAACGCGAATTCTCATACTGTGTTTCCCTTCGAGATGCGAACCAGATTCTCAGGCGGTCTTCCCCTTGCCGCACAAGATTCGCAGGCCGAATGCGAATCGATGGCGAACCTGGTTATCTTCACGATGATCGTAGCTGGGGTCGTTAACAATCATAGCGCGGCCCAAGTCTGGAATCTCATTCAGCCGCGTACAGGTCATATCCAAAGGGCAGCATCCGTGGTGCGGGGAAGGAATGACTCGAGTCGCAGGCGGTGACAGCTAAGCGATGTGATAGTTGGACGCGTCGGTGGCGTCTTGCGGGATGAACTGGAACGCGTGCAAGGACGTCGTCGCCTGCTCGCTCACATCCTTCACACCCTCTGCCTGCTCGCGCTGGAGTACCACGCGCAGCGTTTGAAAGAGTATCTTCACGTCAAGCAGAAGTGAGTATTTGTAAACGTAATTTAAATCGAAGCGTAGTTTTCGTTCTGCATCGGTACTGTAGCGGCCCATGACCTGTGCCAACCCCGTGATGCCCGGCTTTACGACAAAACGCGCGCTGTAACCCGGGGTGTTTTCTTCGAACATCCGCACAAAGTGCAGCCGTTCAGGTCTGGGGCCTACCACGCTCATCTCGCCCTTCAGTACGTTGAAGAACTGTGGCAACTCATCAAGCCGCGTGGAGCGCATAAAAGCTCCGAGGCGTGTGATTCTCGGATCGTATTGAGTAGCCAAAGTCGGGCCGGTCAGTTTCTCGGCATCGGTGATCATCGACCGGAATTTCCAAATGTTGTACAACTTGCCGTCCATTCCCACTCGCTCCTGCTTGAACAGGGCCGGCCCCTTCGACTCCAGAGGAATCAGGATCCGCAGAAGCAGAAGAACAGGGCTCGTGACCAAGATCGCAATCAAAGAGATCACGATGTCCATGGTGCGCTTCATGAGTAGCTCGCCATTCTTCAGGCGATGCTGCTCAACGGACAACATCATGCAGTCGTCAAGGTAATGTGGTTGAGCTCCGAACAGAGTCAGCTCGTAAGGTCGCGGCGCGAGTAGAACGGACTTACCATGACGGGCCGCATGTCGCGCGACTTCTGCGCGGTTAAGCACGTCGGAGGTAATCACCACAACATCGATGGAAGCAACGGCGGTATCGAATGCGTCCATCTGGCTTGCGAGCAGCCAGTGCTTGATGACATACCATCCGGGCGCCGACCCCGTGATCTTCGGTGCGAGGCTCACTGCGGACTCGATAGTGTCGGCCACAATCATCACGCGCTGGCCGCCGCAATGCTTCCGGAGATGCTTGAGGATGGCACACCTGCTGAAAGTCAATAAGCAGACATGAAGGACGAACGCGATCGCCACCACAGCCCGGGGGAAGTCGAACTGCCGTGACCAGAAGCTCGCAGCCATGGTAAAGATCGCAAGGCCTGCAGAAACCATTCCCAGCGAGTAGGCCAGTTCGGTCATCGAGCGCTGGAGCCAATTCTTGTAGAGCTCGCACACATATAACAGTGCCACTCCGGCCATCGAGAGTACCGGTGCTAGTGCGAGGTACGTCGAGAAGCTGCCTGAACTGAGAAGCGCGGGCCAGAAGCGCAACACGAACGCAAACAGAAATCCCGCATTGATCATGAGGACATCGATGGCAGCCAAGATGACAGGCTCTTCCATCCACCTGGTGTAGTTTCTCATTGTGACTTTCCCCTAATAGCCTTCATTCCGATGGGAGTTGCTTCGAAGTTGTTACAAGGATGGTGATGACTCGACTGCGGATCGGGCCGATTGCAGGCTGTCTATCGCCGCTCTTTCCTTGCGATAGCCGTCGCTTGCAGGTTGGTTGATCCACTCTGCTTCAGCTTGCGCACGAGTCCTCGGCGCGGAAGCCCTGAGAACGGACTCGTAGACTTCCATTGACTTCTGGATCATGACCGCTTCCGTGAATTGTTTCTGGAATAGCTTGCGTCCGGATTTTCCCATTCGCTCTCGGAGCGCGGGTGATGCAACTAACTCGTGGAGCTTGACCCGTAAACTCGCAATATCAGCGCGTGGAACCAGAAATCCATTCTCGTTATCGTTTACACACTCGCGTACGCCGCCTACATCGCTGGCAACCACTGGAAGACCCGCGCGCATAGCTTCAAGAATGCTGATGGGAAGTCCCTCATAGTTCGAGATCAAGACGAAGACGTGCGCCTTCGCTAGTAATTCGGGGACGTCGCTTCTCGAACCCATGAACTCGACGCGATCGCTGATTCCGAGCCGGGCGCTCTCGGCACGTGCGTGGGCCAGTCGAGGACCGTCCCCAATGAGCCAGAGTTTGAACGATTCTTCCAGTCCACTCAGAGCGCGGAGCAGGCATTCATGATCTTTCGGCGCCGCGAATCGCGCAACCATCACAATGTTCACTTGGGAGCCGGCAGCAGGAGTCGCCCGCGAAGATACGTCTGCGATGCCGTTGTGGATTACGTGAGCTTCTCCCGGTGCAAGTACACGACAGCGGACACCCAGATTATTGTCGTAGTTGGAGACGGTGATTACGGCTCTGCCCAACTTGGCTGCCATCCACTCGCTGGCAATGGCGATCACTCTCCGTTGAATGCTCGCATTCTCGGTGAAGGCGAATCCATGTGCGGTAAAGACCGAAGGTACTCCCTCGAGACTTGCGGCTATGCGTCCCAGTAAGCCGGCTTTCGATGAATGGGCATGGACTAAGTCGGGCTTATATCCGCGAATGATATTGCGAAGAGCGCGCACTGCCCGCCAGTCAAGACGAGGCGCAATCTCAGGCACCAACTGCGGCACCACAAACACCGCAATGCCCAAGGCACGTGTTTCAGCGGCCAGATACCCCTCTTCCCCGGTCACCAGCGCGAGCTCCACGCGATCCGTCAAACTCCTCAAGTAAGCGAGCACCACGGCCTGTGCGCCGCCCACTTCCGACCGAGTGATCACATATAGAATTCTCATAAATGTCTTTGGCAACGGGTACTTTGCTCGTGGTTGAAGCGTGTTGCGGGAAGGGAATTACTAAAGCTCCTGCGAGGGTGGGGCGCCAGCACCATGTGAACGCCGGACAAATAGAGTTGCGAAGCTCAAGCCTCGCGATACGGAAGGTCGCTCACAGGCAGGCGGGCGCTGTCGTTTTCCTTCACCTTGTCCAGCAGCTCCCAATACAGGGACTCCCAGTTATCTACGACCGATTCGATGTTGTAGTGTACGGATGTAAGCTCGCGACCGGAGCGTCCCATTACAGCAAGCTTCACAGGAGGCAAGCTCATCATTGTCGTCATTGCGCTGGCCAAGGCGTCCTTCTGCTGAGGAGGAACGAGCAACCCAGTGATTCCGTGCCGCACTACTTCAGCGTTACCCCCTACGTTAGTGGCAACAATTGGCAGTCCACTCGCGGAGGCTTCCAGTAACACCATGGGCATTCCCTCCCAATCGGATGACATAACGTAGGCATCAGCGGCGTTCAACAGCTCCGTCACGTCATTTCGTGCACCGAGAAAGTCCACCCTGTTCGAAATGCCTAACTGTCTTGCGAGGCTCTCAAGTTGGGGACGCAAAGGTCCGTCTCCGGCGATGATGAGTTTTGTGCCGGGATTCTCCAAAGACGCAAATGACTGCAACATCAGCGCGTAGTTTTTTGCGGGAACGAAGCGCCCCACCGCCAGCCAGGTGAAACAATCTCCAAGACCAAGCTCGGCGCGCTTGGCTGAACGTGAGACCCGGTCAGGATGGAAGCGTTGAATATCAACTCCATTCGGCAGAAAGCGCAAACGCTTCCGGGGGACAGCTCCGACTCTTACATAACGCTCGACCGCGGCCTTGCTGATTGCAGTAGTCAATGTCGCAAGTCGGTCAGTGAGCCGGTAAGCCCACTCTCTCCAGCGCGCACCTTCGATCATGCTGTGAGCTGTGCACACAACAACCGGAACCTGCACCAGCAGTCGGACAACACGGGACAGGAGGTTCGCATGTACCATGTGGCTGTGAACCACCATGGGGCGGCGACGGCGTAACAACAGTGCTAACCGAAGCAGCCCCATTGGGTCCGGCACACCCTGTTTCATGTCCAGAAACTCCACTTCCATGCCCGCCTCTACAAAGTGCCTCGCCAGGGGCTGTGCCGTAGTCATCGAAACAATGGAGATAGGCCACCCACGCCTGTGTAGACGCTTGGCCACCTCGAGCACTTGCATCTCTGCGCCGCCAAGGCCGAGCCCGGTGAGGACGAAGAGAATACAGGGATGTGAGTTGACGCCGACCGGGTTCAGTGATTCGACTGACATTGTCTCTCCACGTTACCGGGTTGCGATTCCGCATTTACCGATTTTGGTTAAGCGGCCAAAGACCGGCGATGGTAACAGCGCGTCAATGTATGCCGCCGTGGCGGAAGGTACGGTGAACTTTTCCCATGACGCGGCATCCGGTGGTAAGTGTTTGGTAGTGATGGATTTGTACATTGCGTCCGCCATCGCTTCGATGTTGCCGACTGGAACTAAATCTCCGTGCCTGCCATTGCTTAGTATTTCCGCCGGACCGCTGGGGCAATCGGTGGACACGATCGGCACGCCCAGCGCAAGTGCTTCGATCAGAACGGTCGGCAGTCCCTCCCATGCTGAAGACAACACGAACACCGCAGACTGCCGCAGATATGGATAAGGGTTCTCTACAAAGCCGGGCAGGGCTACATCCTCAGATACGCGTAGCTTCCTTATCAGAGTCTCCAGCGCCGGACGCTCTTCGCCCTCCCCCAGAATCAGCAGCCGCGCCGGGCAGTGTGCCCGCAACTGCGCAAAACTCGCAATCAGGGTCGCGAAGTCCTTTGCTCGGCTGAGTCGTCCGATGCCCAGTACCACCGGCGGTTGACCCGCTTTGAACCAGGGATGCTCGACCGCGGCTTCTGCTTTTGAGAAGAGGTCGCCGGTCACGACCGGGTTGTAGATAACACGCACTCGCGAGCGCTCAACTCCCAGGCAACTCACCAGGGAGGCCGCAGCTCCATCTGAGACAGTAATGACGCCCGCTGCATGCCTATACGCGAGGCTCGCAACGGAGGCAAGTAGATGTTGCCGCCAACCGCCAGTTTCCAGCATCTTCGTCCATGTGCTGTGTATAGCGGGAAAAATTGGCGTGCGTGAGAGGCTGATTGCGGCAGCAGCAATGGCAGCGACACTCGTATGGTCCTGGAAAGCGAGCAGCGCATCCGGACGAACCTCGCGAAGATAACGCGCCAGAGGAAGTACCGACGAGGCGATGCGCGATGCTTTCAAGTCGATGACCCGAGCTAAAGTGGGCAACTGTGACAGAAACACACCCGTAGGCTGGGCCAGAACGACATCAACGCCGATGCCCTCCGCGACTAATCCTCCCGCGAGATTGAGCAGCACTCGCTCGGCGCCTCCGCCTTCCAGCGAGGGCGAAAGCAGGGCGATTAACGGACGGCGGGTGCAAGCGATCACGCTATTCCAACCTTCTGTCCAACACTGGCCAGCGGTTGTGTGACTATCCGCTCGACATAACCTGCCGAACCAGCGTAAGAGACGATCTTTCCAGGATTTCCGAGCACGACAGCAAGAGGGGGCACATCGAAATTTACGTAGGCTCCCGGACCAATCAATGAGTCATCTCCGACAGATATTGCGCCGACCACGATGGCGTTCGCTCCGATCCACACGCGTTGCCCTATCACCGGGACGCCAGCTTTGCTTCCACGGCTCGTCTGCCCAATGGTCACACCTTGCGCGATGTTGACGTTATTGCCGATCACAGTATCAGGATGAATCACTACGCCGCCAAAGTGTCCCAGATACAACCCCGGGCCGATATTGGTCGTCTCGTGAATCTCGAAACCATAACGAAAGCGGTAGTGGTTGAGAAGGAACTTGTTATATGCAAAAGCGAGCCTCGCTAGAATTCCTTCCCTATCGCGATGGCTTCGCGTTTTGCGCAAGTAATACGAATAGCGAAATCCGGGAGTTCTCAGGAACGTGGAAATGAATGTGCTGCGGTCCGTCCGACCGAAGTACCGATAGAGATCCGAGTTGATCAGAGCCGCCACATCAGTAGTCATTTTGCTGCTCGCAGGAATAAGGGATTTCTCTTGCCCAAGCTATGTTCAGCGGAACAAACTTTAGAAAACAGATCATTCCACCGCTTCAGGATGTCCTCTAAGCTGAACCGGTGCACTACCTCAGCAGCTCTACGACCCAGGCGAGCACGCTCGGTTGGATTGCTCATCATGCGTTCCATTGAGGCAGCGAGCGCATGTACGTCCTGCGGTCGCACGAGCAGGCCGTCTACTTCGTGGCGCACGATGTCTGCCGGGCCGGAATGACAGTCGAACGCAATAACGGGAATACCACAAGCCATGGCCTCGCAAAGCGCGTTGGGAAAGCCTTCGACACGGGATGACAGCACGAACAGGTTCGCGCCCGCCAGCAATGGGAACGGGTCAGCTACCCACCCGGGCATTGAAACGCGTCCAGTAAGTCCCTTGTCAGCGATTAGACGCTCAAGATGTTCCCGCTCGGAGCCTTCTCCGAGAATAGTTAAAGACCAATCCGGATGCCGAGGCGCAACCGAGTGAAATGCATCAAGCAGCAGATCGAAGCCTTTGGCCGGATCGAGCCTGCCCATCGCAAATATCTGTTTAGCCTGGTTGCCCTTTGGGTTATGAACCGACTGTTCTCTGAAGGTCACCGGATTAGGAATGATCAATGTCTTTCCCGCGGCGAATTCCCGGCAGATCGACTCTGAGTCTCCAGTCAAACAGACGACCGCTGCTGCATGTGGGTATGTCAAGGTGCGCAGCAACCGCCAGACAATGCTGGTCTTGAAGTGGATTGGATCGCTGCGTTCAGAGACAATCACTGGAACGTGTAATCCTGCACTGGCAACAATACTCAACACGTTGCTGCAAGTAACAAAGCTGACCACCACGTCCGGTTTCGATTCGCGAATTGCCGCGCGAAGGACGCGCACCCGTCGCACATTTGACATCAACCCCGCAAGAAAACTTCGCGAGGCCAGCAACATGGGAAGCGGTCGAAAGCTGATTGCCGGCGACAAAGCGAACGCTACCGGACCTTCGGAGTCGAAGGTGAGGAAGGTGACCATGTGCCCCTGCCCGGCCCAGGCATTGGCGAGCGTGGACAACACCCGCTCCGCGCCCCCTCCTCGGAGACCGGGAAGTACAAGAGTTAAACGCACGAGCCTCCTCCAGTCGGTGCTGCAGCCGAACTTAGGACAAACAACTCTGCAACATACTCCATAGCCGCAACTTGAATCATGACCAATCGGCACGACCTTTCAGCGACGTAACGAATTAGGCGAGCAACGAAAGCAACATGAGCGGCGGGATGAGAGCGGGGAAAGAGCGGCCCAAGGAGATGCCTTGCCGCTACCACTATTTGACTTCACCGACTATGCGACCGTGAATGACGGTTCTTTCCATCTCACGTTGCAAACCGTGCAGGGATCGGCATTTCCGACGCGGGTTCGCGATGCACGATTGCGTCGATTCGCTCCCGTTCTGTAGCGCCACACATGCTCGCACCCGATGCGCAAGTCGCGAGCACCTTTGCTTCATAACTGTCAAAGCGGCCAACAACGCGAGCAGGAACGCCGGCCACAACATAGCCGCTAGGAACCGACTTCGTCACCACACTGCCCGCCGCAATGATGCAACGGTTGCCGACTCTCACTCCGGGCAGCAGGATTGCGTTGACGCCTATAAACACATCATCCCCAACTTCAATCGGAGCAAACCGATAACGTCGGCCCTTTTCGTCGCGAATGAGCCACGTCGAGCCATCATGAGTGATGAACATAACGCCGGCCGTGACCGTAACCCGGTTACCGATTGTTACCAGCCACGCATCTCCGAAATTGCGTGTGTATATGCGGCACCCTTCGCCAATGTTCACGCCCATTGCACGAGCGACGGCAACGCTTCCCCTGGTGTGCTGGATGTACGTCAACCTCACGCGCTCCAGGAATGCTCCCAGGCCGAGAAAATGAAGCGGGTTTCTCATGCTGAAGTCTCCAGGTCCATGAAAACGTTTGTTGTCGATAAAGTATCCGCTTCGAGAAGCAAGCGCCGCACGATGAACATCTTCGTCGCGACAGACACGAACACGAATACCGAAGTTGAGAGTGCGATACCAGCTACTCCCATATAGCGCATAAAAATCAAGTTGAAGATTACATCAAGGACTAAGCTACATGCGCCCGTGTACATGAGTACATCGTTTCGCTGCATTGCCGAAAGGAGGCGCGAATACATGATGCCGATCGCAAAGAAAGGCAGCTGAAGGCAATACATCGCATGCACCCGAGCCACAACTTCCGTGTCGCTCGGGCTAAAGGCCCCATGCTGAAACATCAAGCGGACTAACATCTTGGCGAGCACGAGCAGAATGATGGTAAGCGGAACGGTGGCGCACAGAATCAGTCGCGAATACACCTTCAAAGTGTTTCTGCAACCGCGCCAATCCTGGCGCGCCACCATCGCAGAAAAGTACGGCACCACCGCGGTACTAAGCGACATCGCAACGAATGTGTTCACGAGAGCTGTCAATCTGGAGCCATACGCATATGCTGCAATACTGCCGCCAACCAACATGCCAGCCATAGCCTGATCCACAAGACTGCCACCACTGGCGAGAAATGCACCAGTGAATAACGGCGGGTACTGTCTAGCAATTTGCCTCAATTCCAGGGTCATCCCATACCAGCGGAACTCGATACGATATCCGGCGCGTGTCAGGAAGTATCCGAGTACTGAGGCCTCTACCATAGCTCCAGTGAGAACCCCCAGCACCATTGACCACACACCCAATCGACCTCCCAGCAGCGCGATGCAAATGCATGTGATGGCAGGGGTGAATATCGGGCTCAGCGCCGGCAGCGCAAATCGTCCGGTCGCATTCAACACTGCACTCCAGACCACAACCATGCCATTTACAATTACGTACGGCAGTAGGGCATAGAATAGTCGTAGCGTCAGTGCATGCTTTGTGGCACTGAAGCTCGCGCCCATGTAATGCAACAGGGTTGGAGCAAGTCCGCCCATCAGGATTGCAACCGCCGTCAGAGCCCCCAACGTCAGTATTAGAGCACTCGAAAGCAATCGCTGTGTTAACTCGTGGTTCTTCCTTTCGCGGACGCTGATGAACGTGGGAATTAGGGCAGATACAAACTGTGAGGCGACTAGCTGTACGACAAATGTTGGAATAAGGAACGCAATCAAGAACGCTTCAATGTCATCAGCTCGGCCGAACCACGCCGCCGCGGTAAGTTCTTTCCATGCTGTAGCCAGCTTTACAACAATGGTCATCGACCCGACAACCAAAGCTGCTCGAAATATTTTTCCATTCTCGGTAATCGGGTTACGCAGTGCTGATGTGATCGAAGCGAATATCATCGTTGATTGCCAGGACGGAAGGGGCGCTCGTTATAACTAGCTATCTGGAGGAGTTCGGACGCCGACGATTCGCGTAGGGCGATGCAATGCGCCAGCGCGAGTCCTAAGACAATCCAAGTAGGTCTGCGTAATTCCCAAACGCCAACACAGGCGCCTGCCGTCCAACAAAGTAATAATGGAATCCACAATCGACGACCAATCTCGCCACTTTTGAGGACGCAGTGCCAGACCACGAACAAGATTGTGCAGAACAAAAGCAATCCGAGCAGTCCGAGTTCTGCAGCAGTGGATAGGAACGTGTTGTGAGCTGTGTACGCGATTCCTGCAGCCTGCAGGTAGCCGCCCGCCCCGACGCCGAACAGCGGGTGCTCTTCAAGAATACGTTCGCCATAGCTCCATATCGAGGTGCGTCCGTTCATGTCTCCGCGCAGAACCTCTTGCGGAATAGTGCTCAGCCGGTTCCAGACCTGATCAGGAATAAACACAGCTGAAACACTCACGAGGAGGGTGCTCACCAATACTATTGCGACCAGGGCTCTTAACTTGTGTCGAACGGTCAGGAGGGGAACAGCGAGAACGGCAAAAGTGGCCGCGACAAATCCGCCGCGCGAACCGGTCAACAGAATGGCGATAGGGCCAACCAAGATATAGCCGTACCACAACCAACGCAACCGCCAAGTTGTGCGTTGATCGCTCGCTAGGTACGCGGCAAATGGGATTGCCAATGCGAGCGACACCGCAACCCAGTTCGGATTGAATCCTTCCGGTGAATACCGCGCTTCAGCCGCATGCGCCGTAATCGTCATAGCGCCTACGTTGTGCAATGTACTGACAGCGAGAGCGTACGCACCACTAACATACGCGGCCATCAACTGTGTTTGTTGCCGCAAGGTGCTCCCAAACTCCCAAATCAGCCAGACAACCCAAGTCACTTGCAAATATGCTCGAATCGAACGCGAGTTCTCTTCTGCGTCGACGGCCCAAAAGACACTCGCTAGAGCAAGCATAAGTAACAGGCCTAACACAATGAGTGCGTCATGTGGAATGCGCATTCTTCCCGTATAGACCACCGCAAAAAGTCCAGAGATCAGCGCTAGGATGCCGAGTATCCGAACCATTGAACCGAAACTACCGCCCAAATCGACAGCCATCTCGAACGGTGCGGCCGCCACGTAAGCCCACAACACCATGAACGCAAGTTTACGTATCATTACGACTGACTCCCTACACGTCGCTTACGGCATGATGGACAAGGAATGAGGAAAGCAATTCAGTTGGTACCGAGCACCCGGGTCATTGGCAAATCGACTTGAATAGTGTTTTGAACCACTACGTGAGCCGTGTTGCCAGTCACTTCAGCCATCGCCAATTTCTGCCCCGTAGTGAGCACTACGTTCGATACTGTTGCCTCCACGGCATCAATCGGGCGTGCGCGCACAAGCACCGGACCGGTGCCCATCACATTGATATAGCCGCCATCTATGCTGAGTTTCAGAATGCGAAGTGGCTCCTTGCGCGAGGCTTCAGCAACGATCAGCCGTTGTCCGGGTTTTGTCTCGGCATAAACATCACGCAAGAAGATACCAGTAACTGTTCCCGAGGCTAGCCACACGCCCGTTTGGTTATTCTCGAGTTGTGCGCTGTCGGTAAGAAAAATGCCCTGTGCGTTCCCCAGTCCCAAGTCGAATAACAGTCCCACACGGTTGCCATATACAACGCCGCCTCTGATATTCCAGGCATTTGTGTTTGTTCCGAGGATTCGGTATCCGACATCATTGATGGAAACCATATTCTCGATCGAGCGGACCGTCCAACAATTCTCGAGGACTTCAATGCCGCTGGCCCCGGTTGAGGAAAATCGTTGTACCGATAAGCCGCTGAGGACACCCTCGCGGGCATTCTGCAGGATGACTCCTGCGCTTGGCACCTTGCCCTCTGCTGGTTTCAGCGCGAAGTCTTCCAGCTTCCAGCGGGCCACGGGCGTCGTCGCGTTTCCCACACGCAGACTGGACCCGTTACCGAGGAGGAATATCGTAGAGTGGCCGCCCCCAATGATCTGCGAGCCATAGCCAGTAAGGTCAATTGTGATCCCGTCTTCAAGCGTGAATTCAGATGCGGGCCCGAGGAGCAAAATGACCCCGTGCTTGTCGATCACTAATCTGCGCGAGATCCTTTGCGTTCCGTTAATACCGCGGGCGTCAGCGATTCCGCCGTTAGGCAGGCTCGCAAGACAGGCAGCTATCTTTTCGCCTGCGTCGCTGCCCGCATAGGCCGCGCAATTCTGTACGCCAGGCTGGGACTGTGAGCCCGCGTCTGCCGCGGCTGTCAGCGATAGGACAAACGCAAGAACCATTGACGTTTTCACACTGATTGTCGGACTCATTACTCGCTTAACGCCCCGTTTGTACAGATGACCGAATGCAAAGCGTCCTCCAGACCGTTGTTATTACATGAGTGTGATACGGCTCCAGCTATCGGTTCTAGCTGCACGTTGGCAGAACGTCTGCGGTCACGGAACTGAAGGACCGGCCGCTCAACTAAGAAGTAAGATCCGCAAGCGCATAACATGGCCAGTGCAACATTGAGAGGAAACTTAGTCCAAGCGGCACTGGAATGGCGGTCTAAGAACATCTGCTGCCAGAGGTAAAGACTGTAGCTCATGACTCCGAGCCAGCGGAGGGGGGCAATGTTCAGCGCCTTCCAGTGCATACGCACGGCATTGTCAATTGAGAGCGCAATGCCCGCATACTCTACTGTTTGCAGAGCAAGCGTGTTCACGATGGCCATACGCCGCGACGAGATTGCGATGAGCGGCAGAGCAAGTGTGATCACAGGCACAAGCAAGAACGCATTGCTGCAAATGATGTGTTCATATCGATTCAGCCATGGTTGTGCGATCGCCAGCAGGCACCCCATTGCCAGGGAATCTGCAACTGTTGGGAAGTACATCCCTACGATGCCCGTGCCATGTCCAAAGTAAAACAGGGCGGCATTAAGCACCGGGGTAAACGCAATTGTCATCACTAACAAACGCGTCCGATATCTGAAGAAGAACGCGATGACTGCTGGCCAAAGCAAGTAGAACTGTTCCTCCACAGACAAGGACCAAGTGTGCGCCAATACCCAAGGTCGAGGACTGTAGTTGCTCGTGTAGGTCATGGCTCTCAGAATGTCGCCCCAATGGAGGGTGGTCCGATTGAGAGCAACCGTGACGATGATCAGCACGTACGCTGGCGGAAAAATGCGATACATTCGCGCAAGGTAAAACTGTTTCAGGCTGATTCGCCCTGTCTTCTCGCGCTCTCTAATCAGGATGGATGTGATCAGGAAGCCAGATATGACAAAGAAGACGCGTACTCCAAACTGGGCGTACGGCATAAGCCAGGTCAGGTTGACGTTCAACCCGGCGGTGCCGGACAGATGCCCGAGCATTACCATGATGATCGATATTGCCCGCAATCCGTCCAACGATGGGAGTCGCTGTTTCATATGTGTCGCACATCCTTGGGGACCACCACCTACATATGCTGCGTAAGCGCTAGAACCGGTAGATCGCGGCGCCGGCCACAGCCTGCACCGCGTCCAGACTTCGATTCGCTGCAATCCGGGCGCTGCTTTTAGGAACAAAAACAATGTCCTGATCCTGCAACTCGATGTCCGCAGCTTTTGCCTGGAAGATCTTCCGGAGGTCGATGGGAATTTCTTCTCGTCCGTTTGCCGTTACGCGAACCAGTTTCGCGCCCTTCATACTTGCAGTGGGTCTGGTGCCTTCGGCGAGAGCCATCACTTTCATCACTGTCAGCTTCTGGTCAGAATCGAGAACAAATCCGCCAGGACGCGTGACATCGCCCACCACATAGACCAATCCGGCTTGTCCAACATAAATCGTATCGCCCGCGTTCACCTGCGGATTCACTCCGCTCACGTTCGGGGCGCGCGAGAACTGAATCACATCGGGAGCGTCGGCATGCTCCTGTCGAGTCACCGTAATCGTCTTCCCGGCTCGCAGCGTGAAACCGCCCGCCACCGAAATGAAATCGGATAACTGGTGTGAACCCATAACTGGATATGCTCCGGGTCTCGTAACTTCGCCGAGAACGTAAACGGCCTGGGCTGCGTATTCCACAACGAACACGGAGATCTGCGGATCTTTCACAAAGTCGCGCTTCATCAACTGCTCGCGGATCAGGTCCTGAACCTCTCCCGGCATCATCCCACTCACGTGCAATTTTCCCAGCAGCGGAAAGCTGATCTCGCCGTCGCTCGGAACGCGCACCCGGGTTGTCAGGTCGGATGATGCAAATACGCTAATGTCGAGCAAGTCGCCGGGACCAAGTTTCACTGGCCCTGACGTCATCGTCGTCATCATCGGATTCATTGGCGGGGGCACGCCCTGCAGGCTTCCGGGAATTGCAACTGGCATGGTCGTTGCAGGTTGGGCGGTCAGCCTTGTACCCGCTGGAACCGCAGGCATGACAGCACCTGCGCTCGATCCCGTGCTCCAGGTCGAGTTGCCGGCCGGATGATTGCTAACCTGCGCAAAGGCGGTTAGTCCAAGCATCAGGAGAGTGGTGGTGATCTTGCCGGAAGTGTTCAATGTCGGCCTCAATTGCTCAATTCTTTCGTGCCGTAGTATTCGCCGTAAACATCGCCGCGGTAGCCGTAGTGCGCAAAGTATGCCGATGAGTTCGGATCGAAATCGTTGAGAATGACTCCGATGGTCCGGGCGTTCACCCGCGCCAGAAGATCGCGCGTCCGGCACAGCGTCTGACGATGTGTCTTGCCAATGCGTGCCACCAGTAAAATGCCATCGGCCATCGATGCAAGAATTGCCGCATCGGTCAGCGCAAGTACCGGGGGAGTGTCGAGCACAATGTGGTCGTACTCGCCCCGCCACTGTTGCACCAGCTCCCGCATTTGATCTGATCCCAGTAGTTCTGCTGGAGACGGTGGCCGCTCTCCTGCCGAAAGAACATGCAGGTTCGGCAGCCCGGTGATGGAAGCAGTTGCCAACTCCTTGTCTGACGCGCCTGCCAGCCAACGGCTCAGGCCATCGGCCTGCACCAGCGCCATGCGCTCCTGCACGCAGCCGCGACGCATGTCGGCATCTACCAGCAGTACTCGTCGTCCATATTGCGCTAACGTCACTGCCAGGTTGATGGACGTTGTAGTTTTTCCTTCGGACGGAACAGCACTGGTCACCACCAGAACCTGTGGAGGTTTCCCTGCCGCGCTCAAAAGCAGCGTGGTGCGAAGAGCGCGGAATGCTTCGGCAAAGGGAGATTGTGGGCGTACCAGCGACAGTGGCTTGTTGCGTTCGCTTGCTTCCAGCGGACGGGTTCCATTGGTGCCGGTGAGCCGGATGTGTGGAACTACGCCAAGCACCGGCAGGCTGGCCAGCGTCTCGGCTTGTTCCGGAGAACTGATGGTCGTGTCTAGATTGTCGAGCAGGAACGCCAGCCCCATCCCTCCTGCCGTGCCAAGGATTAAGGCCACAACGATGCTCAACAGTCCCCGAGGCTCGGAGGGAACAACGGGAATCGCCGCAGGATCCACCACGTTGACGTTAGTGGATTTCAGTCCAGCCACGATTCCGGCTTCTTTCAATTTCTTAAGCAGATCTTCGTACAGATCCCGGCTGGCTTCCAGATCACGTTTGAGGATGATGTACTGGATGCCCGCTTCGTTCATCTTGTAGGCTTCCTGCTTGCTTGTCTCTACCTCGGCGGAGGCCATCTTCTCTGCTTTGGAAGCGGCTTGGAATTCGGACTCCAACCGGCGCCGCACATTCTTTGCTTCCAGTTGCAGCGCCGAATCTACCTGCGCCAATTGTGTGCGTAGTTGCACCACCCGGGGATATGCTTCGCCGTACTGTGCGCTCAATTGTGCATACTGATTCTTAAGGTCGGCGTCCTCTGCCTGCAATGCCTGCAAAGTCGCTGTGGGTGCGGTATCTGCAATCACCTTCGGGTCGCCGCTCAACGCTTCACGGTAGCGGGCCTCGCGCACAATACGTTCGGACTGCGCGCTAACAAGTTGCCGGTTTTGTTCTTCCAGTTGGGAGAGGATGATGCTGTGCGCCCCTCCGCCAGACGAGCCATTCGGGCCGCTCGAGTCGTCCATGCCGATGATGCCGCTCTTTTTCTGGAATTCAGAAAACTGTTGCTGCGAGGACTCGGCTTTCGCTTTGAGATCGTCCAACTGCTTGGCGAGCCAGTCAGAGGCTTGCATGGTTGCGTTGTACCGCGTGCGGAAATTGCGTTCCATGTAAACGTTTGCTACTGCATTCACAATGTCCGCCGCCAGCTTCGGGTCCTTGCTGCGGAACCGCAACTCTACCAGCGCCGTCTTCGGAACACTGGCCACATTCAGGCGTTTATGGAAACTCTCGAGTAACTTGTAACGGTGAAGGGGAGTGATTGCCTCAATGGGTTCTAGCCGTTCGCCCTTTTTTATCGGCGCAAATTCCGGATTCTGGTCCAGCTTCAGTTGCTGAATAACATCCCAGGCCACGGCGTCCGATTGCATAACCCTTACTTGCGTCTCCTGCATGAGAGAAGGGTCCGCAAATGGATTCATCTCTCCCATGGCGATCCCCAATGGGTTCGAGTTATCTGGGTTGATCACTACGCGAGCGGTAGCCTCGTACTTGCGGGGAGCCATAATGCAATACACGCTGGCCAGCACGAGGGTAAATCCAAGACAACCAATCACCGCCAGTTTTCGCTTGCGAATGACCGCCCAGATTTCACTCATCGAAATATCATTGCGCAATGGACCACCTTCATATGCAAGTGCTTGATTGCGGCGGGCCGGGATTAATTCGTTGTTCAAGAAATGCTCCATAGCGTTGGCCCTGACGGACCCTTACGTTTAACTGCAGAGCTTGCTCCGATTTCTCGGTTCTGCTCGACTTACTCGGCGCAAAGAGTCAGCGCCTCACCAGGTAAATCACGTACGCAAGCGCTGACCAGAACAGAGCCGCCGCCAGGAACGCGAAGAACCATCCCTCGGCCCTGAAGCGCATCTTTTGCGAAAAGGCCTCTACCGGACTCATCCATTCATCTTCCTCCTGGTGCTTTGCAGCCATCCGTGCTGAAAAAGTACTCTTCAGATCGGGTGCCAGCGTGAGTCTGGACGAATGCAAGATCGTACTGATCTGCTTCCTGATCATCATCAGTTTCCTTGTCGTTGCTCGTAGGGCGTCGCTTCGATCGGCTCGACGTCAGACTCGTTGACCTCGATCGCTACGCTCTGCATGATGTGTTTCATGGTCAGCACAACCCGGAAGTTATTGCTCTTGCGCAGCAGCACGCCTTCCATGCCCGCGAACGGTCCCACTCGGACGCGGACGCGTTCTCCAATCACCAGGTAGGGATGCGGCTCGGCTTTGCAAACCGAGAGTCCTTCGCGCAGAGCCTCCACCTCAAAATCAGGGAGCGGCACCGGGCATTTGCCGCAGCTGACCAGCGCGAGCACGCCAGGTACTTCCAGCACCGGAACTCGGTTTGCCAATGCAATGTGAACAAAAATATAGCTTGGGAATAGCGGTAGTTCGAGAACTGTCTTGGAGCCATCTCTCCAATGGCGACGGCTGCGGTAAACCGGAAGAAATGCTTCAATGTGACGCTGCTCAAAGTGCTCCGCAATTCGCTTCTCGTGCCGGGGAGCGGTGTACACGGCGAACCAGCGGGGAGCCAGATTGCTTATGGGCTCGTGCTCTGCTGCGGAGTAACTCTGGTAGTCGTTTCGAATCAATTCAGGCATAGCTTCGCCATTCTCACTTGGATTGAGCATTTTCCTCAGCGCCAAACTGCAGGTGCCTGCCACTCTTATTGCACGTGCGCTGCCAACGCTAACCCACTGAGCACAGGAGGCTGAGTGCCTGTTGCGGGAGATTGCGTTCTAAGCTCTGGACGGGACTGTCTAAGCTGTGGACAACCGGAACGAGGCGTGGGGTGGCGCATGCATTCATCTGGCTGCTTGAGGTTGCCGTTCTTCGGAGCTATTCTCTTCCGCTTGCCGGGGAGGCACTCACGTTGTGTGGTAGTTGCCGCACCACGTTTCCGCCTGAAGAGGTGGTCTCCGAAGCAGGCGTTTGGTCGAGTCCAGGAGTTTCACATCTCCTGCTCTCCAAGGCCGTGCGCAGCGCGCACTCGAGGTCAGAAAGCTTGAACGGCTTATGGAGCAGCACAGCTCCAGCTCCCAGTGCTTCAAGCGAGCGATCCGCATATCCGGACATGTACAGCACGGCGATCCGAGGCCTCCACGAGGTTACGATCGCAGCCAGTTCGGCCCCATCCATGCCTGGCAGTACCAGGTCGGTCAGAATCGCATCGATATCGTCGGGATGCTGCTGGCAGATCTGAATGGCTTCGGGTCCATTCGCCGCAACCAGTACCGTATACCCTCTCGATACCAGAAACTCGCGGCCCGCGGCGCACAATGCGGCCTCATCGTCGACCAGCAGAATCGTCTCCGATCCTCCAGGGACTGGTGTCATCAGGCATGCTTTTGCCGCTGCCATCGGCAGGCTGCTTTGCGGAAACAAAACGTCGAATGTGGTGCCTTTGCCTATTTCGCTCGTGAGCCAGATGAAGCCGCCGCTCTGTTTCACAATGCCGTAAACGGTGGCCAGCCCAAGCCCCGTGCCTTTGCCGCGATCCTTAGTCGTGAAGAAAGGCTCAAATACCCGAGCTTTAGTCTTAGCGTCCATTCCGCTTCCGGTGTCGGTGACGGACAGCTTCACATACATTCCGGGAATCATCGGAGGCCGTTGGGTGGCGAATGCGGCGTCCACTTCCATGTTTGTGGTTCCAATCGTAAAGTGTCCGCCCTCTGGCATCGCATCCCGGGCGTTCACCGCCAGATTCATAATGACTTGTTCCATCTGGCCGTGGTCTACCTTCACGCTCTGAAGCGATGAATCAAGTTTGGTAGTGACCGTAATGTTTTCACCCAGCAACTTGGGTAACATCTTGCCTAAATCGGTGATAACCATGTTGAGGTTCAGCACTTCAGGTTCGAGCACCTGTTTGCGGCTGAAAGCCAGCAGTTGTTGCGTAATGGATGCTGCACGGGTTGCGGCTTGTTGAATATGGCGCGCATATTTCGTCACATTCTCATCCTTCAGGTCTTTTTGCAGGATGAGGTCGGCGTAACTTCCAATGATCATGAGCACGTTATTGAAGTCGTGCGCAACGCCGCCCGCCAGACGATCGACGGCTTCGAATTTCTGGGCTTGCCAGAACTCTCGCTCCAGCACCTTCCGCTCGGTCACATCCTCAACAAAGCCCTGGAAGGCTTCGGCCGTCCCGCCTTCGTCATACAGAGGAACAACGCTATTGCGGACGGTGACAGTCCTGCCGTCTTTTCGTTTCCATTGAAGCTCGCCTGACATCGCCGACCCGGCCTCCTGCGTCTGGCTAATAAGGCTGGCTCGCTTTGCCGGATTCAAATACACATCGTTTGCAATGTCGAGTGAAAGTACCTCGTCCTCGGAATCGTAGCCGAGGATTTTTACCAATGCAGGATTCGCCATCAGGAAATGCCCGGCGACATCGGAGCGGTAGATCCCGTACGGAGCATCTTCCACGATGAGCCGGTAGTTCGCCTCTGATCGGCGCAAGTTTTCTTCAGCCGTTTTCAGATGGGTTATGTCAATTGCAATGCCAATCACTCGCTGGGTTACTCCAGGAATCGTAACGCCGCGCGAGTCGAGCCAGCGGATCGACCCATCTGGCCTGAGCACGCGAAACCGAACTTCGTAGAAGGGGTTACCGGCCAGCACTTCCCGAATCCCTTCCTGCACCCGGGGCAGGTCGTCTGGATGAACTCTGGTGCAGAACTCCGCCGCCGTTCCTCCAAACGTGTCGCGGGTGAATCCGAATTGTTCATACACCCGGTCAGACAGAACAAGATGATCGTCGCTTGCACTCCACTCCCACAAGCCAATCGGTAAGGCCGCTTTTTCTGCCAACTGCAGGCGCGTCTGCCATTCCATGGCGGTCTGTTCGGCCTGTTTTCGCACCGAGATATCGCGCGCGACCACCTCAATTGCTGGAACGCCTTTCCAGTTCACCGGAATTGCAATCGTCTCCAGTTCCAGCATCGAACCGTCCATGGCAATTACGACTTGCTCCATGGGCGCAGAAGGTGTGCCCTTCCGCAAACAAACTGCTGCGCGCTTCAGGGCCGCTCCCAGAAAGTCCGGGTGAAGTCTCTCCGCAATGTCCATTCCAATTACCTGTGACAGGTCATCGGCTTTAAGCAGCTTCAGGGTTGCAGGATTGGCGAACACGAACTTTCCGTGGGTGTGGACAAAAATTGCGTCTGCGGACGCCTCCACCAGGGTTCGAAATCTCGTTTCGCTTTCCGCCAGTGCCTTCAGCGCACCATCGCGCTCGGCGTTCAGGTCTCGCTCTCGAAGCGCGCGCTTGACCGCCACCGGAAGTTGTTCCAGGTGGTGCCGGAGGAGAATATCGGTGATCCCGTTCCGGATGCACTCATGCGCATCTTTCTCATTCAAACTCTCTGTCAAAACGATGAATGGGACATTCTTGTTGTGCCGCCTTGCGGTATCCAGGGCATCGGGCCCTCTCCATCCAGACATATGGCAGGCGGCGATAATCACGTCATAGGTGTTTGCTTCCACTTGCAGAGCGACATCCGCCAGTGTGTCTACTATGTCGGCACGGATCTCATAACCCACTCTTGCCAGCTCAGCCAAAGCCAACTCGGCGGCAGTCTGATCGTGTTCAATGATGAGAACCTTCAAACACTCAGGCGTTAAGACCGAGCGGGGATGTTCCGTCATGTTTCATACTCCTGGCTCTGCAAGGACCGCTCGTTGCGATGTATCTGGTTTCTAACGTCCTGCGCCATCGTTCAGGCGCTGACGATTTCGCGCATCAGCCTTCCAAGACGCAAAAGAGCGACTGGCTTTTCAACGACCAGCGTCGGTCCGTTGCTCTCATACGCAGGGGCGTTTGGTCGCGGTAGCGCCTCTTCCATGTAAATGATTCGGGGGCGCGGCACCAATGCTTCAATGCGCGCAGCCAGGCTGTGGTCTGGCGCACCGAATTCTTCCAATTGAGTTCCAGTGATGATGATGGCGTAATGGTAGTTCTTGATAAGAGCTTCAGCTTCGTCAAACTCCTGGGCCCGGTGAACCTCGTAGCCAAGGTTGGTCAGAAAATCTCCAATCAAGGAGAGCAGCTGACGGTCCTCTTCGATCAACAGCAACTTCTGAGTCATGCACTCTGAATTGCACGTTCCCTGCCAAACTTCTGCAAGACGTAAGTGCAAGTATCTGCGAGGCCAAACCTTGTGTTGCGATTCACTGGAGGAAGGTGGAAGTCTAATCTCTGGAAATGCTCTGGAATTCAGAACGCGCAAAAACCTGTGCGACCAGCCCATTCATCTCCATGAAAAGGTGCCAGCCGCTCAACCCTGGTTGATTCCATACTGCTTGATCTTTACGTACAGGGAACTGCGCGGGATTCCGAGCCGGGCGGCTGCTTTGTCCACTTTCCCATTCTCGCGATGAAGCATGTAGTCGATGTGCTTGCGCTCAATCTCTTCCAGAGTCATGTCAGAGGTTTCATCGGACGGAACGGGAACGGAGACCCCACCGGGTTGAGGCAGTTGGAATTGCAGATCTCCAGTATTGATCAATCCATCGCTTGACAGCAGCGCTGCGCGCTCAAGTACATTGCGAAGCTCGCGAATGTTCCCCGGCCAATGGTAGGCCTGCAACGCTTGAATCACTCCGCTGCCAAACTCCAGCCGTCCGCGATTCAGATCTTGACGGAGCCGTTCCAGAAACCAGTCCGCCAGAATTGGAATGTCGGTAATGCGTTCTCTTAGCGGCGGAATGAACAATGGAATTGTGCTCACGCGGAAGTACAAGTCGCTCCGGAATTTTCCGTTTGCAACAAGTGCGCTCATGTCTTGATGGGTCGCGGCAATCAGTTGCACATCCACGGAAATGTCGCGCACGCCGCCCACTCTCCGGAAGCGGCTGTCATCGAGGACCTTCAGGAGTTTTGGCTGGATGGCCATATCCATGTCGCCGATTTCGTCAAGAAACAGCGTTCCCCTGTGTGCCACTTCCATCAGGCCGATCTTCTGCGTCAAGGCTCCAGTGAAAGAGTGTTTCTCATGTCCGAACAGATCGCTTTCCAGCAGTTCGCGATTCAAGCCTGCGCAGTTCAAGTCCACAAAAGACTCGTTCGCGCGCGGCCCTTGTTTCGTGAGCCATCCGGCAAGCACACCTTTTCCCGTCCCGGTTTCGCCCTGAATGAGAATCGGATAGTCGGAGCCGATAACCCGATGTACTGAAGACTCCAGTCGGCGAATGCTATCCGACGTACCCATGAAGGGGTCGCGTTGATAGCGACTCTTATCGCTCTTGACCGCCAACTCCCGGCGCATGTATCGGCGCGTCTCCAGGATCTTTTCCAGCACCTTCAACAGCACTGACAACTCAAACGGTTTCGTTAGAAACTGCTCCGCTCCTTCCTTCATGCAACGGACTGCCAGGTCGATCGTCGCGAATCCCGTAATGATCATCACCGGAATTGCAGCGTCAATTGTCTGTATGTCGCGCAGCAGTTGTAACCCATCACTGTCGGGCAGGCGGTAATCCATCACAATTGCGTCCGGCCGATTCTGATGCAGGTGCTCACGGCAAGTTTTCGCCGTTTCGACTTCGGTGACCGAAAAGCCCTTGATCTTCAGGTATGAGCGAACCGCGCCGCGGAGTTCCGCGTCGTCATCTACCAGGAGGATTTTGTGATTAGCCAAAATTTTGACCTCTGCTCACTTTGCGTAACTATGGTGCACACGCGGCAGCGTGTCAATAGCGGGTTGCCCCTACCTCCCCTTAGTTCATGAGGTAAGAAGAAGTAAGTAACAAGTGTCTTTATGACGTTTATCGGGTGAAACTTCCGGCTATTTTTTTAGATTCGAGGTGGTGCGTATTACAATAGCTGCGACTTCCGTTCCCACCTATGGCAAACGGACCTGATAGCACCAAGAACGATCATGGAGCGCCCGCCGCAGCCGTGACGATTATCGGCCGCTTTGTCTTGGGCCAGCAACTTGGTGCAGGCGGTATGGGGCAGGTGTATGCCGCAGAGGACACTCTACTTGCGCGCCGTGTGGCTATCAAGCGAATGGCGCCGAAGATGCAGTTCGACGAGCGTGACCGTGCGCGCTTTCTAAAGGAAGCCCAGCGCGCCTCTGCTCTTAGCCATCCCAACATTGCCGCAATCTACGATGTCCTTGAGCATCAGGGCGAAATTCTCCTCGTTATGGAGTACGTAGAGGGTGTTACGTTGCGCCATCGTTGTGCGGCCGCAATGGGGGTAGCAGAATTCTTGGATATCGCGCAGCAATGTGCGGACGGGCTGAGCGCAGCCCATGCCGAGCACATCGTTCACGCGGACATCAAACCTGAAAACATTATGCTCACTCCGTCTGGTCGGGTGAAGATCCTCGACTTCGGAGTTGCCAAGCGCTTCGCCTCGGAAGGCCCCGACGAGGCCACCCAGACCCTTGCCACCATGACGGGAATGCTCAGCGGAACGCCCGCCTATATGGCACCCGAAGTACTTACCCGCAAGATTTATGACGGTCGCGCGGACTTATTCTCCCTCGGCCTGGTCTTTTACGAGATGCTCGGCGGACGCCAGCCCTTCGTCGCAGACAGTGTTGCTGAAACCATGGGGCAGGTGCTGCACACCCAGGTACCTCCACTTGGCGAAGTGAATAACCAGGTCCCGCCTGCGATTGCGCAAGTTGTCACCCGGTTGTTGGAGAAGAAGCCTGAAAATCGATACGCCAGTGCGAGCGCACTGCTTGCTGATCTTCGTACCATTCAGCAGGGCGGCAACATTCCCACCGGCGCTGCCATTCCGCTTCCTCCCGTCCACGCAAAACAGAATCGCGCACGTCTGAAACTTGCGGCCTTTGTCTTCCTCGCCGCTCTCGCCGTTGCTGCCATCTTTGTCTGGTACAAGCCTGCGCACTCTTCCGCCCCCGGCACAACTGCCGGAACACCCGCACTGCCGCAAACTCAGATTCTCGCAGTCCTTCCATTCAAGAGCGTGGATGGTGATCCCAAGCTGACTGCCTTAGGTGAAGGACTTGTGGAAAGCGTTGCCGCCAAACTCAGTCAGCTGAGCCAGGACCGCTCGCTTGAGGTCATCACCGCGCGCAACCTGAAGGACAAGCACATCTCTTCGCTCTCCGATGCCCACACCCAGTTCGGCGCGAATCTCGGCGTCACCATCGCACTCCAATCAGCCGGAGGCCTGATGCACGCGAGCTATGCACTAGTGGATGCCCAAAGCGGCCGTACCTTGACCGGCGAAAGCATCGCCGTCCCCAGCGCCGACGTTTTCTCCGTGGAGGATGACATCGCGCAGGGAACTGCTCGCGCGCTTCACGTGAACCTTCGTTCTGGCGAGCAGGCGGCACTCAGGATTCACGGCACCACTCAACCTGCCGCCTACGGTTATTACCTGCAGGCGCGCGGCTACCTTGTCGACTACTCGCAGCCAGAGAATGTAGAGAACGCAATCGTCATGGCCAACGAAGCGCTCAAGTTGGACCCACGCTTCGGCATGGCTCGCGCCGCCCTCGGCGAAGCCTATTGGCGAAAGTATTCGCTTACCAAGAATAAGAAGTGGACGGCAACCGCCAGAACCGAATGCGATGCCGCCGTCAAACTCGGCAATGCGGGAGAGGCGGGGCACATCTGTCTGGGACTGGTGAATGACGGTACTGGCGAATATCGCGCTGCCTCCACCGAATACCAGCGTGCTGCCGAGTTGGAGCCCTTCAACCAGAGCGCCGCCCTCGGACTCGCCCTCGCCCTCGAACATCAGGGTGCAATTGATGAGGCGGAAAAAGCCTATCAACATGCCGGGGATCTTCATCCCCAAAGTTACTTCACTTACAACGCGCTAGGAGGCTTTTATTACCGCCGCGCCGAGCTCGATAAAGCCATCGCAATGTTTCAGAAGGTCACGCAGTTAGCGCCGGAAGGGTATGTTGGATTCGTCAATCTCGGTGGCGTTTACAACGAGGCTGGGCGTTACTCAGAAGCGATTCCAGTGCTGAATAAGTCCATCTCACTCCGTCCCACCTATGGAGCCTACGCCAACCTCGGAACCTCTTACTTCGCATCATCCAAGTATGCCGACGCTGCCACTGCCTACCGCGAGGCAGCCAAGCTTGACCCCGAGCAGTACGTGACGTGGGGCAATCTGGGAGCCGCGCTCTTTTACGGCGGACAAAAGGCCGAAGCCGTGCGCGTCTATCGCAAAGCTGCTGACCTGGCGGCTGCGCAGTTAAAGGTCAATTCCCGTGATACCGATGTCCTCGGCGACATCTGCGAATACTACGCCATGATGGGTGACCGCACTCAGGCTCTCAATTATCTCGGCCAGGCTCTGCAATATGGACACAGCGAGAAAGAACTGCTCGTAACCGCCGCCCAGGTTTATAACGAAATCGGCGAAACCGGACTCGCCTTGGAGTGGCTTACGAAGGCCGTCCAGGCTGGCTATCCGCCCAACAAGTTTCGCGACTTTCCCGCCTTCCGCAATCTTTCTGACAATCCACGCTTCCGCGAACTCATCAAACGCTGAGCTTGCCATGCCGCATTTTCCGCGGTTCGCAATAATTCCAGCAACTCCGCTTAGTTGCCGTTCACCTCGGGTATAATCCTCTCCCACTCGAAAGGAGCCACATCACGATGGCTGACGTTTTGGTATGTAAGAGCAACTGGAACGGTGTTAAACACGATTCGTTCAACTGGCACAACACCGATCAGAACTCCACCGTTGAGATCGCGCAGGACGGGAACACGACTTGGCCGTTCGGTTCTCCCTCGCCGATCTCTGTGGGACCAAGTTCCAAGGTCGCATGCACCCTGATCGCCACGCCCGGTACTTACACGTACAACTCAAACCCGTGTTCGACCTTGGGTAATCCCAAGACGGTGATCATCACCTAGCCGCTCGCCTGTTTCGTTTGGCCGCCGCTGCCGCGAGTGTTGCTCGCGGTGGCGATCGTGCGCCTGCCGTGCCTCCTCGGTAGTAATCTTTAGGAATTCGTCACGCGTTTCATCTTCGGAGGCCCATGTCCACAGTCATCATTGAAGTCAACGGTGCCGTCGGCTCCATCACGCTCAACCGTCCCAAGGTCAATGCCTTGAGTGCCGAGTTGATGGAGGCGATCACTTCCGCACTGCACTCCATGCAACAGCAGAATCTTCGCGTCGTCATCCTCCGCGCCAAACCTGGCGTAAAGATCTTCTCCGCCGGACACGAAGTCTCCGAGTTGCCCACCAATGGCCGCGACCCTCTTACCTACAATGACCCGCTGCGCCAACTCGTGCGTGCCATCCAGTTGCATCCCTGTCCCGTCATCGCCATGATCGAGGGATCAGTCTGGGGCGGAGCCTGCGAAATGGTGATGAGCTGCGACCTCATCGTTGCAGGCGAAGACACTACGCTCGCCATCACGCCCGCCAAACTTGGCGTGCCCTACAATCTCTCCGGCATCATCAACTTCATGCGAGTCGCTGACATCCCCTTCATCAAGGAAATGCTGTTCACCGCGCAGCCCGTCGCAGCCTCTCGCCTGTTGCAGTGTGGCGTCATCAATCACGTCGTGCCCCGCGAGGAGCTCGAGAGTTTTACCCGGGAGTTAACCATGCACATTGCGGGGAATTCGCCGCTCGTGCTCCGCACCCTCAAGGAAGCATTTCGCGTCCTCACCTCTTCCCATCCCATCACGCCGGAAGCCTACGAGCGCATCCAGTCCTTACGTCATGAGGTCTTCGACAGCGAAGATTACCAGGAAGGAATCCGGGCCTTCCGTCAAAGGCGGAAACCAAATTTTCTCGGCAGATAACCTGTAAGACTCCTGAACGACGCGCCTGCTGCTACCGGCAGCCCTTCGCTCGTGTACCATCATTTCTGTAATGTCCTTTCGCGTCTGGAATCTCTGGAAGTCCGAGCGTACCCCGGACGGTGCGCTTGCGGCGGAGGTGGATCGCCTCTCCTCCGACCCGCGCGTCCATCGCGTCTTTGGCTGGTTCTCCCGCCATGAGCGAGAGATCGCCGAATTTCAGTTGGCCATCACCGCGGTGCCCGCGCCACCCTTTGCCGAGCACGTCCGCGCCGCATGGCTTCGTCAGCGCTTCAATGATCTGACGCTCGCCACCTCCGTCGACGCCGCCGGAAATCTCCTCGCCACGCGCCCCGGACTCCAACCGGAGTCGCCCTCCATCGCCGTCAGCGCTCATCTCGATACCGTCTTTCCCGCCGCCACGCCGCTCAATGTCCATCGCGAGCACGCGCAACTTCGCGGTCCCGGCATCAGCGACAACGGCTCCGGACTCGCCGCTCTCTGGTCTCTTGCCTGCGCCTTCCACGCCGCTGGCATCGTCACCGCGCTCCCCATGCTGTTCGTTGCAAATGTTGGCGAAGAAGGCGAGGGAAATCTTCGTGGCATGCGCCATCTCTATCGCGAGCATCTCGCCACGCCTCCTGCGGTCATTGATCCTACGCCTGCCCCAGCCATCGCGCTGCTCCTTGCGCTCGATGGCGCTGGCACGGAGAACATCATTACCCAAGCCCTCGGCAGCCGCCGCTATGAGATTGTCATCTCCGGTCCGGGTGGCCATTCCTGGAGCGACCACGGCACGCCCAATCCCATCGTCGCCGCCGCTCTTGCCGTCAGCACCCTTTTCCGCATCGCACTCCCCGTCAACCCCCGCACCACGCTCAACGTAGGAGCCATCGAGGGCGGCACCTCCATCAACACCATTCCCGCGCGCGCCGTTTTCAAGGTTGATCTTCGCTCCTCCGATCCCCGGCGCCTCGACGAACTCGAGCAGCAACTCCGCCGCGCCGTTGCCGAGGCCTGTGCCGAGGCTCAGGCGCACGCCCCGCACCCCGCTGCCCGACTCACCCAGACCATCACACTTGTCGGTGACCGTCCCGCCGGAGAGCTACCCTCCGGCTCGCACCTCCTTGCCGCCATCCGCGCCGTTGACGCGCAACTCGGTATCCGCTCCGAACTTCTTCGCGCCTCCACCGATGCCAACATCCCGCTCTCTCTCGGACTCGAAGCCGTCACTCTCGGCGCCGGAGGCACGGGCGGCGGAGCGCACACGGTTCACGAGTGGTACGATCCCGCCGGACGCGAGCATGCCCTCAAGCGCATCACGCTGCTCATTCTTCTCCTCGCCGGACTCCCACTCGATGGCCGCGCTCCTGGCGCGCCGCCGTCAACTCCGCAGGAGCCTGCTTGATGTCTCGTTCGCTCAAGGCTCATCTCCTCCTGCTCGCCGCCACTTTTGTCTGGGGCGCAACCTTTATCGTCATCAAGTCGGCGCTGGCCGATGCCACTCCGCTTGTCTTCAACGCCGTGCGCATGGCCTTCGCCGCCATCGTTCTCTGCGTCATTTTCTTTCGCCAGCTTCGCCGCCTTCCCGTGGGAGCCATTCGCGCGGGCTTCGAGGTTGGCACCCTCATGTGGCTCGGCTATGAATTTCAAACCGCCGGACTCCTCTATACCTCGGCCTCCAAGTCGGCCTTCCTCACTGGAGTCTCCGTCGTCCTCGTTCCCATCCTTCTTGCGCTCTTCTGGCATGGCCACGTCAACCGCTACACACTCGCCGGAGTCGTCGCCGCCTGCATCGGTCTCTATCTCCTCTGCGTTCCTGCCAATCAAGGCCTCTCACTCGCCTCGCTCAATCGCGGAGATCTTCTTACCCTCGGCTGTGCCGTCGCCTTCGCTTTCCAGATCATCATCCTCGGGCGCAGCGCCCAGCATTACGACTTCGCCCACCTCGTCCCCGTCGAAATCACCGTCTGCGCGCTCTGGATGGTCGTCTCCATCCCCATCGCCGACCGCCACGCCTTCATCCGCTTCACTCCGGCCATGCTCTGGGCGCTCGCCGTCACCGCACTGCTCGGCACGGTTGGCTGCTTCATCGTGCAAGCCTGGGCGCAGCGATTCACGCCGCCCACTCACACCGCGCTCATCTTTTCTCTCGAGCCGGTCTTCGCCGGAGTCACTTCGTACATTGTTCTCGGCGAGCGCCTCGGCCCCCGTTCCTTCCTCGGAGCCGCCCTCATCCTTGCCGGAGTCCTCGCCAGCGAACTTCTCGGCCACGTCCAGAAGCCCGACGAAGAACTTGCCGAAGAACTCGGCGAACAACCGAGCTAACGAAGTATCGGCGAACAGCCTTTGATTGAAGTGTCATCCTGAGCGCAGCGAAGGACCCCTGTCACGCTCCAGTCTCCGTTCGTGTCCTGCTTCTGCTCTTGCCCTTGCCTTTGATTTTGACTCTCGTTGGTTTCTTGCCCTTGCCTTTGATTGGAAGTGTCATCCTGAGCGCAGCGAAGGACCCCTAGCCATCTCAAATCTCCAGCCCCGCTCCAGCGGCACTTCAACCCGTCTCGATTTCGCCTGTGGCGAGACGTTTCAGCCCCTTAAACTCCTGTACCATGGAGATCAACTCCCATGACCCAAACGGCCATTCCTGCTAAGCCCTCTGCGCGCGCCAGCCTCGCCGCACTTCTTGCGCGCCCCGGATGTCTCGAAGCCATCATCTTTTTTGTCGCCATCGTGGCCTTCCTCGCCACTACAGGATTCCAGTTTGTCTATGACGACCGCGCCCAGGTCCTCAACAATCCGGAGATCACATCCTGGCACCGCGTCATCTCCTACTTCGGCTCTGACGTCTGGGCCAGCTTCGATCCCACGCGTCCGCAGAATTACTACCGTCCGCTCTTCTTCGTCTGGTTTCGTCTCAACTACCTGTTCTTCAAGCTGCAGCCCGCAGGATGGCACATCGCTGCCGTGCTCCTGCACGCCACTGCCTCGCTGCTGGCCTTCCGCTTTGCCGCGCGCCTCACCGGAGATCGCTTCACCGCCGCAATCGCTGCATTGCTCTTCGCCGTTCATCCTGTCCATATCGAATCCGTCGCGTGGATCTCCGGCACCACCGACCCGTTGATGGCCATCTTCCTTCTCTCCGCCGTGCTCTGTTTTCTCGACTGGCTGCAGCAGGGAAGCACCACGAAGCTAGTGGCCACCGCCGCCCTTTACGCATTGGCGCTGCTCTGCAAGGAACCGGCCATCATGCTGCTACCATTCCTCGCCGTGCTCGCTTGGTTCTACCCTATCGACGGGTTCCATCCCGCCGATGGCCGCAAGCTCTCCCGCGCCGTAGCGCTTCGTAACGGAGTCCTTCCGCTCGCTGTCCTCACCGTTGCGTATCTCGCCTTACGCGCTCATCTGCTCAGCGGCGCGGCGCACAACGTGAATCAGCTTTCCCTCGCATCGGTCATCTATACTTTGCCCGCCGTAGCACTCTTCTATCTTCGCCAGTCGCTGGTGCCTGTCGGACTGTCGTTCGCCTACGAGATGCCGCCGCAGCTCTCCGCCACCTGGCAGTTTTTCTGGATGCCGCTACTCGTCCTCGTTCTGGTGAAAGTACTTTTCTTGTATTGGTATTACCGTTCGCCGCGTTACCGCTTGCCTATTCTTATGGGTGGCATGATCTTCGGCCTCTGGATCATTCCCGAACTCAACCTCCGTTGGCTTCCTGCGGAAGAGCTGGTCCACGACCGCTATCTGTATCTGCCCATCCTCGGCGCCTGCCTGCTCACGGCTATCCTGCTCCGCCAGTGGAGCGACCGCGCGCCCCAGCCCGAGAGCTCCGAGGCTCAGGCTCCTGCAACCTCTGCCTCATTCGGCGCTCCTCAACTCGCCACCGCCGCGGTGCTCATCGTGCTCCTTCTGGCGGCCACCATCAGCCAGCAGCTCGATTGCGCCAGCGACCTGCTTCTCTGGACGCGAGCCGTCCGCATCTCGCCGCACAGCGAGATCGCTCTCTGTAACCTTGGAACCATCCTCTTCGAACGCGGTGAAATGGCAGAAGGCTTCCAAATCTTCCAGAAGGAGTTACAGATCAACCCCTCCTCGCAGGTGGCCAACTACAACATCGGTTACGCACTCTACAACCAGCACGATTTTGCCGCCGCCGAACCTTTCGTTCAGCGCGCCCTCGCCGTCGCACCCCAAAAGCCCGAGTCTTCGCGGCTTCTCGGCAGCATCGAACTCCATCTCGGACGCCTCGACCTAGCCGAGCAACTCATGCGTCAGGCCGTATCCATCGCTCCTCGTGGCGAAGGATTCCACAACGCGCTCGCCGTCGTCCTGTTGGAGCGTGGCGACCGCGCCGGAGCCGAACGCGAGTTGCTGCAGGAACTCCAGCTCTTTCCAGACAGCCAGACTGCGCGCCAGGCGCTCGCCCAGATCCGTTCCGGCCACTAAGTCTTCGCCTCGCTGATGGCCCGATTGCGGTCTCAGTGGTTTTCCCTAACTCGGATATCCCCACCCTATCCAATATTTGTTGACGTATTCCCCTGCCCACGCGTCTAACCAAACTGAAACGGGGCTGGAATCCCCCATCCCTGGACACGCACCGCTCTCTTTTCAAAAGAGATAACATGAAGTGATGAAGTTAGACTTTGCCGGAGGGCACATGGAACCGCTGAAAGACGCAAGCGGACTGCCGCAGAATCAGATGAATAACAGCAAGAGAAATCGCTTTGCCCCGCTTTTTGTTGGATCGGCCACCATTGGATTGGTGTTGCTGATCGGCACCGTACTAACCTTTACGGCTCGTGCCAAGAACGTGGACAGCGCCGACGCACCTCAACTGAACGTGCCCGCCATCCACCAGCATGACAATGAGTTCTCCCGCGTCGCCAAGGCCGTCGAGCCCGCTGTCGTCAACATCAATACCGAATCCACCATCAAGAACCCCCACAAGCGCCTTCACCGTATGCCGCAGCAGCCCAACCCCAACAGCCCTGACGAAGATCAGGACAATGGCGGCAACGGCAACATGCAGGATTGGTTTGAGCGCTTCTTCGGTCAGAATCCGGAAGGTATCCCCGGCGCGCCCGGCGCTCCCAACGGCGGAGATATGACCAGCCAATCTCTTGGCTCCGGCGTCATCGTCAGCCCTAACGGATACATCATCACCAACTTCCACGTGGTGGACAAAGCCGACCGCATCCGCGTCAGCCTGATGGGTGAATCCGCCGCGGTCAGCTATCCCGCCAAGGTCATCGGCACGGATCGTGAAACCGATCTCGCCGTCATCAAGATTGACATCAACCGCCCGCTGCCCTACGCCAAGCTGGGCAATTCAGACAGCATGCAGGTCGGCGACTGGGTCCTTGCCATCGGCAGCCCCTTTGGACTCAAGTCCACGGTCACCGCCGGCATTGTCTCCGCCAAGGGACGCAACATCGTCCCCGGACGCCAGTTCCAGTCCTTTATCCAGACTGACGCAGCCATCAACCCCGGCAACTCCGGCGGGCCGCTCGTCAACATGGAAGGGGAAGTCATCGGCATCAACACCGCCATCTACACGGAGAGCTCCGGCTACCAGGGTGTCGGATTCGCCATGCCCTCCAACACCATCGCGCAGGTCTTCAACCAGTTGGTCTCGCCCGCTCACAAGGTGGAGCGCGGCTCTATCGGCATCACCTTCAGCGCCGAGCCCAGCCCGGCCGTCACCCGCATGTATGGCGGAGGCAAGGGAATCGTCGTGCAGGATGTTACGCCCGGCGGTCCTGCGGCTCAGGCCGGACTCAAGAGCGGTGACGCCATCGTCTCCATCGGAGGCAAGGCCGTCACTACCGGCGACGAACTGGTCGCAGAGGTCAGCTCGCACCACCCCGGAGACAAACTGAAGGTTGGATACCTCCGTAACGGCAAGCAGGAGGAAGCCACCGTTGCCGTCGCCGATCGCCAGAAGATCTTCGGCGCTCAGCTTGGCACCAATGATGAGGACGCCGAGGAGCAGGCTCCCAAGGAAGGCAAGCTTGGCGTCACCGTCAAGTCCGTCCCGGCTGCTACCGCCAAGCGACTCAATCTACAACCTAATCAGGGTGTGCTCGTGGTTGATGTCAAGCCCGGAAGCTTCGCTGAATCAGCCTTGCTAGGTCGCGGCGACGTCATCCTTGAAGTCAACCGCCAGGCCGTGACTGACACCGATTCCTTCGCCAAGATCGAGTCGGGACTCAAGCCCGGGCAGGACGTCGTCTTCGTGGTTCGCCAGGCCGGACAGGGCCGCGAGGCAACAAATAGCTTCTTAGGAGGCACCCTGCCGTAGTAACCTATAGCCATCCCCGGAACGCTGCCGGACATCTCTTATTGAGTGTGTCTGGCAGCGAACGGGATTTAGACCGGAACATCCCGCGGAAGCCCGTCGCTTCCTGTTCCAGTCAGTCCCCTGATTCCTAGCGGGACGCTGCAACTTTCCTAGAGGTGTGTATTGATGTTTTCATCGAAGCATGTCAGAGCCGCGGTTTTAGTTGCTTCGGCGGCACTGCTCTCCTCCTCTCCGCTCATGGCGGCCATCAAGACCAAGCCCGCGGCGCCCGCCAAAGCCCGGCACGTCGCGGCTGCTTCTTCATCGCACTCCAAGACCGCTTCACACAAGTCCGCAGGCACGGCAACCGCCTCTTCGCGCCGCTCGCATAAGGGCAGCCTCAAGACCGTCGCAGCTGCCAAGCCAAAATTCCGCGGACAACAGTCGATCGATTCCACCCGCATGCTTGAGATTCAGCAGGCGCTCATCCGCGAGCACTACCTCGACGGCGAGCCGACCGGAGAATGGGATCAGGCTACCCGCCAGGCGCTCACCCGCCTTCAGGAAGCGAACCACTGGCAGACCAAGATCGTGCCTGACGCGCGCGCCCTCATCAAGCTCGGACTCGGACCCACCCAGCAGAATCTTCTGAACCCGGAGAGCGCTGCCATCGCGCCGTCTTACCGTGGACTGGACAGACCTGCCGGCGGCGGTTCCAACTAGCCTACATTCATTTTGCAGAGAAAAGCGCAGCCCTCGGGCTGCGCTTTTCGTTTTCCTGGAAACCTTGCGGCCAGAGCAACGATTGGCTTTCCGGTCAATCGTTTTACCCTGCACCGTGCTCAACTGGTCAATCGTCTGGAGATCACACCAAGCGATTACTCAACTAGTAACCTTCCGCCTCCAAACGATTACCCACCTAGTCAATCGTCTGCCGCTCACTCCGCGTAGAATCCTTCACGCGTCTGCACCGTCAGCTCGCCGGTTTTCGTGGTCAGGTGCAGCTTGTGATAGCCGACCTCCACCTTGTCTGGCGTGTAGCTCAGGCTGTACTGATGCTTCAGTTCTTCGCTGATCTGGTTGTAGATGTCGGAGGCGGTCAGCTTCTTCGACAGTTCGAAGTAGCGTCCGCCAGTCTCGCGGGCAATCTGTTGCAGAACTTTCTTTCCGTCGGTCTTGTTCTCGCGTGGTGGTTCTGGTCTGCGGCCGCCGCCTCTGCCGCCGCCACCACCGGGATAGCCTCCACCCGGGAACGGACTGCCTCCAGGATAGCCTCCTCCACCACCACCACGACGGCCTCCGCCCGGATTGCCTTCCTCCTGCTCGCGTTCGCTGGCCACGTACACGCAATACACCAGGGTGTCAGCACGTTGAGCCGCCGCAATGGCGTTCGTCAGCGAGGTTCTGCTCTCGCGGTCCACGCCGTCAGAGAAGAGCACGAGCGCCTTGCGTCCCTTCACCGGCTTCAGCACTTCGTCGGACGAGAGATACACCGCGTCATAAAGCATTGCGCCGCCAAAGAAGTAGCGTGGATGGTCGGGGTCCGGGGCATCACGACGGCGGCCATTGCCGCTGGAACTCTTCTGCTCGCCCACGGAGATCGCGTCGATTCCCTTGGCCAGTTTGTCATGCGAGCCCGTTACGTCCTGTAGCAGCTCCACCTCTTTGTCAAAGTGCAGCACAAAGGCCTTGTCGCGGTCCTCGCGCAGATGGTTGACGAAGTCGGTGCCTGCCTTGCGTTCATCGGCCAGGGCCTTGCGCTGTCCTGGACCTGTGTCAGCCAGCACGCCAATGGTCAGGGGGTGATCGCTCTCACGCGCGAACTGGGTGATGACCTGCGCGCGCCCATCCTGCTCCAGCACGAAATCCTTTTTGTCCAGGCTGTTCACCGGCTGCCCCTTCTTGTCGCGAACAACGGCGAGGAGATTGACCTCCTTGACCTTGACGGAGATAGTGGGCGGCGGCTCCGGCGCACGCTGGTGCAGTACTGGTTTATCGGATGGCTGCGCAGGCGGCGGAGTGTCTTGCGCGAGCGTGGGCAGAGCGGCGGCGCAGAGCATCATCGCGAGCGCCAAGGAGGCAGAGCGGTCGATCTTCATGCGTAACAGGATGGCACAACCCGGAAGGAGGGAAAAGCCGAGTCAAGAAATCTGAACACTGAATAGGTTTCGGGACAATGGGCTGCACGCTTTACTCCTCCGCGGCTACTCCTGTTTGTCTTGTGGATGGGAATTTGGTGTTCGCGCAAGGCGAAACGAGCTACCCTGCTAATTACTTCCGAGTCGCAGTTGAAATGCAGTGCTCCTGGCAAGCGAAAGGAATTCATGCGGATTTTAGGACGAATTGCTCTCTTTTCAATGATGGTTTCCGTGCTCTTATTCACGGTTCAAGCGGCGCACGCCGACGACGATGTTCGTATCGCACCCCTCCAGCAGAGGCTCAAAGCGCAGTTTGTTGCGGCGAACATTGCCCCGAATGGAGATATTCTCACCGCAGGTTCCATCATGGTTATGCAGAAGGAAGGGCTATGGCTATGTGGTCTGAATGCCGGTGGGCCACTGGAAAATACGTACAAGAACGGAAAGCTCTCCGCTGGCCGCTTTGGATGGGGCATGGCATTGGGCCTGATGAAGATTGATACCAACACCATTCCACAGTTGAAGTTCAAGACCGGAGACAAGTTCTGGATCAAGTCCTATAACGTCGACAAGAATGGAGTTCGTTTCTTTTTGTGGAGCGATGCCATTGAAAACGTGCGCTACTACGGGTGGTTGAAGATTCCCTTTGCCAAGGGAGAGATTCCATCTCCGGACGAGGCGATGAAAATGATCTCCGAGGCCGTGACCGCCGAACCGATGGACAACGTCGCGCAGCCTGCACCGGCGACCGCGACCGCGCCCGCCGTGATCGCGCCTCCTCCGCCGCCTCCCGACGCGCCACCAGCACAGCCCAAAACAATTTCCCTGGGACAAACAAAGGACGAGGTTACGGCAATACTTGGTCAGCCGGTGAAGAAGGCGACCTTGGGACCGAAAGAGATCTACTACTACTCCGACATGAAGGTGATCCTGGTTAACGGCAAAGTCACGGACGTGCAGTAGGCAGAGAGTATCTCCATCGCAGCATCTTCGAGCAAAGTCAAAGACCCCGCCCTAACCAAAAACAGGTTAGGACGGGGCACCCTGCAGTGTATTGATGAATGTAAATGTGATGGCTAGGCGGCGGTTTCGGTTCTGCGCGCGCCCATGAAGGTGGAGTAGAGCGCGGCGAGAGCCACGATGACGTTGGCGGCCACCACTGGCATGGCGTGGATCAGCACTCCGTAGGTGATCCACAGCAGCGCGGCGCCCGCCTGAATGAGGCGCAGCGTTGACGGCTTCTTGAAGAAGTACGACAGGCCGAAGCAGGCCGTTGCAATCCAACCAATCCAGCTCAACATTACTTTGCTCCTTCGGCCATTGCAGCCTGTGTGTTGGCGGAGGTGGAGCGCAGGGTGACAAAGTCAGTCCTCATGCGTGCCCACTCCTGCATCAGGAAGCCCTGCTTCTCAAAGAAGCGGCGAATCTCAGGCTGGGTCCAGTGCGCAACCTCTTCCAGGATGGGCACCAGCACGCTGAGCGCGTTATCGCTGAGCACGGTGCGCTTCGCGATCTGGGTGACACAGCGCGACTCGGAGACGGCAATGGTGAGGCCGTCGCCATCGTTCACGTGCAGCATGGCGTTCATATCCGAGCTGCCATCGCCCGCGTAAACCACATGGTCGCGCCCAATGGAGAGATCGGCCTGAAGCTGCATGATGCGCGTGACCTTGCCGTATCCGGCGGTGCAGCGCACCAGGCGCTCGATGGCGCCGTTTGCGCCCCACTCAAACTCGGTGCCGAAGATGTGGTCGGCTGGGACAACGCCCTCCAGGGCCGACTCCACGATCTCCACCGGTGCGGCCGAGAGAACGTAAAAGTCGAACTCGTAGCCGGGGATGCCCTCATGCAGGGTCTTGTAAAGAAGCTTGATGTTTTCCTTCAGCGGAATGCGCTTGCCGGTCTCAATCAAATGCTTGCGGCGCACCCGGGAGTTGAAAGCCGGGTCGTGCAGCAACAGGTAGGCGAGTTCCGCACCCTGCTGCACCAGATTCAACTCTGCCATTCCAGCCACTTTTTCCTGAAACTCCTCAACCGGAATGCCCAGTAGCTCGGTGAGGACCTGCCCGGAGTCATTGAAGCTCAGGGTCTGGTCAAAGTCACTGGCGAACAGATACTGCTTGATCATAGGTTCACTCATATCACTTCTTATGATAGGCGTGGAGGGGCTGGGGATGGTGAAATCCTCATGAAATGGCTATCAATTGATTTAATTAGGCCTATGGACATGTCTGATAGGTGAATTAAGGTAATGATTACAGTGATTTACAAAGCTGTCCCAGATTCCCGGATCGGATGTTTGCTGGCTTGGTGACGCGGCGGTTACAGCGAATGGAAAGGTCACGGGGTGGCGGATTGCAATGAAAACTCCCACCAGCAAGGCTGCGGGTGGGAGTTTGGGGCGGAAGACCGGGCTAATAGCGCTCGGCCATGAACTCGGTGATCTTTGTGTAGGCCTGCTGGAGAAGCTCCTCGGGCGGCAAAAAGACGATGCGCATGTGATGGGTGCCGGGGCGCTGTCCAAAGCCGGAGCCGTGGACGCACAGCACATGCTTTTGCTGCACGAGCTCGGTGACGAACTGCTTGTCGTCTTCCGGGATGTCGAGCTTGGGGAAGGCGTAGAACGCACCCTTGGGAGCCGTCAGCGAAACCCGCGGCGTGCGTGCCGCCCACTCGACGGTGAGATTGCGGCGGCGGCGCAGCTTGTCTCGCACTACGGCCAGGTGGTCCTGAGGACCTTCGAGGGCGGGAGCAATGGCGTACATGAACGGATGCGGAGCCGAAAGGCGTGCGCGCAACAGCTTGTAGACAGCTTCCAGGTAATCGCCCAGAGCCTGCGCCGGGCCGGTGGCAATGGCCCAGCCAATACGCCATCCGGGAACAAGGTATGCCTTGGAGAGTCCGTTGAAGGTGATGACCGGAATGTCAGGGGCGAGGGCGGCAATGGAGATGTGCTCGCAGTCGTCGTCCATGATGAGCTGGTCATAGATCTCGTCGGCCAGGATGAGCAGGTTGTGGCGGCGCGCCAGTTCGGCAATGCCTTCCAGCGTGGCGCGCGAGTAGATTGCGCCTGTCGGATTGTTCGGGTTGATCAGCAGAATCGCCTTGGTGCGTGCATTGATGCGCGAGGCAATGTCTTCCAGATCGGGCTGCCAGTTGTTCTCTTCACTGAGGAAGTAGGGATTCGGCTCAGCGGAGAGCTTGCCCAGCACCGCTCCATAAAGCGGGTAATCCGGGCACGGGGTGAGCACGTTGTCGCCGGGATTGATCAGCGCGGTGAGGCAGTGGTCAATCACTTCGCCGGAGCCGAAGCCGACCATGATGCCCTGGATGTTCTGGAAGCCCTTGGACTCAGCGCGATGGCGGATGGCGGCGACGGCCGAGGGCTCGCCGAGCGAGTCACCGTAGCCGTTAAAGCCGTCACGCATTGCCTTGGTAGCCGCTTCAATCATGTGCGGCGGAGTGGCAAAGTCGTAAGTGCAAGGGTCTCCGATGTTGAGGAAAAGGATCTTATGGCCCTGCCGCGCGACCTGATCGGCAACGACAGCAAGGTCGCGAATGGCATAGCTGACGTTCACCATGCGGGTTGCAGGGGCAATTTGATAAGTCGTAGATGTGGTCATGGAATTAAGAGTTACTTTGTGTATTCAACCCTATGCTGGAGCGAAGTGCAAGCCAGAGTGCTCCGGGAGAGCATACTTCCTCTCCCGGTAGTGCGGGGTCCATATGGAAAGCGGATTAGCGGGCGCCCGCGAGGGCTGAGGTACGATAACCGCGCAGCTTCTCGATTTTGGGGAACGAGGAAACCGGCGCTACGGTTCTTTCGGGTACGCTCTCGCCTCTGAGGGCCTTGGCAGCCAGGGCCATGGCGACTCCGGAATTGGGAGGCACGGCAATGGTGGCGGCGAGTATGCCGAGCTTCACCAGATCCTCGCCTCCTCCGGGCAGACCGTCGCATCCGGTGATGGGAAGGCTGAGCCACTGCTGGCGTTCGGTGCCGCTGAGCGCTTTGTCAAAGGCCTCACGAACGCCCAGGGCCATGGCATCGTTCTGGCAGATGACGGCGGCAATTCCCAGCTTGCGCGAGGTTCCGAGCAATAGCCAACTGGTGACGCTGCGCTGCGCGCTGGCCTGCGTCCAATCGCCTTTAAGGATTTTGACCTCAACATTGGCGGGCTTGGCAGACATCATGCCTTCAGTGCGCAGACGCGCTGCTCCGCCGGTGGAAGGGCCTTCCACGTACAGCGCGACTCCGCCGTCGGGAAGCAGCGCGGCCATCTGCTGACCCTGGATGTGTCCTATCTCCAAGTGATCATTGGTGACCTCGAAGAGGGCGGCCTTGCTGGTACGGCGCAATACGGAGACGTATCCGGTGGTGTGATTCAGGATGCCCCAGACGGTGCCGGAGCTTGCTGCCAGACGAGCGGCCTGCTCCATGCTGGTGCCTACCGGTTCGGCGATGATGGCGTCATACTGCCGCTGCTTCTGCTGCAACGCCCGCAAAATCTGCTGCACTTGCAGCACGGCGTCGTTCTCCGCGTACTGAATCTCGAGATGCAGGCCGTTGGCGCGAGCGGCAGACTCCGCCGCTTCGGCTTGCGCACATTGATAATCATTGTCACGAGTTACAAGCGAGAGCAGAACATTGGGAATGGACACAATTCACCGTAGCGGCAGAGTGTTGGTACGCGTCGAACGCGCGCCATGATAGGGAATGGGGTTGCCGCACCACCTAACAGTGTAGTGCAGAAGAGGCCAATCCGGCAGATGTCCATAGAGACAAACGTCTCTTGTCTTTCGTAACTTGCCGGGTTCGGGCGGCCGCAAAATGCAGAAAGGCGCGGAGGTGAGTCCGCGCCTTGAGCACAGCGTTGCGAGGCTATTCCCGGTTATCGATCTGCGCTTTCTGCAGGTGGTCGGAGTAGTCCACGTACACGGCCTTCCATTCGGTGTAGAAATCGAGGGAGCCGACACCGCCCTCGCGATGGCCGTTGCCGGTCTGCTTCACGCCGCCGAACGGTAGATGCACCTCGGCTCCGATTGTGGGGGCGTTGATGTAGGTGATGCCCGCGTCGAGGTCTCGAATGGCGGCGAAGGCGCGGTTCACATCCTTGGTGTAGAGCGAGGAGGAGAGTCCGTACTTCACGTCATTGGCGATTTCGATGCCGTCTTCCAGCGAGTCGCATTCGATGCAGGAGACGACAGGGCCAAAGATCTCTTCCTGCGCAATGCGCATCTTGGGAGTGACATCGGCGAAGACCGTGGGCTCGATGAAGAAGCCGTGCTTGAAGTCGGCACGGTCATAGCGGTTGCCGCCCGTGGCCAGGCGCGCGCCGTCCTTTTTGCCAACTTCGATGTAGCCGAGCACGGTTTCCATCTGCGCCTTGCTCACGACGGGGCCAACGTCCACGGATTCGTCGAGCCCGTTGCCGAGTTTGAGCAGCTTGGCGCGATGCACGAGTTCATCCACAAACTTCTTGTACACGCCCTTCTGCAGAATGATGCGGCTGGTGGCCGTGCAGCGCTGTCCGGCGGTGCCAAAGGCTCCCCAGAGCGCACCTTCGAGGGCGAGTTCGAGGTTGGCATCGTCGAGCACGATCATGGGGTTTTTGCCGCCAAGTTCGAGCGAGCAGCGCTTGAAGGTGCGGGCGCAGCTTTCGCCGATGATGCGGCCCACCTCGCTCGACCCGGTAAAGGAGATGGCGCGCACGAGCGGATGCTCCATCAGAGGGGTGCCGACCTCGGCGCCGTGGCCGGTGACAATGTTGACCACTCCGGCAGGCACTCCAGCCTCGGTGAGGGCGGAGACAAAGTTGAAGACCGAAAGCGGCGTGTCTTCAGCAGGCTTGATGACGCAGGTGTTGCCCGCGACGAGGGCCGGGAAGAGCTTCCACGAGGGAATCGCCATAGGGAAGTTCCACGGGCAGATCATGCCGATTACGCCGACGGGATTGCGGGTGCACATGGTGAACTTGTTGGGCAGCTCGCTGGGCGTGGTGAGGCCGTACATGCGGCGGCCTTCTCCGGCGAAGAAGTTGCCGCAGTCGATGGCTTCCTGCGTGTCTCCGCGCGTCTCCTTGAGGACTTTGCCCATCTCGCGCGTCATGTCGCGGGCGAAAGCCTCCTTCTGGCGCTCCAGGATGGAGGCGGCTTTCATGATGATCTCAGCGCGGCGTGGCGCGGGCGTGCGGCTCCACTTTTTGAAGGCGGCCTGTGCGGCTTCCACCGCCAGATTGACCTCGACAGCTCCGGAGCGCTGGAAGATGCCGACGAGCTCGCGGGTGTCCGCCGGGTTGCGATTCTCACAGGTATTGCCGGAACCGGCCGGAACCCATTTGCCATCGATGAAGTTGCTATAGGTTTTGACTTCGGAAGCAGTGGTAGCCATAGGAATCGATCTCCACGCAGAGCTGATGGAGCAAAGTCTGCGACCGGATATCGTAGTCGGCGGGAGAGGGCGGTGGCAAGGGGAAGGAGACAGGGCACAAGAAGTCAGGACAGAAGGCCCGTATTTGCTAACTGCGCTCAAGGTCGTACACAAGACTGGCCCTGCCCTCGGAGTTTTGTTCCGGCAAACGGCTCCGGAGCTAAGGCCGCTTGTGCACTCGGGGCCAGCCTGGGAGCGGCAAATGCCAAGGGCGGTTCATCTTTAGTAAGTATGTTACAGATGAATTTTGATGGTACCTACTTGCTAAGGCGGGGGGAGTAGTAAGATAAGGGATGAGTCCCGACTAGTGTTCTTAACGCATTGGTCCACAACGGTCCTACCCCTATTATTCTGAGAGCAGATTTAAGACTGGTTTTCCTGGACAGAAGGGTAGATGCCGGGGTGAGGTCCGCATAAGCTACGCGGCGGGTGCGCGGCAAAATGGCCGCTGCCTCCGTGGGAGTTGGGCCGCGTTACAGGGATCGATTCATTCAGTAAGGAAAAAGAGAGACAGCAAAAAAGATGTCAAACAATGGCTTCCACACCGGTTCGCGTTTTGGGAATTTGCGCTCGTTGTTCAGCATGTTCTCAAGCGACCTTGCAATTGACCTGGGCACGGCGAACACGCTTGTCTATGCGCGAGGCAAAGGCATCGTTGTCAACGAGCCCTCGATTGTCGCAATCAACAAGAAC
>Ga0181528_10000191_pt1 | contig 57438 bp, 44 predicted proteins | sample PEATcosm2014_Bin_47_FD_119742 | JGI IMG/M metagenome (GOLD analysis project Ga0181528, IMG submission 119742) | Peatland microbial communities from MTU Mesocosm Facility, Houghton, MI, USA - PEATcosm2014_Bin10_10_metaG | ecosystem: Environmental > Terrestrial > Soil > Wetlands > Peat | place...
GTGATGTCGGGCGTCGTTGTTCATGGGCCGCTTCTTTTTTGTCAGACTCATCCTTCCAGTTTGCTACAGATGAATGCTTTATGGGCTGGGTGATTTGCAGGTAGAGAGATGAAGGTTCAGATTACCGTCCGCCGCCAGCGTCATGGACGCCGCCGGAGGGTCAGGGTTCAGAAGGTTTGATTGGGACCCGAGAGAAGTTCGAGAGGGGACGGCTGGGGGTGCGAATAGGGAGATGATTAAGAATGAGGAAGAAGATGATTGCCCGCCCCCGACGTTTTGCTAACCGGCAACCAAACTTTCTTGACATGTCGAATACCGGCGGTCACGGTCACGGCTGTGATAGCTTCGTGGTGGAATCTGCCCCGCCGGGGATCGGAGCGCTTGGAAAAATGGCAACAGGCTTCAAGGAACTCGTCCTGGTTCCGGCACTGATGGAACAGGAACTCACCGTTCGCGAGGCGAGGGAGGTCATCGATGCCGTCTTCGCTTCTATTAAAGACGCCCTGGGTCGTCACGAGAGCGTTGACCTGCCGATTGGAACCTTCACCGTATTGCAGAACCCCGATGAACGACGAGCTTGGAAATTCGGGGAGATCACAACTCTCTACGCACGTCGGTACAAGGTTAAGTTCCTGCCCAGCGCTGAGCTGAATCTTGCTGCGGCCGCCGCTCCTCCTTCGCCGCCGCGCCCGAAGCGCAAGAAGGAAATCGTCAAGAGCGAATTGACCATCTCCGCCGAACTCATCTCAGACTTCATTCGCGCGAATGTCTACGACAGGAACCTCTTCTTCGCCGAACTTCACAACGGCCCCTCCATTCCCGCAATGTTCGATCACGTTCAGCCGAAGCCCCACGAGTTCCGTACGCTCGATGAAGCTGCTCAGGTCATCGAGGAATGCAAACCACAGCAGATGCCGGAAGATCCTTGGGAGCACCTCTACGCCTGTCTCGAATGGTTCGCCCGCTGGACTCAGCGCGTCATACCAAACGCAGTCTGGAAACAGGCTATGCAAGAGGTAAAGAAAACCTTGCTGCCGCGAGATCCCATGCGCACTTTGGACGGCGGATAATACGGTCGCTCACATATGCTTCGGTGACCACTCTGAACGGAGATTCCGATAGGCTGGATGGAGGAGGCGGATGCCCCATACTCTGGCGCCATGGGCGAAGACGGATGGCTACGGATGTGATTCGCATCATTTGGCACATCATTGCGCCGACGTGGCTGCGTGTTTCGAAGCAATTACATCTTTGCCTGTCATTCGCAGCCGGATGGAAAAAGCAGCGGGTGGAGCGCTTACCCCAAGTTCCATGGCCCGCCTTGCGGTTCTGGCCTTCCTGCATGATGCAGGCAAGCTGCACCCCGGATTCCAAGCTCAAGGATGGCCGGACAGTGCGTGGCGTGGACGACGCCACGGACATGTAATGGAAGGTGCTGCGATCTTTTTCGGAGATGATCTCGCAGCCATCGCTCGTTCCCTTTGCATCATGGAATTGGCTGAATGGGGAATGGACCAGGTTACCGGGCTGCTATCGGCTGCATTCGCGCACCATGGACGGCCTATCGAAGACAATCTCACCGCCGCTAAACAATGGGAGGCAGTCGAGACCTCGGACTTCATTTATGATCCTGTTCCTGCGTCGGCAGAAATTGGCACGATGCTCCGTCGCTGGTTTCCTGAGGCATTTTTAACCAGGGTAGAAAGTCTCCCTTCTCGTCCGCAGTTTGCGCATTACTTTGCCGGCCTGGTTGCGCTTGCAGACTGGCTCGGTTCCGACCGCCGGTTCTTTCCGTTTACAGGAGTTCTTGATCCCGATTACATCACAAGGGCACGCAAGCAATCCCGTCATGCTGTCTCCGCAATCGGCCTGAATGTCGCGGAACGCAGACAGAGCGTAACTGGAAGGACGGCCTTCGACGATGCCACGGGCTTCGCGGCGCCCAACCCACAGCAGAACCTCGTGGGCTCATTTCCTTTGCAGGAGCAGCTTCTTATTCTGGAGGCTGAAACCGGATCAGGGAAAACCGAGGCAGCCTTTTGGCGATTTGCCCGGCTCTTCGAAGCGGGGCTGGTCGATGGCCTCTACTTTGCCCTGCCGACACGTGCCGCGGCAGTGCAACTGCATCGCCGTATCGACAAGATGCTTCAGGTATTCTTCGGAGCTGAGGCTCCTGAAGCTGTGCTCGCGGTTCCAGGCTACTTCAAAGCCGGCGATGTGGAGGGTGTGGCCCTTCCGCATTGGCAGGTTCACTGGGACGACGATGGCTGCACCAGCGAAGCTAAGCTTGCCGCGCGATGGGCGGCGGAGAATTCCAAGCGCTACTTAGCTGCGACTGTTGCAGTCGGCACGGTTGATCAGGCTATGCTCGGGGCACTCTGCGTCAAACATGCGCATCTCCGTGCCGCAGCGCTCTCACGCAGTCTCTTGGTCATTGACGAGGTGCATGCGAGCGACAGCTATATGGCAGAGGTGCAGGGTCATCTCTTGCGAATTCAGATGGACCGCGGCGGTCATGCCATGCTCATGTCAGCGACATTAGGTTCACGCGCACGTTCTAAGTGGCTTCAGGTCGCGCAGCCTCCATATGAAGAGGCAGTGCGAACAGCCTATCCTGCTTTGTGGTGTAGCAAGCAGGTTGTGCCAGCAACGACAGATTCCGGTTCCACTGCAAAGCCAGTAGCCATGACTCTTATTTCTACCATGGCTCCCGAACCTTGCGCCCAACTGGCTCTGGATGCTGCACGGCGTGGCGCTCGCGTCCTGGTGGTCAGAAACACGGTTAAGGCGACAGTCGAGACCTGGCAGGCCGTGCAGCACGCCAGCGGAGAACAACTCCTGCTTGCTGTTCACGACGGCCCCGCTCTGCACCATAGCCGCTTTGCACCAGAAGATCGCCGTTTGCTCGACCAAGCCGTCGAGCTAGCCCTTTCACCCAAGCTTCGTAAGGCGGGCGGCGTCATCGTCATCGGAACACAGACACTGGAGCAAAGCTTGGACATCGACGCCGATTTTCTCCTTACGGATCTCTGTCCTGTGGACGTTTTATTACAGCGCATCGGGCGTTTGCACCGTCATGGCACACTTTCCCGCCCGTCTAGCTTTCAAGTCCCAGCCTGCACTGTGTTCGCACCGGAGCAAGGCCTTGCCCACTTGCTCCAACCTACCTTCGAGAATGGCCTCGGAGCATGGAACAACAACGGCGTGTACGAAGGCATCTATCGCGATCTCTCCATGCTGGAGCTGACTCGGAGACTGATAGAGGCTTTTCCTGTCTGGGATCTACCCGCCATGAACCGAATGCTTGTGGAAAGTGCCACGCATCAGGAGCGCATCGACGCGCTGCATCAAGAGCTAGGGTTCGGGTGGATAGACTATTCGAACAAGGTCATCGGCGCGGAACTCGCCAATCAAGGGCAAGCCAAGAATGTACTGCTCCCGTTTCGAACCCGTTTTGACGACGTGCATTTTCCAAACGATGAAGAAAGCATCCGGACCCGCCTGGGCGGTGAAGGCGCCCGTGTCACCTTTGTCGAACCGGTCATGAGTCCCCTGGGAGAAAAGATTCAAGCGGTCACCTTGCCCGTGCATTGGTCGAGGGGTGTTGATTCAGATACCCGTGTCACTCCAAATGTCACCAGTAGCGGTCTTGAGTTCACTGTTGGAGATAAGATGTTTGCTTACGACAGACGAGGGCTGATGAAGGTGCGCGAATGAGTCAGACGGACTGGAGTCTTTTGACACGGCCACTGCTTCAAGCTTCGCCCGCCGGTTGGGTAACTCTTCCTGGCCTGCTGGCATGCCTTGTGCGCGATGAGGTCGATAGCTTTCCGGCCTTGCGACCGCATCAGTCGCCTGCTTGGCATATGTTTCTGGTTCAATTGGCTGCGCTGGCACTGCACCGGGCTGGGGCCAGCGATCTTCCGGAAACTGAGACAGAATGGCTGCAGGTTTTGCGCGGACTTACTCCCGACTTCCCCCACGATGAACCGTGGCGCCTAGTGGTAGACGATTGGAGCAAGCCTGCATTCTTGCAACCTCCCGTCCCCGCCGGGGTGAAGATAGAAGAACCGGTGACGACGCCTGATGCACTTGACTTGTTGATCACATCGCGGAATCACGACTTGAAACGAGGAGTCGCTCGAACCGCTTCAACGGATGATTGGATTTATGCCCTCATGTGTTTGCAGACCATGGCACCATCTGGGGGTGGCGCGGGCGGATATAGGCAGATTGCGCGTATCAAGAGCGGATTCTCATTCCGGCCCTTTGCGGGACTTGCACCGTTGCGGCCTCTGCATCAAGGAACGTGCGCCCGCCTTGGTGCGGCCTTTCAGCGCGATGTACGAGTCCTTCTCGCAACTCGCGAAGATCAACTCAGGGAACATGATATCTACAAGAAATGCGGCGGGATTGGCCTTCTTTGGACTTCAGTATGGGAAAATGGACGGCCGTTACAACTCGGGGAACTTGATATTTGGTTCATAGAAATATCTCGGCGAATTCGCTTGGGCTTTGATGGCGAAAAGATTGTCGGGAAGAAGGGGACGGCGAAAGGTTCCCGAGTCGCTGCCGAACAATTTAGTGGAAGCATTGGTGACCCCTGGGCACCGATCCATCGAACAAAAAATGAAATGTTCACCTTGGGTGCCAGAGAAGGTTTTAATTACAAGCTTATTTCGGACCTGTTCATTAAGGGCGAGGACTGGGTCGTTCCGGTTCTTGCTAAGCACTCAGCCATCGATGACGAGAAAGGGACGTTTGCGCTAGCGATCTATGCGTTCTCCCATGATCACAACGGGAATTCAAGAGGGTTCAAGTCGCGTATCCTCCCGATCGGCGGCAAGATTTCTCGTGCCTTGAGCCTCGACCCAAAACGTGAAAAGCTGCACGAATTAGCTACCAAGCAGATCAAAGAGATCGAGGTATTTCACGAGGCACTCCGTCATTCGCTTGCATTGCTTGCTGCAGGTGGCGACAAGGAGAAGTGCGACAAAGACAGGAGAGAAAAGAAGAAGTTCTATCCACGCGCGGCAGAAGCCAAGACTCGCTTTGATCGCGCAGCCGATGAGATCTTCTTCGAACACCTGTGGGCGCGTTACGAAGCACAGGAGGAGAGCGCGGAAGCCCTCAAGTCTGAGGCGGAGCGATTTGCCCACGTACTCTTTGATCGCGCAAGCACCGTTTTTGAGGCTGCACTTTCAGGTATCCCTTGTCCACGCCTTTTTCGCCCCCGAGCGGAGGCGCGCGCTCGCAGTAAGTTCCGGAGCCTGGTCCGATTTGCCTTCCCTGAACTCTTTCCTTCGCCCACCAATCAAGAGGACAACCATGCTATCGCTTGATGAAACCATGGAGGCTGTGTCGCAGCGGTTGCTCGGGCTTGACCCAGGCTCACTTGCCGAGTTGCGGCGTATGGAACCGAACGGCGTTGGCACTCCCATCTTCTGGCGCCTTGCCGCAGAGTTGGGCTTTCGCGTAGACCAGACAATGCAATGGATGCAGATCGTCCGCATTCTTGCCATTCTTATTCCCAAGTCGCGACTGAGTCCGGCAGTGCGTTTGCATGATCGCTCCCGTCAATTTGGTCGCGTGCTTTGTGACGGTGGCGACCAGGAGTGGCCATCGGACCCCCAAAAGCCTCGTCCTGCGCTCTCAGAAGTTCGTTTCGCCCGCCTGCTGGCCACCCCTGCCGCGCAACGTGGAGAGGCTATCGAGCGCATTGCCCGTATGCTGGCTCGGACCCGCACTCCAGAGGTTGGCATCAACTGCAAGGATATTGCGCGTTTGCTGCTGCAAACAGACGATTCGCTGTCGCTCCAGAACCTGGCTCGTGACTACTATCGCAGGCTCGATCCTGCCGACCGCAACGCAATTAAGGAAGGAATAGCCGAATGACTGCCGTCCGTTTCTTGCAGATTCACACTCTCCACTCCTACACGGCCGCTCTGCTCAACCGTGATGACAGCGGTCTGGCCAAGCGTCTTCCCTACGGCGGTGTCTTGCGCACGCGCATCTCTTCCCAATGCCTCAAGCGCCATTGGCGCAAGGCAGAGAACGACCCTCACGCACTTTTGAATCTCGCAGGTGCCGTAGATTCCACCCGCTCACGGGAGTTGGTGACCAAGAAAGTTTTTGATCCTATGCGGGCCAGGTTTGCCGAGGATGTACTTCAGGAACTTGAGCCAGAATTTCAGAAGGCGGTGTACGGCGACAAAGCAGACAAGGGCAAGCAAAGCCGCCAGACCCTGCTGTTAGGCGCTCCGGAGCTTACTTGGCTGGCTACGCAAGCAGAAGCGCTGGCGCAGGAATCAGCAGGCGATGCCAAAGCGGCTAAGAAAGCTGTTTTAGCGTGGGCTGCGGCATTCAAAGACAACATAAAGGTCTTTCGGGAAAATACGTCCCTCCCGGCCGGACTCGCGGCTGCGCTCTTCGGCCGCATGGTCACCTCCGACACAGCCGCCAACATTGAAGCGCCCGTCCACGTGGCTCATGCATTCACTGTGCACGCTTCAGAAACTGAAAGTGACTACTTCACCGCGGTAGATGATCTTAAAGCCGAGGACGACGATAGCGGAGCCGATACAATTCAGGAAACCGAGCTGACCTCCGGTCTCTTTTACGGCTATGTCGTCATCGATCTTCCTGGCCTTATCGCCAACTGCGGCGGAAAGAGCGATCTTGCCGGAGCCAAGGAGCTTTCCGCTAACATCGTCCATAACCTTCTCTATCTCATCGCAGAGGTTTCTCCCGGTGCCAAACTCGGATCCACGGCACCCTATGATCGCGCCAGCTTCTTATTGGTGGAAGCCGGCGACCGCCAGCCGAGAAGTTTAGCAGGTGCTTTCCGCAAGGCCGTCGAACCGGATCTGGACCAAGCCGTTGGTGCGCTCACCCGGCACTTAAATCGCATGGATGACGCATACGCTACCGGTGAGGCGCGTCGCTACCTGTCCCTTTCCGATGTAGCGCTGGACAGTGTGGAGAAGCTCTCGCTTGCCGGTCTAGCCGAGTGGGCCAAACAACGCGCAGGAGAGGCGCAATGACCACGGATCTCCGCTGGCTTGTCATGCGCCTGGAGGCACCGCTGCTTGCTTTCGGTGGCGTGGCGATTGACCAGGTTGGCATCACCCGCGATTTTCCGGCGGCGTCCATGCTTACCGGCCTGCTCGCCAATGCCTTGGGCTGGGAGCGACCCCAATGGCAGGCACACCAAGCGCTTCAAGACCGGCTGATCTTCGCAGCACGGCGCGACCGTGAGAACCCAACCGGCATTTTGACGGACGTGCAGAACGCAAAGCTCGAAAAGGATGATCGTTGTTGGACGACCTACGGAATGCCGGAAGGAAGGGCTGGGGCCAGTTACAAGGCACCGCATCGCCGTAAGCGCGAGTATCACGCCGATGCCTGCGTCATCGTGGTTCTGCGTTTGAACCCTGCGAGTGACTCCCCGGATCTCGATGCAATCGCCGCCGCCTTGGAACGCCCCGCGCGCCCACTCTTTCTAGGGCGCAAGCCCTGTTTGCCCTCTTGCCCATTACTTGGCAGCGAAGTCTGCGCTCCCTCGGGTTATGAAGCATTGCAGCGCGTTCCATCTGCCGACTCGCCGTTACTGCCGCTGCGTGCATTGTGGCCCCAGCATGAGGGCCCCCGTGAGGGCCGCCTGGTGCATCGCATACTCGCGTTGCCCGACCTTCGCAACTGGAAGACCGGACTCCACGGTGGTACGCGCATGGTGGTTGAGGGTACAGTCGTAGCCGAAGGAGCACCCGCGTGAGCCTTCTGCATCTTGTCCGTGTTCCTGTTTGTCTGCCGCAATTGGGCCGCTGGGCCGCCCTGCGAAACTACGGTTTTACCATTCGCCGGAGCGCCAATGGCCAGCAACGCGACGCCGGCTTCGATGAGGGCCGAGCACTCCATCATCTGCTTGCCGAAACTTTCGGACCTGGTGCCCTTCATCCTTTTCGGCACATAGTCGCTCCGGGCGGTATCCAAGCCCAGGTCTATGCTTACAGCCAGCAGGACGCAGCCGCGCTGCTTGAGGTGGCGCACGCCTGCTCCCTGCCGGAAGTATCCGCGATCTTCGATCTGGCCCAACTAGCCGCTAAGGCCATGCCCCAAGACTGGCACACCGGTCGCCACCTCGGGTTTGAGCTTCGTGTGCGCCCCGTCAGCCGTCTTCTCAAGCCATTGGATTGCTCCAGCGATACTATGTCGAAAGGCGCAGAGGTCGATGTCTTTTTACTGGAGGCGTTGCGCCGTTTCCCTGCAGCCGCCGCAGAGGAGAATATGCTCCAAGCGGGCCGCTCGCGCGAGGCCGTCTATACGGACTGGCTTGCCCAAAGGCTCGCAGGCGCAGCTACGCTCCAGCCGAGTGTCCGTCTCACCCGCTTCCAGCGTGTCCGCGCAGCCCGCAAGGGTTATTCCCCCGAGGGACCGGATGCCCTTTTCCAGGGCGCTCTCACGGTCGACGATCCCGTGCGCTTTCACCAGTTGCTTACCCTGGGCATCGGTCGCCATAAGGCATACGGCTATGGCATGTTGCTTCTGCGCCCCTCACGGAGTCTCTAATGCTGCCCGGACGTCTTGGTCTCGACAAAGCTCGCATCCCCCATGCCGACCGTCATGGTCTGGTATGGCTTGATCGTGGTCGGCTCGAAGTCGAAGACGGATGCCTGCGCTTTATCACCGCCGGTGGCGGGGATCTCCAGCCGGGTAACTACCAGATTCCCCACCAATCGGTTTCGATCATTCTTCTGGGACCAGGATCGAGCGTTACCCATGACGCTCTCCGTCTGCTCGCCCGTCATGGCTGTGCGCTGGCAGCCATCGGCGAGGGTGCAGTACGCTTCTACACCGCTCCTCCACTCCTGCCCGACAGTTCCGCCGCTGCCCGCTCCCAGGTCAATCTTTGGGCCGACCCCAAAACTCGCATGGAAGTTGCTCGCGCCATGTACGCTATTCGTTTCGGCGAGTTCGTACTCACCCGCGACATTGACACACTGCGTGGCCAGGAGGGAGCTCGCGTTAAACGCAGCTACCAACTCGCCGCCGAGCGCTTCGGCATAACTTGGAACGGACGTTTTTACGACCGCCAAGCCCCCGACGCCAGTGACACGCCCAATCAAGCAATTAACCACGCGGCCACGGCTATGTCCGCCGCAGCCACCGTTGCAGTCGCTGCTCTCGCTGCCATCCCACAGCTCGGTTTCATCCATGAGGATTCCGGTCAGGCCTTCGTCCTCGACATCGCTGACCTCTACCGCCACGACGTCACGCTCGAAATCGCCTTCGGCGCAGTGCAGGAATCGCTCAAATGCAAAGAACCGCTGGAGCGGCTCGTGCGACGTCGTGCCGCTAAGATTTTCCGCCAGCGTTCCGTTATCCCTTCCATGATCGACAAAATCAAAACTCTGCTTCGGCTCGAATTGGAGCCCGCCGCCTCGCAGGAGCCATCCGCCTGATGCCCATGGTCGTCATCATCACCCGCGATGTCGAGTCCCGCTACCGGGGCTTTCTTGGCTCCGCCATGCTCGAACTCGCCCCCGGTGTCTACGCCCATCCCCGCATGAGCGCCGGGGTCCGTACCCGCATCTGGGGCGTCTTCACCGACTGGTTCTACGAACTGCTCAAAGGAAGCATTCTTATGACCTGGGCCGATACCGGTGCCAGTGGAGGTCTCGGTCTTGCTAGTCTGGGAGAGCCACCCAAAAGCATCGTCGCCCATGACGCCATGCTGCTCGTGCGGCGTCCGCTCCCCGTGGACGAACAACCAGCGCCGATACCCCCAGCTCCTTGACAATCGATATTCTTCAACGCGTTACAATGCAGAGGTTCCCCCGCACGCGCGGGGATAGACCCCTAGCCTCCCGCGCCATCGTCTGGATCGCATTGGTTCCCCCGCACGCGCGGGGATAGACCCATCACCTCCCCGAATCCGTATAATCCGTCCAGGGTTCCCCCGCACGCGCGGGGATAGACCCTGCGGCCCCTGATTAGCGCCGCACGTACCGGAGGTTCCCCCGCACGCGCGGGGATAGACCCGTGTTCATGACAGTCACTGCAGCCTGGATGTAGGTTCCCCCGCACGCGCGGGGATAGACCCTGCGGACCCAGCACGATGACACCGCGCGCATCGGTTCCCCCGCACGCGCGGGGATAGACCCCGGCATGTTCTCTCCCTTGATGACTTACTTTTGGTTCCCCCGCACGCGCGGGGATAGACCCTTCAAGGCGATCGTCCTGGACGTCGACCGCGGGGTTCCCCCGCACGCGCGGGGATAGACCCTTGATAATCGACTGGCCCGTGTTTAGCCCAGTGGTTCCCCCGCACGCGCGGGGATAGACCCGGCGCAGCCGGCGGGGATCTGTCGGGCAGCTAGGTTCCCCCGCACGCGCGGGGATAGACCCCCATGCGTCCGCCAGTTGCCGCCCTTGTGTCCGGTTCCCCCGCACGCGCGGGGATAGACCCTTGGCAGGGAAGGGGAGGCGCGCAATGTGTGGGTTCCCCCGCACGCGCGGGGATAGACCCCTTTCCGTGGGAAACCAACCTGCTGAATTACTGGTTCCCCCGCACGCGCGGGGATAGACCCACACCAGTAGAACTGCCAGCGAGAATCGCCGCGGTTCCCCCGCACGCGCGGGGATAGACCCACTCGGCGCACTGGCAGCCGCAGCCATCCTCAGGTTCCCCCGCACGCGCGGGGATAGACCCCAGCAAGGGACAGCCCTGTTGGTAGTGCTCCCGGTTCCCCCGCACGCGCGGGGATAGACCCCACACCGCACGGAAAGGGGAACGCGAAATGGCGGTTCCCCCGCACGCGCGGGGATAGACCTCAGATTTCCTCTGTCACCTGTTTGCCCGCATCGGTTCCCCCGCACGCGCGGGGATAGACCCATCATTAGAATACTTCCGTTGCTTGGGTTTGTGGTTCCCCCGCACGCGCGGGGATAGACCCGGCAGCCCGCTCGCCTCGGGCACCATCCACTTGGTTCCCCCGCACGCGCGGGGATAGACCCCAGTAGCCAGGGTGTTTCCCGGGACCAGTGCGGGTTCCCCCGCACGCGCGGGGATAGACCCGCCGTCACACCCGGCTGACTGGTGCACACTTTGGTTCCCCCGCACGCGCGGGGATAGACCCTGCCAGCAGTCATCGTGCCAGAGGTAAAGGTCGGTTCCCCCGCACGCGCGGGGATAGACCCTTGCTCTTGGGAGCCATGGAGGGAGGAACTCCGGTTCCCCCGCACGCGCGGGGATAGACCCGCGAACACCGCTGCCATTAAAGCATCTCCATTGGTTCCCCCGCACGCGCGGGGATAGACCCTCGGTGTTGTAGACCTCACCGCGCGGCTTCATGGTTCCCCCGCACGCGCGGGGATAGACCCGACATGAGATGGATTCCACTCTGCGCAAAGAAGGTTCCCCCGCACGCGCGGGGATAGACCCGGCGATCAATGGTCAGCCGATCACGCCAAGCAGGGTTCCCCCGCACGCGCGGGGATAGACCCCACATTTGCCGGAGTTAGGGGATCGTGCCTCGGGTTCCCCCGCACGCGCGGGGATAGACCCCTGGACTGGGGCTGCGACTTCGTCTACATCGAGGTTCCCCCGCACGCGCGGGGATAGACCCTATGCGGATTCAGGGACATGCGGAGGGAGTCAGGTTCCCCCGCACGCGCGGGGATAGACCCTCGACCCTGCTGCAGCAGATCGTCAACGGCGTGGGTTCCCCCGCACGCGCGGGGATAGACCCGTTTGGGCCAACTTCGGCGGCTTCTCTTTGCCGGTTCCCCCGCACGCGCGGGGATAGACCCGTTCCACAATCTTTTGACCATCCCCACGTAGCGGTTCCCCCGCACGCGCGGGGATAGACCCTTTCAGGCGGTCACCCCGCGTGGCACCGCCTAGGTTCCCCCGCACGCGCGGGGATAGACCCATTTCGATCAGCTATAACGGCACCAGCTTCATGGTTCCCCCGCACGCGCGGGGATAGACCCCTCATTTGCCGGAGTTAGGGGATCGTGCCTCGGGTTCCCCCGCACGCGCGGGGATAGACCCAATCCAGAGCGTTGATCTCGTTGGCCATCGCCGGTTCCCCCGCACGCGCGGGGATAGACCGCGAGTGGACAGCAGGAGCAGCCGGTTTGCGAAGGTTCCCCCGCACGCGCGAGGATAGACCCTCGGCTAAAATGGTGAGCATTTGCTACGGGCAGGTTCCCCCGCACGCGCGGGGATAGACCCGGATACCAGGGCGGATCTGTCGGAGCACCCCCGGTTCCCCCGCACGCGCGGGGATAGACCCCGGCATGTTCTCTCCCTTGATGACTTACTTTTGGTTCCCCCGCACGCGCGGGGATAGACCCTCAATACCCTGAGTATGAATCAGGTCAGCGCGGGTTCCCCCGCACGCGCGGGGATAGACCCGGCGCAGCCGGCGGGGATCTGTCGGGCAGCTAGGTTCCCCCGCACGCGCGGGGATAGACCCTTGGCAGGGAAGGGGAGGCGCGCAATGTGTGGGTTCCCCCGCACGCGCGGGGATAGACCCTAACCGCAGCGATCACTCCATTTGGAGGGGCCGGTTCCCCCGCACGCGCGGGGATAGACCCACCATGGAAAACAGCAATAAGCTTTCCTTTAGCGCGACTTATCAGTGACCGGCGATCTGTTCTCTCCGAGCAACTTCTCCAGAGTGTGACCAGTGGCGTGTGCAGCCAGCAGGAGGATCTCCCCTGCGCATCGCGCGTCATCGGTAGCATTGTGCGCTTGGTAAGAGATTCCAAACACCCTCGCCAGAGCGGTGAGTTTATGACTGGTGAGATGGGGCCAGGCAGCGCGAGCTATCTTGCACGTATCCAGCCAGCCGACGCAGGGAAAACTGTCAAGACCATACCGCTCATTTGCACCCTTGACGGCGCGGAGGTCGAAGTAAGTGTGACTGGCAAGCGTTCGCCGCTCCACCCGCGTTCGGATCTCACGCTGGACTTGCATCCAGTTCGGGGCATCGACGACATGCTCCGGCCGGATTCCGTGTATCGATTGGTTGAATGCCGAAAAGGAATCCTCGGGATCAACCAGCGATCCCCAGAGCCCAGAAAGCCGACCAGACCGAAAGCTGGCGATGCCGATCTGGCAAATGCTTCTGGCGTTCGGGTTCGCTGTCTCCACATCGATTACGACAAAATCCATATTCCAGCATCTTAGAACTTTTTGGGGTGGAGACCAATCACCGCAGCCATTACAAGCGCACTGACGGTGAAGTCCCGTCCATGAATGCGGAAACAATCGATGCGTTCATCGTGCGGGAAACTCCGGATGTCCCGGGTAACGCACATCACGTTGGCAGTACATCTGTTCGTGCCCACTGTGATTTAATCCATAGGTTTTCACACGGGTCGAAACGGGCTGAGCATCCGTTTTCGGCCCGCTGTTTATATGGGTTACAGAGGCCAATTTTGCGGCCTTTTCACACGGATGAGAAAATGGCGTCGTGCCTGGCGGACCGGAGGAATGAGTAGATGCGATAGGATATAGCGCTAGTATATCGACGGGAGAATTCTGAACCAATGAATACTAGCCTAGAGCTGTTTGTTCTCGCGATGCTGCGGCAAGGCCTTGCGACTCCATATGAGTTGAAGACCAAAGCCGGTCTGTCTCTGGGCAGCACGGTGCCGGTTTTGGCTCGGCTTGAAAAGGATGCGCTCGTAAAAGTATCAGAAGAGGGCGCCCGCCGAAGCCGAAAGTTCTCGATTACGGCCAAGGGCACCAAGGCGCTGGCGCAAGGCTGGGCAGAGCAGTTAGCAACGGAACACACCGACCTCGATTCGATCCTCCGCGTCGCTTGTCTCGCCTGGCTGCACGGTGATACGAAGGCCTGCCAAGAATTCATGAAGCGCTCTGCCGGAGGTCTGCGTGGCTCGGCCGGGAGTCTTCGCGCCGAAGCTGACCGGCTCGCTGGGAAGGTGGGCGCGGGTGCGGACGGCGATACATTCGTTTGGCTGCGGACATATTGTGAAGCGGCTCGGGCGGAAACGGACGCCGCAGCGCTGGTGGAATTGTCAGATCGAATCAGCAAGAAAGTCGAAAAGAGACGACGAATGACTACAACACCACATAGGCAGACCCGCTGACCAGTATTCCAATGGGATCTCTGCCTGGCCCAAAAGGCTCAGCAAGCCCTTTGAGGTCTGGTCTGGAGCAGGGTTCCAGCGAGGCGCTTTCGACCCGGGCTCGGAGCATTTCCAGGGTAACGCGCCTTCTATCGGCGTGTGCATCGGTAAGGGGGTATGGCTAGGATCACAGACTTGTTGCCAAACCCCTCCTACGGACGCACTCTCTTTATATCCAGGATTGTGGTATCGATAGAAGTTGCAGAGAGACAGATCGGTAGAAGAGAAAAATCGGGGCTTGAGCCAATTGAAAATCATTTTCACTTGTGTAAACTTTGTGCGAACTTGGTGGCGAGTCTTGAATTTCTTGCAACTATCGACAATGTGTTATCAATAACTTACACATTCTAAAGGGGGCCTGGATTTTCGAATCCTACCAGGCCCACCATTTAGTTTCTACCACTTTCAACTCGACTCGAGTTATTTGATGCCGCGTTAAGATGAACTCGACCGAGACAGCAACCTGGCGCGAGTCCCGCGTAACAATCGACTGATTCATCAGTTCTCCGGTATCTCCAACGGCAGATTCGTCAGGCTTCTATCTTCTGTACGGACACACGGTTGGAGTACCAGTCTCTGCGCGGAGATCCACGTGTCAGACGTGCCACAATCCGGGCTAGCGCAGCGCCTTGTGGGCCGGCCCAAATCAGACAAAATGAACTTTCCTCGGACCTTCTTTAGTGCGTAACCGACTCCACATCCAATCCTTCATAGCCATCCAGGTTGATTGAAACCGGCAGCTGACCCGGATCAACTTCGACTCTGTCTCGCCCATTGCTTTTTGCCCGGTAAAGCGCGGCGTCCGCGATCTTCACCAATGTCTCCGGGGTGGGAGACTCAATCGACCGAGCGTTCGCAATCCCTATACTGATGGTCGAGAAGATCGCCTGTTCGCTGGCGCGGAATGGGTTGTTGGCTACGGCAAGGCGAAGCCGTTCCGCCACGCAACTCACGTCTTTGGCCGGAGACTCCGAGGCGATGATCAGAAACTCTTCTCCACCGTATCTGCCCACCCAGTCCGAAGCGCGAAGGTTCAAATTCATTAGCTCCGCAACGTGCATCAACACGGAATCGCCGACGGAGTGTCCGTGGGTATCGTTAATGTTCTTGAAGTGGTCGATGTCCGCCATCATCAGCCCGAGGTTGTTCGAGTTGCGAACTGACATGGCAAGCTGAGCCCGCAGAAATTCCAGGATCGCCCCGCGATTCCAAAGTCCTGTGAGGGAGTCGTGAGTAGCCTTGAACTGCGACAGCTCACAGGTCTGTATCAGTTTTTTCTGGAGGTCGATAATTCTGCTGCCGACGAGCAGCCGTGCGTTCAATTCCTCAGGTTGCACGGGCTTTGTGAGGAAATCATCGAAGCCGGCCTCCAGAGCACAGATGAGGTCCTGCTTCTGATTTCTGGAGGTAACAGAAATCATATAGGTGTAGGCGCGGTCGGCAATCGCTCGCAACTGCCGGCAAACCTCAATCCCATCGAGCCCTGGCATCATCCAGTCCACCAGCGCAAGCGATATGCCGGTGTCGGAGCGCAGAAGTCTCAAGGCCTCCTTGCCGTCCTTCGCCGCCACCACATCGTGTCCCCAGTCGCGAAGGAACGTGCAGATCACATGGCGTGAAACTCCACTATCGTCAGCCACCAAAATTCGCACGTTGAAACTCCTTTTCCATAGGCTCGCCGCGATGCGCCGCAGGACGCCCGATCACTGGACCGCCTCTGCTTCCGCACCCGATTGCTTTCCTGTGCTATTCACATTTTCCATCGCGTCGAGGACTGCTAAGATTTCATTTTCCATCGCCGAAGAAACCCCTGACGCGCCTTCAAGGTCCTGTCTTCGGCCCATCTCCTCAAGTTCCCGCGCGCATTCGCAAACTCCGGAAATTCCGAAGTAGCCCAACTCGCCCTTGAGACTGTGCGCAATGTTGGCGACGGTTTCTGAATCCCCCTGGGATATCGCCTGCCGCAGCTTATCCAAGTTCTTAGGAGATTCTTCACGGAAGATCTCCAGGAGTTCATGGAAGAGCTTCTCGTTGCCTCCCAACTTCGCCAGGACTTGTCCCGCATCCCAACTGCCCATCTTTCCCGGCGACGGATTTCCGCTGCGGGTCCCGATCGCGGTACCGCCTTGGACCGTGCCGGCGATCGCTTCTTCCAGTGCTTTGCCGGAAATTGGCTTGGAGACGTAGCCGTCCATTCCACCCTCAAGGCAGCGCTCCCGGTCCCCTTTCATGGCGTGCGCGGTCATGGCAATGATCGGTATCCGTCGGCCGCCCTGCCTCTCGCCCTCGCGAATCGTATTGGTCGCCGTTAGTCCGTCCATTTCAGGCATCTGAATATCCATCAGCACAAGATCGAAGGCCTGCTCGTCCAGCAATGAGAGCGCTTCGAGACCATTATTAGCCACCACCACAGAGTGGCCCAGTTTCTCTAAAGTGCGCAGTGCAACGACCTGGTTGACATGGTTGTCCTCAGCCAGAAGGACATGCAGACTTGTGGTTGGCGGCACCGGATTTGGTAGCACGCTGTGGCCGGCTGAAGGCGGAGATGAACTCCGAAGCCATCCATCTTGGGCATGTGCATGTCGGTCTTCTCCAGTAGTTCTGGTTGGTGAAGCGGCTTTCCTGGCAGGCGCTTAAGGCCGTACATTTCATACCCGCTGTATCGGCACGCCGCCTCAAAGACCTTAAAATTGCGCTAACAAATCCGCTTGCGCAGAAACGCTTTTAAGAATTTTGCGCGGACGGCCGATAGCAAAGTATGGCCTTGAACCCCGCGGAGCCAGATATGTTTCCGGGCAGCACCATCGAGCAGAGCGACCTGCTTGCCGCGGTAGAGCAGGCCGCCAACGGCATCGTTATCACCGATATCGACGGGAAAATCCGGTACGTAAACCCCGCCTTCACGGCAATGACCGGATACACCAGAGAGGAAGCGGCTGGGCAGAATCCGCGCATCCTCAAATCAGGGCGCCAGTCTGCGGAGGCTTACGAACAGCTTTGGAACACCATCCAGTCCGGACGGATCTGGCATGGCGAGTTGATCAACCGCCGCAAGGATGGAACCTTCTATACAGAGGAAATGCGCGTCGCTCCGGTGCACAACTCGGGTGGTGTAATCGCCAGCTACATCGCCATCAAACAGGACGTGACCGAACGGCGGGCGGCCGAGAAGGCACAAGGGCTTCTCGCCGCGGTTGTGGAAAGCTCCGAGGACGCGGCCGCCGCCTTAGCTCCGGAAGGGACCATCCTCACCTGGAACCGTGGTGCGGAAGCAATGTTTGGTTACTCCGCCAAAGAGATTATTGGTAAGCAGGCGTCGATGCTGGTGCCTGCCGAACGGTCGACCTACTGGAAGCAGGTCACCGAGCGCGTATTGCGCGGCAATGCCGTCTCGCAGCACGAGGGGATAGCCCTGCGCAAAAACGGCCAGAGATTTCATGTATCCTACACCACGTGTCCCGTCAGGAACACCGCCGGTGAATTGGTAGCCCTCTCCGTCATTCTACGTGACATTTCGGAGCGCAAACAGGCCGAGCAAGCCCGAGCTTTGCTGGCCTCAATCATAGAATCTTCCGACGACGCGATTCACGCCGTAACGCTGAATGGAATTATTCTCAGTTGGAACCGCGGCGCGGAAGTACTGTTCGGTTACTCGAGCCAGGAAATCATCGGAAAGAACGCCGCCATTCTCGCCCCGCACGTCCGCAGCGACGAAGTGCGGCGCTGTCTTACGGTGGTCGGCAATGGTGGCACCATCTCCCCATTTGAAACTGTTCTCCGAGGTAAAGATGGGAGGGAAATCGATGTCTCGCTCTCGATCTCACCCATTCGGAATCCTGCCGGAGAAGTAGTGGGTGCTGCCGGCATCGCCCGCGACATTGGCCAACGCTTGCGTGCCGAACGAAAGCTTCGGGAAAGGGAAGAACTGTTCCGCGAGGTCTTCGAGCACGCACCCTTCGGCATGATCGTCGGCGGCACAGACCTTCGCTTGATCCAGGCAAATGCGGCATTTTGCCACATGCTGGGATATTCCGAACAGGAGTTGATTGGCGCGAGCTGGGCGAAACTGACCCACCCAGATGATCGCGCCTCTTGCCTGCGAGATTGGGAGCGGTTGAGCAGAGACCCAGGCCAATGCATCACGGCGGAGAAACGCTACCTTCACCGCAGTGGAACTGTCGTGTGGGCGCGCATCACGGTTTCGGTGACAAAAGACTCCGGCCGCAATCTTTCCTATCATGTGGTTCATGTGGAAGACATCACCGAGCGTAAGCGGACGGAGGCGGCGCTACAAGAAACTGAAAAGCGCTTCCGCATCATGGCTGACGGCTGCCCGGCGATGATGTGGGTAACTGACGCCCAGGGTGAGATTCAGTTCATCAACCGGACTTACCGGGAATTCTGCGAGACAACCTGCGATCAGTTGCAAAAAGGCAAGTGGCAATTGCTGATTCACCCGGACGATGCGCCAAAGCATGTCGCCACCTTCCAGCGCGCAGTGCGCGAGCATAAGCCTTTCAGAGCCGAATCGCGAATCCGCCGCGCCGACGGCAAGTGGCGATGGATCTCCTCCTACGGGGAGCCGCGCCTAGCGACGGATGGTAGCTATCTTGGACACGTCGGCCTTAGTCCAGACATCACCGAGCGCAAGCGCGCCGAGCAAGCTCTGCGGAGCAGCGAGGAAAAATTCCGCCAGTTGGCAGAAAATATTCATGAGGTTTTTTGGATGCTTAGTCCAGCCACCCACGAGATTATCTATGTCAGCCCTGCCTATGAACAGGTCTTGGGCAGAAGCCGCGAAAGTCTCTATCAGAACCCGATGGCATGGGCGGAGGCGATCCATCCCGACGACCAGGAACTAGCTCACACGTTATCCGCACGCCAGGTAAAGGGAGAAGCAATCGATTCGGAATACCGCATAATAACCCCTGACGGGCAGGAGAAATGGATCCGCGACCAGGCATTTCCTATCCGCAACCAGGCAGGCAAACTGATTCGAGTCGCTGGAATTGCGGAAGAGATTACTGAGAGGAAACGTTACGAGCAGGAGTTGATCCGGGCCCGCGAGGGCGCCAATCACGCGAAGAGCCGTTTTCTGGCCAACATGAGCCACGAAATCCGCACCCCCATGAATGGCGTCATCGGCATGATTCAACTGCTTCTGGAAACCCAACTCACTCCGGAGCAACAGCAATACGCCAACGTGGCGGAGAACAGCGGGCGGGTTCTGCTCGCCCTCATCGACGACATCCTGGACCTCTCCAAGATCGAGGCCAGTAAGATCACTCTGGAGAGTCTGAGCCTCAATGTGCATGACATTGTCACGGATGTCGCCCAGCTCCTGCACTCCCAGGCAAGCGCCAAGGGACTCCAACTCCATGCGCGCATGTCCCCGGAAGTTCCGCCGCTTCTGCTCGGCGATGCTCACCGTCTGCGGCAGGTGCTGACCAACCTCTGCGCCAATGCCGTCAAGTTCACCGAGCATGGCGAGGTAATGGTGGAGGCGGCGCTCGACAACCAGAGCGACGGCCGCGCCACCGTTCGCTTCAGCATCACGGACACGGGAATCGGGATACGTCCGGAACGAGTCGCAATAATATTCTCTCCCTTCACCCAGGCGGATGACTCCACAACTCGCAAGTACGGCGGCACCGGCCTCGGCTTGGCAATCAGCAAACAACTGGTCGAAATGATGGGAGGAACCATCGGCGTCGACAGCCAACTAGGTAAAGGCTCCACCTTCTGGTTCACCGCCGTCTTCCCATCGGCATTCTTCAGCCAGCCACAACTCCCGAGCACACCGGCAGTCAGGCAGCTTAACTCGGCCACTCATGGCGGATCGAACCATCGAATCCTGATCGCTGAGGATAACCCCACCAACCGCGCTCTTGCTCTGGCGCAGCTTGAGAAACTTGGATACCAAGCCGATGCTGTCGCCAACGGCGCCGAGGCCATTGAAGCTCTTCAAGGTGGCGAGTACGATCTCGTATTAATGGACTGTGAGATGCCGACGATGGACGGTTATGAGGCCACGCACCGGATTCGCGAGTCGAGTCATTCGCACGTTCCAATCATCGCCCTCACGGCCAGTGCAATGTCGGGTGACCGGGACAGGTGCATCCGCGAGGGAATGGACGATTATCTCTCGAAGCCCGTGGAACTGAGGCAACTGGCTGACGTGCTTGCGAAGTGGTGCCTCGGACCCGGCCCCCAAAGCACAGTCAATACCATCGGGCAAGACGACCCGGTACAAGCGGCGACTGTCTTCGATGCAGCGGCCCTGCTGAACCGGCTCATGGGAGATCGCCAGCTTGCCGGCACCATCGTCCAAGGATTTCTCCAGGATTTTCCATCCCAGCTAAACACCCTGCGGAAGCGGCTCGAGGAAGCCGATGGGCCGGGCGTCCGCCTTCAGGCACATACCCTGAAAGGCTCAGCCTCAGCCGTTTCGGCAAACCGGCTCAGTGCGCTCGCCCTCAAAATGGAACGGTCAGCGAGCGCGGCGGACTTAGATGATTGCGGCGAACTCCTGCCTCGCGCCGCCGAAGAATTCGAACAGCTCAAAACAACTCTGGAGCACGCGAGCTGGTTGTAAATCCAAAAACAAAGGCGAAGCATAAAGCGCTTCTGCCTGAGACAACCTTACCAGCCGGCTCTATCTGCAGCCCTTTCTTCTACTAACGTCGATGAGCCATTCCTGCTTGCGCTTACTTAACCCCGGCAGCAAAGCTTGAACTCCAGAGCAGTGACACGGAAACCTTGCTCGAAGCCGAGATCGGACGCCGGCAGTTCGCCGACCTGGACCTGAAGCTGGATGATATCGTTTATGTCTCCCCGCGAAATTTACGAGTGTTCGCAGAGGATTACTCCATCTAAATGAAGTGCAATGTATCGGATTACTTGGCTCAACATTATTTGTACCAACCTTCAGCGGAACGAGGATTAGCGACGCTATGAGTGAACTGGAATTCACGGAAGAACGGTTGGAACGTTACAGCCGCCACATTTTGCTGAAAGATGTTGGCATAGAAGGCCAGATCAAGATTTTCGACGCCAAGGTTCTGATCATCGGGGCCGGCGGTCTGGGCTCGCCCGCTGCACTGTACCTGGCCGCCGCCGGGGTCGGCACCATCGGCATCGCGGACGCGGATACTGTAGATCTCTCCAATCTGCAGCGTCAGGTGATCCATTTCACTGCCGATGTCGGGAAGCCCAAGGTGGAGTCGGCGGCGGAGAAGATGCGCGCCATCAATCCTGACGTTCAGGTTCACACCTATCACGAGTGGGTGCGCGCAGCCAACATCAGGCAGATGATCCGCGGCTACGATTTCGTGATCGACGGAACCGACAACTTCGTCGCCAAGTTTCTCATCAATGACGCTTGCGTGCTGGAGCGCAAGCCGTTTTCGCACGGCGGTATTCTGCGCTTCAACGGGCAGACCATGACGGTTCTCCCCGGTGAATCCGCCTGCTACCGTTGCGCGTTCCGTACCCTTCCGCCGCGAGGCGTAGTTCCCTCCTGCTCTGAGGCTGGCATTCTGGGTGCGGTCGCGGGTATGCTGGGTACGATCCAGGCCGCCGAGACTCTCAAGTTCGTCACCGGCGTGGGTGAGCTACTCACCAACGCGCTGCTCATCTTCGATGCCAAAGACATGAGCTTCAGTAAAGTGCGGATGCAGCCGAATCCTAAATGTGCGGTTTGCGGCGAACATCCCACCATTCACGAACTGGTGGATGAAGAGCAGCCGGTCTGCGAATTGAAAGCCGCGCGGAGCGATGCAGGATGAAACTCGCGTCCGCCGCCAGAGACGAGATCATTGCGCACGCCCGTCAGGACTCACCCATTGAGGCCTGCGGTTATCTCGCCGCCCGGGACGGCGTGGTCAGCCGCGCATTCCGCCTGACCAATGCCGATGCCTCGCCGGAGCACTACACACTTGTGCCCGCCGAACAGTTCGCTGCCCTGCGCGAGATGCGCAAGAGCGGGTACGAATTGTGCGCCGTCTATCATAGTCATCCGGCAAGTCCGGCGCGCATGTCCCGCGAAGATCTTCGCCTCGCATTCGACTGCGGGCTCAGCTACGTGATCGTCTCGCTCGCGGGCGAGGAGCCGGATGTGAAGTCTTTCACAATCCACGATGGTGAAGCCACCGCGGAGGAGATTGAGATGATCGCAACCATTGAGGAGAAACCCTGATGTCCTACGAAATTCCGGTTTCATTGCCGGGAGAACTCGACGAGTTGGAATCGTTGATTGCGAAGTACCGCGCCGGCACACTGGATGCGGCCTCGCTAAAAGCCCGGCGGGTGCCCTTTGGTTGCTATGAGCAGCGCAAAGACGGCACGTACATGGTTCGCGCACGCACCACCGGAGGAGCACTTACCCCGGCACAGTTGCGAACCATCGCCGAGGTTTGCGAGCGGTATGGCAGCGATGCGATTCATGTCACCACACGCCAGGAATTTCAGGTCCATGAGGTTGCGCTGGAGAACGTCATTGCCGTAATGCGCGAGTTGCTCGCAGCGGGTCTGGCAACGCGTGGCGGCGGCGGCAACACAGTGCGGAACATCATGGTCTCGCCAGATGCAGGCGTGTCTCCCGATGAAGTCTTCGATCCCACGCCGTACGCTGTTGCCTTGACCAGCCGTCTTATCGGCGAGCCCGATTCGTGGGTGCTTCCGCGCAAATTTAAGATCACCTTCTCCAACTCCGATAAAGACACCGCCTACGCGCAGTTCAACGATCTCGGCCTTATCGCAAAGATCAACGACGACGTGAAAGGTTTCAAAGTCTATGTTGCCGGAGGCATGGGCACCAAGCCCGAAGTTGCGCACCTCCTGCACGAGTTCATTCCAGCAACCGACACCTACCTCGTGGCCGAGGCAGCGAAGCGGGTCTTCGACAAAAACGGCAATCGCAAGAACAAGCACGCGGCTCGCCTGCGCTTCCTATGGAATTCATTGGGCGAGGAGCGCTTCCGCGAACTCTACCAGAGTGAGTTGGAAGAGCTTCGTCGCCAGCACCCACCGGCATTCGCCGTGAATGAAGAGCCGGCGCCACTCACCACGCCGTCGTTCGCGCCCGTGGGAGTCACCGCCCCGGAGTTCGAGAGCTGGAAGCGACGATACGCGATGGTGCAGCGGCAGCCCGGCCTTTATTCGATCTTGGTACCAGTATTTCTCGGCAACCTCGAGACGAAAGATGCGATCGCGTTGGCAAGCTTTTTGTCCAGCTTCGGCCACGATGTAGTGCGTGCCACTCTCGGCCAGAATCTCCGGCTCCGCAATATTCCGGAGGCGTATCTCGGCAACGTGTACCAGCTTGTCAGCACCTTCTCGGAGCTTTCCTCAGCCCCGTCACTGCTTGCCAATTCCATTGCCTGCACCGGTGCCGACACTTGCAAGCTGGGCATCTGCCTGCCCAAAGGAGCCTTGCGAGTTATCGCGCGCAAGCTGGCAAAATCCGGGCTCGACGCGGATCAGCTTGCTGATTTCAAGTTGAATCTCTCCGGCTGCCCGAACACCTGTGGCCAGCACATGGTTGCCGATCTCGGCTTCTATGGCATGGTCGCCCGCAAAGGTCAGCGTATGTACCCTGCATATGGCATTGTCGCCGGGGCGGTGGTGGACGATGGCAAAGCGCGTCTGGCAAAGAGCATTGACCGTGTCAGCGCGCGCGATCTGCCGGACTTCATCGTTGACCTGCTCAGAACTTATCTTGAGAAGAAGCCGCGCTTTCGATCGTTTGATGCCTACATTGATGCCGAGGGTGAACAGGACATCCGGTCCATCTGTGAACGTTACCGCGAAGTTCCGGATTTCGAAGACGACAAAAATTACTATTACGACTGGGGAGCCGAAGAGACCTTCTCGCTCGTCGGCAGAGGCGTGGGCGAATGTTCGGCAGGCCTTTTCGATCTCATCGACGTGGACCTGAAGCAGATTGACGCGCTGGAGCAGAAAATGGCGGGCGGCTTGGCTGCGAATGAGCGCGATGCAGCCCTCTATCAACTTACGCTTTCCTCAGCCAGGATGTTGCTGGTCACGCGCGGCATCGAAGCCTCTTCCGACGCCTCGGTTTTCACCAGCTTCGGCAAGCACTTCATCGAAGCTGGCCTTGTGGACACGCGCTTTCAGACTGTAATCAACGCTGCGCAATCCCATGACCTCGACGTGCTTCGCGCCAACGAAACCGGCGTCCACGCGCTGGCTCAAGAGATAAAGAAGTTGTACGCCAGCATGGACAACTCTCTACGCTTCCCCGCGGAAACCGCGCCGAAAGCCGACCCCGTTACGGTTCCCATTGAGCGCGATTATCGCGGTATTAAGTGCCCCATGAACTTCGTAAAGATAAAGCTCAACCTGTCAAAGATGCAGAAAGGAGAGCGCGTAAGGGTTCTTCTCGATGATGGCGCGCCGATCGAGAACGTGCCGCGTTCGGTAACCGGAGAGGGCCACAAGGTGCTGGAGCAAACCAAGGTCGGCGATCATTGGGCAATCTTGATTGAGAAATCTTAAGGAGAATCCCAAGGAGTGAATTTCAGTTGTCATCGCAAAGCGCCGAAGGGGCTGTGCAGCAATTGGCCATGTAGTCAATTATTCCGCTCCACTCGTACCATTAGTCAAACAGTAATTTCGCTCCAGCAACAATTCACCTTCTAGTCAATCGTTGCCTGGGAGTTTGCAGAATCGACGAAATTCCAGAATGCCTTCACTACGGTCGCCGTAACCTCTCCGACTGTTCGTGCGGAGGCCAACCCGTGTCCGGCACCTTGAAGAACGACTAACTCCGTCTGGGCATGGATGAGATTTACCGCCCTCCGCATTTCTTCAATCATGCCCATACTGTCTCGCGAACCGTGCACGAACAGCGCAGGGGTCCGGAGGTTCGGAAGATGTGCGGTTCGTGACTGCTCCGATCTCCTGGGCGGGTGAAGCGGGTAGGAGAGCAGCAGCAGTCCATCCACCAGGCCCGGCTCTGCCGCCGCCAGCATCGTAGCTTGACGTCCTCCATAGGAATGTCCCCCCAGGAATATCCGGCCAGAAGCTCTCTTCATTGCCCAAACCGCATGCCGCAGTCCTTGCTGGTCACGGTTCGCGCTGCTGCGTGGCGGCGGCCCGTGTGGCTGCAATTGACGAAATGGCAAGTCACACCGCAGGACAGTCAGACCGGATTCGCAGAACGCCGTCGCCAAAGCAACGAGAAGTGCAGACTGGCAGTTCGCCCCGGCACCATGCGTGAGAATGAGGGTATCGCCCGAAGGATTTGTTGGAACGTGGAGGAATCCGCTGACGCTGGGTGTCCGGAGGTTATGAAACAACGAGAGCACGCGGGATTGGCCCATCTCACCTGACCAGTTAGATGCACAAGGGAACGCCTGATGATTCGTTCTGTGTCTATTGTGGCTAGGATGAACTACCGCAGACGCTTCCCGCAGTGCATCCCCATTCAGATATCAAACAGCCGCCACAGACCCGTCCGGCACATCGTCAAAAGCGAAACTGCGGGCCGATCGTTATGCGCAGATTGCGGTTCGCTCGTGGCTGAACCAAATCTCATCACCGATCTCGCCACATATCCCGAGGAGACCGGCAAACAGCTCCAAGCCGCCACCGGGATAAAACACAGCATCAGTGTCACCACTACGGATGGTTCCAATTTCAGCTGGAAAGCTACTGGAAGTGGAAAAATTAAGGAGACCGCCCTTCAAGGAAAAGAAGGCGCGGACCGGACCGGCTCCGACCTGAAACTTCGGCCCAAAGGCCCCATGAATCATGTGTAAAGTTGTATTCGCACTGATACAGCTAACCCCCCCATTAATCAAATTACAATTCAGGTTTTGCTGAAAATCGTAGGCCATTTCGGCTTCGATTTGCACCTGCCTTGCCAGGTTGAAACCAATTCTTCCGTCAGCGCCGTAGAAATTTGTACTGGTATTCGCCAAACGTGTGTAGTCGAAGAATGCTCCAGCTTCGCAACCATTCTGGGCGAAAAGTCCTGGCGAAAAAACTAGCACAAGTGCGAATGCCCAGGCGAACCGTTTCATGCTTTCTCTCCTAGTCTCAACTGAGTCCGCGAGACTTTGCCGAAGCAGGTCATCTCCTTAACAGGTTGGTTGCTGCATGAGTTGGATGGTTCGTGCTTCGCTGGGGTGGGTTGGTTCGCCGCGGTGACGTGGACGAAATTCGATGGGCAACATCGGAACCAGTCGAAATACTGCGGAGGGAGGGTTCTCTCATGCTGCGGTTGCAATTCCCACCGTGAGCGCCAATCGTCTCGCCGTGCCGCTTGCAACGGTCGATCGCAGATGGTTGTTGAAGGCTCGGAGGGCTCTCAGAGATCGGTGATGCGCGGATTTTGACGCAAACGAAAAGGCCGCCCGGCAACTGGGCGACCTTTTCTCTTCTTCAAGGGAGAATAGTTCCAACGGAGGCTAGACCGTCAAAACTTTCTGAAGAAATACTATGAGCCTGTAAAACAGGGTGTCAAGGGAATTCTCGGAATTAAATGTCTTTAGATTCAATAACTTAACTTTTTGGCCCAAGATTGCACCGATGACAAAATTTGTCACTCACTCGTCTTTTTTAGCCTAACCTCTTAGCCGCAGCCAGCTTACGGGTACTTTTCGCTAGCGCAGATCGAGTCGGATCATCTTGCCGTCGTCGCGTGTTTCTCCTGTTTTTCTTGCCCGGAAGCGGGGTAAGTAGATCCTTCCGAAGCCAAAAACGGCTCCCGCGCCGACGGACATGAGGAAAAGAATAGCCGCCAGGGAGAGCGCGGCGACGACCACGTTGCCGATATTGTCGCGCTTGCCTTGGCCAGCGTTCTCGTTCCAGGTGACGTTGGCGTCATAGTTCACGTCTGAGAGAATTCGGGCGGCATCTCCGCGAGAGATGTTGCCGCGAACGAGCGCAATGATGGGTCCGCTGCGTTTTGCGGCGCTCGTGCCCCCACTGAAGGGCGGAGCTAGCTGTTCGTACGCGGGGAGCTTGTCGATGGCAATGTGGGGCGTAGGATAGGCAACCAGCAGAAGTTCGGCTGAGCCGGGAGCCCCGCCGTTGACCCGCGCCCAGAGAAGTTCAGGACTCTTGCTGAAATCGATGAGTTCAGGGCTGAGATTGATGTTCAGCGCAGAATAAGCCTCGGGGCCGGTGAGGTACCGCGCGGTCTGCGGCACGAGTTCCTTGCGCGGCAGGTGATTCGGAAGAGTGGGCAGAGCCCCGACCGGCCCTTTGGCTTCCGGTAGAAGTGCGGCAAGCTCCCGGAGCTGAGCTCCGCTCATTCCAGTCACGTGATCAAACTGCACATCGACCAGGATATTGCCAGAGAAGAAGACCACACGCTCATTTAGCGATGCGGCCAGGGTTCCGATATCTTCTGCGCGCATAAGGGGTTGGCGATAGAAGGTGAAGGCGGCATAAGCGCCGGAGGCATCTTGGAATCGCGCGGCTTTCACCTGTAGCGTGCGGTCGTCATGCTTGTACGTAGCGACTTCAAAATCCGTAAAGCGATCTTCATTCAGCACGTTGGAGGAGTGGCTGTCGATCTTGCGCGGATCGGTTCCGAGCTGGGGCGAGCCCTTGAGCTCCCACCCGGCAAAAGCATCGGGCAGAATTGCCGAAGGGCGCTTGGCCTGAGAAAGCACCGCAGGCACGGCGAAGAACACGGCCAAGAGCGCGCAGCACAGGGATCGATACAGAGATTTCATGGTCCGGGAATCATTCCTCTCCCTGTATTAGACCACGGCGGAGGCATAGAAGTTGCGGAGCCGAGCAGGTTGATCGGCAGGGTAGATGGATTGGAGCAGGTCGCGTGATATGCTTGAGTAACGAAGTGCGTCCCGCCTCCCGGCAGTTTCAGCACTAACCTACAAAATTATGATCTCAGTTTCCAGTGTATCCATGCGCTACGGCGCGAAAATTCTATTCGACGAAGTCTCCACGGCATTCACGCCGGAAAAGCGCTACGGTCTGACGGGTCCGAACGGGGCCGGTAAATCGACCTTCATGAAGCTGTTGACCGGAGAACTGGAGCCACAAAAGGGAACCGTGGTGCGCCCGCGTAAGTTCGGCGTGCTCAGCCAGGACCAGTTCGCATTCGACGCCTACCGCGTGATCGATACCGTCATTATGGGGAACAAACGCCTGTGGGCCGCGATGGAAGAGCGTGAAGTCATCTACGCCAAGCCGGATTTGACCGACGACGACGGGATGCGACTGGGCGAGTTGGAAGGCATCGTCGGCGAAGAGGATGGCTACTCAGCCGACACCGATGCAGCATTGCTGCTGCAGGGACTCGACCTCCCGGATGAACTGCATGAGCGCAAGATGGGCGAGTTGCAGGGTGGCCAGAAGGTTCGCGTACTGCTGGCGCAGGCACTGTTCGGACATCCTCAGGCGCTGCTGCTGGACGAACCGACCAACCACCTCGATCTGGATTCGATTCACTGGCTGCAGAATTTTTTGAACAATTACGACGGTACCCTGATCGTGATCTCGCACGACCGTCATTTTCTGAACAGCGTGTGTACCCATATTGCTGACATCGACTACGAGACGATCATCACCTACACCGGAAGCTATGACGATATGGTGCTGGCGAAGACGCAGGTACGCTCGCAGATTGAGTCGCAGAACTCGCAACGTGAGAAGAAGATTTCGCAGCTCAACGACTTCATTGCACGCTTCTCAGCAGGCACACGTTCAAGCCAGGTACAATCCCGCCGCAAAGAGGTGGAAAGGCTGCAACTGACGGAACTGGCGAAGTCGAATATCCAGCGACCGTATCTCAAGTTCGAACAGAAGCGGCCCTCCGGAAAACATATTCTGGAGTTGGAAGGCGTGACCAAGTCCTACGAAGACGTCGAGGTGCTGCGCGGATTCACGGCAAGTGTGTCTCGCGGGGAAAGGATCGGGTTGATGGGGCGCAATGGAGCCGGAAAGACAACCCTGATCAATGCAGTGCTGGCCAACTCTCCGACCACGCCCATGAAAGAGCTCCGCGAAACCAGCGGCTACGATGGTGAGTTCCTGACCGATGGCAAGGTGATCTGGGGACACGAAGCATCCGTGGGATACTTTGCGCAGGACCATCGGGCACTGATCGCCCCAGGAATGTCGGCTTTCGAGTGGCTTCACCAGTGGGATCCGGGGGCGGCCGATGAAGAGATTCGCGGACTGCTGGGGCAGATGATGTTTGCCCGCGATGAGGCCAATAAGCGTACGGACGTGCTCTCCGGTGGAGAGACGGCGCGGCTGCTCTTCTGCAAACTGATGTTGCAGAAGCCCAACGTGCTGGTGCTGGATGAACCGACCAACCACCTTGACCTGGAGTCGATTAACGCGCTCAACATTTCACTGCAGCGTTATCCGGGCACGGTGCTTCTGGCCACCCACGATCAAGACCTGATCGACGAGGTTGCGACCAGGATCTGGCACTTCGAGACCGACCACAAGATCACCGACTTCAAGGGTTCGTACGAGGAATTTCAGTCGGTTCTCGTTTAGTTTGTTTCGCACGAAAGATGAATTCGCCCTCTCATGGCTTCATGGGAGGGCGAGTTTTTGTTGAAAGCTTATGATTTCGGTTATTGCTGCCCTTCGCCGGCAATGGCCTTGCTTGCGACCTTCACTCCGCTGAGTCCATTGATGTAGCGGGCCACACCTTTGTAGAGAGACTCCGCAATCTTCTGGCGGTACTCGGGGGTCTGCAGTTTACGCTCGTCACCCGGGTTGGAGACGAAAGAGATCTCGGCAAGGATGGAAGGCATATTGGCGCCAATGAGCACGATGAACGGAGCCTTCTTCACGCCGCGGTCGCGCATGGTCTTTTCTTTTCCCGCAAGCCCCTGGTAAAGCGAGTGCTGCACATCGGTTGCGAACTCTCGCGATTCCTCTACCTTCTCCTTCAATGCGATCTTCTTCACCAGGTCGCCGAGTTCGTGAACGGACTTTTCGCTGACTGCGTTTTCACGGGCGGCAACTTCGAGAGCATCCGGGGAAGGATTGAAGTTGAGGTAGTAGGTCTCCACGCCGCGGGCGGATGGGTCCTGGCTGGAGTTGGCGTGGATGGAGATGAACAAGTCCGCCTGATGCTGATTGGCGATAGCGGTGCGCGTCTCAAGCGGAATGAAAGTGTCATCGTCGCGGGTGTAGATCACCTCAGCCCCCATCTTGCCCTGGAGCATCCGGCCGAGCCGCAGCGAGACGTCGAGTACAAGGTCTTTTTCCAGCAGGCCGTTAGGGCCGATGGTTCCGGTATCATGGCCTCCGTGTCCGGCATCGATCACGATGCGGCCAACTTTTAGACCGAGAGCGCGAATCAGCGAACGCTGTCCGTCGGCGGTCGGCTGAGCCTGGCGAATCTCTGGATAGCGCGGGCTCTTTCGGTTGGAGGCGATTGCCTTATCCGAGCCGCGCGGGGCCACCACCTGCACGGTTGGCTCCGAGGTGGGCTTGTCGGTGGCCTTGAGTTCCCGGCCCTTGAGATTGGCGACCTCGGACTTCGTGGACTCCTGGGCTGTATCCGGTGGGCGCGGACTTTCGGGGTAAGCCACCGAAGTGGAAACCGCTTTGTCGCTCTCTGCCAAGTCCGTAGAGTTGTGCGAGTAGAAGCCGCCATCGGCCATCTTCGGGCCGAACTCGGCAGCAGGCTTGCTCAACGCCGGTTCGGCGGGCAAATTCGGATACGCGTCCGGCGACGCCGGAGCTACGGTGGCAGTTGGCAGGGATGCCTCAGGAGCGGACCTTTCCGGCTCCGTCGCCTGGGGTGAAGAAGGTGCGGGAAGACGCTTCTCCTCTTTCTGCTGGGCGCGCGCCACCAGAGTCTGAGGCACATTGGGCTTGCGGCCGTGGATATCAATAATCAGGCGATAGGGATTCGGGAGGAGAAAGGCCGAGTAGTCAGAGACCGCATCGACCTCAAGTACGACCCGCACCATGCCCTTTTGAAATTGGGCGACACGCACCCGGCGCAGAAAGCCATCGGAAACCTCGAAGGTCTTACCGACCAGGGTGGAGGCCAGCTTCGTATCATGCAAGTCAAAGAAAATCCGGTCGGGATTCGGGACGCGGCCCGCCTCGTACTTCACTTCCTGCTCAAGATCTATGGCAACGCGGGTGTAATCAGGAGTGGACCAGTGACGGATTCCGGTGACGAGCGGCAGAGCGTTACGCGACACGTCGCCTGCGAACTCCTGCGGCTTGGAGTCCTGAGCGCGGGATTCCTGCGGCCTTGGCGATGGTGAGCGGGACTCCAACGCCTTTGTTTCCTGAGTGCGGGACGGTTTCTGCTTGTTGTGCGCCTGCTGATCCATCTCAGCGATGGCCTCGCGGGCGTCGGCGGAAAGTTGCAAACGCGGATAACGGTGGATGACTTCCTGGAAGGTTTCCCTCGCCCTGTCGTTCTCTTCCAGATCATCCTTATATATCTGGCCGATGGTGAATAGGGCGTCAAAGCGATACTTGCTGCCGGGATATTCGCGGCGCAGGAACTCGTATTGCGCGATGGCGGCGCGCATGGCCTTCTCATCATTGAAGGAGCGGCCGCTTTCGGCAAGCAGTTCGGCTACAGCCACGACGCTGGCATCGGCCTTGCTGCTGCTGGGTGCGGTGTAGTAGACGCGACGGTAGGCATCCATGACGCGCTGGTACTCGCGGCGCGAACGTTCCTGTTGAGGCAGGCCGTTGAGTTCTTCGCGCATTCTCTCAGCGTTATCAAATTGTGATCGTGCCTGCTGCTTCTTGACCCGAACCCCTGCGGCGAAGGCGGGCGAGGTAAGCAGGCAAAGCAAGGAAAACGCCGTCAGCCAGAGTTTCCATCCGCGCCCATCGATTTGTCCGGTCATCGACTGCATTATCCTTAAAGCTGGCAAGGCCAGTGAGTCAGTCCGTGTTGCTGAATACCAGTCCACCACGTTCATCACGGCTGACGTGGATGGGGATCGACAAGCTGCTCAAGCCACTCTCAGAGCTGCTACCCATAAGATTGGTGATCCGCTTTACATAGTTGCGCGTTTCCGTGTACGGCGGGATTCCCCCGGTGCGCTCGACTGCCCCCTGTCCTGCATTGTAGGCGGCCAACGAGAGAGAAACATCCCCTCTGAAATTTTGTAGTAACCCTTTCAAATGTCGAACTCCGGCATCGACGTTTTGCGCCGCGTCAAACGGGTTGCGCAGTTCATACATGCGCGCGGTAGCAGGCATCAACTGCATCAGGCCCATGGCACCCTTGCTGGAGACGGCGTGGGGGTTGAAGTTGGACTCAACTTTAACAAGAGCCCGCACGAGATTGGGGTCCACATGATGGCGTGCGGACGCTTCATTTATATAGCGGTCGATTTCGGCGGCGCTTACTGACCGGTTGCCGGCGGCGCGGGAGTAGTTCGGGTCGTGCTCGGCAAGTTCGCCTTTGACGTGCGGCACGCTTCCCGAATCCAGGCGGGGGCGTGACTCAATGTAGCTCGACACTTTTCCGGCAAGGGCGCGCGCCGAGCGCATCGCGCTGGGCGTTGCAGGCCGAACCGGCTTCCAGCGCCGTTCGACATTGCTCCAGTAGAACAGGTCCATTTCCTGACGGATGGCTTTCGCGCCGCTGGAAGACACAGCGCCAGGGGGCGACGGACCGTCATTGGTCCAGATGACGCGTCCGTTCTCAGAAATGGGCTGCAGAGACTGCGCGGGAAGCACGACGGCAAGTGCAAGCACCACCCAGGCTAACGCCAAGGAACGAGTGAGGTGCCGCGCCGGGCTTCGGAATGTCCACAGATCGATACTCATAAGCTTTACAAGGGCTCGTTCAGCCCGACGCAGATGCAGGAACGGTATCCCAGAGTGACTGGATTATAAGGCCGATGAAAGCTGCACAGCAATCATTGAGACACGGGGAATCCAGTAAGTGAACGCGGTGAAACACGTATAAATACAGCAGAAACACTTAAAGCGGGAGTGCGTGGTTACGGCGGGTCATGGCTGCATGGCACTTCCTGCCACACGGAAGCACGATACATCCGGCCCTTTTTGCAACGGATGGATTACCCAAGCAAGGTTTCGACCGTGGCATAGCTTTCGCGCAGCGCTTGATCGAGAGCTTCCGGATTTTTGCCGCCAGCCTCGGCCATGTCAGGCCGGCCCCCGCCGGAGCCTCCCACTTTTTGTGCGACTTGGCCGACGATCTTGCCGGCCGGAAGTCTTGTGGTGAGGTCCTTGGTGACACCTACGATGACCGCGACCTTACCATCAGTGACTGAGCCAACGATGACGACTCCGGAGCCAATTTTGTTGCGAAAATTATCGACCAGGGTGCGGAGTTGCGAACGATCAAGGTTATCGGCACGATGAGCCAGAACCTTGATGCCCTTTACCTCCTTCACATGATCGTCGGCGCTGGCCACGGCAGAGGCGGCGGACTTCATGCGAATCTGATCGAGATCCTTGCGCAGTTTCTTGAGTTCGTCCTCGCGGCGATCCAGTTCCTGCCTGAGCGCGGCGGCAGGGCTGAGGTCGCTGCGCCCTACCAGGGTCGAGACCAGACCTTCGAGTTCGTGATCCTGACGGAAGTGGCGCAACGATTGTTCTCCGGCCACGGCCTCGATGCGGCGCACACCACTGGAGACGCTGCCCTCTTTCAGTATCTTGATGAGTCCGATTTCACCGGTGGCTGCGACGTGCGTGCCACCGCAGAGTTCAGTAGAGAAATCGGCGATCTTCAGCACGCGCACCTTCTCGCCGTACTTTTCTCCGAACAGCGCCATGGCATGGTACTCGTTGACCGCAACCTCGATGGGAACATCCTCCACGGTTTCAACCGTCTGATTGCGCAGGACTTCGCGATTGGCTATGTCCTCAATCTCCTGCAACTCTTCGTCGGCTACCGCGGAGAAGTGCGAGAAATCGAAGCGCAGATAATCCGGCGAGACCAGCGAGCCAGCCTGTTTGACGTGGCTTCCAAGGACCTGACGCAGCGCGGCGTGGAGCAGGTGGGTTGCCGTGTGATGGCGGCGGGTGGCGTTGCGCAGCTCGGAATCGACGACCGCGATCAGCTTTTCGCCCACGGCAATAGACTGGCGCGCCATGACCTTATGCGCTCGAACTCCCTGCACCGGCGAGTTCACGCCTTCCACTTCGGCAACAACCACGGTGCGGTCCGCGGAGTACAGCAAGCCCTTGTCGCCAACCTGACCGCCGCTCTCGGCGTAGAAGGGAGTATGGTCGAGGACCAACTCACCCTGCTGACCGGGAAGCAACTGCTGCGCGCCCTGTCCGTTGACCACGATGGCCAGAACTTCGCAGTTTGCGGATTGTTCTTGCTTGTAGCCTTCGAAAACTGTCTGCGGTAGCGCGGCAAAGACCGGAGATGCACTCTTCTGCGAGCCACCCTTCCAACTGGCGCGGGCGGTGGTGCGCTGCTCATCCATGGCAGCGTCAAAGCCGGCCTGATCGAAGTGAATGCCCTGATCGCGAGCGGCATCGACCATGAAATCGAGCGGAAGGCCAAAGGTGTCGTAGAGTTTGAAGGCCTCTTTTCCGGGCAGTGTGTTATCCGCCGCATGATCGAGAAGATCCTGCAGCTTCGTGAGGCCAATCGCAACGGTGTTAGCGAAACGGGTCTCTTCACCCTCAATGACCTTCGCCACGCGTGCTGCGGACTCGCCAAGCTCGGGATAGGGCTCGATCATCTCCTTCACCACGGCCTCGACCATCTTAAAGAGGAATGGTTGCTTCTGGCCGAGTAGCCTTCCGTGGCGGATCGCGCGGCGAATGATCTTGCGCAGCACGTAGCCGCGGCCCTCGTTGGCCGGAAGGATGCCGTCGCTGATAAGGAATGTGGCGGCGCGGCTGTGGTCGGCGATGACCCGGAGCGACCCGGCGCTGGTGGACTTCTCTTCGCCAGCCTTCTTCTTATCGGCACCGGTCAGTTCGGCGGCGCGCTGGGTGAGCGGGACAAAGAGGTCGGTATCGTAGTTGCTGACCACGCCTTGCAGCACGGCGGTCACGCGTTCGAGTCCGGCTCCGGTGTCGATGGAGGGCTTGGGGAGCGGATTCAGCACACCATCTGAGTTGCGGTCGAACTGCATGAAGACGAGATTCCAGATTTCGACGTAGCGGCCGCACTCGCAAGGGAACTTGCACTCTCCGGCAGCGCATTCAGGAAGCTTTTTGACGCTGGAGGCAACGCCCATGTCGTAATGGATCTCAGAGCAGGGACCGCATGGGCCGGTGTCGCCCATCTGCCAGAAGTTTTCCTTCATGCCGAGTTCGAAGATGCGTTCCGGCTGGACGCCCACCTTACTCCAGAAATCGTAAGCCTCGTGATCTCTGGCAACGCCATTCTCTCCCCGGAAGATGGTGACGTAGAGCTTTTCCGCCGGCATGTTGAACCACTGGGGCGAGGTGATCAGCTCCCATGCGTAGGCAATGGCGTCTTCTTTGAAATAGTCGCCAAAGCTGAAATTACCGAGCATTTCGAAAAAGGTATGATGGCGATTCGTAAATCCGACATTTTCAAGATCGTTGTGCTTGCCGCCAGCGCGGACACACTTCTGCGAAGTAGTGGCACGCGAGTAGTCGCGCTGTTCGACGCCGAGGAAGACATCTTTAAACTGGTTCATGCCTGCGTTGGTGAATAGCAGGGTGGGATCATTGGCTGGGACCAGCGAGGAGCTGTGCACCTCGCGGTGTCCCTTCTGGACAAAAAAGTCCAGGAACATGCGTCGAACATCATTTCCGGTAGGCATACGAGTCACTTTCGATGAATCCCAAGGCTGCCAAAAAGCCGCGCCAAATGCGCGGCGGCAGACGCCTGAAGGGAGACGAAAAGTTGATTCTACCATCCCCCATCCCAAGCTCGGAGCGAGCTTCGAAACTGGGACTGTGGTACCGTAAGTATCCCATCCCTGAAACGAACGCTTTTTGAGTCGCAATAATTTTGCGCCAATTTGTGATGGGAGGCGATAATAACCTGCGGTCATTGAGGTAATAGATGGATTTTGCAGTCAAACCCGGCAATCAGGTTCCAGTGCTTCCCAAGCGGCGAGAAAGCCGTCTTCCGGTTGCCCTGAGTGTTCGGATACTTGGCATTGACGCCAAGGGCAAGGTTTTCCATCAGGCCGCAACGACCATTGATGTGAGCCTCTCTGGCACGCGGGTCACCGGATTAACCGCACAGCTCAATCCCGGTGATATCGTCGGTCTGCAGAGCAGCGGAGAAAAGTGCCGCTTCAAAGTGTCCTGGACCATCGCCAACGGTGACGGTACGTATCAGGTGGGGTTGCACTGCCTGGAAAAGGGCATGAGCCCGTGGCGCGATAAGATGACGCAGGCCACCACTACGGGCGAGCGCCGCGGCAATGACCGCTTTCCCGTCAGCGGTTCGGTTTCCTTGCATTCAGCAACCTTTCCCGTGCCAATCTGGGGCACGTTGCGCGATATCAGCGCCGGTGGCTGCTATGTGCAATGCGTCAACGTAGCCGCCAAGGGCGACGTTGTCAGCGGGCAGTTCATCCTGAACGGGGTGCAGATCAACGGTGTGGCGGAGGTGCGTTCCTCGCGTCCCACGGTTGGCATGGGACTGCAATGGTGCGACCTCGGCTGGGACGGACAGGAAAAACTGAACAACATTCTGCGCGCCCTATCCCTGAACTATACGGAAACCAATTCCAGCAAGACGAAGGCGCTGGCACAACTGGAAAAACTTCATCAGCTTGTGGTGGCACTGCGGGAACGGCTGGAAAGTAACCACACGCTGGTGGATGTTCAGATGATTGGACGGCTCAGTGATGCGCAGGAGAGACTGGCCGCCGCGCTGAAGAGCGTGCAGTCTTAGCGGCTCTGCTGTACCCTTAAAGATATGCTTAACCTTTTCTCGACTGCTCTGCTTCTGTTCAGTCTTCTCCTCTTTTATGCAAAACCAGGAAACGCCCAGAGCAGCGCGGCTGCGGCTCCGCCCACAGAGATATCGGCGGAGCTGGGCACCTGCTCAGCCCTGATCAACGTGACCGGAGCGGACTCCAAGCCGGTCTACAATGCAAAAGTTACCACGCGCATTCGCTATGGATTTATGGGCGCGAAGAAGCTCGACCTGGAGACCTACACTAGTGCCAGTGGACAAGTCAAGATCGTAAAGCTGCCGGAAGTTCCGAAGAAGCCGGTCTATATCTACATCAGCAAAGATGACAAGATGGAGATAGTGGAATTCATGCCGGACGTGCATTGCCGCGCAACGTTTGATGTGAAGTTGAAGTAGCGGCGGCTCGGATGGCAGGATTTTTAAGGCCGCTTAGTCAGCGGCCTTTTTTGTTGCTGCCTTCTTCCGTGAGGCTTTCTTTTTGGGGGCGGCGGCTTTGGCTTTGCTGCGAGGCTTGGGAGCGGGAAGTTCGGCGCAGCGCCACATATACCAGCTTGCAACGGAACACCACGGCTCCCACTTACGGGCGCGGCGGCGCATGGCTTCCTTGTTGGGCAGTTCGCGCAATTTGTAGAGACGCTGCATGCCCTTGCGCACCCCGTAATCATCCACCGGGAGCACATTCGGACGGCCCAACCGGAAGAGCAGCATCATCTCTACCGTCCAGCGACCGATCCCGCGCACCTGGGATATCCGTTCGATGATCGCTTCATCACTCATCCGCGCGAGCGCCCGCTTGGTGGGGACGGTGCCGTCCAGGCACTTGGCGGCGAGATCGCGCAGAGCCGCTAGTTTGTTCTGCGACAGTCCGGCTCCGCGTAATGAGGCGTCCTCCATCTCCAGCAGGTTTCTTGGGGTCATGCGTCCCTTGGGAAAGAGCGCCTCGACTCGTCGCATGATGGCTGCGGCGGCAGCCCCGGCCAGTTGCTGATAGATGATGGAGCGGGCCAACGAATAGAAGATGCTGAAGTGGTGCGGGATCTCTATGGTGCAGGGGCCGACCTGCACAATCAGTGCGGCGAGTTTGGAATCGGAAGCGGAGAGATGCTCGACGGCCTGGAGCCATTCCGGCTGCGGCGGTGAATTCACGATTCGTCCTCCACCGAGGGGGCTTGTTCGGCCATCTCGCGCTCCTGTTCGAGAGCGGAGAGCGTTTCGTCTTCGACCTTCCAATTGCGCAGTAATTTTACAATGACCTGGGTGGAAAATCCGGCACGCGCCATCATGCGAAAGATGCGCGTTGCTTCCTTCTGATCTAGGGGCTGCTTGAGGCGCTTGCGCTCGGTGAACTGGCGAGCAAGTTTCTCCTCGTCCACCTCGCTGTAGGTTTCGCCAATGGCGTTGCCGATGACGTCCGGGTGCACGCCCTTCGCTCTTAGATCCTGCACCACACGCAGGCGACCGAACTTTTCAGTGTCGCGGCGATAGGCGGAGTAGGAGGTTGCGTAGCTTGTATCGTTCAGATAGCGCTGCTCTTTGAGGCGCGCGGTGACCGCTTCGATCAAGGTGTCGCAGTCGGGTTGCTGCCCGGCGCGAGTGCGCATCAGGCGCTTCAGTTCGGCAACGGTCCGCATCCTGCGGCCCAAGGCGCCGACCGCATACTCGTACAGAGTGCTTTCCGTGTATATTTTCCTGGCCGCGCTTTTCTTCCATCCCATCGTTAGTACAGTTTCAGACCGATGGAGGATTTATGCAAGACATGAAAGTCCCGGCGGTTCAGAAGCGATACACCACGCCTGCACCGGCGCGTAGATGCCAGTCTCCGCTGTTTAAAAAGCTGTTATTAAAGCTCGTGTGGACAGCATCCGCACTTAGGCGCACACCAAATCTGCGATAGACATGCGCATCGACGCCGCCGCCAAGCGCATAAGAAAAGGCGGTGTCAGAGCTTTCATTTAACCTGCTGACATGAGAGACGCCTAAAAGGAAGTGTCCCCAAGGATTGAATCCACGACGACGATATGGGCCCTGAAACTTCGCTCCCCCCATGAAGGAGTGAATCGAATTGTTGTGGCTATAGTAGCCTCCAACATCGCCCTCCGCGGTGATAAGTCTGGTGAGGTAATAGCCCAAGTCGCCATTCCACCCATTCTTGCCAGAGGTGAAGTAGGAGTAACCAAAATAGGCTTCGAATTTCTTATTGGCTTCGGCTTTCTGCGCGAACGCACCTACGGCAAATAGCACAGAACAGGCACAGACTAGCAGCAACTTGCGCATTCGAGATCTCCTGTCGCACTGATCACATTTAGGGTGTTCGTTGCGTTGGAAGAAGATTTTTCACGCGAGGCTGCCTGAAATCGGAATTCTCAAACAAAAAACAACAGTGACTTAGAAGCGGCCCAACTGTTGCGAGAGCTGATCGCGAGTCGATTCCGCCGTGCCGGAGATTCCCTGCACGCGGAGCTTGAAATCATCCGGGTTGCTGGCGTTCTCAATCGCGGTCTCGTAGGAGATCAGGCCCTTCTGGAGCAGGTCGTAGAGCGACTGGTCGAAGGTCTGCATTCCGTACTGTGAGGTTCCCTGCTGGAGCGCTTCTTTGATGTTGCGGGTTTTTTCCGGGGTGGTAATGCACTCGCGAATGTAAGCGGTGGAGATGAGCACTTCTACGGCCGGCACCCGTCCTGCACCATCACAACGCTTGACCAGGCGCTGACTGATAACCGCGCGCAGCGTTGCTGCCAATTGGAGACGAATCTGCTTCTGCTCCGGAGGCGGAAAGACGCTGATGATCCGGTTCACGGTCTCCACGGCATCGAGCGTGTGCAGCGTACTGAACACCATGTGGCCGGTTTCCGCCGCATGGAGCGCAGTGGAGATAGTTTCCAGATCGCGCATTTCGCCAACCAGAATGACGTCGGGATCCTGGCGCAGGCTGGCCCGCAGGGCGCTGCCAAAAGTCGGGGTGTCGACTTCCACTTCGCGCTGATTTACGAAACCTTTTTTATCGCGATGGAGGAATTCGATCGGGTCCTCGATGGTGATGATATGTTCAGGCCGCGACGAGTTGATGCGATCAATCATTGCCGCAAGCGTGGTGGACTTACCCGAGCCGGTGACGCCGGTGACCAGCACCAGGCCGCGGGCTTCTTCGCAGATTCGTTCGGTGACCGCGGGAAGGAAGAGTTCCTCAAGAGCGCGAATCTTGGTAGGGATGACGCGGAGAACAATGCCCACATTGCCGCGCTGCTGAAATACATTGACACGAAAACGTCCGAGACCCGCAGCGCCGTAGGCCAAGTCGATCTCAGCACATTCTTTGAACTTCTGCTTCTGGCGGTTGGACATCATGCTGAAGGCCATGTTCAGCATGTCCTCGCCGGTGATACGGGGCTGATCGGTCAGGGGCACCAGTTCGCCGTCTACGCGCACGTGAGGGTAATTCCCGACCTTAAGATGAAGGTCGCTCGCTTTGCGCTCGACGGCTATGCGCAACAGGTCATCGATACTCATCGAATCTGTCTCTTCAAAACGAAAGTAAACCGAAGCTAACACGTTGCCGGTGCGGGCGCAATAAACGATTGCCTTAGCCCTTCGGAATACCCCGGGTTGACATCGGGTAAAGCGATGAAAAAATAGGAAACATTGGCTTAGGTAAAGCACCAGACGCGCGTTTCCGGTCAGGCAGCAATGATTGCGGCAATTATTGCCGTTGAAGCATCGATATATCCGATGGCTGTCGATACGGAAAGTCTTGGAAAGGCCGATGCTCACGACGAATTGCACTTTCCGCCCGGCCCAGGCGTGAATCTGCTGGCGTCAGTGCTGAAACAAAAGCGGTGGGTCGATCCGATTGCTCACTTCACTCATCTGGCTGCGGCCTATGGAGACATTGCTCACTACAAACTGGGGCGCAGAAGCATTTTGTTTTTGAATCACCCGGAATACATCCGCGAAGTGTTCATCGTTCAGCACGCAAACTTCGTCAAGGAACGCACCCAGCAACGGGCCAAGCTACTGCTGGGCGAAGGCATGATCACTGCCAGCGGCGCGATGCACAAGCGGCAGCGGCAGGCAGCGGCTCCGGCATTTCACCGGCAGCGGATTGCGGCACATGCGGATGAAATTGCGCGCCGGGCAGCGGAGTTGCGCGATCAGTGGGCTGCGGGCCAACCACGCGATGTGCATCGCGAGATGATGACCCTCGGATTGGGGATCATCGGGGCAACAATCTTCAGCACCGATCTCGGCGAGGAAGTTCACGCGCTCAATCGCGCCGTGGCCGACATCATGAACGTGTATAACGCGGTGGTTCTGCTGCCCGGAATCCGGCTGTTGCTGCATATACCCTTTACTCCGCTGCGAAAGTTCGTGCATGCCCGGAAGAAACTGCACGAGGCGGTGGACAGGCTGATCGCTGAACACCGGAATCGCAAGGCGAATGAGCGCGGCACAGATCTGCTCACATTGCTTCTGGATGCGCAGAAAGAACAAGGTTGGAGCGACGAATACGTGCGCGACCAGGTAGTAACCGTGATTCTTGCAGGGTATGAGACTACGGCCATAGCCCTGACCTGGACCTGGTATCTACTGTCACAGAACGCGGGCGCAGAGGCAAAGATGCACGAGGAAATTGACCGGGTGCTGAACGGACGGCTGCCGGCTTACGATGATTTGCCGCGCTTGCGCTATACGGAGATGGTCATGGCCGAAGCCATGCGCTTGTATCCTCCGGCGTGGGCGATGGGCCGGCTTTCATTGCAAGAGTTTCAACTGGGGAAGTACCGCTTGCCGGCCGGAACCACCGTACTTGCGAGCCAATACATTCTGCACCGCGACGCGCGCTTCTTTCCCGATCCATTACGCTTCGATCCAGAGCGCCATGCTCCGGAAGCAAAAGCAGCCCGCACCAAGGGTTCCTACTTTCCGTTCGGCATGGGACCTCGCCAGTGCATTGGCGAGGCACTTGCATGGATGGAGGGCGTACTGGTGCTGGCGACGCTGGCGCAGCGCTGGAAACTGCGGCACGATGAGCGGCACGCGGTGGTGGCGGAGCCGCTGTTTACGCTTCGTCCAAGGGGAGGAATGCCGATGACGGTCGAGGGCCGCTAATGACGACAAGAATGGACGCGGCTCTGCTTATGCAGAACCGCTCTTGAAAGCAAAAGCGCGGAGCTTTTAGCCCGCGTTTGCGACTGCATGGGACGGACTAAACGCTGGCCTTTTGCCGCACCGGAACGGGCGTGAACCAGTTGTAGCGATCGGGCTTGCTGCCGTCAAAGATGCTGAAGAGTTCCTTGCGGATCGCCTTGGTAACGGGGCCGACACTACCATCCCCAACGTTAATCTTATCGACCGAGCGGATCGGCGTGACTTCAGCGGCCGTGCCCGTGAAGAAGACTTCGTCGGCAATATAGAGAAGCTCACGGGGAATAACCTGCTCGACGACGCTGATGCTCAGATCCTGTGCGATGCGCAGCACGGAGTCACGGGTGATGCCGGCCAGCACCGAGTTGCCAAGCGGCGGAGTAAATAGTTTGCCGCCGCGCACAAAGAAGAGATTCTCGCCGGAACCTTCGCTGACGTAACCGTTGACGTCCAGCGCAATGCCTTCGACGTAGCCGTTGAGAACGGCCTCCATCTTGATGAGCTGCGAGTTCATGTAGTTCGCGCCTGCCTTGGCCATTGAGGGTAAGGTGTTCGGAGCAAGCCGGGTCCAGGAGGAGACGCAAACATCTACGCCGACGTCCTCCGATCCACCAAGGTACTTACCCCAGGGATAGTTGGCGACATAGCACTCAGTGGGAAGGCCGATCGGATTCACCCCGAGTTCGCCATAGCCGCGGATGATCAGAGGACGGACGTAGCAGGGCCAAACCCCGTTGGCACCGATGGTTTCCACCATGGCGTCGACAAGTTGCTGACGGGTGTAGTCCACCGGAATACGGTAAATCTTCGCTGAATCGAGAAGCCGCTGCATGTGGTCCTGAGCGCGGAAAATCGCAGGGCCAGTCGGCAGCTCATAACAGCGGACGCCTTCGAAGACGGAAGAACCATAATTGACGACATGCGTCATGACGTGAATCTTGGCATCATCCCAGTCGATGAGTTTTCCGTTGTGCCAGATTTTTTCAGTGGGTTTGACGGGCATGTTGCGCGCTCCTCGGAAATAGCAAAGATTAATTATAAGACACGGCGGAGAGCAGAACATCCGATTCCACCGCGCCAGCAGGACTGGCGCGGCAAGAATTCGGCAGCGACGACGGCGAAAAACTATGCAGAGCAGACCTCGGACGGGGACAACCCCAGCCACCCCATTCCAGAACTGCAAAACGATGGCTTAGGAATGGGCGGCATCGTGTTTTTCGCCCGTAGCAATGGCGCTCGCAAGTTCGCGAACGAACAGTTCTGCGTCCGTGACAAGGCCGAGGGCCTGAAATGTCCCACGATCCGCAAGTTTCGTAACCACGGCTGGATTGATGTCGACGGCTACCACTTTTGTTGAGGCCTTCAGCATATTGCCGGTGGCGATGGAGTGGAGCATGGTCGCAATCATCAGCACCATCTCGACTCCGACAAGTGCGGAGCGCATACGGACCTGCGCTTTGGCGGTATCGGTAATCACGTCCGGCATGGGGCCATCATCGCGAACGGAGCCGGCAAGGACCAGATCCACGTTGTTCTTAATGCACTCGTACATGATGCCTTCTTGCAGGAATCCACTCTCGACAGCCTGGCGAAGCGAACCAACGGAGCGAACGGCGTTGATCGCGGCCATGTGGTTACGATGTCCACCCGGGACCGGCTGGCCGTTGTGGAGGCAGACTCCGAGCGATGTACCGAACAGTACGCTCTCTACATCGTGAGTGGCGATGGCGTTTCCACCGAACAGGACCTGTACGTATCCGTCCCGAATCAGTTTCGCCAACAGAGGTCCTGCACCGCTGTGTACGATGGCTGGCCCGGCAACGACGAGTATTCTGCCTCCGCGGCCACGAATTTCCCGCATCTGCTTGGCAATTTCCTCGATGACGAGGCGCTTGGGATGTTCAGACGAAACATTGCTGCCCATAAAGCTGAAAATTTCGCGCTCACGAGAGCGCTGGGGAGGCAGGATGCGGATGCCGTCGTGGCCGACAACCACGAGTTCTCCCTTGCATACCGCCGAGGACGGAATCATGTGAGCCTCGGAATAGGCGGGGCTGACGACGATGGCCAGATCCATCTCGGTGTTCCGCACCTCGACCCAGCGGCCATTGAGGCGCACCTGCGTGGGCAGGTGAGTGGTCGAGTAGAATTCCGGCGGCAGAACACCGTCGGCAGGCGCAGGGAGATAGGACACGTCATCGCGCGAGGCCAGTACGGCGCCGAAAGACTGAAGCGCCATGAGGATGCTCTCCAGTTTCTTCTCCGTATCGGCATGAACCTTCAGGCGTGCGAAGGAAACCTCGTCCTTGGCGCGGCCGACTTGGATCTCCTGAACGTCAAAGGAACCGCCCATGTCCATGATGGTGTCAAAGGCGCGTGGGAGGGTCCAGGAATCGATAATGTGTCCTTCGAGAGTGACTTCTTCGCTGAGTGAGGTCATGGGTCCTTTTCATCCTGTTGAGGCTGCCAGTGGTTAGGTACAAGCGGCCCGGAATTTGCGCTGCCGAATCGTATTCATCTTCAAGCAAAAAGGCCCACAGGCTATATGCCTGCGGGCCGGAGATGAGTGCTTTGTGATTACAAGTACTGAAGCTCTCTCCACGCAGGCAGGCCCTCGACCGACGGTCGCGGCTGCGGTTGCGGGTTTGAGCTCTGAAGCTTCATTGAATCTAAATTCTGCGTGAAGTAAACGCGAATGTCAACCCCGTGCCCTTCCCTGATGGTTCCGCCAAATCGCATGGGTGACCACTATCACTGGCGACGAGTGACTCTTATCACTGATGTACCCACAACCGCATGGTACTCTCCAGCGAAATTGTGCAACGTGGGGCGATGGAGTTCGCCAAAAACCGCCGTGGCCATGGCCCGGCTGATGACTCCTACTAGATTGCAGGAGCGCGTACTCTATGCCGCTGTCGACGGTTCGTTCCATTCTTACAAGTGAGCGGCCTACCCGCCTTACCCAGAACTTATCCGAACACTTTCGGATTGCTCGGCACGTTTTCCTGGTCGCAGCCCCAGTTGGTGCCCTCGTAGGCGTCGCCATCGCCGGCTACGATTACACCGTGAACGTCCTGCTATGGGAGCGCTTTACTCACCGGTTTTCCCCGCTGACGTTATGTTTCTTTCCGATCATCGGGATGCTCGTCACCGGATTTATTCTGTCTTTCTTCAAGGTCAAGTCTTCCTCGATGGCGGATGAGGTGGTCCTTGCCTATCATCGCCCCGAGACCGGGATCGATTACAAGACCGCGGTTCCGAAGTTTACGGCATCGGTCGCGACCATGGGATTCGGGGGCAGCGCAGGAATGGAGGGCGCCAGTAAATGGGTTGGGGCGACCATCGGATCATTCCTGCAATGGCGCATAAATAAGGTCAAGCGCCTACGTCTGCTGCACGGCCGGGTCGAAACCATCATGCTGGCCGGAGCGGCGGCGGGAATTTCCGCTATCTTCAAGGCTCCCCTGACCGGGGCCATCATGGGAATCGAGTCGCCCTATAAGCACGATCTGGCTCATGAGTCTTTGATCCATGGACTGGTCGCGGCTTCCACCAGTTACGTGACCTATACGTGCCTCCGGCCTTCGACACCGTACTTCCCTATCCACTTCACCTATCACCTGCAGATGCGTGACCTGTTGCTTTGCTTGCCGGTCGGTCTGCTGGGCGGCCTGCTCTCGCATCTGTTCCTGTGGGTTTTGGGCAGAATCAAAACGACGTGGAAGCGCTGGGGCGCTCCAGGCCCGGTGAAGCACCTTTGCGGCGGCGTGCTGGTGGCGGCGGTGGCGCTGATTGCGTACCTGACTCTTCACGTGCCCGTGACGCTGCAAGCCGGATTACCAATTGCCAATGGATTACTGAACGGGAAATATGTACTGTGGGCCTGCATCTTTATCCTGTTTGCCAAGTTGCTGGCCACTGCGTTGACCTTTGGGACCGGCGGTGTGGGCGGCTTCTTTGTGCCCTCGGCCACCATTGGTGCCGCCATGGGAGCCGCCTGCGACGCGGCATTCCACCCCAGTCAGCCGGGGTTGTTTACGCTGGTTGGAATCGCGGCATTCACCGGTGCAAGCTACAACAGCCTGCTGTTCGCCGCCGTCTTCATTGCCGAGGCCACGGGTAGTCCTGCACTGGTCGTCCCGGGTCTGCTGGCGTCGTGTACTGCCTTTCTGGTTTCGGCCGGCATCTCAAACTCTCCGTCGCAAGCACAACGACGGGATAGCGACGAAGCCGTTCTGGCGCGCATGTCTTGTCGCGACTGGATGACCACTCGCATCGTGGTGGCCCATCCCCTCGATCACCTATCGGATTTTATGGAGCGCTCGCTCGTCGAGCATTCCTTCCAGGGTTTGCCCGTGGTAGAGCCGAAAACCGGCAGATTCCTGGGCTTCGCGGAACTAAAGGCGCTCAATACCGTCCCCCGAAAAGATTGGCCGGCAACCGACCTGATCAGCACTATGGACCGCACTGCACGCACCATTTGTCCTACCCATTCCATGGCCGATGTTGAGGCGCTGCTGGCAGCGGGTCGCTACAACTACCTGCCGGTGGTTCACCCCAGAACGGATCAATTGTTGGGGATGGTTTCCTCCACCGATGTTCTCCGGGCGCGATTTCGCGCGCAGCAACTGCTCGAGGAACGGCAATCGCCCGAGCCTGGTGAAGTTCGTGTTGTCGTACCCCCGCAAGTTCAAATTCAGAACGAAAGGGCAAACTAGTGACTAACTTTCATTCCATGGCAGCTCTGCGCGTTTACTTGAAACAGGGTGATAACCGCCGCGCCACCACATGGTGGGGACGTATGTTCGAAAAACCGTTGTCTACCCACCTGGTCTATGCGGCGCTCGAAGCCGAGATTACCCATGCCGCAGTCTCTTTGGGACGAATCGGCTACAGCAAAGGCGCCCAGAACGTTAGTCACGACAACAGTGACATGCCCATGCAGACGCTTCCGGTATGTGTCGAGTTAGTCGCGCCCAGGAGAATTCTGGAACAGTTCATCCGCGATCAGCGGAAGCACCTTGCCGGTACAACATTGGTCATGCTTGAAGGCGTTCACATTTCCAGCATGTACTTGGACGAGGCGGAACTTCCACTCGACCAGTACCCGCATTCGGTCGAGTACATCTCGGCAGGTGATTCGGAACTCCGGGTTGAACATGTGCAGATTACGGATGAGGCATCCGCCCCGGCAATCGAGGCCAAGGCGGCGACCGCAGGTTAACGCGGGGAAACTCTGTACCGCATGAGTTGCCGCTGCATTGCCAGCGGCAACTCCGGGCCGCCTCAGTGATTGAATCCAGGCAGCTCTACGCGTTTCGCAATGTGGTCCTTAATCCAGTGGCCGTCCCACCATTCCTTCGGGTCAATCTGGACGCCATCGAGTTGCATCGCGAAGTGAATATGGTCGCCTCCGGCCATTCCGGTCTGGCCGCTTGTGCCCATGACCTGACCTCGTTTCACCATGTCGCCTTCGTGCACATTGATCTGGCTGAGGTGGCCGTAGATCGTCTGTAGCCCATATCCATGGTCGACCACGATGCAATTACCGTAGATGCCCAGCGGAGCCGCATATACCACCCGGCCATCGTTGGATGCTTCTACACCAACATGCTCCGTAACCGCGAGATCATATCCCAGGTGCACCTGCTGATCGATCTTCTTCCCTTGGTAAATATAGTTCCGCACATCGGCAAAGGTGGCCTCCGCCTGGGAATGCGCCTGCCGTGCGAAAGGCCGCGAAAATAAGAAGTGGTCCGCGGTCTTGAAGCGCAGATCTGCCAGCGCCTTGTTGTTGGCTCGCCGCATCTCGTTATTGATCTTCACAAAGCGCGCCACCGGATCGCCCGAGCCGGTTGGGTCAAGCTCATTGACCACCTTCTGAACGAACCGGTCGGTCAGCTGTAAATCGTGTACCGTGTACTTCGGTTGCTCATTCTTGGGAAACTGAAATGCCATTGGCCCGGTCGCTTCGTTGCCCGCGCCATTGGATGCATAAACCACCGGGACGGTGCTGGAGGGCATATTCCAGGCAAATGCGAAGAGCGAAAATAAGCCAGGCTTTCCTCCGGGCATAGGCCAAGCGCGAAATGTTTGATCGCCGACATGCACGCCCGCTTCCGTCCAAGTACCGGAGACGTTGAATGTGGCCAGATCAGCCATGCCCAGGTACAGGTAGTGTTGATCGGAATCGACGTTGACGACTGGCGGGCGCGTGACCACCGTCACCTCGCGCTCCCAGTGGGCTGTCTTGCGAAGCAGGCCGTTGGCGGTAGCATCGACCATCAGCATCGCCTTGCCGTCCCGAAGCTGCGGTGTGGTGCTGATGCCGGCCGTGAAGTTCCATGTGCCGTCGGTCGCGCGCGAAGGTTGTGCGCTTTCCCACAGACGATACCGGGCGCCGTTCTGCTCGACAAACGCTGAGACACTACGAACCCCATGCGGAACGTGAACGTGAACGGTGATGGGAGTGGACTGACCGATGGTGGTGACGGGTGATGGCAGATCCACAACAGGCGTCGCCGAAGAGGCCAATAGAAGCGCAATCGGCAATAGGACTACGACGATAACAATAACCAAGGCTTTTCGCACAGCGTCATTGTAGCTCGCCTGAAGCCAGCCGTGGATCGGGGGTTGAACCTAATTTAGAGACTACTTTTGTTCCGCTGAAGTTTTTGTCAGGACGACGACTCGCATATTTCCCAATTCTATTTCGCCCGCAGCAGGAGAACGGGCACGCTGATGCTGTGCTGGACCCGGATGGCGGTAGCGCCTAGAAATAGATCGGCCACGAAGCGGTGCCCGTGGGTGCTCATCGCCACCAGATCGCAGCCCTTCTGCTGAACCCATTTCACGATTTGCTCGACCGGCTCGCCATAAGCTAACTCTGCCGTGGTTGGAATTCCCACGGATGCCAGCTCCGTCCTCACCTTCTCTAAATACGCGGTGTCTTCTTTGATTTCCAGACTGACCGCGTCCGAGCCATACGTTCTAGCCGCCCATCCGTCGGCCACATGAAGCAGTACCACGCGGCTTTGCGCGAACTTCGCAAGCTGTTTGACGTGCTCGATAATCGCCCGGTCAGTCGATGTGCCGTCCAACGTCACGAGAATGGTGCCGTACATGGTGGTCCGTTTCTGCCGTCCCAACTTCATCCCCCGGCGATGACCTGCCAAGCAGCTTTCAGCGAGTCCGGCAAACCGTAAATGTCCATTGCGGTAATGAGAATAGCACTAGCCCAACCAGCAATTAGCAGAAACCAGCCGAGCTTCCATTTGCCCATCCTCTTCCTGGAACCCGTGAACTGCAGGAGTGGAAACATGGCGAATGGAAGTTGCAGCGCGAGCACCACTTGGCTCAAGGTCAGCAGATCGGTAACGCTGCTGTTGCCGCGCACGCCGATAATGAAGACCGCTGGGAGGATGGCCAGAGTGCGGGTGATGAGGCGGCGCACCCACGGCTGGATGCGCCAATGCATGAACCCTTCCATCACAACTTGCCCGGCAAGAGTGCCGGTAATCGTGCTGCTCTGTCCGCTCGCCAGCAGCGCCACCGCAAACAGCGTGCTCGCAAAGGTCGTTCCCAACAAGGGCGCCAGGGTCAGATAGGCAACCCGAATCCAATCACTGTCGGCGCTGAATTTAACGATCTGACCACCGGCAACCGCGATGCTTTCCTTGCCAAAGAATACCGTCGCCGCAAGCACCAGAATCGCCGCGTTGACGAAGAACGCAATGGTCAGGGCCACCGTGGAATCGATCGTGTTGAATTGAATCGCACGCCGGATGGACGGTTCATCCTTCTGCAACTGGCGGCTCTGTACCAAGGCCGAGTGCAGGTACAGGTTGTGCGGCATCACGGTCGCGCCGATGATCCCGATGGCGACGTAGATCATCCCGACTTGACGAAAGCGCGGCGAAATCAGGGCTCGTCCCATTTCCAGAAAGCTGGGCTGGGTCTGTGGGAGAACAAACAACTCGATGAAATAGCAGACGGCGATGGTTCCCACCAGAAGCACGACAACCGCCTCGATGGTGCGCATCCCGAACCGTTGCAAGGCCAGAAGCAGGAGTACGTCCAAGCCGGTGATGATCACCGCCCATAGCAGCGGAATGTGAAACAGCAGGTTGAGCGCTACGGCACTGCCTAGCACCTCCGCAAGGTCGCAGGCACCAATCGCCACTTCGCTCATTAACCAGTTGGGCCAGCGGGTCCATCGGGGATACCAGTCACGGCAGCATTGAGCAAGATCCTTGCCGGTTACCACGCCTAGTCGGGCGGAGATCACCTGCATGAAAATGGCCATCAGACTGGCTAGGCCAACCACCCACAAAAGTCCGTACTTGTATTGAGCTCCGGCTTGCAGGTCCGTTCCCCAGTTGCCGGGGTCCATGTAGCCAACGCTGACCAGAATTGCCGGCCCCACGAAGGCCCTCCACTGTTGCCAGAAACCGGCTTGATGGGGCGGCACCTGGACGGTTCCATGCACCCCCTCCAGAGAGAGATGGCCGCCGTCTGGATCAGCAACTACGCCGGCCGTTGGTGCCGTGGCGTCTGCATGCTTATCTCCCGTCCTTCTCATGTATGCCCCCTCCGGAAAAGCCGCTCCCTTAACCCCGCTCCCGTCTGCTCACAACTAACTACGCTATCGCTATTACACTTCAGACTTTCTGCTTCCTCCCTGAACCTCTTACCATAGTATGGTTCCGCATTCTGCATCAGTCCCAGCAACCGCTTCCAGATATTCCTGAAAGTAAGGCGATGATCATCGCAGATCTAGATGGCAAGCAGTCTATCACTGCACAAATGAATACCTTGTGGAGCGTGATTCGCTCATCCCATCTTTAAGTTTAGCTGACGAGCAGTCAGCGAAAACTGCAATAAGTTGTTATCACTTGGAGTTGGCGTGTGAGCGGCACACGAGCGCCGACGAGATGGCTTATCTCAGGGAAAGGTTGCCTTTATTTTACAATCTCAACGGTGACGGGAATCACAGAGGCGCAGAAATACGTATGTTACCTTAGCGTCACAAAGCGTGGGGATGGCTAGTTTCCATCTTGCCAACGCTCAGCAAACGCCAATAGTACGACGACACATACACGAGAAGACTAAGTGTCCGTAACACACCCTGATTGGGCGTGCTACAAAACTGTCTTCGTAATGCGTTCAAATAAACATTCACTAAATATTCACTGAATGTTTATTCACTTTAGGCAACGACAGCTGCTCTGTCAAGCATTCGATTTGCAGCAGGGGAGAAACTCTTTCGGCCGCGCCTGACTTGGAACGCAAGTGTAACTAGCTTTTGCAATTTGTTTTAGATCCATCGCTTTGTATCTCGATAACACCGAGCCCGAGGAGCTTAAGAATATGGCAACCGCAGCACCCGCCAGAGAACTGGAACTTCTACCACCGAAACCCCTCCAAGACAGAGTGGCCCTCGTCACCGGCGGCGCGCGCGGCATTGGCCGGGCAATTGCACTTGAGCTTGCCAGCCGTGGTGCGGCGGTTGCGGTCAATTACCGATCCAGTTCCGCGGCGGCCGAAAGGCTTTCGGGTGAGATTCAAGACATAGGCGTCGAAAGCATGCTGATCCAAGGCGATGTCTCTTCCAAGGAGGATTCCAGGCGCGTGATGGAAACCGTCATGGACCATTTCAAGCAGCTCGATATCCTGGTGAACAATGCCGGGATCACACGTGACCGGACGCTTCGCAAGATGACCGACGAGGAATGGACGGATGTACTGAACACCAACCTGAATGGAACGTACTTCTGCACCCGCGCCGCAGTGCCGTCGATGATCGAAAGAAAGTTCGGGCGTATCGTCAATATCGCCTCGTTCGTCGGCCAGGCGGGCGCCTATGGTCAGGCAAACTATGCGGCCAGCAAAGGTGCAATTATCGCCTTTACCAAAACCATCGCCCTGGAACTGGCGCAATACAACATCACCGCAAATGTCGTCGCACCGGGCTATACGGCAACCGACATGGTCGCCGGCATCCCGGCCCACGTTCTTAAAGAGATTGAATCTCGAATTCCTCTCAAGCGACTTGCGGAGCCGCAGGAAATAGCCAAAGCCGTAGCGTTCCTGGTCACCGATGGAAATTACATCACCGGCCAGCAGCTGAACGTAAACGGCGGCGTTTATATGTAAGTCGGCCATTCGACGTTTTACCGGGGGGTTAGCTGTCCATGCTTTCTGATGGCGCGCTAACCTCCGGTCATTCTTTATCTAAATCTCATAAGTATCCCCGGAGGACATCATGGATGCCGCAATGGACGAACCGTTGTCTGACTACCCCGATCCTTCCCAGGCGCCCGGCAGAGAGATCAACTGCATGGATCATGCTTCGTGCACATTTAGCTATCCCGACCCGTCACTGGTACTGGAGCGAGTAAGCGGCTGCCTAGAGGATGCTATTCGCTCGTTTGCAGAAGGAGATTCGGAGCAGGCATGCCGGTATCTGACCGAAGCCAACCTCGCCTTCGAGTCATCCCAAACTGAGGTGAAATCCGAAGCCGCAGTCGCACCAATTTCAAGAGGAGACCGCACGTCCTCGCGTCCGGTTGAGCGGGCGGAGCCTCATTTAGCCCGAGCGGCAACTGCTTAAGCCACCCCAAGAAACGTTCTGCACCAAAGTTACGCAAAAGGACAAATCTGCTGGACGAAAAGCAAAAAGGCAAGGGAGCCCGATGAAACCGTTTTTGATTAATAAGCATGGCCGTATTGTTCTTCCTTTTAACTTCTTTCCAGAGATGGACTTTTCTGTAATTGAAACCCTCGACCATCTGAAGACCGTGATTGCCAGGGATTTCGGCGAAAAATCCCCCTCCGCGAAAGACATGATGGACCGATTGCAAGCCGGTAAGTACAAATCACGCTACGAACTCTGCCGCGAACTCGCTCTGAACCTTTACTGGACCAATCGTTATGCGCTGACCATGTACGAAGAGCGTCCGACTCGTTGGGCCGACCTTCCCCGCCACCGCGAAGATGTCTTCCTTCCCACTTGCACACCGTGGGATTCAGCTCGTGTGGCCGGAGCCATTCAGGATGGTTACAACGCATTGCCGAATCAGTGGCAAGCAGAAACCGAAGATGAAGCATTCGGTTTGCTGCTCAACGGATTCCGGAGCAAGCCGAGCGCGGGTGGAGACGTCCATCCCATCTTGCCGACGGTTGGAGAACTACTCGCTTCTCGCAAGGGAAAAACTCTTCGCCTCTTCAAATACAATCCCGACTATCCGGGATACAGCTATGACGACGTGATTCACTACGCGCACGATGTTCCAGAGTTGGAAGCATTAATGCGCCAGGCGATGATCCTGCACAACCAATACCGATGGGATCCAGTGACCTGTGCGTGCGTTGACGTCAGCCAGCTAAAAGATGACGACTTCGTGATTGCTTTGCATCCGCGTAACAATGCAGTTCTTCAGTTTATTCGCCGGGCGAAACGCAACCACCAGGCGCACTCGGCTCGCTTCGCCATGCCCGCAACTCCTGCTCTCTCTGCGCCCGTGGAACCGTACAAGCCGATTGAAGTGCGCAAGCAGTTCAAGGTAATGCCGCGACTGGAAGGGCTCGCGGTTTATGAAGGTGAAGTTGTCTGCAGCAATGCCGATCTTATTCGGAATCATGCGTTCAGTTGGTCCCGGATGACGGAGGCCGAAATCGCGGAGAAGACCGGGATCGAGGAGCGCCGCTACAGCGAACTGAAGCTTGAGCAAATGGCCTTGCTAGCGGCGCGCGCCGCTTTGACAAAGTCCGGGCGCAAGCCTTCTGAAATTGGCGCAATCCTGTTCTGCAGTTGCACCAGCATCCGAATGATCCCATCCACCGCCTGCTGGCTCGCCGGAGAGCTTGGGATCATGCAGACCCATGCCTCCAATGACATTGTGGCCGCCTGTGCCGGCATGTCATATGGCTTTTCTGAAGCCGTGCGGCTTCTTCAGGAGATCCATCGTCCGGTGTTGGTGGTGTGTGCGGAGAAGTTCTCTGACAAGATCGGAACCGTGCGCACCTCCCGCATGATCTTTGGTGATGGCGCAGCCGCCGTCATCATTGGGCCTGCCCCGGAAGGAGCCGCACCGGATATCGAGGTCATGCAGACCTACGCGGGCGGCCCATGGTCTGAGGTGAACTCCATCATCTGGCCCAATCCGGAGTTTGATAACAACATCACCGTGTATGGGCCGGAGGTTAAATCGCTTGCAGCGCGCTATCTTACGCAGATGGTGGGAGAGCTTGCCGCGTTGAAGACTGAGGACGGACAAAGCCCCCTGCTTGACACCATCGACCTTGTGGTACCACATCAGGCGAACAAAACCATGGTCGAGAAACTGGCCGAGTCAGCAGGAATCCCACGCGACCACCTCTACTTCAACATCGAGCGCGTCGGAAACACCTCTGCTGCCAGCATCCTCATGGCGATTCGGGACGCGGTAGTCGACAAGCGAATCGACCGGCCCATGCGGATCTTTGCTCCTGGCTTCGGAGCCGGCGCGGTTGGTGGCTTCCTTGTCATGCGGGTAGATCCGGCAATCGTCTGCTGCGATCAACAACAGTCCGTGTCGGTTGAAGAGGGAGTGACGCAACCGCTGGCGGGTCGTGTGGCACTCGTGACCGGCGCTACGCGCGGAATCGGGAGAGCCATCGCGCTTGAGATGGGCCGTCGTGGCGCATCTGTCGCCATCAACTTCCGCGGTGATGCCGAAGCTGCAGAATCCATCGCACAAGAGGTTCGCAAACTGGGCGTTGGCTGCATGGTGATTCAAGGCGATGTCGCAAAAAGTGAGGACGCGCAAAGAATCATCAGCACGGTTCTTGAGAAGTGGCAGCGCATCGACGTTCTTGTGAATAACGCCGGAATCACCAAGAGCAGCTCTCTACAAAAGGTGACGGACGAGGATTGGGAGCAGGTCATCTCGGTCAATCTGAGTGGCACTTTTAACACCACGACTGCCGCGCTGCCCGCCATGATCAACCAGCGCTTCGGTCGCATCATCAACATCAGTTCCGTAGTCGGCCAAACCGGAGCTCTCGCTCAAGCCAACTACTCCGCTAGCTACGGCGGCATCACGGCGTTCACTAAGACGGTCGCACTTGAGTCCGCAAAGTACAACATCACTGCGAACACCATTGCCCCGGGATACACGGCCACGCAGGAAATTCCTGAGAAGCTAGCCAGCCAGATCCGGGCTCGGATTCCTCTCGGACGTTTCGCTACTCCCAAGGAGGTGGCGAAAGCTGCTGGATTCCTTGCTGCGGACGCCGATTACATTACCGGCCAGGAACTGAACGTAAGCGGCGGATGCCACATGTAGGGCTTTGCGGTTCTCACCATGGGCGGCTTCCGGCCGCCCATGGTCTTGCTCGACCAAACCGGCTGGCTGCTTCGATTCCCATCTGAATGCATCTATTTAGCTATGCTGCACTGCAAAGAACAACTTCGACCAGAGTAGCTGCATCTGTTAGTTTAATAGTGACAATCGAGGTAATTATGTCCTTTAGTCTTTGCTGTAAGACGGCATTAGTCACTGGCGCTGGGCGTGGTATCGGGAGAGCGATCGCAACCAGATTAGCGGCCGCCGGTGCTAAGGTCATGGTGAACGATCTTGATGAAACCGCACTTTGCGAAACCGAAGATATTCTGCGTAGGTCCGGCCACAAGATCGACCACGCAACTGGGGATCTTACAGACCCTTCTACGCCGGATAAGTTGGTCCAGAAAACCATTGAAACATTTGGATCTCTGGATATTATCGTCAATAACGCAGGCTATAGCTGGGACGGAGTAATTCAGAAGACTACCGACGAGCAGTTCCTTGCCATGCTCGAAATTCATCTTATGGTGCCATTCCGTATTTTGCGAGCAGCGTCTTCCTACATTAGAGATTCGGCGAAGGCAGAAATCGCGGCAGGCAAAACCGTTATGCGCAAGGTCGTCAACATTACTTCCATTGCAGGAACCGATGGGAATCCCGGACAGGCAGGTTATTCCTCGGGCAAGGCAGGAGTAATCGGACTTACTAAGACGCTCGCCAAGGAATGGGGTCGCTATAACGTCAACGTCAATGCCGTTGGCTTTGGCCTTATCAATACGCGCTTAGTTCAGCCGTTAAGTGCGAGCGGTAACGCAGACGTGGAAATGCATGGGCACCATATTAAGATCGGGGTACAGCCAGCCATGCTGGAATCCATCAAACACGCCTGCCCGCTCGGTCGCCTCGGCACGCCTGACGAAGCTGCGGGCGCAGTGCTGTTCTTCTGCTCTCCACTTTCAGATTACGTTACCGGTGAAGTGCTGATTTGCGGCGGAGGTTTTCACTTCTAAAGACGCAAAGCACCAGTGAACGGATATATTGGCGCGGCTAAGCTTTGGCAGCTAATGCTTGCGGCTTCGCAATCACCACTGTTTCCTCTTCGAATTCTTCTACCATCACGCGAACCTCAATCCAGTGCTCAATGCTGTGCTCGTGGCCCGAGTCGTAGGATGTCACTTGTGGCCTGACAGTAGTGGTCTTGCTCTGTGGTTTGGTATTGTTTTTGTGAGACATCGGACACCCCTAAGACATCATGTGGCAAGATTCTAACCCGAAATTTATCGTGCCTATCCTGCCAAATTTTCCTGTCACATTGATATGTGCCGCATATCACATTTCGCCCTAACTTACTCCGAGCGGGAAGCCAACCACTCATCAATATGAGGCCATGTGCGCTTGCTTGCCCCGCTTCCAGCCATGATTCCGATGTGCCCACCCGGAATTCTCATCAAGGTTTTGTCCGTGCTGCCAACCTTGGAATTTACGCTTTCGGACTGACAGGGTGGAGTGATGTGGTCGGCTTCCGCGATCACGGTCAGGAGGTTAGCCCGCAGGCGGCTTAAGTCCACCCGCTCGCCGCGAATCATCAGGGTTCCCTGCATCAACCGGTCATTACGATATAGATCGACGATCAGTTGACGAAAGACGCCGCCAGCCAGGGGTATGTTATCCGTAACCCAGGTGTTCATGGCATGCCAGGCTTCCATCACCTGCGGATTGTCGAGGTTATCCCACAGACGAAGGTAGTTGCCGACATAGTTCTCCACCGGCTTCAACGCCTTTGCCCCGTACTCGATCATCTCGGGAGGCATGTTGCCAAACGCGGCCAGCACTTTATCCACATCGAAGTAGCGTTCATCTACCCAGCGCGCGAAGGTGATATTTCCCTTTTTAGAGAAGTCGAGCGGCGCGGTGAGAAGAATCATATTCCGTAAGCCATCGTCTGGCCGCAGGGCAGAA
>Ga0181528_10000192_pt1 | contig 57273 bp, 55 predicted proteins | sample PEATcosm2014_Bin_47_FD_119742 | JGI IMG/M metagenome (GOLD analysis project Ga0181528, IMG submission 119742) | Peatland microbial communities from MTU Mesocosm Facility, Houghton, MI, USA - PEATcosm2014_Bin10_10_metaG | ecosystem: Environmental > Terrestrial > Soil > Wetlands > Peat | place...
AAGCGCGTGGCCAGCGACAAGTGCACGGTGGTGGATAACGGCACGCTGAACGAGCGTCGCGGTTCGCTGAACGTGGACGACGAGGGCAACGCGACGAACAACACGGTGCTGATCGAAAAGGGAATTCTCAAGGGCTACATGGCTGACAAGCTTTCGTCGCGGCTGATGGGGCTGCCCAACACGGGCAACGGGCGGCGCGAGAGCTATGAGCACATTCCCATGCCGCGCATGACCAACACTTACATGCTGAGCGGCGAAGATCTTCCGGAAGACATCATCAAGAGCGTGAAGCGCGGATTGTATGCGGTGAACTTTGCCGGCGGGCAGGTGGACATCACGAATGGCAAATTTGTGTTTGCCGCCAGCGAGGCCTACCTGATTGAAGATGGCAAGATCACGGCTCCGGTAAAGGACGCCACGTTGATCGGCAACGGTCCGGATGTGCTGACCCGCGTGAGCATGGTGGGCAACGATCTGCAACTCGACGAAGGCATTGGCACCTGCGGCAAAGATGGACAGAGCGTGCCGGTGGGCGTGGGGATTCCAACCTTGAAAATTGACCGCATGACCGTAGGCGGCACTGGGAGCGCACAGTAATGGCGACAACAACGACAGGGGTGGAGCTGGATCTGCGCGACCTGGTGCAGGGAGCAGTAAAGCGCGCGATGGAGTTGGGCGCGACGGCCGCGGAGTCGGTGGTAAGCGAGGGCTCGGAGTTTGGCACCGTGGTGCGGCTCGGCGAGGTAGAGACCTTGAAAGAATCGGGCTCGCGCGGATTGGGCGTGAGGGTGTTTGTGGGTCAGCACACGGCCAACACCACGACCAGCGATCTATCGCCAGAAGGCGTGGAACAGTTGGTGCGCGGAGCGATTGAGCTGGCGAAGATCACCTCGGAAGACCCGATGGCGGGGATTCCTGAGGCTGAGCAACTGGGGCAGCTTGAGGGCGACCTGAAGCTGTATTACGACGATGTGTATTCGCTCTCGAACGAAGAGCGCATTGACCAGGCACGGCGGGCAGAGAAGGCTGCGTTGGCGGTGGACCCGAGACTCACGAACAGTGATGGCGGCACGTTTGACGCGAGCATTGGACGCAAGGTGCTGGCGAATTCGCACGGCTTTGTAGGCGAGTATCGGTCATCGTATTGTTCGATTTCGGCAGTGCCGATTGCGAGCGACGAAGCGGGCAACATGCAGCGCGACTACTGGTATTCGGTGGCGCGCACGCTGGCCAAGCTGGAGTCTCCGGAAGAGGTGGGCCGCACGGCTGCGGCGCGCACGCTACGCAGGCTGGGCGCTCGCAAGATCAAGACACAGAAGGTGCCGATTGTGTTCGACCGGCAGACAGCAGGTGCGCTGCTGGATCACATCTTCGACGCGGTGAACGGCGACTCCATCTATCGGCACGCGTCGTTTCTGGCAGGCAAGCTGGGAGAGAAGGCGTTCGGCAGCAACGTGACGATCTGGGACGACGGAACGATTGTGGGCGGATACGGCACGCGTCCGTTTGATGGCGAAGGAGTTCCGACGCGGCGCACCACGGTGATTGAAGATGGTGAGCTGAAGAGCTATCTGCTCAACACCTACACGGCGAAAAAGCTGGGACTGAAGACGACGGGCAATGCCTCGCGCGGGCTGGCGGGGACTCCGGGAATCGGCAACGGCAATTTCTATCTGCAACCGGGAGAGAAGTCGCAGGAGGAGATCATCAAGGGCGTGAAACAGGGGCTGCTGGTGACGGAGTTCCTGGGCTTTGGCGTGAACCTTGTGACTGGAGATTTTTCACGCGGCGCGAGCGGCATGTGGATTGAGAATGGCGAGCTGGCGTATCCGGTGGAAGAGATCACGGTAGCCGGAAATCTGGGCGAGATGTTCAGCAATCTGGCCGAGATTGGCAGCGACCTGATCTGGCGCGGCTCGGTAGCATGCCCAACCCTGCGGATTGAAGGAATGACGATCGCAGGCGAGTAGGTTGTTCTGAAATGAAAAAAGACACCCTCTTTGGAGGGTGTCTTTTCTTGTGCTCGTCAGCGATTGTATTGCGGCGCGGGGCCGCGCAAGTCCTTCCAGACCTGATCGCATGAGGCGAGAACATCTGCGGGCAGAGGTCCTTCGGTGCACATCTGGAGATTCTGCGTGAGCTGCTCGACGCGCGATGCGCCGAGCACGACGCAATCGGTCACGGTGTGATGCAGCAGCCAGTTGAGGGCCAGGCTGATGAGCGAGCGTCCGGCGGCGTCGGCGATCTTCTTCAGTTTCTCAACGGCCTCGAAGTCCTGCGCGTGCCAGTAGCGGTCCTGGTACATCTTGTTACCGTCGAAGCGGGTGCCGGGTGTGACCGTCTGCGGACCGCGGTGTTTGCCGGTTAAGAGCCCTGCTGCGAGCGGATTGTAAGCGATGATCGAAACGTTCAGCTCCTTCGCCATTGGAACCAGCTCCTGCTCGACGCCGCGGGCCAGCAGGTTATACATGGACTGAGAGATTCCTGGGACTTGAAACTGCTTCTGCTGGGCGATGCAGTGCATCTGGCAGATCTGCCACGCCGCGTAATTGGAGGTTGCTATGTAGCGCACCTTGCCCTGGCGGACAAGCGCGTTCATGGCGTCGAGCGTTTCTTCCATGGGCACGGAGTAGTCAGGCTGGTGCAGGTAATAGAGGTCGAGGTAGTCGGTCTGCAGGCGGCGAAGACTATCGTCGATGGCCTTGAAGATGGCAGCCCGGGAGAGTCCGCGTTCGTCGGGGGCGTCTCCCATTTTGTTGAAGACCTTGCTGGCGAGGATGAGTTTGTCGCGCTTGCCCTTGAGCACCTCTCCCAACATGGTTTCAGACTTGCCATGCTCGTAGGAGTTGGCGGTGTCAAAGAAGTTGATGCCCTCGTCGATGCAGCGGTCCACCATGGCAGCAGCCGTGGGCTGGTCGGTTTGTCCGGCAAAGGTCATGGTGCCGAAGCAGAGGCGCGAGACGCGAAGGTCAGTGTGTTTGAGCTGTCGAAATTCCATGGAATTAGCTTACTCTCGGCGGGAATAGCTGGTTATGGGATGCGATGGGAAGCTGAACATCAGAGTTCAGCCTCCCGTGATCGCGGTAGGAAAGGATCAGCCGAGGTTTTCGGCAGCAAAATTCCAGTTGATTAATTTATCGAGCACTGCGTTGACGTAGTCAGGGCGGCGGTTCTGGAAGTCCAGGTAGTAGGCGTGCTCCCACACGTCGATGGTCAACAGCGGCTTCACGGCGTTGGCGATGGGAGTTTCGGCGTTGGCGGTCTTCACCACTTTGAGTTTTCCGGCATCGAGAACAAGCCACGCCCATCCGCTGCCGAACTGGGTTGTGGCGGCGGTGGCCAACTCTTTCTTGCAGGCATCCACCGAGCCGAATGCAGCTTCAATCATGTGCTTCAACGCGGCAGGCGGCTCGCCTCCACCCTTGGGCAAAAGACTGTGCCAGTAAAAGGTGTGGTTCCAGGTTTGCGCGGCGTTGTTGAAGATGGCAGTCTTGTCGGCTTTGCCGGCGGTAAGAGTAATGATTTTTTCCAGCGGAAGTTCGGCAAGTTCAGTATTGGCGATCAACTTGTTGAGGTTGTCAACATACGCCTTGTGATGTTTGCCGTAGTGAAAGCTGATGGTATTGGCTGAGATGACGGATGCCAGCGCGTTCTCCGCGTAGGGCAGGGCCGGAAGAACGTGCGGGGCACATTCGATTTTATTGCTGGTAGTCATTTCTTCCTCCTGTAGGGTGATGAAAACGAATCACCCCACAAATTGAGTAAAGGATACGCCTGCGGCGGAGACGTCGGATTTGGAAGGTATGAGTTGGGAGTGCGGGGAAATTCAAAACGGGAGGCCGTGGCCTCCCGTTGCGTGCGTCTCCGGGTCTTACGCGCTTCCGCTTGCCAGCGCTGGTAGAATGGGCCTGCTATGAGTGAGCCGAAGGAATCGACGGAGAATGCCGCGCATCACGACGTGGAGATGTTTGGCGCGCATGAGGCGCGGAAAGAGAAGCGCAACTGGACTCCGGTGATTGTGGGGTTTGCGCTGCTGGCGGTGGTGCTGACGGCCATCGTGATTCTGGGGCGCAACAAGACTGAGGTGCCGAAGACCGCCGATCCTTATGCTCCGAATCTTACGGTGGAGCAGGCCCAGTTGAGCCAAGCGGATAACTTTGTCGGCGCGACCGTGACCTACATTGATCTGACGGTGCGCAACAACGGACCCCGCACGGTGGTTGGCGGAACGGTGCGCGCCGTGTTCCGCGATACGCTGGGGCAGTCCGTGCAGACGGAGACTTTGCCGCTGCGGGCGCTGGTTCCTCATTCGCTGGGTGGCGAGGCGGAGGCGGGTGACCTGGCACTGGCACCGCTCGGGCCGGGGCAGACCCGGGTGCTGCGGCTGACCGTGGAACACATCTCAAGCGAGTGGAACCAGGCACAGCCGGAGTTGGAGTTTCGCGGACTACGCTTTAAGTAGAGCGGCACAGGCAAGCTGGAGCATCGCAGGTTGCTCGATGTCAGGCGACCATTCCTGAAACGTTCGCCAACAATTCAGAGGGATGCACGGGTTTGGAGAGCAACTTGAAACTGTGTCCACTGTCGCGCGCGGCGCGGAGCAGGTCTGCCGTCGCGGCCTGACCGGAAAAGAGCAGGACCTTCATCTGCGGATGTGATTTCTTCATTAAAATCGCCATATCCACTCCATTCATGCCGGGCATACTCACGTCGGTGATCACAAGATCGGGCACAATCGCCGCTGCAAATTCTAGAGCGCTCTGCGCGTCATAAACCGAGAAAGCCGCATAGCCTGATATGCACAAGATGGAAGCCAGAGTGTCGGCAATTACACGTTCATCATCCACAACAAGGATCACGGCGGCGCTCGAATTGAGGTCGGGGGCGAGTCCTCGCTGAACTAGTTGGGTTAACGGAATCTTCTCGAAATGAAGCGGATCGGACATGGTTGCTACCTCAAGCTACAAGGTAGCAGCGTTTCGTTGATACGGGCTAACTCTTTAAAATTCTTTTAGATGCAGGGGATCGAGAGGAAAGCAAGAGGGAAGTAAGAGGGCTCTGCAGCGATACTCTAGGAGGAGTTGGAAGATGGAAATCTGTTCGTTTCGATAATTTTTCTTTAGTTTAAGAAATCGTTAGCATCAGGAGTAGCAGATTTAGCGTCTGAGTAGCTTAAGGAGTGGTAGAGATGAAAACCGAACGAACGAGGTTCAAGTCCATTTCTCAGACAGATCTGCCACAGGGACGCAACGGCAAGCATAAGCAGATCGTGATGCAGATACTGAGCGACCTGGAACAACTGGCGGCAGGCGAAGCGTTGAAGATTCCGCTCGACCAACTGCCGGACACGAAAGAGAACATTCGCTCGGCTCTCAACCGCGCAACGCGGCAAAGAGGCTTGAGCGTGGCTACCTCCAGCGACGAGGCGTATTTGTATGCGTGGACGCCCGAGACGCCGCAGGACGATGCGGGCCATTAGAGAGCGAACCGCCGGGATGGAAGATGCAGGGTGGAAAACATCTGCCGCCGCATCTGGAATAATGGAGTGTGAAGTCACGGCGGCAACATCCCCCTGCAATCGGAATTGATTTTGGTACCACGAACAGCTCTTTGGCCCGGGCGACCGGTGAAGGAGTGGAGCTGGTTCGCTTTGCCTCGGAGGCGGGCGGCACGGAATCGTTCCGCTCGGTCCTCTACCTCGAACAGCACAAGAAAGCGAATCGCAGGGTCATCCAGTCATGGACCGGACCGACCGCGGTCGAACAGTATCTTGCGGCAGAGCATAAAGGGCGGCTGATTCAGTCGTTGAAGTCCTACCTACCGAGCCGCCTGCTGAGCGGGACCGAAGTGCTGGGGCGGCACTACACACTGGAAGATTTGATCTCCAAGATGCTGAGCGACCTGCGGCTGGCGGCCGAGCGCCAGTTCGGTGTGCCGATTCGCGAGGCGGTGGTGGGACGGCCGGTGCGCTTTGTGGGCGCGGAGAGCGACGAGGACGAGGCCTACGCGCTGGGTCGGCTGCGCCATGCCTTCGAACTGGCGGGCTACGAGCGGGTGGAGTTCGAGATGGAGCCGGTGGCGGCGGCGTATGCGTATGAATCGACGCTGGACCACGACGAACTGATCATGATTGGCGACTTCGGCGGCGGCACCAGCGATTTTTCGCTGCTGCACGTGGGGCCGGGAGATCGGCAGCGCGGGCGGCGGGCGGAAGACCTGCTGGGCAACGCCGGCGTAGGGCTGGCGGGAGACGCGTTCGACGCGCGCATTGTGCGCAGGCTGGTGTCTCCGGCGCTGGGAGCGGGCAGCATGGCGCGCTCGGGCAAGAAGATTCTGCCGGCCGTTCCGGCGTGGATCTACGCGAACCTGGAACGCTGGCACTACCTGTCATTCCTGCGCACGCGCGAAGTAATGGACCTGCTGAAGGGGGCGTGCGCGCGGGCACTGGAGCCGGAGAAGATCGAATCGCTGATGATGCTGGTGGACGAGGACCTGGGCTATCAACTGCATCAGTCGGTGCAGCGGGTGAAGTTCGAACTGTCGCAGGGAGAGCGCGCGGAGTTTTACTTTCGCGAGGGCGGGCTGGTGCTGCGCGAGGCCGTGACGCGGATGGAGTTCGAGAGCTGGATTGCTCCAGAGCTGGAAAGAATCGAGCAGTGCGTGGATGGGCTGCTGGCATCGAGCGGAGTGGCGGCCCGAGCGGTGGACAGGGTCTTCCTGACCGGAGGAACGTCATTTGTGCCTTCGGTGCGGAGGATCTTTGAGACGCGCTTTGGACGGGAACGGGTAAGGACGGGAAACGAGTTCACGTCAGTCGCGAGCGGACTGGCGCTGAGAGCGCGAGAGATGCTGGGGAGTTAGAGGCAAGCGCGTGGCGACACGTGCGGCACTGGTCGAAATGGCCTTGAGATCGCGCGGAAGATTGTAACGGAGCGGGGGCTTCGCTGGAGCTTGCATCCGGGTACGCCGCAAGAGATGCGGCTCCGGCTGCTGGCTCTCGGCGCTCAGAATGACAACTCAGAATCGAAAGCCTTCACAATGAATGCAGATCAGCTACACTGGCCCGCATGAGAACCTTACAAACTTGGACGAAGGCTGCGATTGGAGCAGTCGTATTCCTAGCATCCGTGGCGATGACAGCGCAGGTGGCGATGGCAGCGAAATCTACAGAGGTACATTCGGACGGCAGCGTCGGCTTCCGCTATGTGGACGCGAAGGCCAGCGAGGTAGCGCTGGATCTGGAAGGCGTGGCCAAGCCGATCAAGATGACGAAGGACGATGCCGGAGTGTGGAGTGTGACTACCGCGCCGCTGGCGCCTGAAATTTACTCCTATCATTTCGAAGTGGATGGCCAGACGCGACTGGACCCGGAGAGCACGAACCACGTGGCGAACCTGTTGTTCCACTCCAACTGGGTGAGCGTGCCCGGACGCACGGAGCAGCCGTGGGAGATGAACGCGGTGCCGCACGGGGAAGTACATCACCACATTTACACGTCCAAGGTGGTGAAGGGTCTGGCCGGTGGGCAGAGCGACTACTTTGTGTACACTCCGCCGGGCTATGACCGGAAGGCCAAGAAGCCGTACCCGGTGCTTTACCTGCTGCACGGGTGGAGCGATACGGCCGAGGGCTGGACGGCCGTTGGGCGCGCCAACCTGATCCTGGATAGCTTGATTGCCCAGGGCCGCGCCAAGCCAATGGTTGTGGTGATGCCGCTGGGCTACGGAGAAATGACGTTTGTGAGCAATGGTGCGGCCTCCTGGGATGACCGCGCGACGATTGATCGCAACGTGGAAGGCTTCAGCCAGGCGCTGCTGACCGAGGTGATGCCGCAGGTGGAGGCGGAGTATCGCGTGCGCCAGGATGCTGAGGGGCGGGCGATTGCAGGACTTTCGATGGGAGGGCTGGAGAGCCTGACCGTGGGGATCAACCATCCGGAACGATTTGGCTGGGTGGGAGGGTTCAGCGCGGCAGTGTTCGACCTTACGCCCGAGAAGCAGTTTCCAGGTGTGGAAGCGCCGCGACGATTGCTGTGGATCGCCTGTGGAAGTGAAGAAGAGCTGATCGGGCCCAACCGCAAACTGGTGGAGTGGCTGAAGTCCCGGAAAGTTGCGGTCGACGCCGTGGAGACTCCGGGCCTGCATACGTGGATCGTGTGGCGTGACAATCTGATTCACTTTGTGCCGCTGCTATTTCAGGAGAAGTAAACAGCGAAGGGACGTTGCGAAGTTGAAGGAAAGAAAAACCGGCGCGTATTCTCCCCCGAGAAGTTCTGCGCCGGTTCCAGTACTCCCGGTGTGACCCGGGAGAACTTAGCCGCTCATCTTCCCCTTGCGGGGCGGCTAAAGTGGTACGAATACTGGCTCCCCGATTATGAGACTGCGGGACGGGGCTGCCTTTTCAAGTTGCCTTGTAACGGACTGATTTACAATCAGAAACGTAGTGGAAACGATTACCAGGAAGGTACTGTTGCAGAGCTGTGTTCGCGGACGTTGCCATGGTGAACAAAGCCTGCTAATGATTTAAGGCCCGGGCTGCAAGGGAGGCCGCGGCCTTTCCGCAGAGCCGGATGCACTGGTATATACTGCCACTACTTCATTGTGGTGCAGTGGTGCAATTCAGCATGGCGCGTGTGCACCGAATTGTCGGGGTTTGGCATCTTAATCCTCGGCTCTTTCATAATTACGATGTGCACCGGGGCAGGTTCATGACCGGTGATAACCGGGAGCGCTCTCTACCCAGCGCGCCTTCCGTAAGTAATTGATACAGGGCCTTCAGGGAGGTCCTCTTTGGATCTGTTCATAATCAGGGGTGTTTTCGTAATTCTCATTGGTCTGGCTTGCTTCCTGCTTGAGCCCTTTGGCGTGTCGAAAATTGTGGACACCGTTCTTGGGTTCGTAGTGGGAGCTGGAGTCATTCTGTTTGAAATTCGCCTGCGCGCGATCAGCCTGAAGCGGCTGATTGGAGCAGCGCTCGGTAGCGTGCTGGGCATCGTAGGTGCCTATCTTTTCAGCGTGGTGATCCGCAACGCGGTTCCGCTGGGACACCTGCAGAGCTTTTTGCAACTCCTGGTGATGGCCGTCATGGCCTACGTTGGGCTGATTGTTGGCGCGGCCAAGGGCGATATGCTGAACCTGGCGGCGCTGGGCGGACTTTTCGGTGGAGAAAAGCAGAACCGCCGCAGCTACAAGATATTGGACACGTCGGTGATCATCGACGGCCGTATTGCAGACATTGCCGAAACCGGATTTCTCGACGGCGTGCTGACCATTCCTGCTTTTGTGCTGCGCGAACTGCAACTGGTGGCCGATTCGGCTGACTCGCTGAAGCGCAATCGCGGCCGCCGCGGGCTGGACATCCTGCAGCGGATTCAGAAGCTTACGAACATTCAGGTCACCATCGTCGAAGACGACTTCCCCGCGGTGCGCGAAGTAGACATGAAGCTGATCGAGCTTGCCAAGCTGTACGAAGGCAAGATTGTGACCAATGACTTCAACCTGAACAAGGTGGCGCAACTGCACGGCGTGGACGTACTGAACATCAACGAGCTGGCCAACGCGCTGAAACCAATCGTGCTGCCGGGCGAGATCATGAAGGTCTTCATCCTGAAAGAAGGCAAGGAATACAACCAGGGTGTGGCCTATCTGGATGACGGAACGATGGTGGTGGTGGACAATGCCCGCAAGATGATTGGCAAGACCATCGACATTTCAGTGACCAGCGTATTGCAGACCACGGCAGGAAAGATGATCTTCGGCAAGTTCGATGAGCGCGGACAGACCGGGATGGCAAAACCGGAACTCCGTCCGCCGGATCTGCGCAAGAGCAATCCGCAACCGGCCGCTCCAGAACACCAGGGAGCAGCGGCGGCGGGCACGAGTACCCCGGATGTTGAGACGCGCTAGGCGCATAGCCCAGCGATAAGAGGACAACAGGCGCGGGCTTCGGCTCGCGCCTTTCTATGGCACCGTAGACCGCGATTTGCGGTTGCGCACGGTGCTCGTTATACTGGCAAACCGCTTATGAAAGTATTCATTATCATTCCCGCAGCCGGTTTGGGAACGCGCATGGGAGTCGCGCATGCAGGACAGACACCCTTGCGCTCCAAGCAATTCCTGGAACTCCAAGGAGTTCCGATTCTCATTCACACGCTCCGCAAGTTTGCCGCCGCGCCGCAGGTGGACTCCATCTGGATTGCCATGCGCAAGGCCGAGATGGAGAGCTTTGCGCCGGTCCTGGAAGCCGCTGCCTTGGGCAAGCCCGTGCACCTGTTGGAAGGCGGGGAACATCGGCAGGAGTCGGTGGGCAACGTGCTGGACGCGCTGCCGGCGCTCCCGGACGACCTTGTGCTGATCCACGATGCGGTGCGCCCGTTTGTCTCGCAGGAGACGATTGCCGGGGTGATCGAGCAGACCCATCGCTACGGTGCGGCCATCGCCGGAGTGCCTGCGATTGACACCATCAAGCGGGTGGAACGGCGCCCTGAGGGTGCGGTGGTGGAGGCGACGATTCCGCGTGAGCAGATCGTGCAGGCGCAGACTCCGCAAGGCTTCCGCTACGGGCTGCTGAGCCCGATTTTCAACGAGGCGCGCATTGAGGGCTTCCAGGGAACGGACGAAGCCAGCCTGCTGGAGCGTGCGGGACAGGCGGTACACGTGGTGATGGGCTCGGCACGCAACATCAAGATCACGACTCCGGCGGACCTGGAGTTGGCTGAGTTCTTCCTGGCGCAGGAATCGCGCGAGCCGCAGGGCGTGAGCAAATGAGCATGCGCATCGGCTACGGCTATGACTCGCATGAGTTCAAGGCGGGCGTACCGCTGGTGATTGGCGGAGTCAAGCTGGAGCACACGCACGGGCTGGCGGGACACTCCGACGGCGACGTGCTGCTGCACGCGATTACCGACGCACTGCTGGGCGCGGTGGCGGCAGGCGATATTGGCAGCTTCTTTCCGCCGAGCGACGCAAAGTGGAAGGGTGCGAACTCGGTGGTGTTCGTGGAAGAGGCCATGCGGCAGATTGCGATGGCGGGGTATCGCGTGGTGAACGTAGATACCACAGTGATCATGATGGCTCCGAAGATGGTTCCTCACGCGCAGAAGCTGCGTGCGCGGGTGGCCGGGCTGCTGCAGGTGGCTACGAATTGCGTTGGCATCAAGGCGAAGACTCCGGAGGGCACAGGCACGGACAACGCGGCGATTGCGCATGCGGTGGTTCTGCTGGAGAGCATTCCGCTGGAGCCGATGCTGGAAGAAGATGCGGTAGCCGTGGGGGTGCAGGAAGAAGAAGAGGAAGTCGGGCAGATTATTGATGGTGGAAACGGGAACGGAAGACATTGAACTCACCAAGGGAGAAGGCGTAACGTGAGTTGCCGCTCAGACTGCTTCTGGAGGAACTGATGTCTATCCTGGTGAAGAATGGCTCTTCCAAATGGGAGAAGGCTTCCGAGGAACCGTTTTCGAATGAAGTTGAGTTACAGGAACTGCTTTACGCATCTCCCGAGCTGATTGAGCGCGAAGACGATGGCCAGATTGTTTTCACGAGAGAATCGTCCTTGCCAGGCTCAGGAAGCACCGACCTCATCGGCGTAGCTTCCAACGGAGACATCCTCCTAGTCGAAACCAAGCTGGCGAAGAATACAGAGATTCGCCGCAAGGTTATCGGGCAGATACTCGAGTACGCCGCGTTTTTGTGGCGAATGAGTTACCACGATTTTGATCAGTTCTTCTTGATAGGTGAGGGAAAGTCGCTGGTGGAGCTACTCACGGCACGCGGTGCCGAGATCGATGAGGAAAATTTTCGCGCGACGGTTTCCGAGAATCTCAAGGAGGGACACTTCGACTTACTCATCGCTGTGGACGAAATGAACAAAGAGCTCGAGACGATCATTTCGTACATCTCGAATTTTGACGGAGGACTAAAGCTCGAAGCGCTCGCTGTGAAGGTGCACCGGCACAATCAAACCGCAATGCTTGTTCCCCAAAGATTCCGCGGACTTAGCCGACCGGGAGGCCACTCGCGTTCAGCGTCTAGGGTCACCGTCGATGAGGTTCTCACTGGTGCGCCGGACGAACATACACGTGAACTCCTTGGTGTCACGCTTTTAGATTGGCAGGCTCTGGGGCATGTAGCTGCACCCGGTTCTAGCGGGTTTTCCTGCAAAGCTGAGATCGGCGAAAAATTGCAGCCGCTCTTCTGGGTCATTCCTGAAGGTGGGGTCTGGTGCATTGAGCCGCTGTTTGGCTCGTTGGTAAGAAGAGGAGCCCGAGAGAGCGATGCAGAGGAGTACAGAAAGGCGGTTTCTCAGATTAAAGGTTTCCCCGGAAATCGCTGCCTTACCGGACCTAGGCCGCCTGCCAAGCTAGCCAATCTCACTGCTGAATCAGTTCGGACATTCTTAAAAATCACGAGCGAGTTTATTCAGAAATGGAGAACTGTGCAGGTATGATTCTTGGCGACTGGACGTGGGGGCTTGATAGAACCGTGAGCCTCGCTGCGTACTAGAATGTTTCATGCATCGTTTGTGTCTGTTCGTCCTTCTCTCGGCCGCAGCAATTGCGCAGACTCCGCACGACAATCTACCTAACGCTGGTTTGCTGGAGCAGCCTCCACGCGCGGAGCAAGCGGCGAAGTGTCCGGCGGTAAATGGCTGGAGCACTCCGGCGGAGAAGAGTTGTTACCGCACTACGCCTCGGTATGAAGAGACGATGGCCTATGTGCGACGGATCGCCGAGGCGGCTCCGCGGCAGGTGCGGCTGGAGAGCTTTGGCAAGACCGGCGAGGGACGTGCGCTGGTGGCCGTGGTGGTTTCACGGGATGGCGTGTTTTCTCCGGCGGCGATCCACGCGGCGAAGCGTCCGGTGGTGTTCATCCAGAATTCAATTCATGCCGGGGAGATGGACGGCAAAGACGCATCACTGGCACTGCTGCGGGACATTCTGATCACGAAGAAGCAGGCTCGGCTGATGGAGCGCGCGGTGCTGGTGATTGTGCCCATCTATAACGCCGATGGACACGAACACTTCGGGCCGTTCAACCGCATCAACCAGAATGGGCCGGAGCAGATGGGCTGGCGCACGAATGCGTCGCAGCAGAACCTGAATCGCGATTACCTGAAGGCCGACGCTCCGGAGACGCGCGGATTCTTGAGGGAGTGGAATCGCTGGCTGCCGGATTTCTTTGTCGACAACCATGTGACCGACGGCGCCGATTATCAGTACGACGTGACGTTCTCCATTGAGACGGACGGACCCGCCGCGAGCTGGGTGCGGCAGACTCTGGAGCCGGAACTCTTCCGGCGAGTGACCGCCGCAGGGCACGTGATTGCTCCTTACCTGGACTTTGTGGGGCGCACGCCAGATACAGGAATCGCCAGCGGTACTGCCACTCCGAGATTTTCTACTGGCTTCACCAAGGAGCAGAACCGTCCGGGGATGCTGGTTGAGATGCACATGCTGAAGGACTACCAGACGCGTGTGACCGGCAACTACGAGATTATGCGGGCGTTGCTGGAGGTGGTGAACCGCGACGCGGTGAAATTGGTGGATGCGAATCGCCGGGCGGACCGCGAGACCATTGCGCGGGGCCGCCTGCATCATGCCAAGCAGGCGCTGAACTATGAAGCGACGGGCCAGACAGAGCCATTTGCCTTTAAGGGATATCGCTGGAAGTCCGAGCATAGCGAAATCTCTGGCGAAGATTGGGTGCAGTACTCCCATGAGCCGGTGACGATCACGGTGCCTCGGCAGACCACGATGAAGGCGACGGTGGAGGCGAAAATCCCGGCGGCGTACATAGTTCCGGCGCAGTGGACCGAGGTGATTGCGCGGTTGGAACTGCATGGCCTGAGGCTGAAGCGGCTGGCAAAAGCGTGGACAGGCGAGGTGGAGACCTATCGCTGCCAGGCTCCGCAATGGCAGGCGCAGCCGTTCGAGGGACATCACCTGGCGGCGTGGCAGGAGAAAAGCTCCGGGTGCGTAGCCGTGAAAACGAAATTGAACTTTGCCGCTGGCTCCGTGGTGGTGCCGATGGATCAGCGGGCAGCGCGCGTTGCCATGCAATGGCTGGAGCCGCTGGGCCCGGACTCGGCGCTGCAATGGGGACTGTTCGACTCGATCTTTGAGCAGAAGGAGTATGGCGAAGGCTACGTGCTGGAGCGGCTGGCGCGAAGGATGCTGGCAGCCGATCCGAAGCTGAAAGCCGAGTTTGAGCAGAAGGTTGCGAGCGATCCGAAGTTTGCCGCAAGCCCGCATGACAGGCTGAACTGGTTCCTGCAACGCTCGCCGTGGTGGGACCAACGTATCGGCCTGTATCCAGTTGGAAAGGTGGATTCGATTCGCGAACTGCCGATGCGGAAGCCTGCTTTGAAGAAGGAAGCCGACGAGGACCCGGACTATGACCCGGAGATTCCGGACCGGGCGTAGCGGCTGGGCTGCAGGCAAAATTGAAGGGGGTGGCTCTTACATTTTTCCGCCGCGCCATTTACCCTGTTCAACATCAGTTACAGGCAAGAAGCAAGGGCAGGCTGGATGGCAGCCGACGCCCGGTATTCGACAAGCGATTTCTTGACGTGGGAAGAGAGAACGAGATGCCTTCAGTGATCAGACGCTGAAGTGCCCTCCTCAAACATATGGGAAGCACTCCTGGGAATCTGAATTCTATTTCGGCGAACGCGGGCAGGCGGCCAGCGATCAAGGTATTTGTCGCCACCACGGTGATGCTGAGCTTTATCAGCTTCTGGCGTGCGGCTGCCATTGTGCTCAGCGATCTGGCATCGTCAGCCTACTACGTGGGCGGCGACGCGGAGAACGTGATCGGCAAGAGCGCGCCATGGTTCGTTCTTTCGGTCATGCTGTTCAGCTATGCGGTGCGCTCGCTTTATATCGAGTCCAGCACGATGTTTGTGCGCGGCGGCGTTTATCGCGTGGTGAAGGAAGCGATGGGCGGCTCGCTGGCCAAGCTCTCGGTATCAGCGCTGCTGTTTGACTACGTGCTGACCGGACCAATCAGCGCGGTGTCCGCCGGGCAGTACCTGGCAGGTTTTGTGGCTGACCTGACGGCGAGGATGGGGCATCCGGCGAATCTGACGGGCTGGCGCGGCGACTATTTTTCCGCTGCATTCGCCATTCTTGTGACCGTCTACTTCTGGTGGAAAAACATCCAGGGAATGCACGAATCGAGCGAGAAGGCACTGCGCATTATGCAGATCACCACTGTGATGGTGGTGATGCTGATCGTGTGGTGCCTGATTACCTTGTACCTGCATCCGGCGACGCGCCACCTGCCGCCGCTGCCAACCCATGACTCGATCATGGCGGCGAACGTGGCATCGCACGGCGACACGCTGGGATGGTTGTCACGCCTGCCGTTCCTCACCATGCTGCCGTGGATCCTGATGCTGGTGGGCTTCGGGCACTCGGTGCTGGCCATGAGCGGCGAAGAGTCGCTGGCCCAGGTGAACCGTGAGATTGAGCATCCGAAGCTGAAGAACCTGGAGAAGGCCGGAGCTATCATCTTCCTGTACAGCCTGTTCTTCACCTCATTGGTCTCGTTCTTCGCGGTGATGATTATTCCAGACGCCAAGCGACCGGAATACTTTGCCAACCTGATCGGCGGACTTGCCATGTATATGGCTGGTCCGTACAACTTGAAATTGGTATTCCAGGGCTTTGTGGTGCTGGTGGGAGCGCTGATCCTCTCCGGCGCAGTGAACACGGCCATTGTGGGCGCCAACGGAGTGCTCAACCGCATCAGCGAAGACGGCGTGCTGCCGCCGTGGTTCCGCAAGCCGCACACCAAGTACGGCACCTCGCACCGGTTGATCAACACGATCGCCATCCTGCAATGCATCACCATCGTTCTGAGCCGCGGCAACGTGTACCTGCTGGCCGCGCTGTATGCCTTCGGCGTGATCTGGAGCTTTGCGTTCAAGTCGCTGGCCGTGTTCGTGCTGCGCTTCAAGGAGCCAGGACATCGCGACTTCCGCGTGCCGGGCAACTTCCACATTGGCAACACGGAGATTCCGGTCGGGTTGGCGCTGATCACGATACTGCTGTTTGCGGTGGCCCTCATCAACCTGATGACCAAGCCGCTGGCAACCGAGTCAGGCGTGGCATTCTCTGTGTTCCTCTATCTGGTGTTCCATTTCTCGGAAGTACATACGCATAAGCAGCGTAAGGGCGCGGACCATGAGATGCGTGAGGAGTTCCGCGTTGCCGAGCAACCGCTGGTGGACCGCGAGGAGATGAAGGTTCGGCCGGGAAATATCCTGGTGGCCATCCGCGATCCGCGCAATCTGTATTACCTGACCACGCTGCTGAAGACCATCGACACCACCAAGCAGGACATTGTGGTGATGACGGCGCGGATTTACCATCGCGAGCCAACATTCAGCGGCAGTTCCACCATGGATAGCGGAGAGCTCTTCGAAGAGTACGAGCAGCAGCTGTTTACCAAGGTGGTGGAGCTGGCGGAGAAAGAGGGCAAGCACGTCTCGCTGATGGTGGTGCCGTCGGCCAACGTCTTTGACGCCATCCTGCAGACCGGAGCGCGGCTGGAATCGGCGCGCGTGGTTTGCGGCCTCTCCAACCGGCTCACCCTCGACGAGCAGGGCAAGCTGACGGGCGACGCGTGGGAGAGACTGCCGGAGCCGCGTCCGAACGTGGTGCTGGAAATCTATTCGCCCGACCACAGCGTGCAGGAGTATTACCTGGGACCGCACACGCCGCGTTTGCGCGAGCAGGATCTGGAACTGCTGCATAAAATCTGGCTGGAAGTGAGCGAAGATCCCGAACTGGCGTCGCTGCACCACTACAACATTGTGGGCATGGCGCTGGATCGTCTCTACGAGCGGCTGCACGGACCACAGCGCGAGGAGATTCTTCAGCTGTTGAAGCAGGAACTGCGCAAGTCCGATCCGAACGACGACGAAGATGACTTTGTGTAGGTAGGAAGTGAACTGAAAGCCCCAGAGTTGGAACAGCGCCAACTCTGGGCCACCCGCTTTGTGTAGACCGGAAGTGTTGTGAGCAGTGAAAGAGCGCGGCCCAAGGGTCGCGCTCTTTGCTGGTTGAAAGAAGATCGTCTAAGACCCACATCTGCCAACTGCGGCAGATATGGGGCACCACGCGTATGGTCTAGCTGGTGGTGGGGAAGGTGCGCGAGATGCGGTCATGCCAGCAGAGCATGTCTTCGTCCACCATGGCCCAGAGGAAACCGAGCATCACGGGTGCCATGGAGATGAACATGAAGCGGGCACGGCTGCTGCGTTGCTTCCACTCCGGAGCATGACCATCGAACGTACTGAGGCGAAGGCCGCGGATGCTCATGCCCAGGGTGCGTCCGGCATAGAGCAGGAAGAGATGCTGATAGACGGCCCACAGCAGGAAGGTAACCACGCCCAGCACCATGAAGAACGGCTTGGCGTGGGGAACTTCCGGCAGAGCGTACCAGGCGATGGCGTCGAAAAGCAGCGAGGCGGTCATCACCACGCCGAGATCCATCAATCCGGCGGCCAGGCGGTCTGAAACCTGCGCCACGGAGAGAGGTACCTCGATCTGCGGCTGGCGCGGGGCAGAGCTTTCCGACTCATCGGCGTCGAGCCGAATTTCGGGGAAGAGTGAGCCCTGCACGGCAGGCATGATGTCTTCAGGAACTTCGAGGATGCGCGGACGGCTATGCATCGGCTCGGCGAGTTCATCGCGCGAGGGCTGAGGCACCAGCGGTGGCTCCAGCAACGGACGACGGAAGACGATGAGATTGCCTTGGGTCGGCGTGGCGGGCACGGGGGCAGGCAACAGTTCAGGAGCAGCCTCGACTTCAGGCGGTGTGTCCATCCCGGGCTCAGGCTCGGGCTCTGAGATGCGATAGCGATCAAGCGCAGCGTCGCCTTCGGAGTGGGTATGCAAGGCGAGATCCGGCGCAGGGACATCGTCGGGGTTTGCCGAAAGGTCTCCGAGAATGTCGAGGGCGCTTTGCAATTCCGGCTTGGTTTCTTCCGGCAACGGTTCCGGTGCTGAGTCCGGTGCGCCCATCAATGCGTTGGAACCCTGGGAGTATGCGCCAGAGAGGGATTCGGCGTTCAGGCGCCGGTAGTAATTGGTGTCAAAGGGGTTGCGCGTCGCACGCGAAGCGCTCTCCGCTGGAGGCTGCGGGATGGCGCGGGCCTGCGGGACATAGCCCGCGGCGGGCGTATTGGCCGTGGCGCCGGAGGAACCAAAATCCAGGGTTGGGAGATTCTCTTCGCTCTTCTGGTTGCCCCGCGCACGATAGCTGCTGACGCGGGAGGCAACGAGGGCGCGCCAGGCTTTCTGCCCATCGGCTGACTGGCTGACATCGTTTACAACGCGGGAATCGTCTGGCTCGGCTGATCGCATTCTGGCCCTTGTTTCCACTGAAGGAATCGAGACACCTGGGGTGCCCGCAGTTTCAAACGTGGAGAGGGGGCCGCGCGGCAAAGGAATACCCGCGGCCTGGGAGGGCACGGAACACGTACAAATTGAACCGCAATACGGACAGTCCATGACGAATTGTGAGAACTACCAGAGCGTGCGAGGGTTTTCCGAAGCGTTAAACTTTGTGGCGAGTGCTTGCGCGTGCTAACTTGCAACCGGGCGCTGTTCGCACACCACTACAGCGGCGAAACACATTCTGATGAACCTTCGCACTCTGAGAATTATCATACTCACGTTTGTAAGTCACCTCTTGATGGTCCCGCTGGCATTTACCACTCAGTTGCCTGCGGTTTCCAGTAGCGGCTCGACGGTAGCTCCCCTGACTTCGCAGGAAGTCACCATCCGGGCACGGCAGCAGGAAAAGCAGGGTGACGTTTACCAACTGGACGGCGACGTGGAAGTGCTGGTCCAGGGCTACGTGATGCGCGCCGAACACGTGACCTATCACGAAGACACGGGCGCGATGGAAGCGACCGGACGGGTTGTGTTCGACGGCGGCCCGCACGACGCCCACATTGTTGCCGGGCACGCCAACTACAACGTGAAAGACGAATCGGGCACATTCTACGATGTGACCGGAACGTTTGGCGCCGTGGTCCGCGGGGGCGCGGTGGTGTTGACCACGAACAACCCCTTCATGATTGTGGGCAAGACGGTACAGAAGGTGGGCCGCGACCGCTATATCGTGATCCACGGCAGCATTACGTCGTGCGCGGAACCGACTCCGACCTGGACTTTCAACGCGGAAAAGATTGACGTGGTGGCGGGCGAAGATGCCAAGCTCTATCACTCGACCTTCCGGCTGCTGAATCTGCCCATCTTTTATTTCCCCTACACGCAGGCCCCGGCCACGGCCATGTCTCGGACATCGGGATTTCTGCTGCCCACGATTGGAGAGTCCACGACCAAGGGCTTCATCATGGGCGATTCGTTCTACTGGGCGATCAACCGCTCAAGCGATCTGCTGCTGGGTGCCGAGTACCTTTCCAAGCGCGGCTGGAGCGAGACGATGCAGTATCGCGCGCGGCCCACCGAGCACAGCTCCCTGGAGATGCATTATTACGGAGTGCTCGACCGCGGTACCGATGTTCAGCAGACGCTGGCGGATGGAAGCAAAGTCACCATCCATCAGGATCAGGGCGGCGAAGAGGTTCGGCTGTTGGGATCCACGGACGAGGATCACTGGCGCGCGGCTGCCTCCATCGATTACCTGAGCTCGTTCCTTTTCCGCCAGGCGTTCTCGACTACTTACTCGCAGGCGGTGAACTCCGAGGTGCGCTCGGTAGCTTATCTTTCGCATAATCTGGCGGGCCTTTCGTTGAATGCGAGCGCGCAACGCTACCAGAACTTCTACCAGGATCCGATGACGAACACGTACTCGGACCAGATCAAGATTCTTCACCTGCCCATGGTGGAGGTGAACGGATTGGAGCGCCGGGTGTTCACTTCTCCATTCTTCTGGGCCGTGGACACCAGTGGCGGCGGCCTGCAACGCAGCGAGCCCGGCTTTGTCACGGCGAACCTGGTGGGACGCCTCGATCTGCGTCCGCGGATCGCGCTGCCGCTGCACTGGAAGGGTTGGGATCTGCGGCCCGAGATTGCGCTGCATGACACGCTGTACACGCAACAACTGACCCCGTCGGCGACCAACCCGCTGGGCGTGGCGGGCGGCAACGAGTTCAACCGCCGCGACGTGGAGAGCTCGGTGGAGTTGCGTCCGCCTGTGGTGGAGAAAGTATTCGATAAGGAAATCTTCGGACGCAGATTCAAGCACGTGATCGAGCCGATTTTCACCTACCGCTACACTACGGGCATTGACCGCTTCCAGAACATCATCCGCTTCGACGGCATGGACATTCAGAGCGATACAAGCGAGTTTGAGTACGACATTGTGCAGCGCATTTATGGACGCCGCCGCTCGACCCATCACGAGCCGGGCTGCGAGCCCGGTGCGCAGCCTCCCGTGGCGCACAAGGAAAAGCTGCCTCCGTTCTACATTCCCGGCGTGAGCGCCGTGCGTCCAAAATGCGAGGATGAGAGCAAGACCACGCGCGAGCTGTTGAGCTGGGAAGTGAAGCAGAAGTATTACTACAACCAGAACTTTGGCGGCGCGCTGGTGCCCGGACGCCGCAACGTATTCACTGACACCATCGACCTCTCACCCATCGCATTCCTTGATTCGCCGCGCCTGTGGAGCCCGGTCATCAGCAAGCTACGGGTGCAGACCTCGGCCAACACCGATTTGCAGTGGCAACTGGATTACGATTCGGTGCGCGGGCGCATCAACTCCAGCGCCACCTTTGCGGAGTACCGGATTGGCGAATACTTTTTCGGCGGCAGCCACGTCTTCTTCCATGTGCCCGCCAACTCGGTGACAGAGATCTTCAGCAAAGAACCGCTGGTCTTCAACCAGGTACGCGCGCTGGTTGGCTATGGGCATCCGAACAAACGAGGCTTTGCCGGCGGCGCCAGCGTGGGCTACGACGAGAATCTCAACTTCCTGCAATACACTGCCGTGCAGACCAGCTACAACTCGGACTGCTGCGGCCTGAGCTTCGAATACAGGCACACTAATGTCCCCGGCGTGAACGTGGAAAATCAGTACCGCTTCGCATTCACCCTGGCGAACATTGGAACGTTTGGCAACATGAAGCGGCAGGAGAGGCTGTACTAGCCGAGTCCGTTGAAGCCTATAGGAATAAAGCGCTCCAGAATGGGAGATTGATCGTGCCTCGGGGCCTGGCTGCAAGAGCCTGCTTTTTTCTGTTACGCTGAACCGTTCTGATGAAGAAGAATCAAATCCCGTTTGGTGCGTGTTGTTGTGTGCTGGCATTGGCCGCCGGATGCGCGGCTCCCGGTGCTCCGCAGCCGCCTTCGCTCAGGCTGCCCGCTACGGTGGACAATCTGACTGCGGTGCGCAAGGGCACCCGCGTGGTGCTGAGTTGGTCTCCGCCGACGGAGACCACGGACCGCCAGCCGATGCGCTGGCCCACGGTGACGCGCATCTGCCGCATGGTCAACCAATTTCCCATCAATGCCTGCGGAGAAGTGGTGAAGGAAGTGAAATCCGGCGAACTGGTCTCGGTGCTGCCGGGGGCAAAGCGTCCGGTGGTTTCCTTTGAGGACGTGCTGCCGCCTTCACTGATTGCCACCCAGAACCAGGCCACCTACGCGATCGAGGTGGTCAACGAACGCGGCCACACGGCAGGGCTCTCGAACCAGGTTCGCGTGCCGCTGGTACCCACGGCCGCTGCGCCTTCGGACTTCCGCGCTGGGTTGGATGCGCAGGGTCCGTTGCTGGAGTGGAACGCGGCTCCTGCACCTGCCAGCAGCGTCTCCTATCGGCTTCGCGTCTACCGGCGTGGCAACGGCGTGAAGAAGGCGTTTCTGCGGATTGGCGAACAGCCATACCGCGCGGGCGAAGACGAGGCCCGCGATGTTGGCTTCGAGTGGGAACAGGAGTACGACTATAAAGTTGCTTCCGTGGCGGTGATCACCGGGCCTGGGCACACTGAATCCGAGGTGGAGGGCGACGACAGTAATATCGTCCACCTGGTAACGCGAGACACCTTCCCGCCAGCGGTCCCCAGCGGACTGCAGGCAGTGTTCAGCAGCGTGGGCCAGAAGCCATTCGTCGACCTTACCTGGGCACCGGATACGGAGAGCGATCTGGCCGGGTACGTGGTGTATCGCCGCACGGCCGCGTCCAGTTTTGCTGCCGTTTCTTCAGGCTTAATCAAGGCTCCGGCATGGCGTGACAACAACGTTCAGCCGGGACAGAGGTACTATTACACCGTCTCGGCCAAGGATCTGCGCGGCAATGAGAGCGCGCAATCGGTTCCAGCCGAAGAGTCGGTTCCCATGGAGGTTCGATGAAATTCTGCCGCTTTCTTGGAGCAGATGGGTCGCGCTTTGGACTTGTAGAGACGCGCGATGGCCAAGACTTTATCGTCAGTGAACTGGGCAGTCCGCAAATGCAGGTCAGCTCAACGGGTGTGCCCGAACTGATTGTGCTGCCCGAAATTGGCTCGGGAAAAAAGATTGACGAGCCGTTTCCGCTGGAGCGCGCGACGTTGCTGACGCCGTTTCCGATTGTCAGCAAGATCATGTGCGTGGGGCGCAACTATGCGGCACACGTGCGCGAGTTGAATCACGAGATGCCGACCGAGCCGCTGATCTTCGGCAAGCCGCCTTCGTCGCTGCTGGCTCCCGGAGGCGAAATCGTTCGGCCCGCCATCAGCGAGCGGGTGGATTATGAGGGTGAGCTGGGCGTCATCATTGGGCGGCGCTGCCACCAGATGAAAGAGGGCGAGAGCGCGAAGGATTACATCCTCGGCTACACCGTTGTGAATGACGTGACCGCGCGCGATCTGCAGGTCAAGGATGGACAGTGGACGCGCAGCAAAGGCTTCGACACGTTCTGCCCATTTGGACCGATCGTCACCACGGAACTGGATCTCGCAAAGGGCATTTCGGTGCAGACGCGGGTCAACGGACAGGTGAAGCAGGACGGCAACACACGCGACATGATGTTCTCCATCGACCGCATTGTGCAGCACATCTCACAGTTCTGCACCCTCCTGCCGGGCGACCTGATCGCTACCGGTACGCCGGAGGGCGTGGGGCCGCTGCAGAATGGCGATGTGGTCACGGTGACAGTGGAAGGCATTGGCACGCTGGTCAATCTGGTCATCAACGAGTAGAGCCGCTTCGGCCAGTCTCAAACAGCGCGGGCCTGCGGGCTCGCGCTTTACTTGCCCGTCATCAATGCGATGTTTGCAGCCTCCCCGGCCGCGGCGCCCTGTGGTCCGGATGTACAGCGGCCTTGGGTGCCGGAGTGCAGGCCAACGCACTCCGGTTTCGTAGTAAAGTCAAAAGAGGGCGGTTCAGAACTCCAACGCCGCATTGACTTCTTCTTCATGGCCCTGATTCGTATGTACACTCTGACCGGAGCACTTGTGATCGCCGCAGCCAGTTCCATGCTGCTGCTTCGGCGCGGGAAGATCACTCCCGAGCAGCGCGAAGCATTGCGCCGCCAGCGCATCAACGCCATCGGACGCATCACCGACGGCACCGTGCTCGACGTGCACGAATATGACTCCGATACGGACCACGCAGTGCAGATGGTGATCTACTCCTACGACGTGGCTGGCGTGCAGTATGAGTGCTCGCAGGATGTGACCTCGATGCGCCAGTTCCTCGACCTGCACTCGTGCCGCATCGGTGTGACGACCAGCGTCAAATACGACGCGAAGAGCCCCGGCAACTCCATTGTGGTTGCGGAGACCTGGTGCGGACTGCGTACATAGCCCGTCGCCGCATTATCAGCAGTCTCCGTGGTTGACTGCCAATCTTCAGACCTCATGCACCTTCCCTATTGCCAGTGCTATCTAAGTCGTATTAAGTACAGCCAACGCGTTGTCCTCGACGCATTCGGCTCAAAGAAGGATGGCAAAAACATGGGAGAGATCGGCGACCGGCATCCGCTGCGGCTGCTCTTGTCAGAGAAAATTGCTCAACATTTCGGCAAGGATGTAGGCCTGCGTGATGAGGAGATCTGGGACTATCTGGCGAACCTGCTTACCGACTTCTGCGACGCCCGCAGCGTGTATGCGCTGAAGAACGCGCAGGGCCGCTCGCTGGACGATGTAGGCGAGATGCTGCTGGAAAGCGATCCCGTGTTTGGCGAAGCCGCATCTTTTGATCGCGAGCGCCAGGTGCGCAAACACATCGGCGACTTCACCCTTTTCTACAGTGGCATGTTTCCTGAGTCGATCAACCGCTTCCGTCTGCGCCGCCAGAGACTGGAAAACATGATTGACTTCGTGAAGGCGGGCAAGGAGAGCTACTTCATTGTGAGTCAGTTTGACCAGATGGAGTATCGCAAGGTCGCGCCCATGTTCGGGCGTCTCTCGCAGCAGTTTGAGAGCTGCGTCTTCGGACTGAATCTGGTGCGCAAGGAACTGACGGAGATGCAGTACGCGCTATTCCGTCCGACTGACATTGTGATGTGAGCGTGCTCAGTCGTTTGGCGATGCGGGCGGACGATGGCGATAGAAACTGAGCGAGCTTTCCCCCTGCTTCAGCAGGCGGTAGCGTGCGAGTGTCCCTTCGCCTTCGCCAGGATCGAAGCGCTTCTCGTGCTCGGCCACAACGATTCCGCCTTCGCGCAACAGGTCGCCGCGGGCTATCGTGCGCAGGACTTCGCCGTACGCTCCGTGCAGGTGGTAGGGCGGATCGAGAAAGCAGACGTCGAATCGCACTCCGGCTTTCTGCCACTGGCGCAGCGCGTCGGCAGCCGTGCGCTCAGCAACGTCTTCTGCTTCGAGGCCCAATGCGGAGAGGTTTTGCCGCAGCACGCGGGCAGCGGCGGCGCTGGATTCGGCAAATCGCACCGAAGATGCGCCACGGCTGAGCGCTTCAATGCCGATGGCTCCGGTTCCGGCAAACAGGTCGGCCCAGTCGCAGCCATCCACCATTCCTGCCGAAGCAAGCACGTTGAACAGAGTCTCCTTCAGCCGATCATAGGTCGGGCGAGTCTCCAAACCTTCCAGGCTCTTCAGGGTCCGGCTGCGAAACTTTCCGGCGATCACTCTCATTGGACTCTTCTACTCCCGGCCCTTTGCCGTGTAGTGTATTAGTAACGGGTTTTCGCAAGACAAGGCAAATTTCATGAGACGCTGGTCCATTCCGGTTCTGGATATCTTTGGGATTCACTTCCGGCTGCACTTCAGCTTTCCGCTGATGTTCTGCCTGGTATGGATTCTGGAGTCGGGCCGTGGGCCGCAAGTAGGGCTGCGCAGCTTCCTGCTGATGGCCATGGTGGCCTTTGCGGTGATGTCGCACGAGATGGGGCACGCACTGATGGCGGCCCGCCACGGCATCAAGGTTCGCTCCGTGGTGCTGCTGCCAATCGCGGGCATTGCGCTACTCGATGAGCAGGCCCAGCGCGGCATGGACGCACGGCGCGAAATTCGTCTCGCGCTCGCCGGTCCCTTCGTGAATCTGTTGTTTGCGGGGCTTATCGGGGCTTCCCTTCTTATCTTTGAGCCACAGGTGCAGTTGTTCACCTTCCCATGGCTTACTCCGTTCAACCTGCCGCGCAGCCTCTTCTGGGCGCAGATCTTTGTAGGCGGATTGAACCTGCTGCCAGCCTACCCGCTGGACGGCGGCCGCATTCTTCGCGCGGTGCTGGCCTGCAACGGAGACCAGGTAACGGCCACGCGCCGCGCCGTTTCCATTGGACAGTTCTTCTCGCTGGCTCTGTTTATGACCGGCGGAGCCGTCTTCCTACGCTCCACTTCCAATAATCTCTGGATCATGATGGCCGGGGTGTTTCTCTTCCTGGCGGCGCAGTTGGAAGACCGCAGCATGATTCTGCAAGCTGTACTGGAGCGCGTACGCGTGGCCGATGTCATGAGCACGGACTTTGCCACGCTCTCTCCGGCAGACACGCTGGCTGACGCTCTGCAGCGTGCGGTCGAGCCTCCACAAGAGGAGTTCCCCGTGGTGCGCGGCACAGACATGGTGGGCGTTATCAGCCGTCAGCAGATGGCCGAGTCCATGCAAGAGGAAGGCAATGGGTACGTGCAATCGGCCATGCGCCGCGAGTACCTGGTGGCAGGTCCGCAGGAATCGCTGGCCGCCGTGCTGCGCCGCATTGGCCGCAGCGGCCTGTCCATGATTCCAGTGGTGGAAGGCGATTACCTGGTGGGCATTGTGACCTTCCAGAACCTGATGCGCAAGCTGACGGCGCTCTCCCTGCGCCGCCCGGCAAAAAAGGCCGCAGCGCAGAACGTGACCGCCCCGCAGCAGTAGGCGACCACGCCGCACATCCGAGCCAATCAACCAGGAGTAAACCATGAAACAGCGTTTTGATCTGACCGTCGTGGCCGCATCTGGCTACAAAGCAATGCTTGGAGTTCACAGCTACGTGCAGAATAGCGGCCTGAATCTCGGACTGCTCGAACTCGTCAAAATTCGAGTGTCGCAAATGAATGGCTGCGCCTTCTGCCTGGCAATGCACATTCCTCTTGCTCGCCAGAACGGCGTCACTGCCGACCAGTTGGACCTGTTGGTAGCCTGGCGTGAAGCGCCTGTCTTCAACGATCAGGAAAGGGCCGCTTTGGCTTGGGCGGAAAGCATGACCAACCTGACCCACGGCGACGTTCCAGACCACATCTACGAGCAGGTGTGTGGACAGTTTTCCGTGAAAGAGATTGCTGACCTGTCGTTTGCTGTGGCGGAGATCAATGCCTGGAACCGGCTGATGGTTTGCTCACGGACACCTCCCCAGGTCGCAGCTGCAGTCCGGTAGGTCCTCTTCTTCTTTCTGACCTCGGCGTATCATGGAGACATGAGCATAACGTCCCAAGTTCAGAAGGATATGGTGGAGTCGATGAAGACGCGGCAGGAGTTGCGTCTCTCCACCTTGCGCATGGTGAAGGCTGCGCTGAAGAACAAAGAGATCGAAAAGCGCGCGCCGCTCGACGAGAAGGAAGAGATCCAGATACTCTCCACCTTGATCAAGCAGCGTCACGATTCGAACGAGCAGTTCATCAAGGGCAATCGTCCGGAGCTGGCGGCCAAGGAACTGGAAGAGATTGCTTTTATTGAGTGCTACCTGCCCAAGGCCGTGGGCGCCGCAGAGATCGACGCTGCCGTGCGTGAGGTGATCGCCTCGATGGGCGCGCCGACCGCCAAGGAGATGGGCACCATCATGAAGAACGTGATGGCCAAGTTCGGCGGAGCGCGAGTGGATGGCAAGCAGGTGAGTGAAGCCGTAAAGAAGGCGCTCGCCGGGTAGACTATGGGAACTGAAAAGCGCGAGCCTCTCCGGGGCTCGCGCTTTTCAGTTTACGAAGACTGTTTTACGCGCCGCACAATCACGAAGCAGCCGTCAGGAAACTTCTCGCCGGTAAACTCCACTACGCCTCCGCTGACGAAGCCGCGCAGCTCCTTGATTTCCGCGGCTGGCACGGGAGGTTTCTCGTAGGCATCAGCCCGGGGAGCAACGGCGGCGCGCCCCATCCCGCGATCCATGGCCGCGTTGGCCAACCGGTCGGCGTCCTTGTTCAGATGACGCAACACGTGGCGAATCTCAAAGCGGTCCAGCTTGCGGATAAGCGCCTTGGCCTCGGCGTAGATCGCGAGCAGGGCCTCGCTGCGAACCTTGTACTGGCCCTTCATCTGCTTCACCAGCAATTCGGAGTCGCTGACAATCTTCACCGTACCGTAGCCGTGCTCCACGGCGAATTCCAGCGCGGCAATCAGCCCGGAGTACTCGGCGAAGTTGTTGGTCTGCACGCCGAGGAACTCACCCAACTCGGCAAGCCTGTGGCCCGCCTCATCGGTGATGTAAGCGCCATATCCGGAGGGGCCAGGATTGCCGCGCGATCCGCCATCCACGTGCGCCACCATGATCTTGCTCTTTGTGTCAGACGAGCCGGATGGCTCGTCAAAAAGTCCGCCTGTTTTTGCAATGGGCATAGCGCGAGTGTATCGCAAAGCGGCAGGCCGGGAGGCTGAGGAAAACGCGAGCGGTCAGAGCGAGCTGGGCGCTGGAGCGAGCAAACAGTCCATGGCGGTGATGGCCTTAAGCAATCGCTGTTCGATGGGGCCACTGACCTTCAGCCAAGGCAGCCCGTGTGCAGTGAGCACCTCTTCGAAGCGATGCGTCATCCAGTGGCGGAGACTTTCGCCGTCGCGGATGCCATCCTGCACGAAGGGAATCTCGCAGCCGGTGAGAATGTAGAGATCATAGTGGCGGGCAAAGGCCAGGGCTTCCACTTCCACTGATCGCGAGCCCAGGTAGCGCTCATGCCAGATGGCGGTGGCCAGCGCGTCGGTGTCGCAGATGAGCACGCGGTTGGCGCGCGCGGCCATTTCGTCTTCGCGCTGCTGCTGCACCCGGGCGATGTGGACGAACTCCTCGCTCTTCCAGCGGTAATGCCAAACATCTACGCCGGTGGCAGCCAGGCGCTCGCTGTACTCGCGTCCATACTCAGGGACCCACTCAGTGTGGTAGTGCGCGGCGAGGCGTTGCGCCAGCGTCGTGGTTCCAGTGGACTCGGCGCCCACAACGCAAACGCGTTTCACAGAGTGTTCCGGAATCATGGCCTGTCCATGCTAAAGGATAAGGGCGGTGTGCGGGAAATGAGCGCGGCTCCGGAGTTGGAGTGCGCGTGCCTCTCACCAACGGAAAGAGCGTCCGTCTGCTTCGGGTTAGCGGCCTTCTTCGAGCCGGGCCGCCAGCATCCGGGGCAGGCCGGCTTGCAGAATGCGCTCCTGCGCGCGGGCAATGTCATACGGCACGCGATAGAAGAGAATTTCCTGCGCTTCCTCGTCGTAAACGGCAAAGGCGGCGCGGCGGTCGCGGTCGCGAGGCTGTCCGACCGAGCCCGGGTTCACCATGTACTTCATCTTCGGATCGATGGCCATGCGCGAAACCAGCACCCGGCTGACGCTCCGCAGAGGTTCCAGCGGTTGCTCCTCCGTGCGCACATTCTGTCGTCCATAAGCGCACTGAATGTGGGTGTGTCCGAAGAATGTCAGGCGAAAGGGAGAAATCTCCAAAGCCGAGCGGGCGGTGAACTCGGAGGCAATATAGGTGTCTTCATGCTCAGGCGAGCCGTGCACGAATTGCACTTCATCCCAAAGGCCGTCACGCAAAGGCCCGCAGGGCAGCTCACGCAGCCAGTCCAAATTGCTTTCGCTCAATTCGCTTCGCGTCCACAGCGCAGCCGCGGCGGCAATGGGATTGAAGCCCGAGAGATCTTCCAGTCCGCAGCAGGCGCGGTCGTGATTGCCGCGGACATTGATCGGATCCATGGCGCGCACCAGGTCAATGGCCTGATTGGGACTGGCTCCGTAGCCCACCACGTCGCCCAGGTTGGCGACCCCGTCGTACTCGGGAGCCGCGTCCAGGCAGGCTTCCAAGGCCTCCAGGTTGGCATGAATATCGCTGAGCAAGAGTAAGCGCACTGGGCAAATTATAGATGCTGGGAGTGTCAGGGGTGACGTCGCTGGAACTTCTTGCCTCCGGGGCGTCCAAAAGCGGGTAGAGTAACGCTATGCAACTCCCTCTTCGATTCGTCCTGCCCCTGGTTTTCTGCCTGCTGCTGGTCTGCCCTCTTTCGGCCTCGTCGTCCACGCCCGCGCCGCCGGTGGATGCGGCTTACGTGGCGAGCCAGTTTGGAACCAGCTTCACGCTCGATCCCAAGATTCCTCCCATGTTTGGCGATCTTGACGGCGATGGCAGCGAAGACCTTGTGCTGGTGGGAACCAGCAGCACACCTTTGCTCGCGCAGGAGCAGTTCCGCTTCAAGGTGGAAGACCCTTACGACACTTACTTTGGCACCGGCGATCCGCGCATTACCTCGCAGTTCACCCTTCATTTTGACGGCTCCTCGCGCTGCATTCTGATTGTGCTGGGCTGGCGCCTGCCGCCACCGGCCAAGCTGAATCCCAAGGTGTTTTACAAGTTCGTGCTGATCAACACGCCGTTTGACAGCCTGAGCATTGTGAATCTGCGCTTCAAGAAGAAGAACCTGCAGGCGATTGAAACCGTGGACCGCACCTCGCTGCACTCTCTGGTTTTCTGGGACGGCAAGCGCTGGCATTGGAGCGCCCAGGGTATGGCCGGAGACGACACGCTCTTCAAAATGCCGCCGCAGAACTAAACATGGCCCTCACGGGCATTCTCTGGCTATAATTCCGGTCTCATGAATATCGAGCAGAAACTGGCAAAGCTAAAACTGCGCGACGAACTTGCCGAAGCAGGCGGCGGCGAAGAGCGGCGTGCACGCGAACACAAACTCGGCAAGATGACCGCCCGCGAGCGCATTGAGTTTCTCCTCGACGAAGCGACCTTCGAAGAGACAGACAAGTTCGTCACCCATCGCACCACGGAGTTCGGCATGGGCGAACAGGTCATCCTCGGCGATGGCTTTGTGACCGGCTACGGACGCATCGAAGGCCGCCTTGTCTTCGTCTTTGCCCAGGACTTCACGGTCTTTGGCGGCTCACTCTCAGAGACCAACGCCGGCAAGATCGTCAAGATCATGGACCAGGCCGCACGCGTCGGTGCTCCGGTGATCGGGCTCAATGATTCCGGTGGCGCGCGTATTCAGGAAGGCGTTCGCTCGCTGGCCGGGTACGCTGATATTTTCCTGCGCAATGTTCTGTCGTCGGGCGTAGTCCCACAAATTTCGGCAATCATGGGACCCTGCGCTGGCGGCGCGGTGTACTCTCCGGCGATGACTGATTTCATCCTGATGGTGGATAAGACGTCATACATGTTCATCACCGGGCCTGAGGTCATCAAGGCCGTTACGCATGAAGAGGTCAGCAAAGACGAACTGGGTGGTGCGAATACGCACAACACCAAATCCGGCGTGGCGCACTTCCTCGCCCACGATGACGCCGAGTGCCTCAGCATGGTGCGTGAGCTGTTCAGCTTCATCCCCTCCAACAACCTGGAGGAAGCGCCGCGCAAGCCGACGACCGACCCCATCGACCGCGCAGACGAGAAGCTCGACACGGTGGTTCCCAGCGAGAGCAACCAGCCGTATGACATTAAGGATGTCATCACCCGCGTGGTTGACGACGCGTACTTCTTCGAGGTGCAGGAGCACTACGCCAAGAACATTGTCATCGGCTTTGCGCGATTCAACGGACGCTCCGTCGGCATCGTGGCGAACCAGCCAAACTATTTGGCCGGAGTGCTGGACATCAATTCGTCTATCAAGGCGGCGCGCTTTGTGCGCTTCTGCGATTGCTTCAATATCCCGCTGGTCACGTTTGAAGATGTCCCCGGCTTCCTGCCCGGCGTTACGCAGGAGCATGGCGGCATCATCATGCACGGCGCAAAGCTGCTCTATGCCTTCGCCGAAGCAACCGTTCCCAAGGTCACCATCATCACCCGCAAGGCTTACGGCGGAGCGTATTGCGTGATGAGCTCCAAGCACATTCGCTCAGACGTGAACTACGCCTGGCCCACGGCAGAGATCGCCGTCATGGGTCCGGACGGTGCCGTGAACATCGTCTATCGCCGCGAACTCGACCGCGCCGCCAAAGAGGGCGTGGACGGACTCACGGGAGACGCAGCGTTCGCCAAGGTGAGAGCAGAAAAAATCGAGGAATTCCGCGAGAAGTTTGCCAACCCATACGTGGCAGCCGAACGCGGCTACGTGGACGGCGTTATCCGTCCGCGTGACACCCGGAAGAAGATTATCCAGGCGCTCGAAATGCTCGACGGCAAACGCGACAAGAACCCGGCGAAGAAGCACGGCAACATTCCGCTGTAGCCGCTTGGCAAATCAAGAATGCACGATACTCCCGAGTCGCGAGCGACTCGGGAGTATCGTTTCGCAGCATCGCCAAGCATTCAACAACCTCAAGACGAACTCCACCCGAACGCATGGGTCCGCACCGTCTTCCGTATCTGCCTCATCTAACTCCCATGGCCGCCCCTATGCTGGTCTATGACGGAGATTGCGGCTTCTGCCATCGTGCGGTGAGGTTCATTCTGGCGCACGAGCGTCGCAGCGACTTGCTCTTCGTACCGCGCAACTCCGCGCTGGGCCTCGCCTTGCGGGAGCAGTACAAGCTACAGAACGTCGAGTCTCTGCTGTGGATTGAAGATGACCACGCGTACATCGAGTGGGAGGCCGTGGCCCACACCGCTGCCTACGTAGGAGGCATCTACGCGCGGCTCGCCGTCGTTGCCGGACTACTACCCGGCGCGCTGCTCAACGCCGCGTACTGGCTGATCGCGCGCATTCGCAAACGCCTTGCCGGGTCGCCCAGTTATTGCCTGGTGCTTACTCCGGCACAGCAAGTACGCTTTAAGAATTAGTGAGATGGGTACGCCCCGGGCTGCTGCTTGGGCCGCCCTGTACAATCGAATGCATATGCATAGCCTTCCTCTACCTTTGGCGGCGTTCTTTGCCGGAGTGCTCTCCTTCCTCTCGCCCTGCGTGTTGCCGCTGGTGCCGGGTTACGTGTCGCTGATTTCGGGCGCCAGCGTTGAGACCCTGCAGACAGCCGATCGCAAGCTGTTGCGCACGGTCATGCTGAACTCGCTTTGCTTCATACTCGGCTTCAGCGTGGTCTTCATCTCGCTGGGCGCGGTGGCAACCAGCGTGGGACAGCTCACGCAGCAGTATCATCGGCCGCTGGCAATCTTTGCCGGAGTGGTCATCATCATCTTCGGACTGCACCTGACGGGCCTCTTCAAGATCAACGCGCTGTACTCCGATAAGCGCCTGCACAGCGTGAAGGGCGGCTCCAGTCCGCTCGGCTCGTTTCTTATCGGCTTTGCCTTCGCCTTTGGTTGGACGCCGTGCATCGGCCCGATTCTCGCGGGAATCCTCTTGCTGGCTGGTTCGCAGGATACGGTGCTCAAGGGAATTTTCCTGCTGGCTCTGTATTCTGCCGGGCTGGCCGTGCCGTTCCTGCTTACCTCGCTGATGGTTAATCGCTTTCTCGGCTTCTATGCGCGTTTCCGCCGCCATCTGCACACGGTTGAGGTCATCAGCGGAGTGCTGCTCATCGTCTTTGGCCTGTTAATCGCCTTGGGTCGTTTCTCCATGCTTTCCGGGTACTTAGGTTTCCTGAATCGCTTTTCCTTGTAGACTGGACGGGATGTTTTTTGATCGAATTGCATATCTCTGTTGAGCATTTGAACGGTTGGAGGAGTCGTGAAGCGCAAAGTCGTCGTCTTCGCCGTCATGGTTGTAGTGTTGGGAGGGTTGCTGCTCATGGCTCGATATGAGGGAAGAGCGCCCGCCCTTCCCCGTGCACACACCGCCGCCAGCAAAGGGAAAAATGCGCCGGACTTCACCCTCACCGATCTGCAAGGCCACACCGTTAAGCTGAGTGATCTGCGTGGCAAGGCCGTAGTGCTCAATTTCTGGGCCACCTGGTGCCCTCCATGCAAAGAGGAGATTCCCTGGTTCGTCGATTTGCAGAAGCGCTATGGCGCGCAGGGATTGCAGGTTGTGGGCGTTGACATGGACGACGCGGGCGACTTGAAGAACGTCGTGAGGTTTGCTTCTGAGAACTCTATCAACTATCCCATTCTGCTCGGCAAAGAGAATGTGGCAGAGCAGTATGGTGGCATCGACTACCTGCCCACCACGTTTTATATCGACCGCAATGGTGTGGTGATTGACCGCGTCTTTGGCCAGCCCGGCACCCGTGCTGAGATGGAAGAGAGCATTAAGCGCGCCATCGCCACCAAACCGGCCTCCTAGCTTTGTCTCTCCTCCCCCCGGAAATCCGCTAGACTAGCTGAGTCATGAAGCTCACGTCGCCACTCACTCTTACTCTGTTTGCACTGTTTCTTCCGCTCACCGCGCTGGCCCAGGGTACGTCCCCTGCAATCGGCGTTGCACCCATCGGCACTGTGGTGGTTGCCCGCGGAAGCAAGGCTCCGCTGCACATTGATCTGCAGGTGAACCGTGGCTTTCACGTCAACTCCAACAGGCCCAATGATGAGTTGCTGATGCCCACGGTGGTGCACCTCAACCCGCCCGAGGGAGTTCTGATCATGAACATCCAGTATCCGCAGGGTGAGGAACTGGCGCTGCCTTTCATGGGGAATGAAAAGCTCAACGTGTACTCCGGACAATTCACGGTCAGCGCCGAAGTGCGCGTTCCCAAGTCGGCCGCGCTTGGCACGCTGCGCATTCATGGCGACGTGAAGTACCAGGCCTGCGACAACCGCCAGTGCTTTCCGCCGAAAACCACTCCGCTGCAATTTGACGTGAAGGTGGTGCGGCCCGCAGTAAAGAAGAAAGCGACGTTCACTCCCGCAAGCCCGCACATTCACTAGAGCAGATGTCCGCTGTGCGCAGCGGCTCTGCTCTCTATAGTTCGATGCGCGTTCCCAGTACCTTCAGGAACTCCGCCAGCCACGCAGGATGCGCCGGCCATGCTGGAGCCGTGACCAGGTTGCCATCCACAAACGCTCTGTCCACGGCGATGTCCACGTAGGCTCCGCCGCAAACCGTTACCTCGGGACCCACCGCCGGGTAGCTGCTGCACTTGCGGTTCTTCAGCACACCGGCTGCGGCCAGAATCTGCGGACCATGGCAGATGGCGGCAATCGGTTTGGTGGCTGCGTCAAAGTGCCGCACAATCGCCAACACCCGTGCATTCATCCGCAGATACTCCGGTGCGCGCCCGCCCGGAATCACCAGTGCGTCGTACTCTTCGGGCTTCACCGAATCGAAATCGGCGTTCACTACAAAGTTGTGGCCGCGCTTCTCGCTGTAGGTCTGGTCGCCCTCAAAATCATGAATGGCGGTGCGCACAAATTCTCCGGCCTTTTTGCCGGGGCACACCGCATGAACCGTATGGCCCACCATCTGCAACGCTTGAAAGGGCACCATGACTTCGTAATCTTCCACATAGTCGCCAACCAGCATCAGGATTTTCTTTTTTGACATTTTGCCGTGCCTTTCCAAATTACGGTTTCAGCTGCAAATAGATTAGTCCTGCGCAACAAGGTATGCACGTAAGCGAGACTTCACGCTAAGCTCACCAACCTCACACAGGCAGCGCTCTGCTAACATCATTTGTTATGGAGAAGTCGTCAATTACAGGCAAAGTGCGAGTTCGCTTTGCGCCATCGCCCACCGGTCAGGTTCACGTAGGGAACGCGCGTACTGCGCTTTTCAATTGGCTTTTTGCGCGCCAGCAAGGCGGAGTATTCGTTCTCCGGATTGAAGACACAGATCTGGAACGCAGCGAAGCGCGTTATGAAACCCAACTCATCGAAGACATCAAGTGGCTCGGTCTTGATTGGGATGAAGGTCCCGACATTGGCGGCCCGTATCCGCCGTATCGCCAGAGTGACAAGTGGCAGGTCTATCGCGATCACGCCGAGCGTCTGGTCAGTGAAGGCAAGGCCTACCGCTGCTTCTGCAAGCAGGAGGACCTTGACCGTCAGCGCGAGCAAGCACTGGCGCAACACCTTCAGCCCAACTACCCCGGGACTTGTCGCAACCTCGCGCCTGAAGAAGCCGAGCGCCGCCGTGCCACTGGAGAGACTAGCGCCATCCGCCTCAAGATTCCTGAAAAGCCGATTCGCTTTCATGACATCGTTCGCGGTTGGGTTGAGTTCTCCAATGAAGTGGTCAGCGATCTCATTATTGTCCGTTCCAGCGGCGTGCCCGTGTACAACTACGTGGTCGTAGTGGACGACGCAGAGATGATGATTACGCACGTCATTCGCGGCGACGATCACTTGTCGAATACTCCCAAGCAGGTCGCGCTCTACGAAGCTCTTGATTGGCCAGTGCCGGAGTTCGCGCATCTTTCAACCATTCTCGGGCCGGACAAGGAACGTCTCTCCAAGCGTCACGGTGCAACCTCGCTGGCAAACTTCCGCGAGATGGGTGTGCTGCCTGAGGCGCTGATGAACTACATGGCGCTGCTGGGTTGGGCTCCCACCGGAGGCGAGCGCGAAATCTTCTCGCCCACGGAACTGGTGCAGGAGTTCGATCTCTCCCGAGTGACGCCTTCGCCGGCGGTCTTCGACTTTGAGAAGCTCTACTGGATCAACCGCCATTACATCAAGGAGTCTGATCCCGCGCGCATCGCCGCACTGGCTGAGCCGTTCTATCAGCGTGCCCTCGGCGTGGACGAGCTCACTCCTGAGGCGCACACCTGGCTCGCACATATCACGGCCTCGCTGTCGCATTCGGTCAACAAGCTTGACGAGCTGCCGGAGCGCGCCGCAGCCGTGCTGCATTTCGACCCCGCCGCGGCGCTCGCCTCGCCCGAAAACGCCGAAGTGCTCGCAGCGGAAACGACCAGTACCGTGCTCGCCGCCTTTGCAGCCAAGCTCGCGTCTGAGTCCGAACCCGTGGACGCCGCGCGCTTCAAAGCGCTCATCAAGGAAGTGCAGAAGGAGACGGGCGTAAAGGGTCCCGCGCTTTTCCATCCCATCCGCATCATGCTCACAGGCGTGCAGTCCGGCCCTGAGTTCGACAAGCTGGTTCCGCTGATGGAAGAGGGCGCCACGATCGGCGAACCGCCCCTGGTCCTCGGCGTCAAACAGCGCGTTGCCACCTGGATGAAGGCCTTCCAGAGTCGCGACTGAAGTTGCCGCACTAGCAAACAGAAACGCCGCGCACGATGCGCGGCGTTTCTTCATTCAAAGCAGTAGCGCAAAGCTAGGCTGCTTTCTTGTAGCTGTCGCGCAGGTTGCGGACCTGGTCATGTGCGGCAAGCACGCTGTGCGCCTGGGTATCCACAATCTCATGAACGTCGAAGGGAAGATCCGCCCGCAGCGCTTCCTGGTAATTCTTCTTGGCGCTGTCCTCGCCGGCTTCCACGGATTCCAGAATGCTGAGGTCGCCGCCGCCGAATTTCTGTTTCAGGTCGAACCATGCCCGGTGCAGTTTGTTGGCCATGCTCGGGCCACGGTCCGGATCGGCTTCGCCGAGTCTCTGGGCAATGCTCTCCAGCTCGCCCGCAAACTTGGCGCGCTCCAGTGACTGACGGTTAAAGAAGTCCCGCAGCTCAGCGGTCTTGGTGTGTTCAGCGGCATCGCGATAGCCCTCCTGCCCGTCGCGGCAGGTCTCAATCAGCCTGTCAATGATGTCAATGGTCTGGTCTGCCATTTCACTACTCATCCTTTTCTCACAGCAATCTGCTGGTTCTTTTGTTTCAGCCATAGGATGGTCTCCGCCGCGCCGGGTTTGTCAGCCCTGAGCTCGAATCTTGTGGTTCAATAATCTTCATGAGTAAGACAAATGCCTGCCGTATTCTGGATTCTCTCGGCATTCATTACGAGTTGCGCGAGTACGCGGTCGATCCCGACGATCTTTCGGCGGAAAGTGTTGCTGCCAAGGTTGGATTTCCGCCCGAGCAGGTCTTTAAGACCCTCGCTCTCAGAGGTGATCGCCACGGTGTCTCAGTCGCCGTAATCCCCGGCAATTACGAGCTCGATTTCAAGGCTCTCGCGCAGCTTACCGGAGATCGCAAGGTAGAGATGCTGCCGCTCAAGGAAGTGCAGAGCGTAACCGGCTACATTCGTGGCGGTGTGACCGCGCTTGGCATGAAGAAGGACTATCCGGTCTTCGCAGACGAAACGATCGAGCTCTGGGACGCGGTCTCGGTCTCAGCCGGACATCGCGGATTGCAGATCATCCTTGCGCCCGCTGATTATCTTCGCGCCACCGCCGCCACGGTGGGAGAGATTTCGCGCGAGAAGCAATAGTCGTCGTCAGCAGATCACAGCCTTTGGAATAACAGAAATTGCATCGCGCACAACAGCGCGCGAATCAACTGCTGTCTGTGGAGGCTCTTCCCATGATTGGACTCAAGCTAGTACGGCTTATCGAAAAACATTCCGGGGAAATTGCGGACGGTCTCATGACGCGGCTGCGCACATCAGAGCGCACCCCCGGATATCGCGGCATTAGCCAGGAAGAGCTGCGCTCCTCGCTGGTCTTGCTCTATACCCACCTGGAAGAGTGGCTGCTCAGCAAGACGGAGAGTGATATCGAGATTCACTTCAGAGCCGTAGGTGCGAAGAGAGCCGCAGAGAACATTCCCGCGAACCAGTTGGCGTGGGCGATTCATATGTCCAAGACGCAGCTCTGGACATTCGTCCATCAGGAAAGCAGCGCTGAAAGAGCACTGGAGCTTTACGGCGAACTGGAATTGTTGGAGACGCTCGACCGCTTCTTCGATCACGCCACTTGTTATGCCCTGATGGGATACGAGCAGCGTGCCCAGGCGCACAAAGCTGCGTAGAGCTCCCGCAGGCAGCACGCGTTAAAAGGAACAGCCCCGCGGAGCTCGCGGGGCTGCCTGCTTGCAGTCAAAGGCCGCCTACTTCTCGCGGCTCCACTCACGAATCTTGCCGATCTCTTCCTTTGGAATCTGCAGATACTCAAGGAACTGCTGATGCTCTTCCGGTGCCTGTTGCTCAAACTGTTTGTGCCAGCGCCGCATGTCATCCTCAACGAATCCGGCGGCGTGCATAATCGCGACCCACTTTTGCTTGTTCATTTCTAAAGTTCTCCAGGAGCCATCGTCGGCCTGCAACAGCCGAAGAATGGCGTTTTGGTGCCCGCGAAGCGTTCCGATCTCTTCGTCGAGTTCGAGCAAACGCCGCTTCAGAACCGCCGTCGCCTGATTCGACTTCTCGTCCAGAACGTCCTGAATGTCGCTGAGTCGCAGTCCTGCATTCCGGTAGGCGCAAATGCTCCGCAGCCGTTCCAACTGTTCGGTCGAGTAACGCCGGTAGTTGGATTCGGAGCGGCACGCCGGTGAGAGCAGTCCAATGGACTCGTAGTACAGCAGTGTGGTGCGGCTCAATCCACAGAGCTTCGCGATTTGGGAGACCGTTAGCATCGGGGCACTCCTCCACTCTCAACCCTGTAGCTTTAGACAGGTCAACAGGTATTTTCAGTCGCGCTTTACCCCAGCAACTCACGCAGCAAGGGCTCCAGCCGTTCGTCTTTGAAGTGGAACCCCGCCTCCAGCAGCCGTTTGGGAACCACGCTCTGGCTGGCCAGCAGCATCTCCTCGGCCATCTCTCCGGCCACGGCCCGCAACGCGAATGCCGGAACCGTCAGCAGCGTGGGCCGATGCAGCACGCGTCCCAACGCCCGCGTGAACTCTGCGTTGGTCGCCGCATCAGGAGCCGCAAGGTTCAGCGCTCCGTGCAACTGCTCATTTTCGATGGCGAAGAGGAATGCTCGCGCCGCGTCTCGCAAACTTACCCAGCTCCACCACTGCCGCCCGCTGCCCAATTTGCCGCCCAGCCCCAGGCGAAATGCAGGGAGCATCTTGGGCAGCGCGCCACCTTTGGCACTGAGCACCAGAGAGGTTCGCATGTGGGCCACGCGCACGCCAGCCAGCGCTGCTGGCTGTGCAGCGTCTTCCCATTCGCGGCAAACTTCGGCCAGAAAGCCCATACCCGGTTCGCTTTCTTCCACCAGTTCCTCGTCGCCGCGGCTGCCATAGTAGCCAATGGCAGAGCTGCAGATCATGGCGCGAGGCTGCCCCTGGGAGCAAAATGCCTCAGCCACGGCCCGGGCCAGATGCGCTGTCCCTTCCACGCGGCTGTTCCGAATCTCTTGCCGCGCCTTCGCGGTCCAAAGTGTGGCTACGGGCCGCCCCGCCAGGTGCAGGACCATGTTGAAGCGGCCAATCTCACACGCAGCGACAGGTTTCGCAGGATCCCACACCACGTCGCCGGGAAAAGATTTCGACGCGTCGCGCACCAGGTTGTGAACTTCGTGCCCGCTTTCGCGCAGCAAACTGGTCGTCTCGCGCCCAATTAAACCGCCCGCGCCGCTGATGAGAACCCTCATCGCTCACTCACCTCTCCCCGAATCATTCTCAATCTCCATAGCATCGGATGCAACAGAGTCGGCTCGCAAAGCGCCATTCGTGGCAATCCTGAGGAGATACAAGCTAAAATCAGATATGGTGAGTCCCCGCGACCAGCTTGCGACGAATGTACTGACCGCAACAAGGTTCCGCGACCTGCTGGACATTGCCCGCACCAACCGTCCCAGTGACGACCTCGACATCGTCAAACGCGCCTACGAACTCTCCCTCGAACATCACAGCGGACAGCATCGCGCCTCCGGCGAGCCCTATCTTGTGCATCCGCTTGAGGTTGCGATTCTGCTGGCGGAGATGAAGCTCGATACCACTGCCATTGCTGCCGGCCTGCTCCACGACTCGGTTGAAGACACCTCGGTCACTACGGAAGAGATCAAGGAAAAGTTTGGCGAACAGGTGGCGCACATCGTCGAGGGCGTCACCAAGATCAGCAAGATTGATTTCGCCTCGCGTGAAGAAGCGCAGGCCGAAAACGTTCGCAAGATGATGCTGGCCATGGTGGATGACATCCGCGTCGTGCTCATCAAGCTGGCGGATCGCCTGCACAACATGCGAACTCTGCAGCATCTCTCGCCCGAGCGCCAGGTGAAGATTGCCAAAGAGACGCTGGAAATCTACGCACCTCTCGCGCACCGCCTTGGCATGGGCAAAGTGCGCGGTGAGCTTGAGGACCTGTCATTCCCCTACGTAGACCCTGTCGGCTACAAGATGGTTGCAGAGCAGGTGGAAGCTCTCCGCAAAGACGGCGAAGCCGCGCTCGCGCAGATGGTCGAAACCATCAAGCTCAAGCTCAAGGAATCCAAAATCAACGTGGTGCGCGTCGACTCCCGCATCAAGCGCATGTATTCCATCTATCAGAAGGTGGTCAAACAGAAGATCACTCCTGACCAGATGTACGATCTGCTTGCGCTGCGGGTCATCACTTATTCGGTGAATGATTGCTACGCCGTACTAGGCATCATTCATAACGCATGGCGTCCGGTGCCGGGCCGCATCAAGGACTTCATTGCCATGCCGCGCCCCAACCTCTACCAGTCTCTGCACACCACGGTCATTGCAGAAGACGGTCATCCCTTCGAGGTGCAGATCCGCACCGAAGAGATGCACAAGCTGGCCGAGGAGGGAATCGCCGCGCACTGGAAGTACAAGGACGGTCCCATCTCCGCGCGCGATGAGCAGCGCCTGGCCTGGCTGCGCCAGGTGGTGGAGTGGCAGCGCGAGATGGCCGATCCCAGCGAGTTTCTCTCCACGCTGAAGATCGATCTCTATCCCGAAGAGGTGTACACCTTCACGCCGAAGGGCAAGGTCGTCATCCTGCCGCGTGACGCCACGCCTATTGATTTTGCCTACACCGTACACACCGAGGTCGGGCACTCCTGCGTGGGAGCCAAGGTCAACGGACGCATTGTCCCGCTGCGCTCCAAGCTGCGCTCGGGAGACATCGTTGAGGTGATGACGCAGACGGGTCACAAGCCCAGCCGCGACTGGCTGGCCATCGTCAAGAGCTCGCGCGCCCGCCAGAAGATCAAGCATTGGCTCAACATCCATCAGCGCGAGCGTGCCATTGAAATCGGCCGCAAGCTGATCGAAAAAGAGGCGCGCAAGTATCGCATCGCGCTCAAGGACATCAAAGACCCCGAGCTGCTGAAGGCCGCCCTCGAATATGGCGTGAACAAAGTGGACGACCTGATGGCCGGCATCGGCTATGGCAAATACTCGGCACGTTCGGTGTTGGCCAAAATGTCGCCCGGTAGCAACCTGCAACCCGGCGAAGAGCAGCAGGGCGTGGCCTCGGCGCTCAAGCGCACCTTCGGATCAGACAGTTCGGCGCTCACCGTGCGCGGCACAGATGATCTGCTGGTCTACCGCGCGCGATGTTGCAACCCGATTCGCGGTGAGGAGATTGTTGGATACGTCACTCGCGGCAAGGGCGTGGCCGTGCACAGCAAGAGCTGTTCCAACGTGCAGAACCTGATGTACGAGCCTGAACGCAAGCTGGCCGTCGAGTGGTCCGTCAAGGAGCCACGGATAGCCGGTGCCGCGCCCGCTTATCCCGTAAAGATCGTTGTCTCCAGTGACGACCGCCCGGGCATTATCACGCAGGTCTCTGCCGTCATCAGCGGAGAAGAGGCTAACATTCGCCACATTGAAGCCAAAACCGGCAACGCGCAGGCTACCATCGACATTCTGCTGGAAACACGCGACGTGAATCATCTCAACCGCATCATCACCGGCATTCGCCGCGTCCCCGGTGTGCACAACGTGGAACGCGTGCAGAAGATGTCCAGCTAGTTGGAGTGTAAGTGATGTCCCGTTACTCCAAGAAAATTCAATCCGAGCCGCAGACCATTCTTCCCGCGCCCATCCAGTCCGTGGAGAACGCCTACATCTCACTGCAACGGACGCAGCGTGCGCTGGTGGGCATGCTGATTGCCTGCGCCTTCCTTGGCATGACGGTCTTTCACGCGCCACCTGGAACTCTCGGCAACCGCAGCTACATGCCGGTGATCTTTTCTACCGTTCTGCTCACCTTTGCATACACCACGCGCAACGCCATGGTGCTGCCCTCGCTGGCAGATCTGCGCCGCAACCCGCGTGACCCCGCAGCCCTGCGCCGCTGGAGTCGCAACAATCTCATCGTCTTCTGCCTGTGCGCTGCCGTCGGATTGCTCGGCTTCTCCGTACAACTGCTCGGAGCCGCAACTCCCGTGGCGCTCACTCTTTACGCCATCGCAATCGCTTATCTTTTTCTGCTGCGCCCGGTAAAACCCTAGCTCCGCGGCTTATGTCCGCCCGCTATTGACGAACGAGCGGGATCGACGAGTTAGAATGTTTGCTTCTCGGAATTTGCTGCACAGATTCGCAACCAGATTCGTAAACTCAGGAGAATCACGATGCGCGAAATCATCTCCACCCAAAATGCTCCCAATGCCATCGGACCCTATTCGCAGGCCATCCGCGCCAACGGCTTCATTTTTGTGAGCGGGCAAATCCCGGTCGATCCGGCAACCCAGAAGATTGTGGATGGCGGAATCGCCCAGCAGACCGAGCAGGTCATCACCAACTTGGAGGCGATTTTGAAGGCCGCAGGTAGCGGACTCGATAAGGTGGTGCGCACCGGAGTCTACCTCCGCGACATGGGCGAGTTCACCGCCATGAATGATGTCTACGAGCGCTTCTTCCCGCAGTCTGCCCCGGCTCGCTCGACTGTTGAAGTCGGCCGCCTGCCCAAGGACGCCCGAGTCGAGATCGACGCCATCGCCCTCGCGTGACATTCTCTCCTCGCGCCGGGTGGAACTATCGTCCCAGCCCCGCCGTATCTTCATTGCAAGGTTGTGGAGGATCGATATGTCCGCAAAACTCCTCGCACTCGGGTTCATGGCCGCTGCCCTTGCGTCCGCCGGATGCAGTGTTCACGAAAAGAATTCCAACGGCAATGACGACGTTAAAATCGAAACGCCGTTTGGCGGCATGAAGGTCAAGACCAACGATGCCGTCGTCGCCGCCGATGTCGGCCTCGCCGTCTATCCCGGCGCCACCGTGGTCAAGAAAGACAAGGACAACGACGCCGCTGACGTGGACATGAACTTCGGCAACTTCCATCTTCGCGTCAAGGCCATCAGCTATCGCACCGACGACTCATCGGAGAAGGTCACAGCTTTTTATCGCAAGGAACTCTCCCGTTACGGAGATGTGATCACCTGCAAGGGTGACGTCGCGGTTGGTACTCCCACCAAGACCAGCGACGGCCTCAGCTGTGCCGACAATGACAAGCACGTCCACAATGTTCCGGAGAGAAGCGACATCCAGCTGAAAGCTGGTGGCAAGGGTCACCAGCATATTGTGGCCATTGAAAAGCAAGCGGCCGGAACAAAGTTTGGCCTTGTCATGCTTGACCTGCCCAAGGGAGAAAAGGAGAGCAACTGAGCGTCGCTCGACCGCCCTCTAACTCACTTTCGCAACGACCGCCTTGCTCAGCTCCAGCCGCAGCTTGCGCACTCTGCGCCGCCACGCCACGGCCAGCACGCAGCCGATACTGATAAGCCCCGCGCTCAGTCCGAACCACAAGCCGCGCACTCCCCAGCCGCGTCCAAAGCAGAGCCACGCGCCCAGCGGCAGTCCAATCAGCCACCAGCCGACGAAGTCTGTGATCATTGCAATGCGTGTGTTGCCGGAGCCACGCAGCGCGCCAATGGCCGTCACCTGCACGCCATCAAAGAACTGGAAGACCGCCGCAATCGCCAGCAGCGATACGCCAACCTTCGCCACCGCCGGGTCGTAGGTGAAGATGTGCACAATCGCCAGCGGAAACGTCCACAGCACAAAGGCCGAGCAACTCATGAACGCCGCCGACAAGGCCATCCCGCTCCAGCCACTCACGTTGGCCGCTTCAGCATCGCGGCGTCCAATCGCGTTCCCCACCCGCACGGACGTTGCCTGCGCCACACCAAGTGGCACCATGAAGGTCAGCGAAGCCATGATCAGCGCAATCTGGTGTCCTGAGACAGCCACCGCGCCCAGCCTCCCTGCCACCAGCGTGCTCGCCGAAAAGATTCCCACCTCCAGCGCAATCTGCGCCGCTGCCGGAGCCCCCAGCCGCACAATCTTCAGAATGCGTTCGGAGTAGAACTGCCGCGCGTAGTGCAGCAGATGCCAATGCTCCCGCCGGCTCCGCCACGTCATGTATCCCAGCAGCACGCACATCATGTAGCAGCGTGAAAGCGTGGTTGAAATTCCCGAGCCCGTCGCACCCAGCGCCGGCAGCCCGAAGTGCCCATAGATCAGCGCGTAGTTTCCTGCAAAGTTGATCAGGTTGGCGGAGACCATCGCGAACGCGACGACTTTTACTTGATGGGTTCCCTGCAAGAAGACGCGCATGGCCACAAAGCACATCAGCGCGGGCAGTCCGCAGGCCATGGCGTAGAGAAAGGGGATGGCCTGCCGCACAATCTCCGGCGCAATGCCCATTGTGGGCAACAGCCATCCACTGGCCGCCACCAGCAGCGCACACACAATGCCCGCAGGCAGCGCCAGTTGCGCGCCCGCCCACAGCGTGCGGAAGCACTCCTCCATGCGTCCTGCACCAAAGCTCTGCGAAACCAGCGCATCGCAGCCCAGCAGCATTCCTTCGCACACAATGGCGAAGACCACAAAGACCGCTGAGCCCAGGCTGACTGCCGCCAGCGCCGTTGGCCCCACCCGCCCAATCATCGCAATGTCCACAAAGTTCATGGACATCCACCCCACCTCGCCCATCACAATGGGCACGGCAAGGCGCAGCAGGGGAGGCATTTCGCGGCGGATTTGGTGCAGTGCGACCATCAGCTTCTGATTCTCACTGGCACAGCAAAAGGCCTCCGCGGCAGCGGAGGCCTACACTTTTCCCGGCATCGGCGCTCAAGCGCCCGCGGCGGGAATTAACCCTTGGTAACTTTACCGGCGCGCAGGCAGCTCGAGCAGACACGAACCTTCTTCGTGTTCGTGGTGCCCTCCACCTTCGCCTTCACCGGATGCAGGTTCACGTTCCAGCGGCGGCGGGTCTTGTTGTTTGCGTGCGAAACGTTGTTGCCGAACTGCGGGCCTTTGCCGCAGCATGAACAAACCTGTGCCATAACTTACTCCAAAATGTTGGAACCGCTTGGGCTTTAACCGCCGTCATGAGGTCCGGTTGGACCAGGACAGCCAGGGTGCAACCGAGGGTCGCTACCCGGAAAAGAAACTTGCGGAACCTGAAATGAACAAAAGAGGCTGGTCGCCAAAATTTGATTCTACACTGTGCCTGTGGATTTCAGCAACCTGGAGGTCCGGAAGCCCGTCTTCTGGAGGCCATCCACCGCCCGAAAACCATCAGTTCTCCGGCGACAAACAGCGTACCAAAAATCGTCTTGTTATAGCGAGCGAGCCACATCGGCAGGTAGATATCGAAGTTGTCTGCCCGCAAAGTTGTGAAGCGTCCCGCCAGATCGCTCAGCGGACAGCGTCCCCCATTCAGCGCCAACACCAGGCACTCCAGCAGCACCAGCGTAGATAGAACCCCCACCCAGCGGAAGCGCCTGAGCCCTCCGGCAATCGGGATCGCCACAATGCATGAGGCCATGAAAGCCCAGATTGCCGTGTGTAGCAGCTTGATCGCAACGTAAATGGAGTGTGGTTGCCAGTGCATCGTCAACCGCCCCAGCTTACACCAGCCAATTCCCCAGGTCATGGACTAAACTAATTCTCATGAGCGCATCGCGACCCGCCTCCATCAAGGTCCACAAGACCAGCGGCAGCACCATGGAAATCGTCTGGAAAGACGGCCACCAGGCCACCTACACTTTCACCTACCTGCGTGACGCTTGCCCCTGCGCGCTTTGCAATGATGAGCGCGACAAGCATCACCGCAAGCCCGACGAGCCATCTTCGCCCGAAGCTTCCGGTCCGCTGCCCATGTTCAAGCCGCAGCTCCGCCCCACCGAGGTCGCCCCGGTCGGCAACTACGCTATCCGCTTCAGTTGGAATGACGGGCACGAGCACGGAATCTACTCATGGGATTACCTCCGCGACTGGTGCCCCTGTCCCGAGTGCCACTTCACCCGCCACTCCACCGATGGCCTCGATCACGACATCGCACACCACCCACCTCGCAAGCAGTAGCCGGAGGATGGGGGCCGACCTCTACCAGCTTTTGGCAGAGCTGGAGGACTCGACGCAACTGCTCACATCAGCAACGCAAAGTAGATTCTTAGGAGGGTGAGTGGAGGCTGTTTCGTCGAAGCCCGAGGCCAAACCGGGCTATCTGCCGACCCTCGATGGATGGCGGGCGGTCGCGATTCTGTCGGTAATCTTCCATCACGACGCGTTACATTCAATGGGACCTTTCAGCACCCGTTGGATCAACGAGTATGGCAGTGTCGGTGTGGATGTGTTTTTTGCGATCAGCGGAATTCTCATTTGCTCCAGGCTGCTTGAGGAAGAGAAGATTTGTGGTCGCATCCAGCTGAAGGCTTTCTATATCCGGCGAGTGTTTCGCATTCTTCCGCCCGCTGTTTTGTATTTACTCGCAATTGCGGTCCTGGCGGGATTCTCATTAATCACTGTCACCTATAGAGAGTGGATAGGAGCCCTGGCGTTTTGCAGAAATTATCCGCGCATCTTGGGATTAGTGTCCGGAGACGCGGGATATTACACCGCTCACTTCTGGTCACTCGCGTTAGAAGAGCAATTCTATTTTCTGCTGCCAACTCTGCTGTTCGTGACCCCGAAGAAATACAGAGTGCCTATGTTTGCTGCCCTTACCATCCTCATTGCTTCGCACCGCGCCGTTGCTATAAATGGGAGAGGCTGGGCCCAGATAAAACACCATACTGAGATTCGGCTTGATGCTTTGTTACTCCCTGCGATGTTTGCGGTGTTGGCTTCAATCCCACGAATCAGGGCGTACTTAAAGGGATGGCTTCGCTTTTGGCCTTTGCTTGTCGCCGGCACCATTTGCCTTCTGCCCTACGGTGTGGGCTCTGCGTGGCAAACCACAATCGTGGTAATCGTAATGCCTTGCATTGTCCTCGGGTCGGTCCTCAACCCCTCCAATGTCTTCGGTAGAATTCTGGAACTGGGCCCAATCCGGTATGTAGGACGAATGTCATACAGCTTGTATCTCTGGCAGGAGTTGTTCATTAATCAGCACTTTGGCTACGGCGAAAAACTGGGTATTTGCCAAAGCTGGCCATTGCGTCTGGTCCTCACCTTTTTTTGCGCTTTTGTGAGTTATCGTTTGGTCGAGCTTCCTTTCATCCGACTGGGGCACAGATTGGCTCCCACTCCCACACCGGCCCACACTGGCATTGGGGCCCGCACGCCGGGTGCGGTTATTGCGGGTTAGCGGGCACTATCATTGCCCGGATTTTCCGCGAAGCGGACTCGCGCGCTCATGCACGTCGCCTCAAACCTGTTAGTCTTTTCATAGACCTCCGGTCGCAATTTTCCTCATGGACTTTTTAGCAAAGCTCAATCCGCAGCAGCGCGAAGCGGTGGAAACCGTGCGCGGCCCCGTGCTCATTCTGGCCGGCGCAGGCTCGGGCAAAACCCGCGTCATCACCTATCGCATCGCCTACCTGGTGCAGCATGAAAACGTTCCGGCTGACCGCATCCTGGCCGTTACCTTCACCAACAAGGCCGCCTCTGAGATGGCCGAGCGTGTTCAGCAACTCATCGGCCAGACCTCGCTGGCCAAGCCGCTCATCAGCACCTTCCACTCGTTCTGCGTGCGCATGTTGCGGCGTGACATCACGGCCCTGCAGGTCAACGGCAAAGGCTACACCCGCGACTTCGTCATCTACGACGAAGGAGACCAGCAGCAGGTCGTCAAATCGGCCATCAAGCGCCTCGGCCTCGACGACAAAAAGCTCACGCCGCGCAGTGTTCTCGGCCTGATCTCCTCGGCCAAGAACCACATGCAAGATCCGCAGGAGATGTACCTCCACTCCGCCGATCCCAAGATGGAGCGCATCGCGCACATCTACAAAATCTACAAGGACGAGCTGCTCAAGGCCAACGCCCTCGACTTCGACGATCTCCTGCTGGAAAGCGTTCGCCTGCTCAAGTCCGACGCCGCCACGCGTGAAAAATATCAGCGCCGCTACCAGTACATGCTGGTTGACGAGTATCAGGACACCAATCGCCCGCAGTACGAAATCATGCTCGCTCTCGCCGGAGCCCATCAGAATCTCTGCGCCGTCGGCGATGAAGATCAGTCCATCTACTCCTGGCGCGGTGCCGACATCAACAACATCCTCGACTTCGAGAAGAATTTTCCCGCTGCCAAGATCATTCGCCTTGAGCAGAATTACCGCTCCACCCAGCCCATTCTGCAAGCAGCCTCGGCCGTGGTGGGAAACAATCTTCAGCGCAAGGGCAAGAACCTGTGGACGGCTCGCGAAGGCGGCAGCAAGATCGGCTTCTATGATGCGCCCGACGGCGAGAACGAGGCGCTCTTTGCCGCCGACTTCATCTCCCGCTGGGCTCGCGACCGCGCCCGCGAAGGCCTGGAAAACAAGGCGGCCATTCTCTACCGCACCAACTCGCAATCGCGCCTGCTGGAAGAGGCGCTGCGCCGCTACAACCTGAACTACAACGTTGTCGGAGGCTTCAGCTTTTACGAGCGTGCCGAGATCAAGGACATGATCTCCTACCTCAAGCTCATCCTGAATCCCGACGACTCCGTGGCGCTCATGCGCGTCATCAACACTCCGGTCCGCGGCATCGGTAAGACCACCATGGAGACCGTCGAGCGCGTCGCTCTCGAGACCAATCTCTCGCTCTGGGGTGGGATGCTGCAGGTCATCGAACAGCGCCTGCTGCCCGCCCGCGCCTGCATTGCACTTACCGCCTTCCGCGATCTCGTCAACGATGCCCGCGCCATGGTCTCGGGCCAGTTTGCCGAGCGCCTCGAGGCCACCGCCTCTGCTGAATCCGCGCCCGCCGCCACCGTCAAAGCCCCGGCACTCCCAGCCCGCGTGTCTCCTTTCGGAACTCCGCTCGTCTCGCCTTCCGGAGCGCCTCCGATCTCTCCGTTTGGTGGTCCCCTCGTTGCTCCCAGCCAGGAACCGGAACTAGGCTCGCAGCATGGTTTTGATTTTGGCGACGCAGATGACAGCTTCGATCCGAGTGCCTTCGCCGACGAAGCGGAGCTCACGCCCGAATCCGATGCCACGGAGTTCTCGCCTGACGCAATCGAAGCTGCACCTGACTCCATCGACTCAGCCGAAGCCGCTCCTGCCGAGCCCGAGCAGAAAGTTTCCACCGCCGAGCTGCTCAAGTTCATCATCGACCGCACCAAGTACATGCAGCTTCTTGAGGCCGAGGATTCGCCCGACGCGCAAGCGCGCATCGAAAATCTCCGCGAACTTGTAAACGCCGCCATGGACTCCCGTGACCGTGGCGAGTCCATCAGCGACTTCCTCGATCACGCTGCTCTCGTCAGTGACGTCGATCAGTTTGACGAGGCCAAGCAGATCACGCTGATGACTCTGCACGCCGCCAAGGGCCTGGAGTTCCCTCTCGTATTCCTCGTCGGCATGGAGGAGGGTCTCTTTCCGCACTCGCGCACCCTGCTCTCGCCCACTGAGATCGAAGAGGAGCGCCGCCTCTGCTACGTCGGCATGACGCGCGCCATGGACACCCTCATCCTGAGCCGCGCCCGCATGCGCCGCCGCTACGCCACTGACTCCGCCGAGCCTTCCACGCCCTCGCGCTTCCTCGAAGAAATTCCCATCGAGCTGCTCGAAGACGCCGGCTCGCCCGGCAAGATCAAGGGTTCCACGCCGCGCTTCCAGGAGTACGGCTCCGTTCACTACGATTACGAGAACGAAGATCAGTCCGCCACGACCCGCGTCTGGGACAGCAATGGCCGCACCCGTCCCAAGAGCGCGCCCCGGACCACGTACTCCGGTCCGGCATACAACTCCATTGACAACATTGCGGACTTTTTTGCCTCACGCGGCAAGAAGATTTCCCGCCCTGAGATGCAGCTCGACGGGCCTTCTGGTGGCCGCGGATTGCGCAAAGGAGACCGCGTGCGTCACCCGAAATATGGTGAAGGCATCGTCTATCATCGCGAAGGCGATGGGGAAGACGCCAAGATTACGGTACAATTTCAAGGTCACGGTCTGAAAAAGCTTGTCGAGAAGTACGCTCAGCTCGTAAAAGCATAGTTCGTGCGCTGCGGCCGGAGCGGCCGGGTGCCACATATCTGCCGTAGTTAGCAGATGTGGGTCAAAGCTTCGCGTTACTCAGAACAGGCCGTTGCTGTTAAGACCGTCAAGCCACACCGCGCCAACGCGCAGAATTTATTTCAAAGGAAACCAAGAACATGCCCAACACCTCCGCTCTACCCAAGGAAGAACGCAAGGCAGCCAAGCGCGCATCGCGCAAGAAGGCCGCACCCAAAGCCGCCCGCACCGGCGAACGCGGCGCCGCCAAGAAGAAGGTCAAGAAGGCGATTCGCGGAACCTCCAAGCGCTAGTTGCCGTTCTTCGCTTCTAAAGGTTGAACTACCAGAACTCTCGGGTGCCCCACCTTCGCCGCGCCGCACTTGCGCGGATAAGGTGGGAAGCAACGCCCCCACTGATCCGTGTTGTTGCATTGGTGTTGCGCTCTTGTCGCATTGCAACCACGCAAATCATCGGCCCCGCCCCACGCGAGCACATTTCGCGTAGGTCGAGGCCGTTTTGCTTGTTATCATGTCACTCTGGACGATTCCACACACAATTCCACGGTTTGATTGGCAGGCCGGGAAGCAGGAGCAATCCGCTGGCGAATCAACTTTTTGCCCGTAAGTCGATTGACAAGCTCATTTCGGACTCTCAGGAACCGGGTCACCGCCTGCAGAAGACTCTCGGCCCCTGGTCGCTGACAGCCCTTGGAATCGGCGCCATCATCGGCTCCGGCATCTTCGTTCTCACCGGCACCGCTGCCGCAGGCGAGCACTTTGAAGTGCCCTCCATCCTGCACGCCCAGGTCATGGACATTTTGTGGAACCTGGTTCGCCACGGCAATCTTCAAGGTGCGCTCATGCATGGTCGCCCTGCCGCCGGACCGGCCATCGCCATTTCCTTCATCCTCGTCGCCATCTGTTGCTCATTCGCCGGACTCTGTTACGCCGAACTCGCCTCCATGATCCCCATCGCGGGCTCGGCTTACACCTACAGCTACGCCACCCTCGGCGAAATCTTCGCCTGGATCATCGGCTGGGATCTCATCCTCGAATACGCTGTCAGCAATGTCGCCGTCTGCGTCAGTTTCGCCGGATACCTGAAGGCGCAACTCGCGCAATTCGCCTCGGACCTCGGCTGGTCCTGGCTCATCTTGCCAGACAAGTGGTCGTCCCCGGTCTGGTCTGAGGGCAAGTGGACAGGCGCGTACTTCAACGTCCCCGCCTTCCTCGTGGTCATGGTCCTCAGCTGGCTGCTGGTGCGCGGCATTCGTGAGTCGGCCCGGGTCAACAACGCCATGGTCGCCGTAAAAATCGCGGCTATCGGACTCTTCCTCGTCGTCGGCGGCATGTTGGTGCACAAGTCCAACTGGGTTCCCTTCGCGCCCTCCGGATTCAGTGGCGTGCTCACCGGCGGCGCGATTGTCTTCTTCACCTACATCGGTTTTGACTCCGTCTCCACCGCCGCTGAAGAAGCGAAAAATCCGCAGAAGGATATCCCCTTCGGCATCATCGCCTCGCTCATCGTCTGCACCATCCTCTACGTGGGAGTGGCCCTGGTGCTGTTGGGCATGATGAAGTATTCGGTCTTCGGCTCCGGCCCCGCCGCGGAGGCTCCCGTGGCCTACGCACTGCAACAGCTCGGAGCGCGCCCCATGTGGCGCTCGGTCATCATCATCGGCGCGCTCACCGGAATGCTGAGCTCGCTGCTCGTCTTCCAATACGGGCAAACGCGCATCTGGTTTGCCATGTCGCGTGACGGCCTGCTCCCCGCGTTCTTCTCCCGCGTGCATGACAGATTCAAGACCCCGCACTGCTCCACTTGGATCGCAGGCCTTGCCGTCGGACTGCCCAGCGGCTTGGTGGATATCGGTGATGCCGCCGACCTCTCCAACATCGGTACGCTCTTCGCCTTCGTGCTGGTCTCCTTCGGAGTCATCTTTCTGCGCCGCCGTCAGCCGGAGCGTCCGCGCGGCTTCCGGGTCCCGTGGGTGCCGTGGTTCCCCATCATCTCCATCCTCCTCTGCGGAGGCCTGATGGCTGGTCTAACGGTCATCACCTGGATTCGCTTCGTAGTGTGGCTCGCACTCGGACTGGTGATCTACATCTTCTTCAGCCGCCACCACAGCGAGTTCGCGCCAGACGCAAACTCAAAATAGCCTAGGGTGGCCCAGAGTTGGCGCAGTTCCAACTCTGGGGATCGCATTACAGAATCAGATGGACGGACAGGTGGCCCATCCAACGCTCTTTTCGTTGAGTGGGGCAGTTGTTCTTCCTCTTTGGGCCCGCCAGTCAGTCGCCGCTACGTTATTTTGCCGCGGGATTCTCGGTGTCTTTCGCTTCTGGTTTTGCTGCCTCCTTGTCGTCGGGGGGCTTGGAGAGATGGAGTTTGCTCATCTCTTTGGCTCCGGCCGAGGGATCCACGGGCGTCACTTTAATGCCCGTTGCCATGGTTCCGGAGGTCCATTTGAAGTAGTAGGTTTTGCCCGCCTCCGCATCGAACCGAGCCCGCTCGTGCTCTTTCTTCCTTGCCTCGTTCGCGGCTGCCCCAACGGACTGGATGATGCCTCCGTAGTACATCTTGGGCAATCCGGCGATAACAACAGTCCCCGGCGATACTTCCATGAACGCGTACTCGCCGTTGAGGAGTTTAGCCAGATGAGTGTCATTGATGTAGAGCTCGTCGTGTGCGGCGGAGCCGGTAAATCTGCCCACACGGTAGATGCAGACGATCGCTTTTCCTTCGGATGGCGCGGGCAGCACGGCAGGAGTTTTGGAATCCTCCGCAGCGGCAGCGGGCCCTGTGACGAGAATCGCCAAAACACTGAATGCGAACAGAAGGCTTGCAAGTAACCCGCAAACTCCCCTGCGGTAAAACCCTGCGACGTAGCTGAAATTGTTGTGCATGGAAAATCTCCTTCTTCCGAGCCTCGGAATCTGTGGTCTCACCAGAGCTAGCGGAAAAAGAGCGTTCAGTGACTCAAAAGCAGCAGACGTTTGGACCCGGGTGGCCCAGAGTTGGCGCTGTTCCAACTCTGGGGATTTGTCGACGAGTGGGGCAGTTGCTCTTGCACTTGCCTCATCTTGCGCCTGCCTTCCACACGGCAGTGTTCTCAAGCGGACAGTATTTCTTGAAGGGTCATTCTGAGCGCAGCGAAGAACCCCCGCGAGGCTCAAATCTCCAGAGCCGCTCCAGAGGCATCTCTGCCATCACACTCGCAAGGTCTCGTGCGTGTCACAGTCCTGTTTCGGGATACTGAGTGCAAAGGCGATGTTGCGTCAACTACCGCGCCTTTGAATAGAAGTGTCATCTTGAGCGAAGCGAAAGACCCCTACAAATCCCAACAAGCTGTGCGGCGTCAAGGTCGCTTCCGCCAGTGATCCCGACCCGAGGTGACCGGGTAGTGAGCTACTTGGCGATTTACCGTTGGTAACTCGGCCACTTGCGGATAACTAGGGATTGGAGCGAGAACAGCGCCGCAGAAATCGTAGATATGCATGGCAATGCAAGGAGCACGAAGGACAATGGTCCGGCCTCCGAAAAGAACCTCGCGTTCACGCTCCCGAAGAACATTGCCCAGTCGCTCAAACCACTGACGGCAGACCACGTTTGTCGTCTTGCAATGATGATAAGGGCATAGAGCAAAAGAACAGTGCCAGTCTGCCAGCACACCGTCCAAGCTATTCGTTGCACTGGATCATTTGAATGTCTGACACGGCATCGTAGCCAGACCCCAGCAGCGAGGCCGCTTGCAATGCAGCTAAATTGCGCCACCCATGAAATAGCCGAGTCCTTCTTGTATGCCCCGCCTCTGATGAACACACCCATGTCGTAAGCCCACCAGAGCACCGCAGCGCACGCAGCCCAGAGCAGCAACAACGAGAAAACGAATACTGCAACTCTGACGGTGCGAGGAGCCCTCCGGTTATCTGCGGCACGTTCCATGCTGCCTTTGTACACCTTTTCAGGTTTGTTGGCGAAAACGGGCCAAGGCACTCACTATCGCAGTCCCAACCATTACCCACCTCGCCACCCTCCCCCTTCCAACGATTACCCACCCAGTAACTCGTTCTCCTCCTAACCTATTGAAAACCGCGCCGAACCACATTTCTCACTCGCCCCCAAACGCCTCAGAAAGAATACGATTTCGCGTGAAAACTGCCCCATTTTGACCCATGTCAAGCAATGTTTCTTTGCCATTTCCCCTAACCTGCTCACGCCTAAGCACATAGAGTTCGCCTCCCGGTGAGGGGATCGCCCTTCAGACTTGTTATCCTGAAAGTAGGAGCAACAAACCGTCCCCGGCGACCCGGGCGGAATTGTCCCGTAACTAATCTGTTTTCAAATTTTTGCCGGGAAATATAGGGGGGAGGGGGTATCCCTTCCGAAGGGCTGTTTCAATTCCATCGCGAGACTCCGCATACAATGTTTCCGTGACCTCTGATTTCATTACGCGCCTACCCAAAGCCGAGCTGCATCTTCATCTCGAAGGCTCCGTCGACCCGCTCACTCTCAGCCAGCTCAGCGAGAAGCATCACACGCCGTTTCCGTGGTCCAGCAACCGCTACAAGCCGCTGCCGGATTCGCATCGCTCGCTCACCGTCTCCGAGGCCGCCGCGCTCTACAACTACACGGACTTCACCGGCTTCCTCATGGCCTTCAAGGCGGTCACCGAGCGCCTGCGCGATCCAGAGGACTTCGAGCTGATCACCTACCGCCTGGTCGAGAAGCTCGCCGCACAAGGCTGTCTGCACGCCGAAGTCTTCGTCAGCGTCGGAGTCATCTTCTGGCGCGGGCAGGAGTTCGATCCGCTCTTCGCGGGCATGGAGCGCGGACGCCTCCGCGCCGAGAAGGACTTCGGTACCTCGCTCTACTGGATCTTCGACGCCGTCCGCCACTTCGGTCCCGAGGAAGGCGAGAAGGTGCTCGCCAAGGCCATCCAACTGCGTGCGCAGACCAGCAGCATTGTCGGCATCGGCATCGGCGGAGACGAGCGCATCGCCGGACCCGAACTCTTCGAGCACGTCTACGCTGCGGCCTCCAAGGCTGGCCTGCGCCTCAGTGTGCACGCCGGAGAGACCGTTGGCCCCGCGTCCATCACCGGAGCTCTCGACGCGCTCAAGGCGGAGCGCCTGGGCCACGCTCTGCACGCCGCCCAGGACCCCGCGCTGCTCGCGCGCCTCGTCCGCGAGCAGGTTCCGCTCGAGCTTTGCGTCACCTCAAACCTGCGCACCAGTTGCTGCCTCTCACTGGCCGACCATCCACTGCGCCGATACTTCGACGCCGGAGCGCTGGTCACGCTCAACACCGACGATCCCGAGATGTTTCAGACCACACTTGTGCGCGAGTACCAAATAGCGCAAGATGCTTTTGGATTCACCAACAACGAGCTGCGCCAGCTTGCCGCCAACTCATTCCGCGCCTCATGGCTGCCGGAAGAGCGCAAACGCGAGCTGCTGAATCTTCTATGAGGAGTCGAAGCCTGCGGCTATGACCCAGCCTCTGCACATAGGAATTGTTGCCTGCTCGGCCGAAGGTGCGGCGCTCTGCTATCGCACCATCTGCGCCGAAGCGCCTGCCCTGCTTGGCCGCCACATGCATCCGGAAATCACGATGCACACCCACTGCCTCGGCCAGTACATGCAGGCCATCGAGCACGATGACTGGGACGCGGTCGCCGAACTCATGCTCGCCTCTGCCCGCAAGCTCCAGCTCTGCGGCGCGGACTTCCTCATCTCTCCGGATAACACCATCCACCGCGCCTATCAGCAGGTCGCCGGAGCTTCGCCCCTGCCCTGGCTGCACATTGCCGAAGAGGTCGCCTTGGCCGCCCGCGAGCACGGATTCCACCGCCTCGCCATCACCGGAACCAAGTACACCATGGAGGGCCCCGTCTACCCCGAGGTCCTCTCCCGCCACAGCATCGAGTACCGGCTCCCCTCGCCGCTCGACCGCGCCCGCATCGACCAGATCATCTTCGACGAGCTCGTGAACGGCATTTTTCGCTCCGATTCGCTCGGCGTGATCAGCGGGGCTATCAGCCGCATGAAGGCCGAAGGCTGCGATGCTGTCGTCCTCGGCTGTACCGAACTGCCGCTGCTTATCGGCAATGAGACTTCGCCGCTTCCTGTGCTCGATTCCACCCGCCTGCTGGCCCGTGCCGCCCTGCGCAAAGCCACCGCAGGTTGCGCCAAGGCCTGAGTTTCGTTTTTCGCGCATGCAAAAGGGCTCCCATCGCGGGAGCCCTTTTCGTGACTCTGACCGTTCTCTACATCGACGCCAGCGCCGCAGCTCCAATCTTGAACAGCAGCACCAGCACGAAGAGAGTAATGAATGCGGGCATCTTCTTTACCTTGCTCAACTGCGACACTCCTACCGCGATCAGGAACAATTGCCAGATGGTGAACACGTCGAACGCGCCCAGCACTCCTTTCAGGAAAGGCATGCTTGCCGGAACGAAGTAGCCGGGATTCGTCGCCAGCGGGCTCTTGATATCGAACTGATCCGCCTCTATGAAGAACATCACCAATATCATCAGCAGCGTTTGCAAGATCGAGGGCAGAAAACTGTACGCAGTGACGCCCATCAAATCGTTGAAGCGCAGCTTCGTTCCAAAACCAAAGTTGAACACTCCAAGAAGAACCACGGCGACAATCGCCAGCATCAGCAAGGTGATCACCGGAGCGGCATAGCCAGCTACACGGGCTCCAGTCACCTGCATTTTCATGATCTTCTCGCGCTGATCCGCCGGCA
>Ga0181528_10000193_pt1 | contig 56897 bp, 38 predicted proteins | sample PEATcosm2014_Bin_47_FD_119742 | JGI IMG/M metagenome (GOLD analysis project Ga0181528, IMG submission 119742) | Peatland microbial communities from MTU Mesocosm Facility, Houghton, MI, USA - PEATcosm2014_Bin10_10_metaG | ecosystem: Environmental > Terrestrial > Soil > Wetlands > Peat | place...
CTCGACCTCGCCAACTTCGACAACTGGGCGCAGCAATACGGAGAGATCTGCCGCGTGGTCGAACTCAAGCCCGAGGGCGGCGGATTCCGCGCCAACAACCGCTTCATCAAGTTCGTCAACCTCCCCGAACTTCTGAAGCAGTTCCGCGACATCGCGGATGTGAGGCTCCCGCAAGACCTGAAGATCCCCGTTCCCTCGATCCGCACCGGCGCGCTCGAAATCCTCACCATCCCGCCGAGCGCCGCTCTCAAAGAGTTCGTTGCATCGCTAGGCGAGCGGGCCGAAAAGATCCGCAGCGGCCAAGTCGACTCGTGCATCGACAACATGCTCCGTGTAACCCATCACGGACGGATTGCTGCTCTCGATATGCGACTCATCGACGCCACTCTGTCCGACGACCCCGCCAGCAAGGTCAATACGGCGGTCGGAAACATCTTCCAGATCTGGGACGATACGCGCGACACCCGCAAAACCCAGGTCGTGTTCCTCGATCTCTCGATTCCGCACCACACGCCCGCGCCCAGTGCTGAATCCGAAGACGACCACACCCCAACGGTGACCGCGGAAGACGACAGCCCCGAGGCCCCTCTCACGTGCAGCATCTACGAGGACATCCGCGGCAAACTCATTCGGCGCGGCGTTCCCGCCTCCGAAATCCGCTTCATCCACGAGGCCAAGACCGACGCTGACAAGATCGCCCTGTTCGGACAAATGAACCGCGGCGAAGTCCGCATCCTACTCGGCTCGACGGAGAAGATGGGCACCGGCGCCAACATTCAGAAGCGCCTCCTGGCCCTGCATCACCTGGATTGCCCGTGGCGTCCCTCCGACCTGGAACAGCGCAACGGTCGTATCCATCGCCAGGGCAACGAGAATTCCGAGATCATGATCTTCGGCTACATTTCCCAGGGTTCGTTCGACGGGTACATGTGGCAGGGCGTCGGCAACAAGGCCAAGTTTATTGCGCAAGCCATGAGCGGGGACCTTTCCGTCCGTGAAATCGAGGATGCCGACGCCATGGTTCTTACCGCCGCCGAAGCAACTGCTCTGTCCAGCGACGATCCGTTGATCCGCGAACGCATCAACGTTGAGATTGAAGTGCGCCGCCTGCTCGGTCTGCAAGCCGCACACACCGACCAACAGCACTACGACCGCTCCAAACTCCTCAACCTGCGGTCGAGTCTCATCTACCGGCAACGCAAACTGGTCTTCGAACGCGGACTGCTTGAAGAGAAACAACGCTGGATCGCGGCAAATCCGGATCTCGCTCCCATCGATCTTCCAGGCGTCCCCGAGCCCAAGGCCATCGACATCATCCGCGCCACGAAAAACCAGCCCGAGGGAGGCTGCGTGGCCCTCTATGGCCCATTCGCTATCACGGTCAGCAAGCCCGGCAGGTACTCGCGCCTGACCACCGACTTTGGCGAATCCCCCGAATTCGACGCGCTCTATCCCGACATCACCTCCAGCGGTTCGGTCCTCGGAACGCTCACCCGTCACTGGAACGCTATCGGCGCGACCATTTCCATGGACGAAACCCAAATTGACGGCATGATTCGCACCATCGAGAACCTCGAAAGTACTCTTGCCTCCAAAACGTTCCCGCACCAGGAGCAGCTCGACACCAAGCGTGCCCGTCTCAAGGAACTCGACGAGCACTTCAAGACCATCGCCGCCACCGAAGGTGGTCTCGGCGCAGATCCCGACCTGGATACTGAAGAGGCCGCCTGATCTCCCCACATCACCGCTTCCCCTGCACTCATGCACCTGCCTACGTTTCACCAAGTGCGGGGACTTCCATCAGGGCGCTGAGCTTACCGAGCGCCACATTCATTTGCTCCCATTTCCTGGCTCTCTCGCCTGACGCACTGGGGCCTTAACGCGCCTCCGCGCCGGCTTCTGTATTTGCTGCGCAAATCATCCTCGCCGGTCCGCACGCCTGTGGCGTGCCGCGAGGAGCTTGGCCCCGTGCTCCGCGGGCGAGCGAGAGAGCCAGGAAAGGAAATCAAAATGTTGAACGTAGTACTCATCGGAAAGCTCACCAGCCACGCGTGTTCGAATAAACCTGCGACCGGTGCACCGTACACAGACCTCACCGTGAGGACCATCACGCCACATCTGGCAGGTTCCGAAAGGCCACTGGTCGAGACCCACACCATTCGCGCCTATAACCTGCTCGGCGATGACGTCGCCGGACTAGATAAGGGCGACCTGATCCAAATCGAAGGCACTATCGAGGCCTGGCAGCGCCAGGAGATTCGCAGAGCCCCCGCAGGTCTCCCTCGCCAGATGGTACAGGTTGACGGTTATCGCGTCATCGCGGAGCACATTCGCGTGATTTCCTTCGCCGACTGCAGCCCCTGCGCATTCACGACAGCAGAAGCCCCCCGGCCTGTTGCCAAACCGCAAGTCCAGGCGCGGCCCGAAGCTGCAGCGCAGCCGGTTTTCTTTCCGAAAGTTCCCCCAGCTCCCAGGAAGCCCTGGACGGTGACGAAAGACTCCCAAGTTCTCTTTGCAGGCACCGTCACCGATGCCCGCGCCACGTTCGACAAGAAAGCTGCCAACCTCCGGCGTGGCACGTTGAAGCTCCACTCTCCGGAGGGAATCCTCATCGATCAGGCCCAGGCGATCTGCATGACAACGGCCTTGTAGGCCGACTTCAGGCGTCCGAGGCAGAAAGGAACTCACTCCAATGTCACCCTTGAATGTCTCCTCTTCGACGATCCTCCTCACCCGCAACATGCGCCGAAAGCGCACCGTCATCGGGAAGCCCCGTGGACCGGAGAAGCGCGCCGCCCGCCGCTGGCTCAGGAACTTCTCCAAGCAACTTTGCCCGACCAAGTTTCCGACCCTGGATAACTTCCTTGCCCGAGAAATGGGGCGGTAGGCTCCTCTCGCCGCTGCACCAAGAACACCAAATCAGAAAGGACGTACCCCGTGTTTCAACAGCTCACTCCGCTGCTCAACAACGCGACTCTCGTGCTCACGATCTCCGGATCCGCCGAAGCGCTCACTCTCAACGTGATTCCACAACCCATCGACGCCAAAGCCGACGGTGGCCTCAAAACACCGCTCAGCATCACCGGCACAGCCGCGGAACTCGATGCCGGGTTTGCCGATGCACTCACGAGCTACACCGCATCCTACCTGTCCATGGCGGAGTCCATCGCCAACGCCCAGGCGCAGATGGCCGAAGCCGAAAAGGAGATCAAGTCGGCGAACGCAACCAAGCAGGCACAGGCATCCAAGGCCCGTCAGGTCGCGGCTAAAGCTAAGCCCGCCCCTGCCGCCGGAAACCTGTTCAACACCGCAGAGACTTCAGAAGGAGACGATTTGAATGCCGCTGAAGGTGACTAACGCCATTCGTCGCTTCGAATTTAACGGCGTTCTGCTGCCAGATCCTGCCCCTTCCCTCGACCTCTCAAAGGTCAAGGAAATCCTCGCTCTCGCTCATCCCGAGATCGCCACCGCCGAGATCACCGGTCCAATCTCGAAAAACGGCGCACTCGTCTTCACGATCGAGCGTGCCGTGGGATCCAAAGGATGACTCGCCGAGCCGTAATCGCCGAACTCAACAACATCGCTCAGCGCCCGCCAACTCGCGAGGAACAATGCCTCAACATCCATACCTCCAATCGCAAAGCAGCCGAAGTGGCGCGCCGCGTCGCCGCCGCCCTGCGATCCAGGAACACCGGGCGCGGCATTCGGCCGCGTCCGGGCCTCTTGCTACCTCCTTACTAGGTATGACCGGCTTGAGCCTGCCCATTCTCGACGGCATCCCCCATGAACTCCGCTCTGCCGCAACCAATCGCCGCGCCGCTACCGTCGCCGCTCTCATGATCCAAGCCGGCGTCCTCGACTGGCGCACCTGGACGCCGGCCGCGGACGCCTTCGACTGGCTCGCCACCGCACTCCAGGCCATCTGCCCCGAAACCCCACACCTCTTCTTCCACCTCTCCATCCAGCTTCAAGACGAGGGCTGCCCCGACTGGATCTTTGTTGAGATCGTGCCCACGGCGGCCGGCTACGTCGAGCTCAAGCCCGTCCTTCAACCCCTCGCCAAGCGCGATCCTCGCCTCGCCTCTACATTCGCGCACCTGTTCACCGACGCCTGCCGTTTCGGCCGCGCCTACAACCTGATCGAGGCCATGCAGCACGTCGAAGAGCTGCGCGAATGGCAGGACGAGGACCCTGAATACGAAGTCCCGCAAATCCCTATGCCCGAGGACCTGATCACAATCACTAAGACCAAGCCTCTTCCACTCTCCCAGGCACGCCAATACTTGCTTAAACTCCCATTGGCAAGCCGTCGCCAATGGGATCGTCTGCTCTCTACTCGCCGTCTCGCCGCCGGCGCCATGCGCTTTCTCCTGCCCGAGCCCGTCGATGATTACCTCACCGATCGTGGCGATTGCGCCCCGTTCCTGCTCGCGGCGTGGGAGAAGGACGACGGCATAACCACATGTTTCGACGACCTCGCGCAACGGCTCAACGAACTTGAGTTTTACCCCACCTGGATCGGTGCCTTCCGGCTTGACGATCCCCAAGGAGCCCAGCGAGTTTTTCGCCAAGTGCGAAGGTTCATCACCTGGCAAACCGCCATGGATCAATTACTGGAGGCCATGCATGCAGAGTAGTCTCTCCGCAGGTACCAATCGTTCTTACGACCTGACTGCCGCACTGCTGGTTTACGGCAGCGAAATCGCAACGCTGCACCAGCCGGTTCTCGACAACGGCCGGCTCACACTCGGCGAAGGCACGCCACTCACCGAGGACGCGCTGCGCGATCTCATTCGAACCGTTCAACCGAATCCCGCTATTGAGATCTTCCCCGAATCACTGCTCTATCGGGACGCGGCTATCACCGTCTGGTTCACGTGCGCCATGACCCGGCGCATGTGGTTTAGCAAGATTCCAGCACTCAACGGGCGGATTCTTCACCAGCCCCCCTGCGTCTGGGCGGTCCGATCGGATAGATTATTCGTTCGGGCCTTGAGCAGCCGGCGCCGTCCGGCCCTCAACACCTCGCTTCTCCTCGCTCCCTACTGGAATGTAGACGGTCACGGCCTTGTCTGCACCGGCTCGATGACTCGGCCCGCGACAACTACAACAGCCACACTCGGCGCCTGGATCGACGGCTTTTTCAACTCCTCATTCACGCACGCCAACCCGGGATTCCGCTGGAAGAAGGGCATTACGTTCGAGAGGATGTGGAAACTCGCACAAGACCAGCCGTTCCCCACACATTGGCTCGCACCCGCGGATCAAACTCTGCATTGCTGGCTCCAGGACATAGTCCGATGACACACAATCTCCCGTCCCACCTCCTCACCCAGACCGTGCGTGTCGCCCTGGTCGGATGCGGCGGCAGCGGTGCTGCCATCGCCGCGGGACTGCCGCTCTTGCATCAGGCCATGCTTGCCTTCGGTCATCCCGGTGGACTCCAGGTCACCTTGATCGACGGCGATTTGGTGTCGCCAACCAACTGCGTCCGGCAGCCGTTTCATTCTGGCGAAATCGGCCATCCGAAAGCCCAGGTACTCGCCACCCGCATCAATACCTTCTACGACCTCCGCTGGCGGGCTATCCCCGCGTATCTCACGCCGCGCAGCAACCTCGACGACTTCAACCTCGTGATCGGCTGCGTCGACACCAGAGCCGCCCGCCGCGCACTCTCTGATCTCGTCGCCAATAAGACATCGAAGGTCACCTACTGGCTCGACCTCGGCAACACCAGCGAGGCCGGGCAGTTCATTCTCGGCCAGCCAAAAAACCGCACCAACACCGGCCCTAACCGCCTGCCAACAGTGGCCGAACGATACCCCGAGATTCTCAACTCCCGGCAAGACAAAGACAACGGCCCCAGTTGCTCAGCCGTGGAAGCCATTGAACGCCAATCACCATTTGTCAACCAGGTCCTTGCGTCGAACGCGCTCGCACTTCTCGCCCGTCTGTTCCGGCATGGCTCCATCGACCATGTCGGCGCGTTCATCAACCTCGCCACCGGGCAAATGGTCCCTGTCGTGGAACCGCTCTATCGCTGATCGAGCCCCTGAGCGGGTTGAGTTGCAATGCTCGATCGCGGCTATCTACGACACTTACTGGTAAGGCTTCACGTTCCTTTGGGCCACTTCAACAGGTAAGGCCTTTGACCGTCAAAGTGCGATGACTTCCGGTTACGCCGTGATACGCCCGGAGCGCGGTCCCACACTTCCTCGAAGCGGACTTGTGGCCAGCGCCGCCGGTCTCAACCGCCTCCGAGTTCTGGTCAGCGCGTGAAAGCTGGTGTCTTCACCAAGTAACGGAGCGCGCTTCCACCCATGTTTGTAAAGGTGAGAGCAAGTTCGAGGAATAGCCTGCTCCGGCGAAACCGCGCATTCGGACCGGACGTCCAGATTCTTCCGGCGCCACTATTGAGGTATTCATGTCAACGCGATCTCTCATCCCTATTCTGCTGAGCGTACTAATGGCCACGCGGGCGCTTGCACAGGAGGCCGCGCGACCTGCTCCTGCCAATGCTGAAATCACATCGGTCGCAGAGGGTACCGTACTCAACGAGCTCACCAAAGAGCCGCTCCAGGGTGTCAAGGTTGACCTGTTCACCGTTGACGCAATATCGGACGATCCGAATTGGGACGCTGCGGCCTATTCCGCAGTAACCGACATCGCGGGCAGGTTTCGCGTGGAAAACGTGAAGGCGGGCAAGTATGAGGTCAGGTGCGGGAAAGATGGATTTGTCCCGGGACGCGTAGTGCCTGGCGCCGTGAGCGGACCGGAGAGGGTAACGTTCGCGCTCGGCGAGACGCGCGGCGGCCTGAGCTACACTTTGGCGCCAGCAGCAATTGTCAGCGGGCGGGTGCTGGACGAAGACCATAACCCCATTCGGAACGCAAGTGTGGCGCTGCCGATGCCCTTCGGCCCGGATGACGGGAAACACGGGATGATATTGCGTCTCGCTGCGGTTAAGACCAACGAAACCGGGGAGTACCGTCTGAACTCCCTTTGGCCGGGGGACTACTACCTTGAGGCCACTCCGCCACCCGCAGTCGCGGGTGCTGCCGCTACAAAGCCCGCATCGGATGGGCCGCGAAGGGCATTGGTGACGACCTACTATCCCGGCGCCTCGGACCCGGCACAGGCGATGCTGATCAAGCTGTCCGCCGGACAGGAGCTCGGCGGCCAGGACATTGTGTTGCGCAGGGAGAAGGTGGTCAACGTGAGCGGCCATGTGCTGGCGAGCGATGGCGCGGCGGCCAAGAGTATTACGCTGAGCCTCGCGCCGCGCTATCTGGTGGGCTCCTCGTACACGATCGACACCGACAACCATGGCGCGTTCACGATCCAGGATCTCCAACCAGGCGACTACATATTTCTCGTGGCAGACAAGAACAGTAACGACGCGCCGATCACTTACATTCAACTGCCGGTGGGCGACAACGACCGGGAGAACGTGACGCTGCGGATGCAGACGCTGGAGGCTTCCGGCGCCTTCGTGCTGGAGGGATCAGACAAATCGGATAAGAAGGATGTCGATTACTCAGGCTGCCACATCCGGGCCATGCCAACTGCCAGCGACTTGGTCGGGTTGGTCAACGCTACAGTAAAGCACGACGGCACGTTCCGGCTCGCGCGCCTCATGGCGGGCAGTGTCACGTTGGGCGCGCTCTGCCGCGCCGGTGGCGAAAGCTATATTCAGTCGATCTTGGTGGGTGGCACTGATGTGTTTGGTACGGAGGTCGACTCCGCGGATCTCGCGGCGAACGGGATCAAGGTGATCGTGCGGAACGACGCCGCGCGCGCCGGCGGCACGTTGGACATCCCGCCCGAGAAACGCGCGGCCCTGAAGAGTCCACTAGTCGTGCTGCTGCCAACCGACGCCCGGTTGCGGCGCGCCGGTACGATCGCCACCTCAGCGATTGATGGAAACAACCACTTTCAGCACACAGGCGTCCGGCCCGGCGAGTATCTCGCTTTCGCGTTCGAGCAGGCAAACCAGTCCACGTTCGAAGATCCACACTTCTACACTCTGATCCAGAGCAAAGGCGAGCGTGCGATTCTCGCGCCGGGAGAGTCGAAGACGCTGAGTCTGAAGCTACTGCCGTGGCCGCCGGAGTTTGCCGATCGCATCCATCCGTAGTACCGGCGACCAAGGTTCGCGACGTCTCCGATTCAAGTTGTATTGTCGGCAATCCTGACATTGGCCCCATACGGCGTTCGAGGCCGTGCGGACGCCAAAGGCCGTCGGCACTACGCTTCCCCCACGCGGACTTGCGGGGATGCAGCCTATGGAGGTGCAAACCGGAAGCAAACTCTCGTGCTCCTCCGCCAGGGATGTGAGAATCGAAGTATTCGCGAGGAAAGCCGAGATCCGATGACCAGAGACGACGACACTCCCCACCAGCTAAGCTCAATACCAGTTCTGTTCGACCTTCCCGAATACGAATGGGCATTTGCTAAGTTCGTGAAGCACGCCATCGACGAGCTAATAATCCGCAAAAGCCCACTGCTCAGCCGAATCAAAGCTGTTCGCTCATCGACGATTCCGACTTCCCGAAACACGATGCCTTCGGGAGAAGTGGTCGAGAATGCCCCGATTGAGATGCGACTGCCGTTCCCCGTCGTCTTCGCCGATGCCATCGCCGGTAGGCTGGAGCAGGTCGCCGTGAGCATCGATCAGGCCGCCGAGGAGGGTGTCAAGACCGTGACGCCTCGCCTGTTGGACTTCTCACGCCGTTTGAGCGACGCCGCCGGCACAGCCACCAATGCCGACGGCGAGCCCTTCGGCCACGAGCTCATCATTAGATCGCTCCAGAATGTCGATCTCGACTTCGACAACGACGGGCAACTCGATATGTCATCGATGGTCCTCTGTTGGGACGGTCAAGTGTTTGAGTTTGACGAGGTAATCCGGTCGCTGCCGCCTAGAACGCCAGAAGAGACCCAGGCGTGGAATGAGTTGGTTGGTCGAAAGGGGAAGGAGTTCAATGATCGCAGACGTCATCGGAAGCTATCTTGACACGCTTGAAGAGCGGGAATTCGATGCGCCATTTATGGCTCTGTTGCGGTCACTTGGCTTTTACGATATTCACTTCCTGCACGGCTCGTTTGAGTTCGGCAAAGATTTCATCGCCAAACGGACCGATGAAGGTGCGGTTGTTCAATATGCATTCCAGACCAAGGCGGGAGACCTCGGTCTCACGGAATGGCGCACTTGCCAATACCAGATCGATGAGCTGCGTATCAATGCGCTAGCCCACCCGTCATTCAATAGCCAGATACCGCGGAAGGCAATATTTGTCACCACTGGGCGACTCATCGGCGGAGCGGGCCTCCAGGCGCACCAGTATCACGAACATTTGCAGCGACTTGGGGAGCTTGATTTCGTCACCTGGGATCGGGAAAGATTGATCGAGTTGATGGTCGATACGCCCGAGGTCGGATTGGCTGCTTCGACCGATGGGGCTCTGCTGGAACTGCTTGGGCATATTGACCAGCGACGGATTCGGGAAGACGAGATAGAGCGGTTTTCGCGGCGATGGTGCGGCTCGACGGGCACCAAGACGCTCCAGACGAGCGCGCTAGAAGCGGCAGTCGTTGCCAACCGGTTGCGACGCCATGATCGCATCGATCAGGCGTGCTTCGTCGGGTTGGGCCTTGTGCGCGCCTCATGGGTCGAGGCCCATGGGAAGGTGCCCGCCGACCAGCAGGCGCTGTGGAGCGCCGATACTGGCCGCGCCCTGTTTCGTCACTACGCCCTCGATCTGTTAGGTAATTGCGACGAAGATCTGCTTGATCCGCTCAACGTCCTGCATAACGATGCGGCCTCATACATCACCTATCCAGCCCGCTGCATGCGTCTCATTGAGTTGCTGGGATTACTCACCCTCCTAGAAAGCGAGAGCGGCGACGTTTTAATGAACAAAACCGCCGACTTCTTGGCCGCATTCATCGAGAAGAATCCCGGTACCGTTCATCCTCTGTCGGATCGTTGGGCCGTTTCGCTGATTCCTCCGACATTGGCGTTGGTTCGTTCAGGTCACCGTCAACAGGTGGAGCCCCTGCTCGAGCAGGTTGTCAAGTGGGTGGCGGATCGCTACGAGGCGGAGAACTTCGGCTTGGCAGGCCCCAACGCGTCCACAGAGGAAGAGGTGGGTCAGTTATTGGGAGGCCCATTTGAGCATATTCAGATCGAACGGCGGGCAGAATCCTATATTGCCACCGTCGTGCTGGATGTCGCGGCCGTGCTGGAGATGGGCGATCTCTTCACCCTGGCTCGAAATGAATTCCTTGCAGTCGACATCGTCCTCCCCGTAGTGGAAGCGCCGGATACGCCCACGCAGTATCTCGTGGAAGGGGAGGGCCTCTGTTACACCGCAAATATGGAGTTTGCCGATGCATGGGCACCAATTGACGGTTGGAAAGTGGCACCGCATCATCGACGCACGCTGACCTCCTATCTGCCCCGAATCGGCCGACCATGGGATCTCCTGGCGGTGAGCGCGGTCCTCCGCGACCGACATTTCGTCGAAGCATTGCGACATTTCGGCTCTAGCGGGCGTGGAGGGCAAGATCGCCGAACGGAGATTGAACAATCGTCTGGATAGTCGGCTACTCGGCCGCTGGCCCCAAACGGCATTGGGGGAAGCGTCGTCCGCGCTCCGAGCGGAGGGTCGGCCACGGCCGCCCGCATCCCCGGTCCGCTCGCCAGTTTCGTAACAGCCGTCTTGCCAAATGACTCTCTCCACCTCAGCGGCCGCCTGATCGCCATGCCGTGAGTGGCCACCTTGAGCCGCTCTTCTGTCTTCTGTACTCGACTAAGGCTCGGGTCCAACACAGCCGCGCCCGGCGGGACTCGTCGCATCTTTCAAGCCCTACGGGTTTCGGCTCCCCCACTCGCTGAGCTCGCGGTCCCCCCGAAAAAAGAAGATCCTCACCCTTGGGAGCGTCGACCTCTCGCCTTCCCGTTGGGGCGTTCGAGTACCGAACAGAAGGAGCTAAACCGAATGAACAACCTCACGATCATCGGCTTCGTTGGCGGAAACGCCGAAGTCATCTACCTTAAGAAGCAAGACGGCTTGACCGTCACAACGTTCTCGGTGGCGACCAAGGACGTCCGCGGCACGGGCGAGGCCCGTAAAGAGTACACGACCTGGCACAAGGTCGCAGTTTACGGCGGCTTGCAGAAGTTCGCGGCGACGATCGACAAGGGCGACTTGGTCGCGGTTTCCGGCCCGATCTACACCCAGTCCTTCACTGGCAAGAACGGCAAGGTCGAAACCTACGCCGTACGCGCCAACACCGTGGACATGCTGAAGCGCAAGAACGCCCGCACCTCTGACGCTCCGGACGAAGCTGCAGTCGCCAGCGAACCCAGCTTTGATCCCGACGCGGCTGACGCTTATCCCACCAACCCGCTCATCAATTCCCCCCGCTTTGACGAGGCGGAAGATCGCCTAGACAGCGTCATCCCCTACGAAGGGCCGAACGGCCAGTTCCAGACCATGTCGCCAACCCCCATGGCGCTGGAGACGCTGAAAGCGCAGGATGCGCCCAAGGCCAAGAAAGCCCGCACGCGGAAACGCGCCGCGAAACCAGCAGCCACCGCCGCCGAAGCGGAGGCTGTCCCCTCCTAGACATCCCATCGCTCAATCGAGGCCGCCCTTCGGGGCGGCCTTTTCTATGCTCCTTCGTCCGTGAACGTGCGGCGCCAACTCTTCGCGTCAGAAGCAAACAGCAACATGCATTCCAACCATCCACTCCCGCTCCCGGTTCCGTCGCGCTGAGCCCAGCCCACCCCGGCATTGAGCCTCTTGTGCGACGAGGAAGAGTCGGATAGGCGCGCTCTTTTACAGGGATGCAGCTCCAATTTTGGCTGCGGAGTGCTGGCATTCTGGCTGCCTCTCTGATTTGGCGCTAATCATCGGAGTTGATCTCGCCTTCTGCCCGCAGGTCTGGTTCTTCTCCGACAGCCTGACGCCATCCCACCTGATCGCATCTCATCGCTGGTGCCCACTGCGCCGTCCTCTGCGACAGCCAGGTGGATCATCGCTCACGCCCGCCCGCATCCCCGGTCCGCTCGCCAATTTCGTAACAGCCGTCTTGCCGACTGACTCTCTCCGCCTCAGCTACCGCCTGATCGCCATGCCGTGAGTGGCTACGTTGAACCGCTCTTCTGTCTTCTGTACTCGACTAAGGCTCGGGTCCAACACAGCCGCGCCCGGCGGGACTCGTCGCATCTTTCAAGCCCTGCGGGTTTCGGCTCCCCCACTCGCTGAGCTCGCGGTCCCCCCGAAAAAAGAAGCTCCTCGCCCTTGGGAGCGGCGACCTCTCGCCTTCCCGTTGGGGCGTTCGAGCACAGAACAGAAGGAGCTTTCACAAAATGAACAACCTCACGATCATCGGCTTTGTTGGCGGAAACGCCGAAGTCATCGACCTCAAAAAGCAAGACGGCTCGACCGTCACAACGTTCTCAGTGGCGACCAAGGAAGTACGCGGTACGGGCGAGGCCCGCAAAGAGTACACGACCTGGCACAAAGTCGCGGTCTACGGCGCCTTGCAGAAGTTCGCGGCGACGATCGAGAAGGGCGACCTGGTTGCGGCGTCCGGCCCGATCTACACCCAGTCCTTCGCGGGCAAGAACGGCAAGGTCGAAACCTACGCCGTACGCGCCAACACCCTGGAGATGCTGAAGCGCAAGAACGCCAGCACCTCCGACGCTTCGCCCGAAGCCGCCGCCGAGCTGGTGGAGGGGGCGCCCTACTGACTCTTCCTTACTGCGAGGCACCAACGGCCGCCCTTCGGGGCGGCCTTTTTCCACGCTCCTCTGCGTTGCGCCGGGCAGTGGACTGCTCCCTCCGAACCTTAGCTTCTGACTAAGGGGCTCCGCCCACTCGCGCGGCAAGGGCGCGGCCCTGCGAGTTTTGGCTCCCCCACTCGCCGCGCTCACGGTCCCCCCAAAAAAACCTGCAAGCAGGTTCCGCAACCCTTGCTCTTGTTACCGATGTATTAAGTGGGCTCACCGTGATGTGGAGGGACACACGCGCCATCTTCGCAGCCGCCGCAAAGGCACAGGCAGCAGCCGATTGGATGCACACGCAGTGCGCTAGGAAGATGGAAGCCGCGTAAGGGGCGCAAGCCTCTTTTTCGGGCCTCAAGCCACTACAACTCATAGCCAGCAAAGAACAAGTGAAGCCCGCACAGACGAGGTTTGACATAATGGCTATCGCGATCCGTCGATAAGCCATCGGGGCTTGGCGAAGGTGCCCGATCTCGGCATATGCCCGGCGCGCTCGGTTGGCATTGGGGCCGTGCGCGGTCCGTGAATGGGACGGCGTTCGCACGGGCTCATCGCTAGGAGGGGCGACAGCGGGCCTAATCGCTCGCGATGAACTGGCGCCTCCGAGCGGCGCGATAAATCGAGGGATCATGGCCGGAAGGAAGCGCAGCCGTGAAGCTGATCGACAATGTCGGAACGAACCGCGTCATCGATGTGTTACGCCAGACGGCCGGAGGCTCCCCATCGATCGACATCGCCTCCACCGCCTTGTCCGTCTTTGCATACCTGGAATTACGTGATCTCCTGAACGAAGCCTCGCGTTCACGGTTCATTCTGCCCCTGTACGACCAGAGCGACTTGGCATTGTTGGGATCGCCGGCCGATCGTGGGGCGCGCAATGGACTGAGGGGACGCTGGCTTGCTCGCGAGTGCGCAAAGTGGATCCGGACAAAGACCGAGATTCGTTCATCGCCGCACGCGTTGCCGCAGTCGGCATACGTCGTAACTCACCAAGACCCGTCTCGGAGCCGGGTCATTACCGGCAACTGCCCGCTGACAACGGACGGCCTCGGGCTAACGCCCGGCAATCAACTGAGCCTGATCCAGTGCGCGGAAGCCCCCGAGGAGGTTCGCCTGTTCTCGGCGTGGTTCGAGTCTCTGTGGAACGCCTTGCCCGCGGCGCCGGGTGCGAAGGAGCAGCTTCTCACATGGCTCGAAGCAATTGGCGAGCATCGGGCCGCTTCCCTCATCTACTACCAGATCCTCTTCCAGCTCTTCAACGCGCGTGGTGACGAGCTCGACGAGGATCGCATCGTCAAGTCGGCCACCGGAATTAAGAACACTACCGTCTGGAAGAAGCTCTTCCGCTTCCAGCGTGACGGCGTGATCGGCGCCATCGAGAAGCTGGAGCGGTTCGGCGGTTGCATCATTGCTGACAGCGTTGGCCTGGGAAAGACCTTCGAGGCGTTGGCAATCATTAAGTATTACGAACTGCGCAACGATCGTGTCCTCGTGCTTGTTCCCAAGCGACTGCGCGACAACTGGACCCTATACAAGGCCAATGATCGGCGCAACATTCTTGCCTCCGACCGATTCAACTACGATGTCCTCAACCACACGGACCTTTCGCGTGATCGCGGCGCATCGGGTGATATCGACCTATCGCACGTGAATTGGGGCAACTACGACCTTGTAGTAATCGACGAAAGCCACAACTTCCGCAACAAGAAGACGCCCAGACAGGACAGCGAAACACGCTACGACCGTCTGATGCGACAGATCATCCAGGAAGGCGTAAAGACGCGCGTGCTTATGCTCTCCGCCACGCCGGTCAACAACCGACTCGCCGATCTCCGCAACCAGATCGCTTTTGCGACGGAGGGCAACGACACAGCGCTTGCCGGACATGGAATCATCAGCATTGCCAGCACCACCCGGCTTGCGCAAAAGCAGTTCAACCGTTGGCTGGATCTTCCCGAAGAGAAGCGGACGCCGGCGCTGCTGATCGAGATGTTGGGGTTCGATTACTTCAGCCTGCTCGACCTGTTGACCATCGCTCGATCACGGAAGCACGTCGAGAAGTATTACGGCAGCCAGGAAACGGGACGATTTCCCGAGCGGCTGAAACCGATCAATATTAAGCCCGATGTGGATCTCGCCGGCGAGTTCCAATCGATCCGGGAGATCAACCTGGAGATTCGGCGCTTGAACCTGGCCTCCTATGCGCCGCTGCGTTACGTCCTTCCGCACAAGCAGGCGGCATACGAGGCCATTTACAGCACCAAGCTCCACCGTGGCGAGGGCTTTTTCCGGCAAGTGGATCGGGAAGAGAGCCTCATCCAACTCCTGCGCGTGAACGTGCTCAAGCGCATGGAGAGCGCCGTGACGAGCTTTGCTCTCACTGTCAAGCGGCAACTCAACGACGTCGAGGCCGTGCTCGCCAGCCTTGACGCGCAGAAGGACGAGTTGGAAGAGATAGACATCGCGGATGTGGACCTGGACGATCCGACATTCGAGGGACTGCTCGTTGGCCGCAAGGTCAAGGTGCTCTTGGCGGACGTCGACCAGGTGCGCTGGCGGCAGGATCTCATTGAGGATCGCAATCGCCTGGCCACGCTGTATGCGGCGGCGCACCAAATCGGCGCCGCACGTGACGCCAAGCTTGCCGCGCTGAAAGAGGTGATCGCGAACAAGTGCCAGCGGCCGATCAATCCCGGCAACCGGAAAGTGATCGTCTTTACCGCCTTCGCCGACACGGCGACGTATCTCTACGGCCAATTGGCGGATTGGGCCAAGGAGACGCTCGACGTCGAAACGGCGCTGGTGACGGGCAGTGGCCGCAACCAGACCACGTTGTCGGGCCTGCACCGGGACTTGGGCTCCATCCTGACGGCCTTCTCCCCCCGGTCAAAAGAGCGGCCCGACGAACTTGCAGATGAAGGCGACCTTGACCTTTTGATTGCCACAGATTGCATCAGCGAGGGTCAAAACCTGCAAGATTGCGACTGGCTCATCAACTACGACATCCACTGGAACCCGGTTCGGATCGTTCAGCGCTTCGGCCGAATCGACCGCATCGGATCGCCAAACGAGCAAATTCAGCTCGTCAACTTCTGGCCCAACATCGAGCTTGAAGAGTACATCAATCTGGAGCAACGCGTCAGCGGGCGTATGGTGCTGCTCGACATCTCCGCCACAGGCGAGGAGAACCTGATCGAGCAGCAGTCGGGCAATCAGATGAACGATCTTGAGTACCGCCGGAAGCAGTTGCTCAAGCTGCAGGACACCGTCATCGATTTGGAAGACCTCTCCGCCGGCGTGTCAATCGCGGACCTCACGCTTACGGACCTGCGAATCGATCTGGCGCAGTACCTCAAGGCGCACCCCGGCACCTTGGAGGGCCTGCCCCTTGGCGCCTGCGCAGTCGTCACGGCAATGGAGGCGGAGATCCCCGCCGGTGTGATCTTCTGCTTGCGTGCGGAAGGTGACGCCGCTGTCCGTGCCGCGGAAGAGGGCTATCCTCTGGCGCCTTACTACCTGGTGCATGTCGGCCAGGGTGGCAATGCCAGCAAAGATGGCGCCGTCCTGCTGCCGTACCCACAAGCGAAGCAGATTCTGGATCGCCTGAAACGCCTCTGCCTTGGGCGCGATTTTCCCGACGTAGAGGCCTGCTCACGCTTTGACAAGGCAACGAAACAGGGCGAAGACATGCACGTGGCGCAGCGGTTGCTGGCTGCCGCCGTTGCCTCCATCACCGGCAAGAGCGAAGAGCGTGCTGTCGCGAGCCTGTTCACTCCAGGCGGCACGCACGCACTCAAGGGTGAATTCGCGGGGATCAACGACTTCGAGGTCGTGGCCTACCTGGTGGTTCTACCCGACGCGGACTCAGGCGTTGTTCAATGACGCCTGCAGATCTCATTGCCGCTCTCGACCTCCCTGCCGCCGCCCGCGTGGACCAGCGCGTTCCCAAGAAGCTGCTGCTCGAAAACGGTGCCCCGACCGCGACCGACAAGCGAGCCATCGCCGACGGCGTGGAAGAACTGATCTGGCTTGCGGCGCTCAAGCCCACAACCATCGGCGTGGCCGCGTACCGCGACGAGACTCGGGAGTACCTGGAGATTGCCGTCCTCAGCCTGCGACTGCGTGAGGGGGCAAAGACCGCGCGGCTGATCGAGCTGGTCCACCGCGCCATACCCTATCCAGTCTTTCTGCTGGTGGAGCAAGAGGGGTGGATCGCGCTCTCCGCTGCCAACAAGCGCTGGTCGCTGGGGGAAGCCGGCCAAACGGTGCTCGACGGCGAGATTGTCACCGCCGAGTGCGGCGGTTCACCGTCCTGGACGGACTTTCCCGCTGCCTTGGCTCTGAGACTTCAACCGGGCGCGCAGCTTTACGCTCTGTACCAGGGTTGGATTGACGTCCTGGTTGCGCTGAGTGCGGCGCGCCTCACCGGAGCCTTTGTTTTAGCTGCGTCGCCTGAACAGTCCGCCGAGCGCCGGGAGGCGCTGCGGGAACATGCCCGGTTGGTCGAGGAGGTCGCCCATTTGCGAGCCGCTGCGGCCAAGGAAACCCAGATCGCGCGCCAGGTGGATCTGAACCTGGAGGTCCAGGCGCTGAACGCCAGGATCCGGATGCTTTGGGTGAGCATCAGCGCTGGCCGATCGGCCTGAGGGGTGCCCGGAGCCTGCACAACGAAGGCTCACGTACGCCCCTTGATCGCGGGCGCTTGCGCGTTACGATGCCCTGTGAGTAGCTAATCTGGAGGTTGACCATGAAGAAGCTAACTGCCGAAGACGTTGAGAGCCGCTCTGCCGACCTGCTTGCCGGGAATATCGAGAGACTCAAAGCCCTGTTTCCCGAGGTGTGCACCGAAGGCCGCATCGATTTTGACGTCTTGAAGCAGCTTTTGGGCGGCGCGGTGGACGAGCGCGAGGAGAAGTACGGCCTTAACTGGCATGGCAAGCGGCGCGCGCGCCAACTTGCGCTGACCCCCTCCACCGGCACGCTGCGTCCGTGTCCCGAAGAAAGCGTGGACTGGGACACCACCAGGAATCTGGTGATCGAGGGCGACAACCTCGAGGTTCTGAAGCTCCTGCAGAAGTCCTACGCCGGCAAGGTCAAGTTGATCTACATCGACCCGCCGTACAACACGGGCAAGGACTTCGTCTACCCGGATAGCTTTCAGGACAACATCAAAAACTACCTCGAATTGACTGGCCAGACGGACGACGGGGGGCGAAGGCAGAGCTCGAACACAGAGTCTTCTGGCCGCTTCCACACGGATTGGCTGAACATGATGTATCCGCGCCTGAAGCTGGCTCGAAACCTTCTCGATGATGCGGGTGTGCTGTTCGTCAGCATCGCCGATCATGAAATTCACAACCTTCGAGAGATCCTAGACGATGTTTTCGGAGAAGAGAACTTCATTGCCACGGTCATCTGGCAGAAGGTCTTTTCACCGAAGAATTCGGCACGTCATTTTTCAGAAGACCACGACTACGTGGTTGTCTACGCAAAGAGCGGTGAGACCTGGAAGCCGCGCCTACTACCCCGCACTGAGGAGATGGAAGCGCGCTACTCCAATCCGGACAACGACCCGCGGGGGCCTTGGACATCCGGTGACCTCTCGGCCAGGAACTATTACGGGGAAGGGACATACTCCGTCACCTGCCCGTCAGGACGAGTGATTGACGGTCCGCCCCCCGGTACATACTGGCGAGTATCTCCCGCCAAGTTCAGGGAGTTTGATCTCGAGAATCGGATCTGGTGGGGCAACGATGGAAATAACACGCCCCGATTGAAGCGCTTTCTGGCTGACGTCAAGGCCGGCCGTGTACCACAGACGCTTTGGACTTTTGAGGAAGTCGGCCACACTCAGGAGGCGAAGAAGGAGCTCATTTCGGCTGTCACTTTCGATGACTCCGACTCCGTGTTCGAAACGCCCAAGCCTACTCGCCTGATCCGGCGGATGCTGGAACTCGCGACCGAAGCAGAGGAAGGTGCGCTCGTCGTCGATTTCTTCGCCGGCTCGGGCTCAACGGCACATGCAGTCTATGCGCAGAATGCCGCAGACGGAGGCAACCGGCGCTGCATCCTCGTGCAACTCCCCGAGCCGCTGGCGGAGGCAAAGGGCGGAAAGCTCAGCACGATTGCGGACATCACCAAGGAGCGCCTTCGGAGCGCGGGGCGCAAGGTTCGCGATGAGAATCCGATGTTCGCGGGCGATCTTGGCTTTCGCGTCTTCAAGCTGGACAGCAGCAACCTGCGCGTCTGGGACCCGGAGGGCCAGAACTTGGAACAGATGTTGCTGGACTCAATCGAGCACGTCAAGGCGGATCGTTCCGAGCCTGATGTCCTCTACGAACTGCTCTTGAAGCTGGGTCTGGACCTATGCGTCCCGATAGAGACGCGGCACGCCGCGGACAAGGAGATCCACGCGATTGGGGGTGGGACGTTGTTTGCATGTCTGGCCCAATCGATTGATCGCGATGCGGTCGAGGCCGTGGCGCACGCCATTACGGGGTGGCGCGCCGAGTTGAATCCGGCTGGCGAGGTGACCTGCGTCTTCCGCGATAGCGCCTTCGCCGACGATGTCGCCAGATCGAATATGGCCGCGATCCTGGAGCAGAACGGGATTGCGAAAGTGCGCAGCCTGTAGGGGGCCGACCGATGCCAGATCAACTACCATCGAGCGATGACGCACGTCGGCGAGCAACTATCCGGGAATTCCGGATAGTTCGGCGGTGTAGCCAGCGTGTGGCGCGGCGCCCCATCCAAGCAACGACAACTTGTAAGGACTGCTTACAAGTTCGCCGAAACGTCGCGGGCACCGGATTGACGCCGGCGAATATGGGAACCTGCGTTTCTCGCAATAGCGCAATCCGCGGCGACGCCAAGAAGTCAAGGATGGGCGCGACCCTGGATCAAGATCGGATCGCGAACACCGGGAGTCTGTGAAGATGGCGACGAAGAAACAGCAGAGCACGAAGCCGCATCTCCCCGCGAAGGGCGATGTGGTTCCAGTCCAGTCGGCCAGCCTGATGGATCGCGTGGTCTCGATCCTGGAGCAGTCTCGCACGAACGTGGCGCGCGCGGTCAACAGCAACATGGTGACCGCCTATTGGCTGATAGGCCGGGAGATCGTCGAAGAGCTACAGCGTGGCGAGCAGCGGGCGGAGTATGGGGAGAGGCTGCTGGAAGAGCTTTCGGCGCGACTGACGCAACGCTATGGACAGGGATTTTCCATTCGCAACCTGCGCCATTTTCGGCTGTTTTATCAAAGCTATAGCAAGCGATCACCAATTCGGCAGACGGCGTCTGCCGAATTGAGCGCTCCAGCGCAGACGGTAGTTGTGGCCGATCTTCAGTCGTCTCTCGATGCGGCGGATGAGATCAAGGGCTTCTCTCCAAACCTGAGTTGGTCGCACTACCTGACTCTGTCGAAGGTAGAGAACATTGCCGAGCGCCAGTTCTATGAGATTGAAGCGGAGAAGGGGAATTGGAGCGTACGGGTTCTCGAACGGCAGATCCACAGCCTGCTTTTCGCCCGGCTGCTGAAGAGCCGCGATAAAGCGGGCGTGCTCGCATTGGCTACGGAAGGCCAAGCGGTAAGTCAACCCATCGACGTCATCAAACACCCATATGTGCTGGACTTCCTGGACTTGCCGGAACAAACGCAACTGCGGGAATCCGACCTCGAATCGGCCATCCTCGAAAACCTGCAACCGTTTCTCCTGGAACTGGGCAAAGGCTTCGCCTTCGTTGCCCGCCAATATCGTGTGACAACGGAGTCGCAGCAGTATTTCATCGATCTGGTCTTCTACAACTATCTGCTGAAGTGTTTCGTCCTGATCGACCTGAAGATCGGCCGTCTGGAGCATCAGGACGTGGGGCAGATGGATATGTACCTGCGCATCTTTGACGAACTAAAACGCGGTGAGGGCGATCAACCCTCGATTGGCCTGATCTTGTGCGCGGAGAAGGACGAGGTCGTGGCCAGATACTCGATTCTGCACGACAGCCAGCAGATGTTCGCCTCGAAATACATGCTCTACCTGCCGTCGGAAGAGGAGCTGCGCATGGAATTGGCACGCGAGCGCGAGAGAATCGAGGCCCGGCAGAAGAGCCTGAAGGACGGAACAGGGGCCCAGGCATGAAGCTGCATTTTGACGCGAGCCTCCCGTATCAAAGTCAGGCGATCGACGCGGTGTGTGACCTGTTTCGCGGCCAGGAGATTTGCCGGACCGAATTCACCGTGACGAAAGGCGCTCTGGACGGGGCGTTTTTGCCCGGGCTGGAAAGCGATCTCGGCATCGGCAACCGCCTGACGCTGCTCGACGATGAGGTGCTGAAGAATCTGAACGAGATCCAGCTCCGGAATGGCTTGGCGCCTTCGTCGGCGTTGACCTCCGGCGATTTCACCGTCGAGATGGAGACCGGCACCGGGAAGACGTACGTCTACTTGCGCACGATGCTTGAGCTAAACCGCCGCTTCGGTTTCACCAAGTTCGTAATCGTGGTGCCCTCGGTGGCGATCAAGGAGGGCGTCTACAAGTCACTGCAGATGACCGAGGAGCATTTCCGTTCGCTCTACGCGAACACGCCTTACGAGTATTTCCTCTATGACTCCGCCAAGCTCGGCCAGGTGCGGAACTTTGCCACCAGCTCGCAGATTCAGATCATGGTGGTGACCGTCGGCGCCATCAACAAGAAGGACGTTAACAACTTATATAAGGATAGCGAGAAGACCGGCGGCGAGAAGCCGATCGATCTGATCAAGGCGACGCGTCCCATCGTGATTGTCGACGAGCCTCAGAGTGTAGATGGCGGACTCTCGGGCGCCGGCAAGACGGCGCTCGATGCGATGAGCCCGATGTGCACGTTGCGCTATTCCGCCACTCACGTGAACAAGCACCATATGGTGTTTCGGCTGGATGCCGTGGATGCCTACGAACGCAAGCTCGTAAAGCAGATTGAGGTCGCTTCGGCGGTGGTCGAAGGTGGGCACAACAAGCCCTACATCCGGCTGCTCGGGGTGAGCAACAAGAAGGGAACAATCAGCGCCAGAGTCGAGTTGGACGTCGATACGCTGACAGGAGTTCGCCGCCAGGAGAAGACCGTTCAGGACGGCGACATCCTTGAACAGGTCACCAAACGGCCGATCTATGCCGATTGCCGCATCGGCGAGATCCGCGTGCAGAAAGGCAATGAATTCATCGAACTGCGTGTGCCCGGCGGTGAGGAGTACCTGAAGCTCGGCCAAGCCTGGGGCGACGTAGATGCGCTCGCGGTGCAGCGCGAGATGATTCGTCGGACCATCAAAGAGCACTTCGACAAGGAGAAGCGCCTGCGGCCACAAGGCATCAAGGTGCTCTCTCTGTTCTTCATTGACGCCGTCGAACGCTACCGCCAATACGACGCGGACGGCAATCCAGTGAAGGGCGTGTACGCGAAGATCTTCGAGGAGGAGTACCGGCGGATCGGCAACCTCCCCACCTACAGGACGCTCTTTCAAGAGGTGGATCTCAGCCGCGCGGCGGAAGAGGTCCACGACGGGTACTTCTCCATCGACAGGAAGAGGGTTGGAAACAAGACCGTCGAAGTCTACAGGGACACGCGTGGCGATACGAAGGCTGACGACGATACTTACAGCCTGATCATGAAGAAGAAGGAGGAGTTGCTGAGCTTCGAGACACCGCTCAAGTTCATCTTCTCTCACTCGGCCTTGCGGGAAGGTTGGGACAATCCGAACGTCTTCCAGATTTGCACGCTCCGCGACATTCAGACGGAACGGGAGCGGCGGCAGACCATCGGCCGCGGTCTGCGCTTGTGCGTAAACCAGGAGGGCGACCGCCTGCACGGCTTCGAAGTGAACACGCTAACCGTTGTCGCCACGGAAAGTTACGAGCAGTTCGCGGAGAATCTCCAGAGGGAGATCGAAGCGGACACGGGCATTCGCTTCGGAATCGTCGAGAGTCATCAATTCGCTGTAATCCGGGTGGCGGAGACCGATGGGCAAGCTGTTCCGCTTGGCGTGGAACGTTCGGCCGAGTTGTGGAGAAACCTAAAGGCCCAGGGCTACATCGACGCCAAGGGTAAGGTCCAGGACGCCCTCAGATTGGCTCTGAAACAGGGTTCGCTGGTCTTGCCAACTCTGTTTGAGCCGCAACGTGCGGAGATCGCCGAGATCCTGCGTAAGCTTTCCGGCCGCCTGGAAATCAAGAACGCCGACGAGCGCCGACAAGTGCGCACGCGCCGGGCGGTTCTGGACAGTGAAGAGTTCAAAGCGCTGTGGACGCGCATCCGGCACAAGACGACTTACCGGGTACTTTTCGATAACGAGAAGCTCGTGGAAGGCTGCATCCTGGCGCTCAAGAATGCTCCGCCCATTGCAAAGACGCGCCTGCAGTGGCGCAAAGCGGACATCGCCATCGGAAAGGCGGGCGTTGAGGCCAAAGAGCGCGAAGGTGCGGCGACGGTCGTTCTGGACGAGACCGACGTTGAGTTGCCCGATCTGCTGACCGAGCTTCAAGACCGCACGCAGCTCACCCGACGCAGTATTCAGCGGATCGTTTCGGCAAGCTTGCGGCTGGGGGACTTCAAGCGCAATCCGCAGGCGTTCATCGAGATCGCCGCCGAGGCGATCAATCGCAACAAACGACTGGCCCTGGTGGACGGAATCAAGTACCAACGCCTGGGCGATGACGCGTATTACGCCCAGGAGCTCTTCGAAAAGGAAGAGCTGACCAGCTACTTGAAGAACATGCTCGATGCCAAGAAGTCGGTCTACGAGCAGGTGGTGTACGACGCGAACACGGAAGCCAGCTTTGCCGATCAGCTGGAAAAGAATGAGGCGGTGAAGGTTTACGCCAAACTGCCAGGCTGGTTCAAAGTGCCCACGCCTCTAGGGTCCTATAACCCCGATTGGGCAGTTCTGGTGCAGGAGGACGGTGCCGAGCGGCTGTACCTTGTCGTCGAGACCAAGAGCAGTCTCTTCGCCGACGACCTGCGGGATCGCGAAAGGGCGAAGATCGTGTGTGGGGAAGCGCACTTTCGGGCGCTAGCGCAGGGGGACAACCCGGCGAAATTTGTCTGCGCTACGCGGCTTGAGGAAGTACTCGATGGCGGAATTCACTAAGCGGCGTATCGCTCGACAGGAGAATCCCGGACATGGATGAAAGTGAAAAGTCCATACGACAGGTCTGGAACCAGACACGAGTCCCTGTGATCTACAAAACCGGGAAGCGCGAGAATCTCATGGTGAAACTTCCGTACAACGCGGAAAACAGAGAGTGGCTGCGGGAGATCGGCCGGAGAAAGCCCGAATGGGTGAAGGAGCAGCGCTATTGGTCAGTGCCGCGGGCTTGGTTCAATGATCTCGTGAGGCGATGCATACAACGATACGACCAGGTCTATCTGATTCAGCCCCATCGCGAACAGGAGAAGTGCGCACCTGCGTGCTGGAATGCCGAAGGGATTGATTGTGAGTGCTCATGTCAGGGCGCGCACCACGGCGAGCAGAATCCGGCTGGGCGCTGGTACGTTATCTCGGAGACGTTCGCTGCGCGTTGGAGAGATCGAAAGCTCGCAGTAAGACTCGTGCGCGCTAACGCTTGAGCACAGAACTCTGGGGATTGCCAGGAACGTAGCTGCAACAGGCTTGCCTGTCACAAGTTGTTGAGCTTTCTTCAGATCGCAGTTCTTGCAGGCAGCCTTACCGCCAGAGCGGCGATGGCTATCGCGGACGGGATTGTACTTCTGAGCTTCACGAACCGGAACTGTACCATCCCGCTATTCCAGCGCAATCTGTCAGCTCGGGGACCGTAGTTCAAGTGCAGGCCTAAGGCCATCCCAAGGGCAGGACGGCGTTAGCTTGGTCAACAAACAGCCCCGTGCCATCCCTGTCAATCGAAGCCGGACAATCGGGCCACATTGCACGGACGAGTCCAAGCCAGGCCTCTAGCTTCTCGCGGAACTTTCGAGGGCGGGCATAATCGGCGCTGCCAAGTTGGCAGATCAGGCCGAAATCGCCGAATAGTGGCACGCGTTCCTTCCCCCGTGCTGTGAAGCAGCGGTAGGAGAGCCACATGAACAGATCGAGCGCGGCGGGACTGGACGAAAGCGCTTTGGCCGCCTCGATATCGGTCGGAATCGGATGGTCGAGAGCTTCGCGATAGAACTCGTCGCTCAGGACGATCATATTCTGGAAGTCTCCGGGCAGTAGCGTCTGACCGGGGTCTCTCGAGTACCAGATCCGGGCTTCGCTCATGAAGTTGAAGCGAGCGCGGTGGAAAACGGCGGCATGATCGCGTTGGGTGTCTGTTCCAAAGAAGATGGTCGCCCCGAAGATGCGTTGAAAGGATCCAATGAGTCGCCGATATTGAGAACCACCCTGCTGCATGCCGAAGGTGTCCAACATCTCTGCAGCGCTCCCGAATGTAATCCGTGCTGTCTGCTGACGAATTGCAAGTGTCGCCAGGAAGATCGGCACGAGCCGATCTTGCCCCCATGGCAATCCGTAACTCGGGTGTCCGGTGACCTGGAGAAGGAACTGGCCGTTTCGTCGTTCGTGCAGTAGACAGCCCGGGGCTGGGCGCTTCACCGGCAGACCACACAGAACAAACGGTCGTGACGAGAATCCGAGGTTTTGCCTTTCGCTCTCGCGGTTCGCCCGAACCAGTTGGATGGTCTCAGCCTGGCGCAGTTTCCGTTTCGAGACGATGAACTCAGGATGGCTCAGCTCGAGAATATGGCCGGCGTGTCGAAACCTAGCCCCGGTCGACAGGTTCGAGCTGTGGTGGCGAAATTGGTCCTGCGACGTTGCCTGCAGTGTTCTACCCTTTGGAACAGGTAGGCGCCAGGTCGGGGGCCGGGAGCCGTTGTGACATAGTCTGTACCGATCACGGAACCCGATCCCGAACCGCCGTATCGGAATCTGGTCCGTAAGTGATTGCAGACGCGGTGGATCAGCCGTGACGGCGGACCTCAGGTTCTAGTTCATGGTCGCCGCGCAATTTCGGGCGCAACCCCGAGGTGTGCCAAAAACTGTGCAATAAACTGATCGTTCGGCCATTTGCGGTGAGCGGAAGCAAACGCCCCGAATTCATGTAAAACCTAGAAAACAACCGACCTCATGAAGCGCATGAGCGCAGGTCACGTTGTTGGGGTGCAAGAGGTCCCGAGTTCAAATCTCGGCGGCCCGACCAAATTCCCCAAAGACTTACAGACCAAGCATTCCTCACGGGCTCCGTTTTGGAGTCCAATTGGAGTCCAAAATGGACTCCAAGCGCGAATCTGCGGGCGGAGTCCTGTGGCCCCACTGTTTTCCAACCGTGAACCGCTGGGACTCTCTACTCCTTTAGAAACCCGACAAACCTGACATTCCCAGGGTAAGCTATTGATTCCACAGGGGCGATGCTTATCGGGTGGCTCAAGAAACCCGATACGCAACCCGACATTCTTCACGAATCCTCAGCGCGACCTCTTCGGCAGCCCACGCCGGTAGGCTGCGCCATCGCACTAGACGGCTCGCAAACGAGAGAGTCACCGCGCGCCGTGGGAGTAAGCCGGAATCTGTGCTTAAACCTCGGTTTGACCTGCGGGAGAAGCTCTGGTTCACGCCGCACCCCGCCCACTTAGGGCCAAACTCCAAGGTCTTACTCAGATTACTCACAATACTCAGAATTCGTTTGAAAGACGCCCGTCCGCAGCGCGTCTGCACGATTTCAACTCAGTGATGCGATTGACTGTTGACGAATGAATTCTGTGACTGTTATCGACGTGGTATATGGCCAGCACAACGCACGACTCAACCCCACTCGAAACCGGGATTCAGATCCAGACCTGGCCGATCGACCGGCTTGTGTTCTACGCGCGCAACCCGCGCAAGAACGACGTGGCCGTGGACCGGATGTGCAGTTCGATCCGCGAGTTCGGCTTCAAGATCCCGGTACTCGCCCGCAGTGACGGCGAGGTGGTCGACGGGCATCTGCGCCTCAAGGCCGCACGGAAGCTCGGCTCGTGGCCCGGCGGCGACACTTCCGCCATCCCGGTGATTCTGTGCGACGAGTGGTCGCCGGCTCAAGTGCGGGCTTTCCGGCTGATGGTGAACCGGTCGGTGACCTGGGCCGACTGGGATGACGAACTGCTGGCCCTCGAGATTCAGGAACTGAACGCCTCAGAATTCGATCTGAGCCTGACCGGCTTCGATCCGAAGGAGATCGACGACCTGCTGCTCATCCAGGAGGACGACGATCGAGCCAACGCCGTCCCGCCGGTGCCGGAAAATCCGGTGTCATGCCCGGGCGACCTGTGGCTCTGTGGGAAGCACCGCGTGCTTTGCGGAGATTCCACCCGGCCTGAGGACGTCGCAACGCTGCTTGGCGGGCGCGAACCGATCTTGATGGTGACCGATCCGCCCTACGGAATTGAACTCGATTCCGAATGGCGCGACCGCGCAGGCCTGAACACGGCGCCGGGCCAGAAGCGCACGGCCATTTCGAAGGCAGCCGCCAAGCTGCATCCGACGGCGCCGGCCGAGCCGAGCTACATAAAGCACCGGACCGAGGGCCACACCGAGACGACCATCTCCGGCGACACGCGCGCCGACTGGTCCGAGGCCTTCGAACTGGTGCCGAGCCTGCAGATCGCTTATGTGTGGCACGCTTCGATCTTTACGCGCGAAGTGCTGAATGGGCTCTTGCGGATCGGTTTTCTCTACCCCCAGCAGATCATCTGGAACAAGGGCCGCACGGTGCTGACGCGCACCCACTATTGGTATCAGCACGAGCCGTGCTGGTACGTGCGAAAGAAGAACGCGCCGTGGTTCGGGAAAGCGGGCGAAAACTCGACGATTTGGGACTCCCCTTCGCCGAAGTTCATCATGGGCGGATCGGACGAAGAGAAGTTCGATCACCCCGCTCAGAAGCCCGTCGAGCTGATGCGGCGCCCGATCCTCAATCACACCAAGCGTGGCGAGTTGATCTATGAGCCGTTCCTCGGCAGCGGCACGACGCTCGCCGCGGCAGAGCTGACCGAGCGCACTTGCTGCGGCATGGAACTGGATCCGAAGTACGTGGACGTGATCGTGCAGCGCTGGCAAGGACTGAGCGGCAAGCAGGCCAAGCTCGATGGCGACGGGCGAACGTTCGAAGAGATCACGGCGCAACGCCGAAAGGACGCGGCATGAATCGAGCGATGCCGCCGGGAGATTGCGGCCATCGAAGCTCAGCTCCGCGCCGGGCAGCCCGATCTGCAGGGGCTGTGCCTGGCGTTGATGGACTGGTCGGCGGAGTTGCGGATTTTGCTCGGCCAGCCACTCGATCCACAACGAGAAAAGCCGCCGGGGTTGAAGCCGGCGGCGCAAGTGAGCGAAGGCGGGATCAATCAGGCAGGGATGGAGTAGCTGCGCTCCCCGCTTTCCGCTTTGGCGGAAACGACTTTGAGCCCCATCTTCTTGCCGACGGTGCCGGAGAGGAATCCGCGCACCGAATGCGGTTGCCAGCCCGTCGTCTCCATCAGTTCCTTCGAGGTCACGCCACCCGCGCGCTTGAGCAGGCCCAGCACGATGGCCGTCTTGCTGCCCACGCGCGCGCCCTTCGGCTGCGTTGCGGCTTTGGGCGCCTTGTCCGTTCGGGTGATCTTGCTGTCCGTCGAAGCCTCCGTTGGCGCGACGTCGGCCGTTTGTGGCGCAACGGGCGGAACCGTAACGTCGGTCTGCTCGGCGCCCTTGTCCGGCAGCGACCGGCGCAGACTCTGGATGGCCTTCCAGATCCGGCCCGCTGCGGTCTTCCGGTCCGTGAACTTCTTGATCGGGCTCACGCCAGGCAGGCTGTTGTAGATCTCGACCAGTCGGGCCGCGGGCCAGTCGGCGGCGAGCTTCGCCAGTCCGGCTTCGTTGCGGAAGCGTTCCGCGTTCGGCACAGCTTCGGCGTCCTGCACCGTCGTGTGGGCCATGATGTTGTTGGATTCGTTTTCAATCGTGAAGATGATCATCGTAAGCGTCCTTTCGCGGTAGTTACCGCGTTGATCAGATCCATCACTCCGGTCGCAGACACAAGCAAGCGAATTGTGCTAAATCCGGCCGGAAACGCCGCGCTGGCGACGCGGGCGCCGAGTGGGCCGTCGGACAAATGCCGTGTGGCGGGCGCAAGGTAACGCCATGCGGACGTTGGCGAGGAGGCTGGAGAAGTTGGAATCAGTGCTCGGGAGGTCCGATGCGCCCCGGTGGACGGCACGCCTGATTGTGCGCCCAATGGGGAGACCGCTCGATCTGGAGCAATCGAGGTGCACGCGAACGCTTTCGTCGGACGGCTGCCTGGCCGAACTTGTCGATCTCAATGGCGATGACCCGATGCCAAGCGAAGAAGAGCTTGATCGCTTCGTCGCGCGGTTCCCGATTGTGCGGCACCCGGATGGCGCCGGCGCTAGAGGCGCGCAGGTATCGCCAGAAGGTCTCAGATGACCGGCCACGGCTCGAAATTCGGGCGCAAGATGGAAGACGCCATCGCGGCGCTGCTGACGCAGCGTAACTTCGATGAAGCTGCCCGATCTGTCGGAATCACTCCCAAGACACTGCTGCGCTGGCAGCAGCAACCTGAGTTTCAGAAGGCTTATCGAGAGGCGCGCCGGACTGCCTTCGGCCAGGCGATCGCGCGGCTTCAGCAGGGCACGTCGGCGGCTGCCACCACCTTGCTGAAGACCATGATCGATCCAGCCACGCCAGCATCGGTCAAAGTGCGTGCAGCAGAGGCGATTTTCAACCACGCAGCCAAGGCCATTGAGATCGAGGACATCGATGCGCGCGTGTCGGAATTGGAACGGGTGGCGGAACTCGCGAAGACGGGAGCAAACAGATGAGCTTTCGTCTCAAATCGCGGCTCGTGCGACTGGAACGCGCGGAGGCGAAAGTCGCCGCTCACAAATCCTTCAAACTAAGACTCGGTGATCTCAAGCGGCTGCCGCGAGATTACACCGGCGAGCGGCACGTGGAGATCGTGAGGCAACTGCCATCTAGATCGCCAATCGGGAAATGGTTTGAGTTCGAAGAACGGCCTGGACCTGCGCCGCCCGAACCGCCATCGGAGGAACGCATCATCGAGGTTCATTTCGTTGGTCCGGGGGACGGAGGATGAAAGCGATAGACAGGCGTCTGTCCAGGCTTGAGCGTCGGTTCGCTCCACCGGAAGGGTCGCATCGCCGAATACGAATCGTGTTGCGAGCGGTAGGCCCGGAAAAAGGGATTGAAGCTGAGACCTTAGAAGACGCGAAGTGCAGCCGGACAATCTGGCCCAACGGCACGCTTTTCGAGATGGTGCGGCTAAAGGGGAGCAAGCACGATCGCAGCAGGGTGAGTAATGAAGAACTGGACAGATGGGTGGAAAGCTTCCCCACACGGCACTTTCTGGAACGGCCAGGGCCGAAAACAATTTCATCGCCCCCGAAAACAATCGCTTTAGGGAGCATTGGATCAGCGCAAAGGAGGGACGATGAAAGCAATCGTGAGACGTCTTCTCAAACTCGAGGTCCTGGCCACGCTTCGGCTGAACGAGCGCGGAGAGACCTTCGCCGATGTGATCAGGGCGCGCCGCAAGCGTCTGATTGAGGAATTCGGGGTGACCTTTGAAGACTGGCCGCAAGCGAGTTTCGCAGGAGCACGATCGATTGCCGAGATCATTCTGCGCAGCCGTCAACTCTACCGCGAGTCAGCGTGCATCGCATCCGCGCCTGGAGCGTGAAAACACCTACCGATATTGCCGCATAACGCCTTGTGGCTGGGACTCCGGAACTGCAAGCATCTCCCGCGGCTGGATGGCCGTTCCCAGATGCAAGCGCTAGGCAGATCTCAGGAACGGGCGTAATACCCCTAGTGGACAGGACAGCGTTGCGTAAAGGGCCTTTCTTGCCCCGAGAGCCCGTTTGTAGAATTGTATTTCCATGAAACGGGGGCGAACCCGCGCATCGCTTCTCAACATGAGCGTTTAGAATGATATCTGTTGGGCGCCGGCGGCGGAGCTTGGCCTTCCGTACCAAACCAGTTCCCTTGCGCCGGACGTGGCCCCGGAGGTATTCATTCTGAATTTCCAGACGCGATTCCGCGAACAGCCGCTGCGGTTCCTGTCTCCTCTCAGTATCGCGGCGGCGGTCCTGATCTGCGGCGCAGGGGCTCCGGCGCGAGCGGTCCCGCAGGACAATTCAGCTGCTACGTACAAGGCGAGTCAAGAGGACTTCCCCAACCCCGAACGGGGCTTCTTTATCGAGCGGAACTACAATCCGGGGCGTCGGGCCGGACGGCCGGATGGCTTCACCCTGGATGACCTGCGCGCCGCCCGGACCAAGGGCATGACCATGGTCAGGGTTGTCTATACCCTCACGCAGTTCCGCGACGCTCTCTTGTCGCCGGAGTTCCTGGCGCATTTTACGGCCGATTTCACGCTGCTCCGCCAAGCCGGGTTCAAGGTCATCCCGCGTTTCGCTTACAACGCCGGCCCGATCGGCGCGCAGGACGCCAGCCTCGCCCGTGTCCTGGAACACATTGAGCAGCTTAAACCGATCCTGAGGGAGAACGCCGACGTCATTGCTTTCGTTGAGGCGGGCTTTGCCGGCGCCTGGGGCGAGTGGCACAGTTCCACGAACGGCATGTTCTATACCCCGCCGCCTCCCGCGTTGACCACGATCAACGACAAGACCCGAGCCATTGTTGCCGCTCTGCTGGCAGCGCTCCCGGATCGGATGGTTGCGTTACGATGCCCGCGGTTCAAGGAGCAATTGACCGGGCCGGAGCCGCTTTCGCTCAAAGAGGCGTTTACCGGGACTCTCAAGGCCCGGATCGGAGCGCACAACGACTGCCTGCTGGCGACGGAAGACGACATGGGCACCTACACGCCTGGTCGTATGGCCCAGGAGAAGCAGTTCTTGCACCAGGACAACCTGTTCGTCCCGCAATTCGGGGAGACCTGCAGCGTCGATGTCGAAGCCCAACCGTTCATCGGCTGCGCGAATGCGGTCAAAGAGCTCGACTATTTGCGCTACACGGCGTTGAACAGCGACTACAACCGAAAAGTGCTACAGGGATGGGAAACCGGTGGATGCATGGGTGAGATCCAGCGGCGAATGGGCTACCGTTTCCGTCTCGTGAGTGCTTCCCTGCCAGTGCGCATCGGTCCTGGTGAAACGCTGTCCGCTTCGCTCACGATTGCAAACGATGGTTGGGCGAGTCTGTACAACCCGAGGCCTGTCGAGCTGGTTCTTCGGAACACGGCCACAAAGAAAGTATTCCGGCTGCCGGTGAAAGGGGATCCACGGTTCTGGGAGCCCGGCCAAACCAAGACCATCAAGTTCACGGCGGGCCTGCCGGCCGGGATTGAGGGAGGCACGTACGATGTCCTACTCCGCTTACCCGACCCTTCGCCCAAGCTCGCGGACCGTGCCGAGTACGCCATCCGCCTTGCCAACGAGGACGTATGGGAGGCCTTGACCGGTATGAACTCACTGCGGCAGAGTGTCACGGTCGTGGCTAAGCCCTAACATAGACCGGCGACTTTAGCTTTGTGAATCGGAATTGCTCTCTCACCAACAACGCCGCGCTTCCTGCATCGACCATCGCCGCGCTTTATTAGAAGCCGCTGGCAGGTAGAACTCATCGACCGTCGGTTCGCTCTGTTCGCATGGTGACGAGAAAGGAACTCGTCACGGCAATCGAGAATGTGATTGCCAAGCGCTCCAGCGCCGACGAAGCCCAGCGACGCTATGTTCAGAATATTGAGACGATGGTGGAATTCACTGACGGAAACATGCTGAATGGGCATTGGGGGCGTCCTCCGCGCCGAGGCTGACAAGCCATTCGTGACCGGTGATGCGCCGGTGGTGACTCGGGAGCGCTCAGACGACAATAGGCTGCACTTTGGTCTAGGTTTCGCGAGACTGAACGCGGAGGTGTTCTTGCCGGTCTCGCCGACCGCGTGCTTGCATGTATTGCCTCGGGCCGTGCGTTCCGGGCCGCTCCTGGCGCCTTCGGTCTCCGAAGCCAACATGGCCCAGGCAGCGCTGGCGAGGGAACACTGCTTCACAAACGCTTATAGGGAAGTCCCGCTGGATTAGTACTGGGAAGTCGGCTTCTGTCCGCCGATAACGTGGGACGAGCGGGTTGATGGGGCCGCGCGCTACCCGTTAACGCTCCGCCGCAAGCGATCTGCGAAGCAGAACCGGCGCGATCCCCGTGAGTGAAGTCGGTGAGCCGGGCTAAACTCGCTACCGATAATGCTTGATATCGCTTCACCTGACTAAGCACGATTGTGACCGCTGAACAGTCTCGCGGCGACCGATTCTGCCCGAATTGGAGCCGTCCTTAGCCGAGCCCGAAGTCAATCTACGATAAGGCGGTTTACCAAGTTTGTTGAGTTCTCAGTCTCCAGGTGGGAACCCACCCGACCGCGCTGTGCTGGCCTGCGCCTTCCATCGTTGAACGTTCACACCCATCACGATGAGCCATAGCATCAGCGACGCTTCCGCGAGGATGCCGAGGACCTTAAGTCCCGTGGACAGATAGCTCGCGATTGGTGACAGAAAGATCAGCCAACCCAGACCGGCAAGCGCCATCAGCTCGCCCAGGATCCGAGGCAGAAAGGTCGATCTGAAAATGAGGTAGCCGATCAGGAAGCAATAGGGCCCGAAAAACACCAGGCTGTTGATTCTTTACGGATCGAGGTTAAGAAGGCTAAGTACATCATTGGCGCATCCCGCGAGACTGAATAACGCCGCGAGCAAAGAGAGGCTCCTGTTCACCGGCTTAAACATGTAATAGAAGAGCAGCGTTACGGCGATGTAGAACGCATGGGAGATGAGGTTGACGGCATCATACAGAACAAGTCGGCCCCGGCCAACGAAGACCTCGGCAGATATTGCCGTCAGAAAGTAGAGCAAATAAACGACGCCGGTAATCCTGGCCTTGGGACCACGCCGCGCTTCTGCGATCCATTCCATCATTTCATCGCCTCCAGGAGGCACCACACAAGCATGGCGCCCCTGAATCTTGCGCGCCCATAAGGGGGGAACACGCCGAGTCCCCGCCATGGCGAATTGCGCGCCGGGACCACACTGGATGTCAGGGGAACGCCTGGTGCTTGTCTGCAATGAGCATCCCGTCTTCCGATGCTAACGGGTTTCTGGCCGTTCGAAGGGCGCCTGGAACCTTGCGGCTGGAACGTATTTCGGCAACTGGCCCGCGATTGCGTTCGGTGGAGCCCCGTGGGTTGCAGATGGGAAAGCGGCCAACAATCGGCTAAGGCTGTGTAGCCCGCCCCACGCTGCACGCCCAGTCTCAGAGTTTAGCCCGGCGGAGAGGCGCCGATAATGCTTCATATCACTTCGCCCGGCGTCGTACGACAGCGACCGCTGACCGCAATCGGCAGCGGCTCCACCTCGTCCGGTAGTCAATCTACGGTTAGGGCGCTATGCATCGACTTGTTCCTCTCCCGCGATTGCCGTCGAGATGCCGATTTTCCCATTCCCTATCCGGCGACACTCTTGTCCAAGATGACTTTTGGCGATTGGCGTCTTGGACAGGGGAAATCACTTGAACGTGGCCCCACGAGGCTCGAATCCCGCCTGAAAGCCCCCCAAACCTTAGTGCTGTATCGGGAGCGACCCGGCGCTATTGTCTTTCGGGGATGAGCGAGCGTGGATCGCCGGGGCGCTTTCGATACAGCACTAAGGTTTGGCGCCGTTCGGTAATTCTGAAATGAAAGATATATGACGCCTGCGGTCGTCACCCCAGCGTATGAAAATGGGCGAGAATGCGGGAGTCCCGAAGAGATCAGCCGCGCACCAAGCCCTCTGCAAGTTACTGATTGGCACAGCGCCACTTTTATATTTTCGTAAGAAGCCAATCAACCCATAGCGAGATCGATTTTCGGCGCAAAAGGCACGCTTCGAGAATGGGCACGAAAAACTGCTCTCTCGCAATCAACTGCGGGACTTCCCGGTGCGATAAGCCGATGGCGTTTCATCGTGGCAGTCCCGGCTGTGATCGCACAGGTCAGATTGAACAGTAAGGAGTCGTCTTAGACCTGTCACTTTCACGTAATGGTGGCGTCATGTTCGCGGCGCACACTAGGCCGTTCCTGAAGCGATCTTAAGCTGCATGGCTGATTCCTGGTCACATATTTGGAAGAAATCGAAAGAGGCAACCTATTGATGTCCGCGACAACTTCTCGCAAGCATTCCGGAATTAACCCTTTGTATCTGCTCGTCGCCCTGCTGGCGGCGGGGGTAAGCATTCCGGCGTTCGCTCAGTCGGATCCGTACCCGACGTATGTAGTGGGAGCGAATCAGAACGGGACGCAGGGCCCGAACTACCCGTTGACCACCACCTATCCGTGGGTCGCCAGTGATGGCGCGTTCATCACTCCCGCCGGCACGCAGGTCTACCTCGGCATCACGACCCGCGCAAAGGCCGTCGCGCTGAACCCCAATACCGCGACGCACACCGCCGCCGTCCTTCAGATGGGCGCCCCACATGCGGTCACGATTTTCAACACCCAGACCGGCAAGGTCGTGCAGACCTACAGCACGATGAAAGGCACCGATGCAGACGGCAGCCACAACGGTATCAGCTATACGCCGGATGGCCTGCACCTGCTGTTCAGCCAAGACGGCAGTTACGGCCCCGCCAGCTTCGTTGCCGTCGCCAACGTCGATCCGGTGACGGGCATGCTGTCAGACGGCACCCAAGTCAGCGTTCCGTTGGACGTCAACAGCACAGGCGCTCTGACCAATGTCACCTGCTTCCCCGGGAATAGCCCTCCGGGAACCTCGGGCAGCTTTGCCATTCCGTGCGGCTACCCGGTTTCGATTTTCGTGGATGACACGTTCACTTCCTATCCCCTCGGCATCGCGATCGCGGCAGATGGCAAGACTGCCTATGTCGTGCTGGACAACAACGATACGCTGACGAAGATCGACCTGACTGCCGCGACCCCGAAACAGGGCGCGGAGGTCCGCGTCGGTAACGTCCCGCACAGCGTCGTGATCTCGCCGGATGGCAAGACCGCCTATGTCTCAAACGAGGCTGGCCGGATTGCCACCGCGGACGACTTCCAGGGATACTCCAACGGCACCCCGGTCGTCGCCACCTGGCCGACTGGCTCCACGGCCACAGGCACGGTTTCCGTGGTCGACCTGTCCACGTTTACGGTCACCGGAAGCATCTCGACCGGTCTGCACCCGACTGGCATGGCTTTCTGGAACAACTACCTGCTGGTCGCCAATGCCTATGACGACACCCTCTCCGTGATCAACACCGCTAACAATTACAATGAGGTGGTGGCGACGATCAACCTGGGGCTGCCCATCGCAGTGCCTGGCGCCACAGGGTCGGCCTATGGCGCGGGACCGAACTCGATCGCCGTCGATGCGGTGAACAACATCGCCTACGTCGCGCTTTACAATGCCAACGCCATCGCGGTCGTCAACCTTGGATCCGGCTTTTGCCCCTTGTCGTGCGTGACAAATCCCGTCATGGGCATGATCCCAGTAGGCTATGCGCCAAGCTCGGTTGTGCTGGATACGGCGGACGGTGTGCTGCTCGTTGCCAACGACAAGGGCATCGGCACCACCGGCTTCGGTGTGGCGACCCCTCCGACTAATACGCCCGAAAATTCGTACGGAAAAGAGGAGGGCGTGTACAGCTTCAACACCCACCAGGACCTTGGCACCGTCAGCATCGTCCCCGTGCCGAATTACTTGACCTTGGCGCAGATGACCCAGACGGTCTACGAGAACAACCACTGGGATCTGACGGAAAATGTCGCGTCGGCCGCAGGGGGCAACCCGTTTGCCGCACCGGTCGCGATCCCGGCAAAGATCGGCGCTCCGTCGAAGATCCAGCACGTCTTTGTGATCATCCGGGAAAACCGCACCTACGATCAGATGCTGGGCGACGTGGCCGGCGGCAACGGCGAACCCTCCCTGGCAGTCTTCGGCGACAACTCGACCTTCTCCGAATACCCTGTCGTAACGCCTAACGCGCACGCAATGGTGCAGCGTTTCCCGCTTCTGGACAACTTCTACAACGCGAGCCGCCAGTCGGCTGACGGTCACAACTGGATCACGCAGGCCATGGCGCCCTACTCCGACGACGTTCAGTCGCCTGACTGGCTCCGCGACTACCCTTCCAACGGCGGCGATGCGATTGCCTATCAGAAGAACGGCCACCTGTGGGACGTGGCGGCCGCGGCCGGCATCTCGGTGAAGAACTACGGTGAGTACGTCGAGAGCAACACCTTCACCGTGCCGGGTTGCACTCCGACGAACATGACGCAAGCGAACGGCTTTAATGGCGCTGGTAGTAAATCCGTTGCATTACCGTTTATTGTTTCGGACAGCTGCGAGCCAACCTGGACCCAGTTCTACAACGACGCACTGGAATACGAGTCTGGCAATGAGCCGCAGCTCCAGTACTACAACGCCATCGGCTCCATCACCCCGCTCCCGAACCTGTACAACATTACGGTGCAAAACTACCCGCAATTCGATCTGGGCATCCCCGATCAGTACCGGGTCGATGTCTGGAAGCAGGACTTCGCCAACGACGTGACCGCCGGTTCGGTGCCCCAGTTGGAATTCCTGTGGCTCATGAGCGACCACACCACCGGCCCACCGAACGCGGCAGCCGAAGTGGCCGATAACGACTTGGCCGTTGCGCGCGTCGTCGACATCATCAGCCACAGCAACATTTGGTCCACTTCAGCGATCTTCATCGAAGAGGACGACGCGCAGTACGGCGTCGACCACGTCGACGGTCACCGCAGCCCTGGCTATGTCATCAGCCCCTTCGTCAAACAGAAGGTGAACTCCGATGGCACCGGGGCCGGGGTCACCGAAGATAGCACCTTCTACACGCAGGTCAACATGACCCGCACGATCGAGCAGATCCTCGGTCTGACGCCCATGAACCAGTTCGACCTGGTGGCCGCGCCGATGAACACGCTCTTCATCAACAACCCACCCGCGGCGAACTTCCTGCCGTGGTCGCACGTGCCGAATCAGGTCCCGCTGTGTTACGGCGTTGCGGGATATACGGCCCCGTCGAACATCACCGCCAGCCTCAACACTTGCAGTTCCGGAACCGCGGCACCCGGGCCCGCGATTGAACCGCATGACAGGCCTGAAGTCAAAGCTCTACGGGCTGGCTGGCTCCAAATGAAGTCGGAGATCTTCGCCGCCAAATATCACACTCCCGACTCCCTGGACCCGGACACCGTCAGACACTTCGACTGGTACGAGGCCACTGGGTTTAAGATCCCCTTCCCAGGCGAGCAGACGGTTCGTCCGGCGAGCGACTTCAACCACCCGGTGCGGTCCAAAGCTGACTCGGACGACGACGATGACGACGGCGACGGCATCTGATTTCGTCCAAACCACAACGGCCCTCTCCTCGGTCTCCGGGGAGAGGGCGTTTCTGTTTACGCCTTAAACGCAAATTCCCCACCGGACTGAATCGTGCGTGGCTGCGGCTTCCGTGCCGCCGGACTTCGCCAGCCCGAAGTCGAGAACCTTCACTCAACCATCCGGCCGGATCTTGACATTCGCCGGTTTCAGTCGCGATTCACGCCTTCGCGAGGCCGGCGAACAGCGTACTTGCGACGATCGACCGCCGGATGAATGAAAAATGTACGCAGGGGCATTTGTAATTCAGGCACGAGGAAGCGCCCGAATGACAATCATGAAAGCGCGGTCGCTCGGCCATCACGATTTCATGAAATCAGACCGTGTCTGGCGGTTCATCAAGAATTAGCTTCTCTGGCATAGACTGCGCTGGTGCACTCGAAAATTCATCGCCTGCCAAAGGCGCTCATACTTCTCCACCTCGTCACGGTTCTGGCTTACGCTCAGGTATCGCGCACGGCGCTGACGGGAACCGTCAGCGATGAGCAAGGCGGGCGCGTCCCGGGCGCCCTCGTCAAGGTTACCGACGCCAGCACCGGATTGCAGCGCGAGACGATAACCTCCTCGCAGGGCACTTACACCGTTGCGGATCTTCCGATCGGGAACTTCCGAATCGAGATCGTCAAAAAAGGCTTCGCTCCTTTTACTCTTCAGAGCTTGCGCCAGGATGTCGGCCAGACTCGCACATTGGACGTCACACTGCACCTGGCCGGGCAAAGAGAAGAAATGATGGTCACCGAGGCGATGGTTCAGTTGGATCGGGTTGATGCAACCGTCGGCTCGCCGATTGAACAAATGCAAGTGGACGAGCTTCCAGTCAACGGCCGGAATTGGGCCACTCTGACGGCGCTCGTGCCGGGCGCAATCAACAATAGCACCGGCGACCAACGCACGATTCGTTTCGCCGGCCATGGATTGGACGACAACAACCTTACGCTGGACGGCGTGGACGCGACGGCGGTTTTCAATCAGATGCAACGTCAGTATGTGCGGCTCACGATTCCGCAGGATTCGATCGCCGAGTTCGATGTGAAAGACCAGACGTTCGGAGCGGACGTGGAGGGCGGCACGGCGGGCGGGCAGGTGGCGGTGGTGTCACCGTCCGGCACGAATTCGTTTCACGGCGACGTCTTCGATTACTTCCGCAACGACGCCTTGGAAGCACGCACTCCGTTCAATGGGCCCTCGCCAAATCCGTTTCTTCTGAATCAGTTCGGCGCGGCGGCCGGCGGGCCGATTGTCCACAATAAGCTGTTCTTCTATGCCAACTACGAAGGTTTAAGGCAGAGGCTGGACGGCACGCAGATCGGACTGGTGCCAAGCCCCGATTTCAGCGCTACCGTTTCGGCCGCCTCCCCGGCGCTTGCTCCGATTCTAAAGGCCTATCCGGGGGGCACGTCGGCTACATCGAACCCCCACGTGTGGAACTACGATGCGCTCGGAAGGCAGGTCGACAACGAAGACTCAGGGATGATCCGCCTGGACTACCACTATTCCGATCATACGACCGCGTTCGCTCGTTTCAACACGGATGAGGCGACGGAGACGACTCCTACCGGCCAACTGATCGCCCTTACCGGGTACGACACGAAGTACAACAACGGTGAAGTGGAATTGCTGCACGTGTTCAGTCCGACAGTGGTGAACGAAGCGAAATTCGGAATTAACCAGGATTTTTATCACAGCGGAACGATTTCACCGGCGCCGTACACGTTCAGCGTTTCAGGCTTCAGCTCGCTCGGCGGCGATACGACATCCGACAATCCGTCGAAGGCGATTAGCATATTGGACGACATCTCGTGGTCCAGAGGGAATCACACCCTGAAGTTCGGTTTCGAGGCAAAGCGCATGTTCCTGAACCAGGGCACGTCAAGCAGCGCAACCTTGACTTACACTTCGGCGGCGAATTTCATGGACAACGTAATGGGCACTGCGTCTTACACCGAAATCCTTCCGCTGGTGCGGCAGCGCAAGACGGAGTATTTCGCCTATGCCGAGGACGAGTGGAAGGTCAGCCCGGCGCTGACGATCAATGCGGGCGTTCGCTACAACGTTTTCAACGCACTGCATGCCGTCGGCAATCAGGACGTGCCGTTTGACTTTGCGACCTGCGGCGGTTTCTGCCCCAACACCGAGCCGTACTTTCATCCGCGATTCGACGACGTCGACCCGCGGCTCGGCATCGCGTGGTCGCACGGCGGAACCGTGCTGCGGCTCGGCGCGGGGATCTATCACACCGACGGGCAATTAGACGATCAGGACCTACCCATCTCGAACACTGTCAACCGCTACTCGTTCAACAGCACGAATTCCGCATACGCTGGCCTGTCTTATCCGCTGACACCGTTCCTTGCGTATGCCGAGAATGGCGGCTTGGGAGCCGTGTCGCCGCGCGATCTCGATCGAAACCGGAAGGACGACTACGTCGCTGCCTGGACGGCCTCCGTTCAACAGGCACTGCCGATGAAGTTGCTGGCGACGGTCAGCTACCTGGGCAACAAAGGAACGGATGTTCTGACCACGACTTACACGAATCTGGCGAACCCAACTACGGGCGTGTTGCCGTACCCCGGGTTCGGCGCCGTTTCCTGGCGCGGCGATGTCGGCAACAGCACGTTCGAAGCTCTGCAACTCAACGTGCGGCGTCCGTTCCAGAATGGTTTCTTGGTCTCGGCGAATTACATGTGGTCGCATTCCATCAATGATGGAAGCATCGGCGGAGGCGAATCGGATACGCCGCAGGACTCATTCTGCCGGTCGTGCGACAGAGCGAGCAGTGACGACGACGTCCGCCAGATGTTCAATCTCTCGGCGGTTTATCAGCTTCCCTTCGGGGCGGGAAAGCGTTACTTGAGCTCACCCGGAATTGCCCGGACGCTCCTCGGCGGTTGGGAGCTGAGCGCAATCGGCACAACGCAGACCGGACTGCCCGTTAACATTACAGTCGATCGCTCGAACGGCTCCGTTCCGGGCCTCTACGCAATCAGCGGCTCGATGCGTCCGGATTATGTCGCGGGTGTCTCTCTCACTCCGGCCGGAGGTTCATCGGCAAGCGAGTGGATCAATCCCGCGGCGTTTGCAGTACCCGCGAAACAGACCTTCGGGGACCTCGGGCGCAATGCCTTCCACGCGCCGGGGATTTCGCAGATCGACCTCGGGATCTCCAAGTTTGTGACCGTCACCGAGCAGGTCAAAGTGCGCTTCCGCGCCGACCTGTTCAACGTCCTGAACGGTCCGCAGTTTGCCGCGCCGAATGCAGATCTTTCACAGACGAACTTTGGTGTGATTACATCGACGATCAGCAACTACGCCGCCGGTCGCGGCACACCGCGCGAAATGCAACTCTCGGCAAAGATCACGTTCTAGCTGTCCCCCGCGGAAATGTTGTCTGCCTGTAACATCGGTCACCGCATCGGTTGAGAGTAGTCAGAACACTGTCGGATGAGTCGTGGCATTGGGGTCTTGCGCAAGATTGCTCACGGGAAACGCTGATCCGCTCTATTGCGCGGTCAAGGGCGCCCGAGGCCCGGCGCTGTCAGCATAATCATCTATAGCAGACCCGCCGTCCGATGTCCCGGTGCAGGGGTTCGGTCGGTGCATTGAGATCCTCCCTGGTGTGGACGTGTCAGGGCGGCTAGGTACGGCATGTTGTCCAGAAGTCCGCTTCTGGGAAACGCCGGCTAAGACGTCCGACGTCGACAGATCCGCACACCGCTGCCGATATCACCAGATATCGCCGCGTCTGGCTGGCTACAACTGCGGGTACTGGCCCGTATCGGTGTGGCCAACACTGCCCGAATCAACGCCTTCCGGCGCGGCGGCCAAATCGAGATCGGGCGACGAGCCGAAAGGGTTCCGAGGAGCGAGCTTTCATTCCCAGCTACCAGTGGCCGAATGCCTTTCGCAGATCGCCGACCAACACTTGGGCCCGGTCCTGCAACCACGAGTGAGCGCACCGCTCCGTCCAGCGCAAGTGTTAAATGCTACAATCGGCTAGTTTCGATTGAACATGCATAGCCTCGTTCCTGCTGAAGCCGAACGCGAGGAACTGCAGCGACTCGCTGCCAGCCGGACGTTGCGCGATTCTGAGGCTGTGCGGAAGTTGTTACTGTATCTGGGCGACGCGAGCCTTGAGGACCGCGCCGAACAACTGAAAGAGTACACCGTAGGGGTCGAGGCTCTCGGCCGTCCGTCGCACTACGATCCGCGAACAGACTCGTCGGCAAGAGCGCTCGCTGCCCGTCTGCGGCGCAAACTCGAAGAGTATTACGCGGAGGAGGGCGCCTACAGTCTCATAAGGGTCGGATTCCCGAAGGGCGGCTTCAAGCTCACCTTCGATCATCTGCCAAACCTGTCCCCACCGGCAGATCCGGTGGCCGCCGTCACCAGGTGGAAGCGCATCGCCGGCGTGTGCCTCGGCGCCAGCCTGCTGTCGATCTCGCTATTGTTCTTCCGTGGCAGACCAGCGGGGCAAGCATCTGCTTTGCCATGGAATGCCGACCTCGAGGCCCTCTGGCAGCCCTTTTTGGACGAGCGCATTCCCATCGTGGTCTCGTTCGGATCGCCTCTTTTCGTCAGTATGCCGAACGCCTTTGTGCGCTGGCCCGCCATCAACGACTGGGAGTCAGCATTGCGCTCCGACGAGGTGAATGGGCTCGCGTCGTACTTGCGCGCTCCTCTGCAAGGAAAGGCGCGGTTCGCGCCAAACTTCGACTACGCAGGAATCGGCGACGTGCATGGCGCGTTTCTCATCGCCCGCTTGCTTGCAAGCAAGAAGCCCGAGCAGTTGAGTCTTAAGCGGGGCATCGTGCTTTCCTGGGAAGACATTAAGAACAACCACCTGGTCTTCATCGGTAACGGTAAGAACCAAGAGAAGCTCAGGGACATTCTCGCGGACCGCGATTTCGCCGTGGGCGAAGCAGCGGTTCGCAATCTGAAGCCGCAGCCGGGTGAACCCTTGGAGTTTCGCGAAACGATCGATGAGCGCACTGGTGAGATCCGGGGGGACTACGCACTACTGACCTTTCTGCCAGGTCTGGAGCAAGGCCGGTACATGCTCCTGCTGTCCGCCATGAATACGGAGACGATCTGGGGCGCCGTCGAAGCAGTAACCAATCCTAAGTTCGTCACCCCGCTGGTCGCGCATCTCCGCTACGGCGGCAAACTTCCCAGAGCATTCCAGGTGGTAGTAAAGATCAGGCTCGGTGCCGGCGTTCCCGTGGAAGTCAGTTATGCGACGCACCACGTACTCGGTTCCTTCGGGCAGCGCTGAGGCGGCAAAAAAATTCGTTGCGCCGCCGAGCAACGCTGGGCCTTCATTTTGTTGGACTTTAGCCGGTTGTTCTCCGGATGAGCAACCTAATGTATCCCTTCACCGACGCCAGACCGCAATAAAATCCCCATCAGCGAGATTCGAGAGGCCCTCCGATTTGGGCGGGGCAGGTTCGAATCAATGCGATACGGTTCTAGCGAGCGACAAATGAAAGGGGTTAGCGTGGGAAACAATCATCCATTATTCCGACTTCTGGGCCTGCATCTCCTCATGGTCCTGATCGCCCTGGTAATATGCCCTGCTGCCGCGAACGGGCAGGAGCCTCGCGCCAAGGTCCGTGGCCAAGTAACTGACTCCAGCGGTGGAACCATCATCGGAGCGAAAATCACCCTGCTTAACGTAAACACAGGTGTCGATACGACCCGGCAAACGAATGAGTCCGGGCTTTATCTATTCGATTACGTCAGTGGCGGCACCTACAGCCTTGCCATCGAGTCGGCAGGATTCGGCGGGTTCGTCCAGCAGAACATTCTGGTGGAGAACCTTGGCGACGTAACTGTAAACGCAGTGCTGCAACCCGGGATGACCAAGGAGACCGTGACTGTAACGGACACTCCGCCCGCAGTGCAATTCAACAGCAGCAGCTTGCATACGGAACTCGACACGAAGATGGCCAATGATCTTCCGATCATGAACCGCAACGTGTTTCTGATGGCTATGCTGGATCCGGCGGTGGTGATCCAATACTCCAGCCCCCAGCGAGCTGTTTACGACCTGTGGGCGGCCGGTTCGGTGGACATCGGAGGAAAAACCGCCGGCATGAACGATCTTTTGGTAGACGGTACGCCCGCGATGGTGGGGGGGAAGTCTTCTTATCAGCCGCCCATGGATGCAGTCCAGGGATTGAGCATACAGCAGAACAGCGTGGACGCTGAATTCGGCCACAGTGCCGGCGGCATTGTCAGCATTCAGATGAAGTCGGGCACCAACGAGATCCACGGGACTGCCTACTATATGGGGCGTAATCCGGCGCTTAACGCGGTGGCGGATTCCACCAACCACACGCCCAACCCGGAACGGAATCACATCGCCGGCGGCACCATCGGCATGCCATTGAAAAAGAACCGGATCTTCAATTTCACCGCATTCGAGAGGTGGCTCAATAACACGCCAGTTTCTTCTGTCTATACGCTGCCAACCAGCCTGGAGCGCGTGGGGGACTTCTCGAAATCCCTGAACGCTGCGGGAGGACTACGCCAGATTTTTGATCCATCGACAACGCAGTACGATGTGGCCGCCGGTACGTCAACCCGCACGCCATTCTCCAACAACGTGATCCCTGCGTCGAGCCTTGATCCGACCGCACAGACGTTTATGAAAGACATCTGGCAGCCGAACAACCCCGGAGACGATATCACGGGCGTAAACAACTTCAAGAGCGGCGACACTGTGAACATCAACTACTGGAACCTGAGCAACCGGACCGACTTCAACGTTACGGAAAAATGGAAGGTGTTCTTCCGCTATTCGCAGTTCCACACTACCGGCGTTGAGAACGCTCCGGTAGCATCGCAAGCGTGGCACTACACGAACGGGTATACCAGCCACTCGCTGCAAATGTCCGGCGACGCGGTATGGACGATCAATCCGACCACGGTATTTGACGGGCGCTTCGACTACATCTCGATTCGAGACGCGTTCGATGCCCCGATCGCAGAGGTAAACGCGAGCGGCTTGGCTAAGTTCTGGCCGGGCAACGCATGGTATACGCCTTACCTCCCGGGCGAGCCATTGGTCCTTTACCCGAGCTTGGAGTTCGATTCTGCTGCTGGCACCTCGCAATTCGGAGAGGGAGGCTACTGGTATCAGGTACCGAAAAATTACGTTGCCACGGCAAAAGTGTCCAAGCAGATCCGGAACCACTACGCCAAGATAGGCGGCGAGTACCGGGGGCTGCGCATCACGGCAGTGCGTCCAAACCCGGGCGGTTTCGATTTCCAATCCGGAACGACAGCGGGCACCTTCGTAAATCCGAATACTCTGCTCCAGGGTGATCCTTGGGCTACTTTCCTGACGGGCGCCATCGACAATAACTCGCGGGCCGGTACCGTTCCACTCCAAAAGCCACAAACCGATTACTTCGGTTTCTACTTCCAGGACGATTGGAAGGTCAGTAAGCGGGTGACTCTGAACGTGGGACTGAGATACGAATACGAGACGGCCATGCGGGATGCCACCAACCGCCTGTCGCGATACCTGGATCTGACCAGTCCCATTCCCGAATTTCAAAGCAACCCGCCTCAACTCCCCGCGGCGGTCGAGCAACTGCGGGAGTCGCCGCCCATCTACAACGGGGCCTGGGTTTTCACCGACAGCTCCAACCGGGGTTCCTGGAACGCACAGCCACACGTGTTTCTGCCGCGGGTCGGGTTTGCATACCGCGTGAACGATAAGACATCGTTGCGCGCCGGCTGGGCGCGCTACATCATCCCGCCCATGGTGACCACCGGAGTCGGCACTGGCGCCCTGGGAAGCCTGCCTTATCCCGGTTTCGACGCCACCACTTACGTGGCGCCGGCGCTTGAGGGCGTTCCGCAAGCTTCGCTCAGCAATCCTTTCCCTTCGACGAACCCCATCATCGCTCCAGTGGGCAAGGCACTGGGCAGATACACGAATCTGGGCGGATCCACAACCTGGTTCAACCAGGATTACAAGGCCGGAGTCAATGACCGGATCAACTTTTCGCTTCAACGCCAATTGCCGTGGCATTTGGCGGTGGACGCCACCTTCTACATGAACCTGGGGCATGATCTGTCTCTGACTGAAGTAGGAAGCCAGAGAGATCTCAACCAAATGGATCCGCAACTGAGCTACACCTACCAAGGCGCACTTAACGCCACCGTTCCGAATCCCTTTTACGACATCCTGACGCCGGCTCAATTTCCGGGCCAACTGAGAAACCAGCAGTATGTCTCGGTCGGCTCGCTGCTCACGCCGTATCCACAATACGGAAGCCTCGTAGAAATGGTGTACCCGGAGGCGAAGGACCGGTATCGGGCCGCGCAGTTCAAGGTGCAGCGACCATTTGCGGGAGGGTTCACCTTCACCTCCGGGTACAGCTATAACCGGGAGCAGCTGCAGACGTTCTACGATGGTCTAGACCGTTTTAACAACCGTCTTACCTGGCAGGATCCCGGCAATCCCCGCCACCGCCTCACCTTTGGTGGCGTTTATGATTTGCCCTTCGGCCGCGGCAAGCGATTGCTCATGCACGCTTCTCGGCTGCTGGACGGAGTAGTGGGGGGCTGGTCCTTGGGCGGGATCTTCCTGTTTAACAGCGGCGATTTGCTCCAGTTCGGCAACGGCGCCGTGGTGACTGGAGACCCCAAGATCGCCAATCCTACGCGGACCGACTGGTTCGATACCTCGATGTTTTCACTGCTTCCCGCCTACACTCGCGCAAGTAACCCTATAACGTACCCGGGCCTGACCGGCCCGAAATTCTGGAACACGGATCTATCAATGTCCAAGACCCAGCCCCTCACGGAGCGGATCAAGCTACAGTTGCGCCTGGAGGCCTACAACCTGACCAACAGCTTCATGGGGGCCGATCCCAGCACAGATAATACCAACTCGCTGTTTGGGCAGGTGGTATCTCTGCGACAGGGAACACAAGGCCGCGAGCTCCAGTACAGCGTTCGCCTGATCTTCTGATCAGTGTGCGCCGGCCTCCACCCAGACTCGGGCAAGCGCGCACTCCGAGCGCTTTGGGTCAAGAAGGGTGGACCTCGCCGGCTGGCGTGCGCCTTAAAGAGTGGGCGGGCCTCCCGCCGCCGAGCGCTGGAAACGTCGAAGTCGCGATTGCGGGACGGGTTGGATGTGAATCCAACGTCCCGCAGATCGCGGTTTCACTTTTCCTGGCCGGCCCGCTAACCAAGGGCCTGAAATGATTTCGAGACCTTCTATACATTCTTAAACATCGATTACTCTTACGTTAGTACTTAGCGTTGGGCGAACTATATAATCACCGCTCATCCGAATCAAGAATGGCGTTTACGCTCAAGATACGCTGTGCATTATTATGGATACTACACCCATGAATTCCCATGCGCTGTTTCGCGCCGGCCGGGTTACAGCGCTCTGTCTTGCGAGCCTGACGCTCGTAACCAAGCTCGCTGGCCAGACTCCTCAGCCCGGGGAGCAAGTCACCGCTGCCGAACGCATCCAATGGTTCCAGCAGGACAAATTCGGCATGTTCATTCACTGGGGGCCCTACTCCGCGCTGGCTGGCGAATGGAGGGACCAGCGCATTCCCGTCGGGAACGAGGCCGAGTGGATCATGCAGCGCTTCAACATTCCCGTCGCCGAATACCGCGAGCGCGCCCGGCAATTCAACCCTGTCCAGTTCGACGCCGAGGCGTGGGTGGCGCTCGCTAAAGCCGCCGGCATGAAATATTTGGTGGTCACGGCGAAGCATCACGACGGCTTTGCCATGTACTCCTCGAAGGTCTCAAAGTACAACATCGTGGAGTGGACGCCCTTCCATCGCGACCCGCTGCGGGAATTGGCGGACGCGTGCAAGAAGGCGGGCATCCGCTTCTGTGTCTATTACTCGCAGCGTGAGGATTGGGACCACCCCGACGGCTACGGAAACGACTGGGACTACGACCGTTCGAAGAAGGACTTCACCCGTTACCTCGAAGAGAAGTCCAAGCCGCAGTTGCGCGAGTTGCTGAGCAATTACGGCCCGCTGGGGCTGGTCTGGTTTGACCGCGGTATGGACACGCCCGAGCACACACGCGAGTTCGTGGACATCGTGCGCCAGCTACAGCCCCGCTGCCTGATCAACGGCCGCGTTGGCGACTACGGCCTGGATCTGATGGGCGACTACCAAAGCATGGGCGACAACGGCATGCCCACGGACGGCTTGCAGGAATACTGGGAGACGCCGCAAACGCTGAACACTACCTGGGGCTATAGCCGGTTTGACCAGCAGTGGAAGACGCCCGGCGACGTGATTCACCGTATGGTGGAGATCGTAAGCAAGGGCGGCAACTATCTGCTGAACATCGGGCCGATGGGCGACGGCACGATTCCGGCGCCCAGCGTCGCTACTCTTCGTAAGGTCGGCACGTGGGTCCAGGCGAACGGCGAGAGCATCTACGGGACATCGGCGAGCCCGTTGCCCGAGCAGCCATGGGGCTTTGTCACCGCTAAAGGCGACAGCCTCTATCTGCACGTTTTTAGTTGGCCGGGCGACGGTGTGCTGCGGCTACCCGGTTTGAAGAACGAGCTTCGAGCGGCCTATGCCCTGGCGGATCCGTACCGCAAACTGGTGCTTCGCCGCTCAGACGGAAACGTGGCCATCACGCTGCCCGCGAAGCCACTGGACGAGCACGATACGGTGATTGTGCTGCAGCTCGATGGACATCCGGCAGTGGACCCGCCTGTCATGACGCAGGATACCGAGTCGCCGTTTAAACTCGACTACCAACTCGCGGCCACAACCGGCAAAGCTGCCAAGCGATTCAACCGCGACGGGAAGTTTCACATCGCCAAATGGACCGGTCCGAAAGATACCATCACATGGCATCTGCTCGTGAGCCACGAAGGCGAGTATCAAGTGCGAATCAGTTACTCGGCGGGTAAGGAATCGAACGGGGACCGGTACCTGATTACAGTCGGCGGCCAAACACTGACCGCCGCGGTCGTGGAAACAGGCGGAGCTTACCAATACAAGACGTTCGATCTGGGGGCTGTCAAGCTGGCGAAGGTCGGTGCCTACACCTTACAGCTCAAGCCAGCCGCCGAGTCAGGCCGTAATCTGATGTTCTTCCAGAAGCTCGATCTGGTACAAGATGGTCCCCTCTCGGTCGAGTGAGAGAACCCACACGCCAGCGAGCCAGGCTGGCCCGTGGCCTCAGCGCCCGTTGGCTAGGTGCATGATCGAGGGAATCTCTATAACATCGGGGGCTGACCGTAGAGAGAATAGAGGAGTGGGTGCTTCCTAATGACATAAGACCTCCAGAATCAATGGAGCGTTCCGAACCGCCCGAACGGATAGTCATCAAAACCCCAATGTTTTGAGCCATCACGCAGAGTAACTGGAGAAGTCATGACTTGTAGTTCCGTGTCCCGGCTTGGCCTCGTTTGCGGTCTGGCGTTGTGCGCTCATGCGTTCAAGTCACCTCCTGCCCAGTACGATTCCGTCGATCCCTTGATCGGAACCTCGGGCGACGGCAATACATTCCCGGGTGCGACGTTGCCCTTTGGAATGATTCAGTGGAGCCCGGACACCAACCCTACTGGTTCCTATTTATACGGCGATAACAAGATCTATGGTTTCAGCCTGACTCACCTCAGCGGCGCAGGCTGCGCCATCTATGGAGATGTGCCGATACTCCCCTGGAGCGATGATCTGGTCACCAGCCCGGCCACCAATCGCGGCCACTATGTGCAACCATTTGATCACACGCGTGAAGAAAGCCGTCCCGGCTATTACGGAGTGACTCTCGCAAACGGCATCAAGGCCGAATTCTCTGTTGCCGAACGTGCTGGAATCGCTCGTTTTCAGTTCCCAGAGGGCAGACGCGCACGCCTCCTGCTGAACACCGGGGGCAGCGTCGGCTCTGCTCTAGGCAATCGCATCGAACTCATCGGGAATGACGCGCTGGTGGGAACCGTGTCGTCTGGCGGTTTCTGCGGTTCGTCGGCCAAGTACACGATCCATGTTGCGGCGAAGTTCGAACATCCGTTCGAGCATTTTGCCACGTGGCAGGACGACGCGATCCGGAGGAATGTTGGCTACGCAGAGGGGAAGCACACCGGAGCGTGGCTTGATTTTGGCAGCCGCCGGCAGGTTCAGATGAAGATCGGGTTGTCGTTTGTCAGCACGGCGAACGCGTTAGACAATCTCAACAGGGAGATACCCAGATGGAACCTGGAAGAGGTTCGCTCGCACGGCCGCCGGACGTGGAAGGAGCTACTGGACCGAGTCTCCGTCGTGGGCGGAACTCACGATCAGGGCACGATCTTCTACACAGGCTTGTATCATTCCCTCTTGGCTCCAACGGTTTTCAGCGACGAGAACATGGACTACGTTGGCTTTGACGGGAAAGTGCACTCGCTCTCCGGAACGGGACAGCGGGCTCAGTACACCAACTTCTCCGACTGGGATACGTATCGGAACACAGTGCAACTGCAGTCGCTGCTGGCCCCCCAGCGCGAGAGCGACATGATGCAGTCTCTGGTCAACGATGCTGCGCAGAGTGGGTGGTTGCCGCGCTGGCCGACCGCGAATGAGGCGAGCTACGTCATGGAGGGCGATTCGCCGGCGATTCTACTTGCTTCCGCCTATGCCTTCGGAGCGCGCGGTTTCGACGCCGGGACCGCTCTTCAGTATATGATCAAGGCCGCTACCACGCCCGGAAGAGGCCTGCACAACAGAGAGGAGCGTCCTTTTCTCGCAGACTATGTGAGACTCGGGTACGTTCCCGCAAACGCGGATGCGATTTCAGCCTCACGCACCCTCGAGTATTGCAGCGCGGATTTCGCTGTCGCACAGCTGGCAAAACAGAGGGGCGACGCGGCGAACTACCGCCGTTTTCTGCACAGGTCCCAGAACTGGAAGAACCTGTTCGATCCCGAAAGCCGCTGGATTCGTCCTCGAAACGCGGATGGAACATGGCTCGCGGGGTTCGACGCCGATCGTTCGCTCCCCAAGCGGTCAAGTGATCCAGGGGTGACGGACCAGAACGGGTTCGATGAGGGCAACAGTGTCCAATACACTTTTATGATTCCCTTCGACTACCCGGAACTCTTCGCGTCCATTGGAGGAGACAGCGAAGTGGCATCGCGGTTAGACAAGTTCTTTTCAAAGCTCATCTGCTGGGGCGAGCCATGTTTTAACATGGCCAACGAACCGGACTTTGTCACTCCCTATGCCTACGTGTTTGCCGGCATGCCCTGGAAAACTCAGGAAGTTGTGACGCGCATCGCGCAACAGACGTTCAAAGCCGCTCCGGACGGTATTCCGGGCAATGACGATCTCGGCGCCACGTCCGGTGTGTACGTCTGGAACGCTCTCGGACTGTACCCGGCGGTGCCGGGCGTGGGTGGCATGGTGCTGGGGACTCCGATGTTCGAAAGCGCGGCTATTCGCTTTGGGGACGGGCGAACACTTGTCCTACGGGGAAAGGGTGTCGGCCCTTACGTGCAAGAGGTCACCTTGAACGGGAGCCAGTACACGAGTAGTTGGCTGCCACTCAGCGCCCTGCACGCGGGCATATCGCGACTGGATTTCACGCTGGCCAAAGAACCAAACACACAGCGCGGTAAAGCCCCCGCCGACCGGCCGCCATCGTTCATGCATCCGCAAGCACAGTAACCGGCTCGGTCTGCGGGAGGCCGTTCCGGTTCAGCCGACGCCACGGAGCACTTTAGACAGCGCGGCGGAGATGTTGGTGACTTAACTGGTCACGATTGCCTTATCGGCACTTTGGGCTGGCTCCAGCATCCGACGCACCGGCCGACATGCCGTGCAAGCTTGGCGGACGAGGTGAACGCACGATCCGGATTCTCCTCAGGTCCAAACCAGAACACGCGCGAGTACTAAAAGGGTATCAGCAATAAATTGATGAGGATTCGGTCCACGCTGTTGGCGAGGGCACGCGAAATGCCAAACCGCAAGGAGCAGCTGGCGCACAAACTGGCAAGCATTAAACTGCCGACTTTCGATCGCGACTCTTTCCGCAGTTGTTTTACTTGATGTGTTCTCCACCCCGAGGTAAGGTCCAACTGGCTACCGATAATGCCCAATAACGCTCACGACTAAGGGGAATGGAATGAATGAGTTGACGCTGGCAAACCAAGCGGCGAATTGGCACCGGCTGAAGGCCTTGGTGCTGGATAGCGTGTCATCGCCGATCACGCGGAGAGTCTACAATCTCGGGCTCGACGAGTTCATCGCGTGGTACGGCCTGGAGCCCCGGCCCGGTTTCACCAAGGCGACCGTGAATGCGTGGCGGATGGCGCTTGAGGCGCGCGGCCTCGGTCCGATCTCGATCAACGTCCGGATCACCGCCGTAAGGAAGCTGGCAGTCGAGGCAGCCGACAACGGCCTGCTTGCACCGGAACTGGCCGCCGGCATTACGCGCGTGAAGGGTGCCAACGCGAAGGGCGTGCGCGTCGGGAACTGGCTATCGCTCCGGCAAGCCCAGACGCTATTGAACGCGCCGGACGTATCCACGAAGAAGGGGCTGCGAGACCGCGCAATGCTGGCTATCCTGTTGGGCTGCGGGCTACGCCGCTCCGAGGTGGCGGCGCTTACGCTGAAACACGTCCAGCAGCGCGACAACCGCTGGTGCATTGTGGACCTCGTCGGTAAGCACGGCCGGGTGCGGACGATTCCGATGCCCACTTGGGTGAAGGTCGCCATCGACGCTTGGACCGCGACGGCCGGTGTGGCGGACGGCCACGTGCTCAGGCGCATCGCGCGCGGCGATCTGGTGCGGGCGGAACGTATGTCCGAGAAAGTCGTTTGGCAACTGCTTCAGCCGTATGCGGCGGCAGCCGGTGTCGCCGGAATCGCCCCGCATGACCTGAGGCGCAGTTGCGCGAAGATGTGCCGCGCTGCAGGCGGCGAGCTTGAGCAGATTCAGTTGCTGCTGGGACACTCGTCGGTTCAGACGACCGAGCGGTATCTGGGAACCAAACAGGACCTGGTGCATGCGCCGAACGATGGGATCAAACTGCGGGTCGCTTGAACGAGAACGGGAGACGGAACGGCTCGGTGAGGTGCCGGTGACTCCTACGGCTTGATCTTCTTCGCCAACGAACGCGCAACGCTCTGCGCATTCGCCAGGATCCCCGTCAGCAGCAGCGTGACAGCGGCCGCGGACCACAACGTGTTCTTGATATTCATTCCTTAGTCCTTCCGTCCGGCTTAGCTTGCCGGCACTCCCTACTAAACGGCTACTGGGCGCAGCTGGTTGAGCCGAATGCACGCTCCCCGCTCTTTCGGCTCCTCATATCCCCCGAAATGGTTACAGAACGCTCTGCCGTGCGCGACACGAGGTGGCCGCCTACGGACGACGGTCCCGGTGGCCGGGCGGCTGAAGAAGCACGCACGGCCGGTCTACTGTTAGACCGACTTCCGGATCCGATCCACCAGGGCCACCCCACTCGGTAGGAAGAACGGATAAACTCAACTCTGACTAGTCCCCTCATGTCCATACCGCAGTTTCGCAAGTCAATCGCGAGCTACCTGGAAACGCGCCGCCTTTACGCATCTCGCTCGATTGAGAACGAGTCATCGGTACGGCATGCTTTCCTGACGCTGCTCGCAGACACCGCTCGCCCGTTCCGTTGGACGATGATCCCCGAACATCCGCGTAAGGCGTTCGGCGGACGCATCATCCGGCCCGACGCGACGCTCCAGGATGAGTACACGATTGAACGCGGTTTCTATGAGGCCAAGGACGTTCACGACGACCTCGAAATCGAGATCCGCAAGAAGCTACACAACGGCTACCCCGACACGAACACAATTTTCGAAGACAACAGCCGGGCCGTGCTCTACCAGAACGGCGCGCAGAAGATTCAGATCTCGCTCGACAACGAAAAGGAACTCAGCGGCCTGCTGGACGAGTTCTACCACCACCGCAAGCCCGAGCTGGACGGCTTCGAGAACGCCATTTCGAAGTTCCAGGAAGCGATCCCGAAGATTGGCGAAAACCTGATCGGCAAGATCCGCGCCGCGCTCCACTCCGGTGCCCAGTTTCAGAGTGTCTTCGATACTTTCCTGGCCCTCTGCCGCCAGTCGCTGAATCCCGGCTTGCGGCCGGAAGCGGTGCAGGAGATGCTGGTCCAGCACCTGCTCACCGAGCGCCTCATCCGCCGCGTTTTCGACTATGACGACTTCGTCCGGCGCAACGTGATCGCCAGCGAAGTCGAGAACGTCATTGACGCCCTGCCCCGGCACAGCTTCACGCGCAAAGAATTCCTGCGCGACCTCGACCCGTACTACTCGGCCATCGAATCGACCGCCGACACGTTGACCGACTTCGAGGCCAAGCAGCACTTTCTGGACCGCGTGTACGAGAAGTTCTTCCAGGCCTGGAGCCCGGACACGGCCGATACGCACGGCATCGTCTACACGCCGCCGCAGATCGTCAAGTACATGTGCTCGTCGGTGGCTCATGCGCTGGAGCAGGAGTTTGACCGTCCGCTCGGTTCCGAGGGAACGTTCATTCTGGACCCCTGCACGGGCACTGGGAACTTCATCGCCCATCTGATCCAGAACTTCATCCCGCAAAGCCGCGTCGCGCCGATGTACGAGAACCAGCTCTTCGCCAACGAAGTGATGCTGATGCCCTACTACATCGCTTCGCTCAACATCGAGCACGCTTACTTCGAGGCCACGGGCCGGCGCAAGCCGTTCAACGGGCTGTGCTTTGTCGATACCCTCGACATGGCCGAGAGCCCTCAACTCAGCCTCTTCACTGAGGAGAACACGAAGCGTGTCACGAACCAGAAGAAAGCGAAGATCAACGTCATCATCGGCAATCCGCCGTACAACGTCGGGCAGAAGAGCGAGAACGACAACAACAAGAACCGGCCCTACCTCGAGATCGACCGCCGCATCAAGGACACCTATTCAAAGGATTCGATCGCCAGCAGTAAGAGCAAACTGAACGATGCCTATGTGAAGTTCTTCCGCTGGGCCTCGGACCGGATCATCGCCGCAGGCTCAGGCGTCCTCTGCTTCGTCTCCAACAACGGCTTCGTGGACCAGCACGCCTTCGACGGGATGCGGAAGCATTTGGAGCAGGACTTCACGCTCATCGACCACGTTGATCTTCATGGCAATGTCCGCAGGAACCCAAAGATCAGCGGGACGTCGCACAACGTCTTTGGCATTCAGGTCGGCGTCGGCATCACTCTTGCCATCCGCAAGCCTGGCGCGGCGAAGCGTATTCGCTACCATCGCGTTCCGGAGATGTGGACCAAGGCAGAGAAGCTGAAGTTCGTGGAGCAGGGCAACGTCGGGTGGCATCTGCTCGAACCCAATCCCTCACACACTTGGCTCGTGGCTGAGAACTCGGACGAGTTCCTTGAATCCACTTCGCTCGCTTCGATGTTTACACTCCACTCGCTCGGAGTGTGCACGCATCGCGATTCGGTAGTCTTCGACTTCCAGCGGGAACCGCTGGTCCGGCGTGTCCGTGAGTTCATCGACGAATACAACTCTGAGGTAGATCGCTACACTCGCGCTGGCCGGCCAGATGACATCGACAACTTCGTGCGGTACAACCGGGTCAAGTGGAGCCGAGACCTCAAGCTCGATTTGAAGCGCGGGAATTACGCGGAGTTCTCTGAGGACAAAGTCAGGTTCGCTCTGTACCGTCCCTTCACGAAACGCTGGTTGTTCTTTGACCGGGTATTGAACGAAGAGGTGTATCAACTTCCGAACATTTTCACGCCGGGCGAGGAGGACGTCGTCCTTGTCGTAAGTGATCTCGCGTACCGCTCTCAGCAATGGTCCTGTTTGGTTGCGGACGCGGTTCCTGACCTCCACCTCTGTGCTTCGATTGACGGGCATCAGTGCTTCCCCCTCTCTCACCTCTCCGACTCCGCGCTTGAACTCATCCGCAAGCACTACGACCGCCCGACGCTATCGAAGCGCCGCATCTTCGAATACATCTACGCTCTGCTGCACCATCCGGGCTATCGCGAGCGGTACGCCGAGGCTCTGAAGAAGGAACTGCCGCGCATCCCGTTCGCGCCGGACTTCGACGCGTTCGCCGACGCCGGAGCGCGCCTCATGGAATTGCATCTGCACTACGAGCAGCAGACGCCGTACCCGCTGCAACACCTTGAGAAAGCTCCTTTCACCTGGGAACTGACGGGCAAGATGAAGCTCGTGAACGACCGGCGCAGCCTGTACTACAACGACTCGCTGACGCTCGCGGGCATTCCCGAAGAGGCCTTCGAATACCGCCTCGGCCATCGCTCGGCGCTCGAATGGGTGATCGATCAGTACCAGCGCAAGGAGACGTCCAACCCGAACCGCGCCGACGATCCGGAGTACATTGTCCGCCTGGTCGGGCAGGTGATCGCGGTTTCCCTGGAGACGGTTGTCATCTCCAACTCGCTGCCGCCCTTCACTGCGCCGGCCGAGTAAAGAGGAGCGTGCGCTGTGTTGATAGCGGAATGGAGAACAAGTGCAGTTCTCCCAGGCCGGGTCCGTCTTGGGCATCCGCGTGAAACTCACGGCGAATACGTCTTGTTATTCCGTCATATCGGAAGTTATCGCCAGGTGCGCAACCGCCGTACTGTCGAATCTCTCTTTGGGGGCTCAGCCACAGCCCAACGACAGCGAACCCCCACGGAGGCGATGCGCTATGAAGA
>Ga0181528_10000194_pt1 | contig 56698 bp, 49 predicted proteins | sample PEATcosm2014_Bin_47_FD_119742 | JGI IMG/M metagenome (GOLD analysis project Ga0181528, IMG submission 119742) | Peatland microbial communities from MTU Mesocosm Facility, Houghton, MI, USA - PEATcosm2014_Bin10_10_metaG | ecosystem: Environmental > Terrestrial > Soil > Wetlands > Peat | place...
AGGTTGTTCTCGCGGCGGCCCGAGTTCCAGCGGCCTTCGTCGGCGTCGATGTAGTAAAAGCCGTGGTTCGCGCCCTGGTCAAAGCTGACGCTGTCAAAAATAAAGAACTCCGCCTCGGCACCGAACATGGCTTCATCGCCCAGGCCTGAGGAGGCCAGATACATCTCAGCCTTGCTGGCGATGTACCGGGGGTCGCGGTCGTAGCGCTGTCGGGTCACGGGATCGATAACATCGGCGATCATTCCGAGAGTCGGTATCTCCGTGAACGGGTCCAGCGCGAAAGTCGATGCGTCCGGAATGAGCAGCATGTCGCTCTCATGAATAGCGGCCCAACCGCGAATGGAGGAGCCATCCATCCCGAAGCCGTCGCGGAAGGAGCCCAGCGTCAACCTGGAGATTGGATACGAGATGTGGTGCCATAGTCCGTGCAGGTCGCTGAATCGCAGGTCGACCATCTGCACGCCTTGTTGCTGAGCAAACTCTAGAACGGTGGAAGGATTGACTTCACCAGGTGAGCGCATTTGCTTTCATTCCTCACAAGTGCCCTGAATGGCACGACGCGTCCATGATACCGACTCGAGCACAGTTTTTGCTGGACGAAGTTCAAGAAAAAACAGACCATGGAAAATGAGGCGTTCTCTTAACCGCATGTTTCGTGGGCTGACCGGAGTTAAGACTACGGAGCAGGGACGCCGCCGGGAAATCGAAACTTCTTATGAGCCACATAATCGTTTCTTATGTGGCTCAATGTGATTTACACTTTTGACCTACATACGCTAGGTACAAACCAGAACTAGAACATTCGGCTGTTCCACGCAATTGTTTCCGGGTCCCGAGTGAAATTATGGATTTTGATCAGCTAGAAACCTTCCTGGAAGTGGCGCGCAACCTTAGTTTTTCGCGCGCTGCCGAACGGCGGTTCCGCACTCAGCCTGCCATCTCGGCGCAGATTCGCGCCATGGAGGAAGAGGTTGGGGCGAGGCTGCTGGATCGCACGGGTGGAAAGGTTTCGATTACCGCAGCAGGAAAAATCTTTCTCGCCTACGTGGAGAGTGCGCTGGAGGCTCGCCGGGCAGCCATCCGCGCGGTTGCGGAAGCCGATCGGGTGCCAGGTGGAGAGATTGTGGTGGCTGCCAACGAGGGCAGTTGCCTGCATATCCTCCCTGAGGTCTTTGCCGAATTCAAGCGCAGCTACCCGGATGTTGGAATCACCGTGAAGCGCCTCGATACCCGAGAAGTGCTCGAAGCCATTATCGACAACTCCGCCGATTTTGGTGTGGCCGCCATGCCGGTTACGGACAAGCGCATCACCGCCGTTCCGATTCACAAGGACGAGCTGGTCATGATTGCGCCCACGGGGCATCCGCTGGCCAAGTTCAAAGAGGTCAAGGTCACGCAGCTTGCAGACTACCCGTTGCTGCTGCCCAAGCTGGGGCGCACGCGAGACAGCATTGACCGCATGTTCGAAGAGCGCAACATGAAGCCGAACGTCAGCATGGAGTTGGATTCCAGCGAGTTGCTGAAGCGCTTTGTCTCAGCTGGCGTGGGCATTGGCTTCTGCGCGCACTCCAACGCCTTGGGAGATCAACGGCTTGGGATTACGGCGATTGTGAAGCTGGCCGATGCGCAGATCCGGCGGGATATGGCGCTGGTCTTCCGCAAGGACAAGGCGCTGAGCCGCGCGGCGCTGGCGTTTATCGATATTGCAGTCCGGTTAAAAACTCCCCAGGCGGCCCGTAAATAGCCGTTCAGTGCGATTGCTGATTGCACCGCTCTCCGGAATCATTTAATTTCATTGTGCCGCCGAAAATTTACGGTCGTATGCATTCGTTAGAGGAGTAACAAGAATTGGCCAAAGACATGGTCCCCAAACGCATCTTTCTCACCAAGGGTGTGGGGAAGCACAAAGAGCGTTTGACGTCCTTCGAACTCGCGCTGCGCGACGCGGGAATTGCCGCGCAGAATCTGGTGCGCGTTTCCTCCATCTTCCCGCCTAACTGCAAGCTGCTGACACGCGCGCAGGGACTGAAATACCTGAGCCCGGGCGAAGTAGTGTTCGCCGTGGTCGCCGAAAATTCCACGCGCGAACCGCACCGCCTGGTGGCCTCCAGCATTGGCCTGGCGCTGCCTGCCGATAGCAAGACTTACGGATACTTGAGCGAACATCACAGCTTCGGCGAGACCGATCAGGTTGCCGGAGACTACGCAGAAGAGCTGGCGGCCGAGATGCTTGCCACGACTCTGAACGTGGAGTTCGACCCCGACAAGAGCTGGGACGAAAAGAAAGAAGTCTATCGGCTCTCCAACAAAATTGTGCGCACTACGAACATCACGCAGAGCGCCATTGGCGACAAATCCGGGATCTGGACGACGACCATCGCGGCGGCCATCCTGATCTTCGATTAAGCCAGTGTTTATGCGGTTCCCAAAGGCCCCGGAGACAATCCGGGGCCTTTTTCTGCCTTGCAGATGGGATTTTCAACGATTAGCGGAGTGGTTAATCGTTTAAGGGCTGATGATGACTGAGTGGTACATCTTCGGGAATACAAGCGGAAGGATTAGCAAGGAAGTCATTACATTTGGCGAGGTAATAATTGATCAGACAATTAGCAGAGTAGTACACCTCATAGTATCGGCGAGACTGAAAGTTAATCACCCTCTTGAGGTCGCGAGAAAGCAGTAAACGTCCCGTCTGTCCCCGAGTTTCCCATAGGTGTAGGAGATGGTCCCGAAGGACGTCTGCTTTGACACCCAGAGTTGGAACTACACCAACTCTGGGCCACCCGCCCAGCTCGCAAACTTCTGAGTTCGGGCAAAGCACTCACAACGCCGCCGAGTCATTCTCCTGGCGCATCTATCGAGGCTAAAGTCTTTGTGCATGCATCAAGAAGCATGTGCCGATCAACCTTGCCTTCCAGAACATCGAGTGCTCTGTTTTCGACAATGTACCGTGGAGCGGTCGGCCATCGAGTGCCGGTCAATATCGCCTCATTCTGAGGATACGACTTCTTATCCCAGAGCATCCACTTTACCCCGGAACGTAGCCGCATAATGACCTCTGCCAAGTAATACCCAATGTCGATCGTCAGGCAAAGCCCGACGATATGCAGGCCTTCGTTGCTAGCTGCCGGTTTCATCCTGGTCTCTTCCAGAGTGATTCCGCACGGTGGGCTGTTTCGCGGAGTGAAGTAGGGTACGGCCCACTCCCAGAGCGGCACGAGGGAATCCTCGGAGTAGTCAAGCACGATGCCGGTATCGCGTTTCACTGCATCCGAGAGCAGCGCGATCCGTCTGGGCGACTCCGCAACGAACCAATCAAATGAGGCCCTCGCCTCCTTCTTTGACATCTTCTCCAGATCAGCAAGGCGAAAAGGTGGTGTAAATAACTGATGCAAAGGATACTCTAGCTTTTTCATGGAACTACCTCTGCCACTTGCAATGCTCCATCAACCCAAACCTCGATATTGCTATTCAACAACAGCTTGAGCAGCGGAGCGGTCGGGCCTCCCTCGCCGGTGGCTGCGCTGGTGAAGAACTTCCATACAACCTTCTTCACACTCGGGTTGTTCGCCAGAAGATCAACATCCTTCTCGACTTGCCGCTCAATGAAGTTAGTCAGAGCCTTTCGACCATACTTCACTTCAGTCGCGGTCTTCGAAAGCGGATTATAGGCGTCCACGAACCGCTTAACCGGCGGGTGGCCCAGAGTTGGCGCTGTTCCAACTCTGGGGCAGTTTGCGCCGCCCACGCACTTCACTTTTGAAGTTGTCTTGCACGAGCTGTCCACTCCGACTCGATTTCCACTCCAACATCAGCTCCATTCCAGTAATGCCGAAAGCTGCTCCACTGCCATCGGTCTGGAGAAGAACACAACCCACGCTTCACCGGATTCCGATGAATGTAGCGCAGCTTCTCCGAAAACTCGTCGTAATCTCTCATGTAACGATCGTAGTAGCGTGTTTGCCAGAAGGGAGGAAGTGATCCCATCCCGCTGGCACGTGCGCCTCGCGCCATCCGCGCCGAAGCACTCTTGAGAGATTGCAGGGCGCGTGCAAGCGTCCCGCGTTCCGGCTCACTGAGTAGAAGATGGATATGCTCTGGCATCAGAACAAACCCATAGACGCGGAGACTGTATCGTCTGCGCGTATTCTCCAGCGCACGTAAGATGACAGAGCAAGCCTGAGTGCTCGCCAGATGCGTCATCCTTCGATAGCAAGTGAAGGTGACAAAGTGCGAGTGCCCTGTCTGTTGTAGCCGCACAAGCCCTGCAGGCATGCGTTCAGAATACATCGCGTGGCTAAATTCTGTGACGACAAATTCCCAGAGTTGGAACAACGCCAACTCTGGGCCACCCTATGGCGTTGTAATGCTGATGGAGGTGGCGCGGTAGCGCTTACCGTCGAAATTGGCAGTGACCTGCACGGGAGTCCCGTCGACGAGGCGCGCGGTGTTCCGCTCAGAGAGCGGATCGAAGTAGAGTTCGTAGTTGTTGCCGTCGACCTGGTTGTCGAGGGCGAGGACGCCATCCCTTAGATTCACATGTGTCACTATTCCGGAGAAGACGTAGGACTCGCCGGGAGTGGCGTGGATGGTGATGGTTTGCGCCTCGCTCTGGCGTCCGGAGGTAAAGGTCACGTCGATCAGCGATCCTGAGTGCAGCGAAGAAGGCGAACCGGGAGAGCCGCCCGACGATGTCACCTTGGTGTGGTCGGTGAGGGCGAAGTGCACGGTCTGGCCGCTCATGCGGTCCAAGAGGCGGACCTGTCCGCCGAGGACTTCAATGATCTGGCCGCTGGCGTGGGCCAGTCCGGTGACGGAGCGAACCTGGATGGTCTTGGCGAAGACCTGCGCGCCGAGTGCCTGGGTGTCCAGATAAATGCGGTCGCCGGGATGGACTGCGAGAATCGTGGTCTCGCGTCCGCCGGTGAGAATTTTGGTTCGCTCATCAAAATAGACGAGGTAGCGGCTACCGCCGCCGAAAGGCTGGACGGTGATGCGGTTGTGCACGAGGTCAATCTTGCGGGCGGTGCCTCCGATGAGAGAGAGATTGGCGCGAGGCAGGGGTTTGGGCTCGAGCAGCGGATCGGAAGTGCCTCTTGAGATGTCGAGCATTTCGGTGTGAGGGGTTCCGGTGGCGGCGGGCTCAAGCGGCGCGGGCGGCTCGACCTGCGGGGCGGCAGGCGCTGCGGCGGTTGAATCCTGAGCCGCGCTCTTATCTTCGCTTCCGGCATTGGCCTGCGCGGCGGCAGCCTGCGAAGTGCTTCCCTGCCCAGCCTGGGCAAACGCGACGGCAGAACAAAGCAACAAAAGTCCAGAAATCCAAAACTTTCTCATCATCACCCCGAACAGAACAGAGCTCTACTTCCTGCTTTGATGCAGAACTGAGGAAGGAATTTGGCCAGCAGTGTGAGAGAAGGTTTTGGGTGAGCTACAACACAATGCAAGCTGCTCCCATCTAATGAGGCAGATTGGGGTGCCTTCGATGATTTCAGCAGTGGCGTTTGCAGGCTTTAACCGGCGCGAATATCAGACCGCGATGCGGGCGATCGGGCGGGGCGGCGCGGTGGGGGCGCTGCTCATGGTGCTGGTCCTGGGAGCGGCGGCGGGAGATCTGCAGATCAAGATCCCCAAGCGCACCAAGGCTACTCCAGTGCAGGCCCTGAACCAGGACGGCGTGAAGGCTCTGAATAAGCACGATCTGGCGCATGCTCGGCGGGATTTTTACAAGGCCTACCTGATTGATCCTGACGATCCTTTCACGCTGAACAACCTGGGATACCTGGCCGAGTTGGATGGAGATATCGACAAGGCGCAGAAATTTTACGATCTGGCGGCGGCCAACACTTCAGATGCGACGGTTGCCATGAGCAGCAATGGCGATCTGCAAGGCAAAGTGGTATCGCAGGTTGCAGGAAATGCAGTGAGCGCGCCGATGCGGGTGAACCGGCTGAACGTGGCGGCAATGGGGTTGATGAATAAGGACCGCGCGCCGGAGGCGGAGATTACGCTGCGTAAGGCTCTGGTGCTGGACGCGAAGAATCCGTTCACACTGAACAACATGGGATACGCGCTGGAAAAAGAGGGCGAGTTGGAGCAGGCGATCAGCTTCTATTCTTCAGCGGCGGCAAGCGGCTCCACGGAGCAGGTGGTGGTGGCTTTCAACCGAAGCTGGCGTGGACGGTCGATATCAGAGATTGCATCGCGCAATGCCGAGGCTGCACGGAGAGAGCTCGCTGGTGAGGGATCGACCGACGCGCGGGTGGCGCGGCTGAACCTGCGCGGCGTCTCTGCGCTGAACCGGAACCAGACGGCGGAGGCGCGGAAAGATTTTCTGGAGGCGTATCGACTCGATCCGGGCAATGCGTTTTCACTGAACAATATGGGATACATCTCAGAAGCTGAAGGCGACCGCGAGAGCGCCGATTTCTACTATGCAAAGGCCCGCGACGCCTACCACAGCAACAGCAAGGTGACGCTGGCCAGCCGGAAGACGGCGCAGGGAATGCGGCTTGCATCAGTGGCCGACGAGAGCCAGCAAGCGGTGATCACGGCGCAGGAGAGGCAATCAGCCGCGTTGAAAGCATCAGGAGCCCCACCGCCGCCGTTGCGGACGCGTGACAGGGCCGTGGTGCGTGAGCCGTTGACACCTCCAGCGCCCGAACCGGAGAACCCGGTGCGCATTGTGGCGGAAGACAATCCCCCGCCGGAGAGACCTGCGTCAATTGCGACTCCGGCGCAGAGGGCTCGTGCGGGAAGCAGCCAGACGGTGGCTCGCGGGAGCCAGGCACCTCCCCAGTCTGCGCAGGCGCAGCCCGTGCAAGCGCAACCGGCTCCGGCCGTGCCCGTGGTAGCGTCGCACCCGGAGGACGATCAACCGTTGCTGCCGGTGATTCCGGATGTGGACCTCAGAAACTGATGGAGTTATAGATGAGAGCAAGGAGCTGACGGAAGAGCGCTGATTCCCTGGTTGTCCTCCGAAGGCATAATGTCGAAAGCCCCACTCAAGCCAACAAGCAGGCTTGAATGGGCCACCCGCCGCTCGTTTAGTTTTTGCATCCGGACTACTGGCCTGCTCGCCCAGAGGCAGCGCGGGATGTGCTAAGTTTCAGGGATGCGAAAGCCTCCGGTGGTATGGACGATTGCCGGGTTTGATCCTTCCTCGGGAGCGGGCGTAACCGCCGACCTCAAAACCATTGCGGCGCTGGGTGGCTATGGCGTGGCCTGCATCACGGCCCTCACGGTACAGAACACGCTGGGAGTGCAGCGGGTGGAGGTGGTTTCGGCGGAGACGATTCGCCAGACTCTGCGGGCGCTGCTGGAGGATCTGCCCCCGGCGGCCATCAAGATAGGGATGCTGGCAACGGCGGAGATAACAGGAGTGGTATCCGAGTTTTTGGAGGCATTGCCGGAGCCGCGCTGTCCGGTGGTGCTGGACCCGATACTGCGCTCGTCCTCAGGCGCATGCCTGCTGGAACCTCAAGGCGTCCGTCTACTGCGCGGGTGGCTGATACGGATGGCGACGGTGGTGACGCCGAATCGGGCAGAGGCTGCGGCACTCACAGGGCTGGCCGAAGATGACGGCGAGGCGCTGGCGCTGGCAGTTCGGCAGCTTGGAGCCAAGGCCGCGGTGGTGACCGGGGGAGATGCGGCGGGGGACGAATACTCCGAGGATGTGCTGGCGTATGAGCTGGAGGGAATGGAAATGGTGGAGACGCTGAGGGCGCCGCGAATCCTCTCTCAGGCCACTCACGGCACGGGATGCGCGTTCTCGACGGCAATTGCCTTTGGGCTGGCAGACGGTAAGAGCATTCCTCGGGCGGTGACTGCGGCCAAGGCGTTTGTGGGCAGGGCAATTGAACGTGCGCCCGGGCTGGGACAGGGCAAGGGGCCGATGGGGCTGGAGCGGGCGGGAGAGTAGAGGCGCTCCGGTGAATGGGGCAGATCAACTTCTGAATGCAAGATCAAAAGCAAAGCCAACCAGCCCGCCCTAACCAACGAAAGGTTAGGACGGGGCACCCTGCAGTGAATGGGGCACCTGAAAAGGGCCATTTTGGGCGAAGAATGGTGCAGAGATCGATTGTGGCCAACCTGGGACGCGGGTGGGGGATTCCAAAATAATGTCCCAGCAGTGGGTGACGCTCTTTCAGAGGACGGAACGGAAATAACCACACCATGTGTACTTTGGCAAGTGGAAAATTGACTATATTTTTCGTTCTGTTGACCTGAAGGCGTCAGGTCCATACAATTAGTCATCGCCTAGGTGGTGTTGAGCCTGGGCGTTGCAGTGTTGGGGGAATACCAAATTAGCGAGGTGTTTGATTGCGACGAGTACTGACCCATTCCGCTTTTGCGTTGTTGTTGCTAGGCGGGACGATGGGAGCGGCACCCGGCCACATCACATCGGTTGCACTGAAACCTCCGGCTTTTCTGCCTTTAGCACCGCAGAAGCCGGTTGAGCCTCCCTCGAAGCCTTATGAGACAGGGAAAGCCTCCTGGTACGGAGGGTTGTTTCAGGGTAAAGCCACGGCGAGCGGCGAAGATTACGACATGTACGACTTCACCGCAGCGCATCGCGAACTGCCCCTGGGTACGTTCGTAAAGGTTACAAATCTGAAGAACCAGAAGTCAGTTGTGGTTCGAGTTAACGACCGCGGCCCAGTGACTCCGGGACGCATCATCGATCTTTCTTACAGCGCGGCGCGCAGCCTTGGAATGCATCAGAATGGGCTGCAAAAGGTCCGGATCGACATTGTCGAGCCCCGGACGGCGGAGCTGGCAATGGTAAGACAGCCCTCCAAGCCGTAGAAATACAGCACTCAACGTTGGCCCCTCGGCATACCCCCGCCCTGGGGCTTTTTCTTTGCCCGGAAGGGCGCGGGAGCAGGTTCGAAGTGAGTTATGCTAGTTGCATGATGGATGGAAAAGATCGCTTGATTGTGGCGCTGGACGTGTCACACGAGGAGAAGGCCAGAACCCTGGTGCAGTCGCTGGGTGAGTCGGTGCGCTTCTACAAGGTGGGCAAAGAGCTGTTCACCGCGGTGGGACCCTCGATTGTGCGGGAACTGGTGGACGGCGGCAAGAAGGTCTTCCTGGATCTGAAATTCCATGACATCCCGAACACTGTGGCCGGAGCGGTGCGAACGGCGTCGGCGCTGGGAGTTTCCATGCTGACGGTGCACGCGTCAGGCGGTTCGAAGATGCTGAAGGCGGCGACAGAGGCAGCGGCACAGTCTGGTGCACGGCCGGTGGTTCTGGCGGTGACAGTGCTGACCTCACTGGGAAGTGAAGAGCTGGCCGAGGTTGGCATGGATAGCGATGTGGAAGCGCAAGTTTCACGACTGGCCGGACTGGCGCTGAACGCGGGATGCGGGGGGATTGTGGCTTCCGCGCAAGAGGCTTCGCGGCTGCGGCGCTCGTTTGGGGCAGCGTTTACGCTGGTTACGCCGGGAATCCGACCGGCAGGTGCGGCGGCGGCAGACCAGGCAAGAGTGGTGACTCCCGTTGACGCGATCCGCGCTGGAGCGACGTACCTGGTGGTGGGAAGGCCGATCTCTGCGTCAGACAACCCGAGAGGCGCGGCACTGGCAATCAGCGAGCAGATCCAAGGGGCGCTGGTCTAGCCCGACTTCAAGTCCACTTTCAAATGCAAGAATCAAGAGCAAGAGCAACAGCCCCACTCAACGAAAGAACGTTGAGTGGGCCACCCTGCGTTTACGCCAATTTATTTAGGGCTGGCGGTACCGGTGTCGGTTCCCTGCTGCGAAGGCGTGGCGGTACTGTCGGTTGTAGCGATCGGCTTCTCATAGGCCGGTACGTGACGCTCGGTCGATTCGGTTTTGGGCGCGGTTCCGGAAGTGTCGGAGGTGCTGCTGTTGGGCGTGCCGGTTGCGCTGTCGGTGGGATTGGCAGGAGCTCCGGCCGCAGGAGTCTCGCCGCGAGGAGTGGCGTCCGGATTGGGAGTGGTTGGCGCGCCCATGGCTCCGGGCTGAGAGGCGGGGGCGGAACCCGAGGTACCAGGAGCCGGGGTGGCTGCGGGCGGATTGCCTTGGGTGTCAGTCGGAATGGTGGGTGCCTGTGAGTCCGTGGCTCCCTGAGTTGTGGTTGTGGCGGTGCCCTGGCTGCTCTGAGACCATGCCATGCCACACGACATCAGCGTGACCATGGCCAAGTACGCAATTTTGCTATTCATCATCTTCCCTGCTCCCGGGCATGTACGCCCTGTGTGAAACGTAAAGCGCGGTCTCGTTCAAGGCGATCCGCGCTTCTGGGAGGTTAGAGACGTTTGTGACGGCGCAGGTTGGGCCATCCAGCTCACGTCTCTCATGAAGAGGGCTGCGGTCTCTGAATAAGCGCGTACTGGTTATAATGGTGGAGCTTTGAATTCAAACCTGCGTTCTCTCCTCTTTGCGATTGTTGTGCTGCTTTGCGCCACGGCCCTGGCGCAAGGTCAGGCTGCTACCCAGACGGTGCTTGTGCTGCCTTTTGATAACTCCACCCACCAACCCGGGCTGGAATGGATCAGCGAGGCTTTTCCCGAGGTGCTGGGGCAGCGGCTCAGCGCACAGTCCATGTTCGTGATCAATCGCGAAGACCGGCAATACGCCTTCGACCGGATGGGAATTCCGGTGAATCTGCACGCTTCGAGAGCGACGCTCTACCGCATTGCGGCGCAGTTGGACGCTGACTTCATTGTGCTGGGCAGTTACTCGTTTGACGGAACGACCTTCACGTCGCGCTGCCAGGTGATGGACATGAAAGCCCTGCGACTCTCGCCCGACCTGGTGGAGAGCGGACCGCTGGACAGCCTGATCAACATCCAGACGGCGCTGGCATGGGATGTTTCGCGGCATATCTTCCCAGACCTGTACGAGTCGCGACAGTCGTTTGTGCAGAGAGCATCGGCGATTCGGCTGGATGCGTTTGAGAACTTCATTCGCGGCGTGGTAGCCAGCGCGCAGGCCGACAAGATCAGGTATCTGAAGGCAGCTGTGGCCATCAATCCCGGGTATGCGCAGGCGCTGCTGCTGCTGGGAAGGACCTACTACGCGACGCACGATTACGAACCGGCGGCCAACTGGTTTGGCAAGCTGCCGCACGACGACGACGCGTTCCCGGAAGCAAGCTTCTACCTTGGGCTGTGCGAATACCACAACGGGCACTTCGAGAAGGCTTCGGCGGCGTTCAAGGCCACAGCGGAGCATGTGCCGCTGACCGAGGTGCTGAACAATATTGGCGTGGCCGAAAACCGCAGAGGGCATCACGACGCGGTCAGCTACTTTCAAAAGGCGGTGGAGGCCGATCCCTCCGACCCGGACTACCACTTCAACCTGGCGGTTGCCTTGTATCGCAAGGGGGATGTGACGGCAGCGCAGAAGCAACTGCATGAGGCTCTGACCCGGAGGGCGAACGATGCCGAGGCACTGAAGTTCCAGGAGTCGATGACGGCGAGTGTGGCGAGCCATACTCCGGCGGCGTTTGTGCCGCTGACGCGGATCAAGCGGAATTACGATGAGAGCTCTTACCGACAGTTGGCGGTGGAGTTGCAAAACGCAATTGAAGCTTCTGTGGACAAGGCCAAGCCGGCGGACCGGGCAGCCATCCACATTGAACGCGCCCGGGGTTTCCTGAGCAGCGGCGCGAATGGCGAGGCGGAGAGCCAGTTCCGCGAGGCGCTGATTCACGAACCGGCGAACGCAGGTGCTCTGGCGGGATTGGCGCACGCGCTGGTTCTGGAGGGCAAGATTCCCGCGGCACGCTACCAAGCGAACGCGGCGTTGCAAATCAAGCCGAACGCTGAGTCTTACCTGGTACTGGCTCGGGCCGATCTGCATGACAACAACAACGCTGGAGCGCAACAGAATCTGCTGAAGGCACTGAACCTGGAGCCGAACAGCGAGGACGCGAAAGCCGTGGCAGCGGAGATTGAGAACCGGGCGGCGGCGCAGTAGGACTGGCGATTTGCGATTGGGGCGTGGGCGATTGAAGATCAGGAGCAACAGCCCCACTCAACGAAAAGCGCGTTGAATGGGCCACCCGAAGCCCAAAAGCAAGAGCCCCACTTCTGCCAACAGAAGGCAGAAATGGGGCACCCGCTAGGTCGCTGGCCGAAATGCCTCTGGAGTGACCCGCGTTTTTCAATCTGACAGGGGTCCTTCGCTCCGCTCAGGATGACACTTCAAAAGCCTCCCTCCTGAAAGCAATCTTCTGGCGAAAGCTCTTCATGCTGAGGACATTTGTTTACTTCCCTGCGGGCGGCGTTATGCTAGTAACTCGCACGACGGAGGTTGTTATGAAGCGCCTTATTCCTGTTGTGATTGCGTTTCTTTGGCTGGTTGCGAGCTTGCCGGCTGGTGCGCAGGTCCTCCGCATACATATTGATGGAACCATTCAGCCGATTGCGGCCGAGCAGGTGGAGCGCGCGGTGGATGCGGCCCAGACACGGCACGCCGCAGCTTTGCTGATTGAGATCAACACACCGGGCGGGCTGCTGGATTCGACGCGCGAAATGGTGACGAAGATTGAATCGTCCACCGTGCCGACCATTATCTTTGTGGGGCCGAGCGGGGCGCGGGCGGCTTCGGCGGGATTCTTCATCCTGGAATCGGCGGATGTGGCGGCGATGGCCAACGGGACGAATACCGGCGCGGCGCATCCGGTGACGATTGGGGGCGGCAAGATTGACGACGTGATGAAGGCGAAGATCGAGAACGATACTTCGGCGTTCTTGCGCTCGTACGTTTCGCGGCGCGGACGCAACGTGGAAGAGGCCGAGAAAGCGGTGCGGCAATCGATCTCATGGACAGAGAAAGAGGCGCTGGACCTGCACCTGATCGACCTGACGGCGCGCGATGAGGCCGACCTGCTGAAGCAGCTGGACGGACGGGTGATCCACCGCTTTGACGGCTCGACGATGACGCTGCACCTTGCGGGGGTTCCGGTGGAAGAGCTGCCAGCGACGCTGCGGCAGAGAGTGCTGGGCTGGCTGATGGATCCGAACATTGCCTTCCTGGTGCTGGCGGTGGGAGCCCTGGCGCTGTATGCGGAGTTCAACCATCCGGGCGCGATTATTCCTGGAGTGGTGGGGGTGATCTTCATCCTGCTGACGCTGTTTGCGCTGAACCTGCTGCCGACGAGGTATGCATCGCTTTGGCTGATTGCGCTGGCGTTTGTGCTGTTTGCGCTGGAGGCAAAGTTCATGTCGCATGGCATTTTGACCATCGGCGGGATCGTGTCATTAACGCTGGGCGGACTGCTGCTGGTGGATGGGCCGATTCCGGAGATGCGGGTGAAGCTGCTGGTGGCGCTGGCGGTGAGTATGCCGTTCGGAGTGATCACGGCATTCCTGATGTCCATTGCATGGCGGGCACGGAGGAACAAGGTCATCACGGGATCGCAAGGAATTGTGGGCGAGCTGGGAGTGGCGCGGACGGAGCTGGCTCCAAGTGGCAAGGTGTTTGTGCACGGAGAGCTCTGGAACGCGCACTCCGCACGACCGATCCCGAGCGGGACGGAGGTTCGCGTGGTGGCAGTGGCACAACTGGAACTGTTGGTGGAAGCGGCGAAGGAAGCAGCAAGCGAGCCGACGAGCGCAGAGGTCCGTGTACGTTCGTAATCGGCTGAACGCTTGGCGTACGGATACGAGTAAAGCATTATGGAATACGGTCGATGTATCTCAGAGTGGCTCGTATCTCCATAGGGCTCAAGACAGGTAAGTATGGTTCGGTTTGTGCAATGGATTCTGGTGATGTGCCTGCTGGCAACTCCGCTGCAGGGATTTGGGGAAGGTGCAAACGGCGGCGTTGGAGCGCGCAAGAAGCGCGTGAACGTGAGTCCGGAGTATCCGGAAGTGGCGCGGCGATTGATGATTCGCGGGATTGTGCAGTTGAGGGTGAAGGTCTCCAGCGAGGGATCTGTGCGCAGCGTGGAAGTGGTGGGCGGCAACCCGGTGCTGGTGGAGGCCGCAGTGAACGCCGTGAAGAAGTGGCGCTATGAGGCTACCGGAAAAGATTCGCTGGAAGCCGTGAGCGTCAGCTTCAACTAAAAGAGCTTGAGTTGGAAACCGCCTGTCCCGAAGGGGCAGGCGGTTCTTGCTGGGCGCATAAAGGCGGCGCGCGGTTGAGAAGCTTGGGACCGCACGGGGGCGTGAACCGTACGGGGGTTCTTCGCTTCGCTCAGAATGACCCTTCAAACAAATCAGAATGCCCCTTCAAAAGGACAATCTATCGGGCAGTTGTGGAAGGCGTGCGGAGGCGGGCAGGGCGGGGCGGGATGATAGCATGGAAGGTTATCGAACGAAACGGGGACGGTAAGTGCGGATCTTATTTATTGGAGACATCTTTGGGCGGCCGGGGCGCAATGTGGTGCGGGAGCATCTGGCGCGGCTGGTGAAAGACAATGCGGTGGATTTGTGTATTGCCAACGGGGAGAACGCGGCGGGCGGCTTCGGGCTGACTCCGGCAATTGCCGAGGAGTTCTTCGACCAGGGAGTAGACGTAATCACCACGGGCAACCACGTTTGGGATAAGCGCGAGTTGGTGGAGTATTTCAACGCGGCGGCCAATGAGCCTTACAGTCCGGCGCGGCGTGTGCTGCGGCCAGCGAACTATCCGGCGGGGACTCCGGGGGTAGGCGTTTACGAGGGCACGACGCGAGGCGGAGTGGCGTATGCGGTGATCAACCTGCAAGGGCGAGTGTTCATGGCGAACATCGACGACCCTTTCCGGGTAGCCGACCGGCTGCTTTTGGGAATCAAAGCCAAGGTGATCTTCGTTGACTTCCACGCCGAGGCGACGAGCGAGAAAGTGGCGCTTGGGTGGTATCTGGATGGCCGGGTGACGGCGTTGATCGGGACGCATACGCATATTCCCACGGCGGATTCGCGAGTGCTGCCGGGCGGCACGGCGTACCAGACGGACGTGGGGATGACGGGTCCGTATGAGAGTGTGATCGGGGTGCAGAAGGAGCAGATTCTGCAGCGCTTTTTGACCAGCCTGCCAGGACGATTTGAGGCGGCAAACAACGACGTTCGGCTGTGCTCGGTGCTGGTGGATTGCGACGAAGTGATGGGCCGGGCGCGACGGATTGAACGCATTGTCCTGAACGAAGCCGGGCAGAGCGAAGAGAGCTGGCAGGGCGCACATGGAAATTAGTCGCGGCGGTGGATCGATCGTGATTCCGGCAGACGGCTTCAAGGGTAACGAGAAGCTGATGCGGGGCTTTGACTGGCGTGGCTTTGATGCGTACCTCTTTGATATTGACGGGACGCTATTGAACTCGCGCGACGCGGTGCACTACGAAGCCTTTCTGACGGCGATGCAGGCGATGTACGGGCGCAGGATCTCACTGGACGGCCTGGTGCTGCACGGCAGCACCGACCCGCTGATTCTGCTGGCAGCCCTGGAAAAGGCGGGCGTTGGCGAGAGCGACGGGCGCGCGGCACTGGAGGAAGCGATGGGCCGGATGTGCGCAGAGGTGGAGACGCGTTCGGGGGAGTTGCGTCCTGAGCTGTGCGACTCCGTGCGACAGTTGCTGGACGAGTTGAGGCGAGAAGGAAAGCTGCTGGGGCTGACGAGCGGCAACGTGGAGCGGATCGGCTGGGCAAAGCTGAAGGCGGCAGGAATCGACGAGTATTTCAGCTTTGGATCCTTCAGCGACCGGAACGAGAGCCGGACAGAGATTTTCCGGTGGGGCGCGGAAGAAGCGCGTCGGCGACTGGGCGACGCGACACGGATTTGCTTTGTGGGCGATACTCCGGCAGATGTGCAGTCGGCGAAGGCGTGCGGCTTTCCGGTGATTGCAGTGGCTACGGGGATTTTCCAGCTACTCGAACTGGCCAAAGAAGGGCCGGACATGTGCATTCCCGATTGCAAAGTATTGTGGAGCTACGCACGATGAGCGGAATCCGGTAGAATTCGTTCATGCTTCGCCCTGCCCTGCTGGCACTTGCTCTGTTGATTCCCGGCGTACTGAACGCAGACGATGAACCTGCGAAGAGCCCGGCGATGTTCGATGGGAAGACAGGGCAGCTCTGCTCAGACTACGAAAAGCGGTTCCCTCCCTGCGGTTTATCCAAGACTGAAAACAAAAAGGCGCGACTGCTCTATCAGCATGCGATGAAGCTCGCCAAGAAACAGCAGATGGAAGAGGCGTTGAAGGCTATGCGGGAGGTGCGAGAGGTCTCCCCTAAGGACGCCGTGTATGCCGGAGCAGAAAAGGCGGTTGAAGAGAAGATCATCGCGCTGAAGATGCGCGAAGGCAACGAGGCGATGCAGCGAGGCGACGCCAAGACTGCGCTGGAGGCCTTCCGGCGGGCAGCGGAGCTGGACCCGACGAACGATTACGCGCTACAGCGATTGCACGATGCCTTGCCCGCTCCTGAAGAGATCAGCAAAATGCGGCTGGCCGAAGAGCCGGGAGAGACCCGGCTGATGCCCAAGCAGGGAGTGCAGAGCTTTGAGTTTCGCGGAAACTCGAACGCATTCCTGCAGCAGTTCACCAAGGCTTTCGGAATCTCCGCAATGCTGGACGAGGGGCTGACACCGCGCACGCTGCGCACGGTGAAGCTGGACAACGTGAACTGGGAAGACGGCTCGGCGATTGTGTCGCGGGTATGCAAGGTACTGATAATTCCAATGAGCGACAACCAGGTGCTGCTGGCCAACGACACGGAGGAGAACCGCCGCGACCTGGTTCCGATGACGCTACGAACGTTCTATGCTTCGGGCGGCGGCACGCAACAGGAGTTGACCGACCTGGTCACGGCGCTGCGGGTGATGTTCGACCTGCGTTACATCACCCCAAACGCGAAGGCGGGAACAATTGTGGTGCGTGCTCCGCAGTCGACGATGGACGCGGTCACGAGGTTCCTCGATTATCTACAAGCGGACCCGCCCTCGGTGACGCTGGAGGTGAAGGTCTTCCAGATTTCGACGGCATTCACGCGGGACCTGGGTGCCTCTGTGCCCAACGACTTCTCGGTGTTTAACGTTACATCCGAGGTCAACAAGCTGGTAAACAGCAGCGCGTACAGCCAGATTGTCGCGGCGCTGGAGGCTTCAGGACAGCCGGTGAACGCCACGACGATTCTGGCGGCGCTGCTGGCGTCGGCCTCGTCACTGGGCACTTCGAGCAGCCCGCTGAGCCAGCCGTTTGGGACATTTGGCGGAGGCCTGACGCTGACCGGAGTCACGATTCCGACGACTGGATTGAATTTTCTAGTGAACCGATCGATGACGCGGACCTTAAACGATGTGACGCTGCGGGCGGTGCATGGCAAAGCCGCAACATTCAAGGTGGGCGAACGGTATCCGATTGTGAGCACGCTGTTCGCAACGTCGAGCGCGACGAGCAGTTTGCTCGCGAGCCTGGGCATTAACGCAGCGGCCGCGGCTTCGGTTCCCACTCCTCAATTCAGCTATGAAGACCTGGGGCTGACCTTAAAGACGACGCCGCAGGTGCACGGAAAACTGGTCAGCATGGAGTATGAGTTGACGATCCGCTCGCTGGGCGCGACGCAGGTGAATGGACTGCCACTGCTGACCAATCGGGACATGAAGGGTACGATCAGCACGGACGACGGCGAATCCGTGGTGATTGCGGGAATGGTGGACAAGGGAGAAATTGCCAGCATCAATGGAATCCCGCTGCTGTCTTCGATTCCGGGCGTGGGAAACGCTTTCTCGGTGGCGAGCAAGGAAAAATCGATGGATGAACTGCTGGTGGTGATCACTCCGCATATTGGATCGGGCGGAGGAGGAACGGGATCGTATATTCGGGTTCCGATGAATGTGCCGAAGTAGAGCAGGCTGAAAAGGTTACACAGGTTGCGCAGGTTTCAAGGTTACAGAAAGATGGTGGATACGGCCGCGCATTCGCGCGGCCGTATCTGTGTGTGGATTACTTAGCCTGCTCGGCTTCGAAGCTGATTACAGCCTTGAGGGCTTCGTAGGGGACGGCACCGGGGTTGCCGACCATCCGTCCGTTGACGTAGAGGGTGGGGGTTCCGGTGACGCCGAGAGTTTGGCCGAGAGCGTAGCTGCGATTGACGCGCGCGGTGGTTTCCGGCGACTCGGCACACGCCTGAGTCTTTGAGACATCGGCGCCAGAAGTATCGGTGTAATGGCGGAGGCGTCCGGTAACTTCGGCGTCGTCGATCGTCGGCTTGCCATCGTTTCCGGTGCGGCGAACGATGGACTCGATCTCCTTCTGATGGCTGTACACGGATTCCGCAAAGCTGTAGGCCTGCTCCTGATTGGAGCGCGAGATGCAATCCAAATAGGCGGCGGCGCGGAAGGCCCAGGGATGGAGCGTACTGAGCGGGAAGCTCTGGAAGACAAAGCGCGCGTCGGGATAGTCCGCGTGAAGCTTGTCCATGATGGGCTGCGCTTCACGACAGGAAGGACACTCAAGGTCGGCAAACTCGACGATGAGGAGCTTTGCGTCGGCGGGGCCGCGGGTGGGTCCGAAAGCGGACTTAGCAAGCTCTACACGATCATGCTCGTAGGGATCGGTGCCGAAAGGCTTCAGGTCGCCCGCAATGGTGTGCTTGAGATCCCTGGTGACGTACCAACGAATGACCTGCTGTCCCTCGGGAGTGGAGAAGACGGCAACAATCTCAAATAAGTTGGGATTGGCAGAGAGCGCGATGTTGACAACGTGCACCTGAAGATTGGGATCGTAGCCGAAGGTGCGCTTGAAATAGGCTTCGGCGAGTTCCACGGTGGGCGCTCCGGGAGGCAAGGCGGGAGCGGCGGAATCGGCAGCGGCAGGCTTGGCCGCAGGAGCAGCGGGCTTGGCCGGCTGGGCGAGAAGCGGAAGAGACAGCAAAAGAACAGCCGAACACTGAAGAAGATTACGCATTGAGATCATCCTTGGGGTCCAACTCAAATATAAATTATCTGCTCTGCTGTACTAGCTTCGCAGCCGGGTACGCAGCAGAATCCGCCGCTCCGGCCGCGGGCGCTCGGTCAAACCTGATGACGAGCCGCGATGGGAAAACGGCGTCCGATGCCGAAAGCCTTGGTTGAGATTCTGATGCCGGGCGCGGCCTGTTGCCGCTTGTACTCGCTGCGGTCAATGAGGCGAATGACAAAGCGAACGACCTCTTCGTCAAAGCCGGTGAGAGCGACGATTTCCGGCGCGGACTTGAGATTGCCAACGTACTCTTCGAGGATGCGGTCGAGAACGTCATAGGGCGGAAGAGAGTCGCTATCCTTCTGGTCAGGGCGCAGCTCGGCAGAGGGAGGCTTGGTGATGGAAGCCTCCGGGATGGCAGGGCGTCCGCGCGAATTGACGTAGAGGGCAAGGCGATAGACAAGCGTTTTCGGCACGTCAGAGATGACGGCGAGTCCGCCGACCATGTCTCCGTAGAGCGTGCAGTAGCCGACGCCAAGCTCACTCTTGTTTCCCGTGGTGAGAACGAGGGCGGAGAACTTGTTGGCCACGGCCATGAGGAGACCGCCACGGGCACGCGCCTGGAGATTCTCTTCGGTGACGTCTTCGGCGAGGCCCTTGAAAACACCGGCGAGCGCGCTGCGATAAGACTCGAAGATCTGGCCGATTTCGACTACCTGAAAGCAGATGCCAAGATTGCGGGCAAGATCACGCGCGTCTGAGATGCTGCCTTCGGAGGAATACTGACTGGGCATGGAGATGCCGATGACATTCTCCGCGCCGAGGGCATCAACGGCAATTGCCGCGGTGAGCGCGGAATCAATGCCGCCGCTGAGTCCGACGACGACCTTCTGAAAGCCGCACTTGCGCACATAGTCCCGGGTGCCGAGGACAAGGGCGGAGTAAGCGCTGGCTTCAAGGCCCGAGGTTTGATCGTGCATGTCGCCGGACATGGATGCGGTGTCGACCAGGATGAGGTCCTCTTCGAAGGAGCGCGCCTGAGCGATGACCTCTCCGGCAGGGTTGAGGGCAAGGCTGGAGCCGTCGAACACGAGACTGTCATTCCCTCCAACCTGATTGACCAAGAGCACTGGAACACGATGCTGGCGCGCGAGCGAGGCGAGCATAGCCTGACGAAGCGTGGGCTTGCCGACATGGAAGGGCGAGGCAGAGATGTTGAGAACGATCTGGCCTCCGGCACGCACAAGCTCTTCAACGGGATCAGATCCATAAAGGCGGCGGGGCCAGAAAGCCTTGTCATTCCACGCGTCTTCGCAGATGGTGAGGGCGATGGACTGGCCACCTAGAGTGAAGAGGCTCTGAGCGGGAGCAGGCGCGAAGTTGCGCATCTCGTCAAAAACATCGTAGGTGGGCAGGAGCCGCTTGGACTGGATGAAATCAATGTGGCCGTTGCGCAGGAGAGCGGCGGAGTTCATCACCTTCTTGCCGGTATCAGCAGCAGCGGGCGAGGGGAATCCGGCGATGACGGCGATGTTGGGAAACTCGGCTGCGAGCTGCTCAAGCACCTGGCGGGAGCGCGCAACGAAGGCGGGAACCTCAACGAGATCGCGAGGCGGATAGCCGCAGACAGAAAGCTCAGGAAAGACAACGAGGTCCACGCCACGGGCCTGGGCGAGACTGATGTTATGGCGGAGCTTGTCCGCATTGCCGACGAAGTCCCCGACAGTGGGGTTGATCTGGGCGAGTGCAATCTTCACCAGAACAGTGTAAAGCGCGAAAGGGATAGGGGCAAAGGTGGAGAGCTGGGAGGAGAGAAAAGCAAGAACAGAGCGTGCGACGCGGTGGCAACGATGACGCGTACGGGATGCCGTCCGTTGGACCGCGACGGGTACGCGGCGAATACTGCCGCTCCGGCCGCGGCGCACGCACGACAAAGCCCCCGCCGAGGCGGGGGCTTTGCACACAAAACTCGAAAGCTACTTTACGACCTTGGCGAAGACCACGACCAGCGTGAACAGCACAAGGGACTCGACGAATGCGAGGCCGAGAATCATGGCAAGCTGGATGCCAGCGCGGGCAGCAGGATTGCGTGCCATGCCTTCGCAGGCGGCGGCGGCAATCTTGCCCTGGCCGAGAGCGGCCAGACCGGCGGCAATCGCCATGGCGAAGCCGGAGGTAATCGCGACCCAGTTGGTGCCAGCAGCGGCGGCGGCGGGCTCACCCTGTGCGAAGACCGGAGTCGCCAGCATCAGGATAGCCATTACGGAAAACAGTACGAACATTTTCTTATTCATTGTCATTGCTCCTTCAGATTTCGCCGCCAGTGGGTGGTTGACGTTCCACGCAATGGGAGGCCCTCACGCTTGCGGCGTACTACAAAACTCTTGTGTCCTGCTTTCCCACCTGAGCCGAGCAAAAAACGCGCGTCGAAGGTGGGGCACTCGCGGTTATCTCTAGTGCTCGTGCGCTGTGGCTTCACCCAGGTACACCATCGCCAGCAAAATGAAGATGAATGTCTGGATCAGCGAAACGCCAAAGTGCAGCAAGAGGAAGAGGACCGGGAGACCAATGGGAACCAGCGAGAAGAACACCAGCGTCACCATGTCTCCAGCAAACATATTGGCGAAAAGACGGATCGTGAGAGACATCATGCGTGCCAGATGGCTGCACACTTCAATCACAAACATCAGGGGCGCTAACCACCACACAGGCCCGATGAAATGCTTGATGTAAGCTGGTCCGTTGGCGCGCAGACCATGTATCTGGTAGAAGAACCAGGTCACAATGGCGCAGCCGAGAGGCACTACGGGAACTCCCGTGGGTGTCTCGAAGAACGGAATCAGGCCAAGCATGTTGCAGAACAGAATGAACATTCCGAGCGTGATCAGATACGACAAATAGCGCTTGTTGTCATGTCCAATGATCTCTTCGCTCTGCGCATCCATGAAGTTGTAGACGCTCTCCATGATGTGCTGCAGCGTGCCGGGCTTTTCCACCGAGAGGCTGGCTCGCACGGCCAAGAAAAACACGATCAGGATGGCGAAGACCAGAACCTGCATGGCAACGTGATCGGGAATCGGTGCCGTCGGGTGCGCGGGATGAATCCCGAGCGCGGTCAGCATCGCTGTAACCGGGGCAGCAAACAAATGGTTCAGGAGAACTGTAAATGGCAGCTGATGCATTGAGATGTCTTTAGTCCCATTCAGGATGATCGCCGGTAGCCAGCGACGAACTCATACACGGCTTCGCACATAAGCGCGATAACAGGCATTGCAAGCCCTGCCAGGAACCCCACCAAGCCACGTATGGAACAAGTAAAGATACCATAGGCAACCAGCGCTATCAAGAAGATACGCCCTACGCCACGGGCCACCACGGCGGCTCCGCGCTCGGTGCTTTGGATCTTCACGATGCGTTCGCCGATGGCGTTGACCGAGGAGGCCAGCCAGCGGAAGTTGATCCATCCCAGCACGGTTCCAGCGGCCATGCCAGCGGCCAGGGGCCAGCCTAGCGGTCGCAACACAGCAAGGGCGCAAATGGCTCCCACGATGGCGATAAGACGCTCGATGCGACGGACGGTGAGGGCGTAGGCGGCCATCTCCTGCGCCGAACTTTCCGCCGAAATCACCTCCGCAGACTCCGGCCAATCTTCCGGCAGAGGCTCTTTGGGGGCGTCCGGGCGCTCAGCGTCCGTCATGCTCGTCTTCCTTTTTGTCCTCGTCGGCGCTTGCCTGAAGAGCCCGCCGAATCATCGAGACAAATCCGGCTACGGCTCCGAAGACAATGCCCAGAAGGTAGACCCAATGAGTGTGGAACAGGTGATCGCCCAGCAGACCGAACAGGTATCCCACGATCACTGCTGCGGGAATCATGAAGCCGATCTCCGAGTATCGTGCCACCACCACCCAGGGACTTTCGTCCTGCTTATCCGGTTTCTCGTCTTTCATCGCTGTCTCTCTTCGTGCGGCAAGCTCAGGCTTGGCCCCGCGTGGCACTCCTGCTGTTATACAATTTTCATGTGTCCCTAGACGAAAACATTTATAACCTACGCAAGCAGAAGCTGCAGCAGATCGAAGCCCTCGGTCAGCCTGCCTACCCGCATCACTTCCGTTGCAGCCACCAGGTGCCCGAGATTCTTGCGGGCTTTGCCGCCAAAACGGGCGAAGAACTGGAAGCCGAGCGCATCAACGTTACCGTGGCCGGACGCCTGATCGCCATCCGCCTGATGGGCAAGGCCAGCTTCGCCCACCTGCAGCAGTCCGGAGAAAAGCTGCAGATCTACGTCAAGAAAGACGCTGTTGGCGACAAGCTCTGGGATCTTTACAAGCTCCTCGACATTGGCGACCACATCGGCGTCAAAGGATATCTCTTCCGCACGCGCACAGGCGAACTCAGCGTCCACGTGGAGGACATTACGTTCCTCTCCAAGGACCTGCTGCCGATGCCGGAAAAGTTTCATGGCCTGACGGATGTTGAGTTGCGCTACCGGATGCGCTACGTGGATCTGATCGATCCCGAAGTACGGCAGGTGTTCACCAAGCGCGCACGCATTGTGCAGTCAATTCGCCGCTTTCTCGACGGACGGAACTTTATCGAGGTCGAGACTCCGATGTTGCAGTCCATCGCCGGAGGAGCCGCGGCACGACCGTTCACCACGCATCACAACACGCTGGATCTTGACCTCTTCCTGCGCATCGCTCCCGAGCTTTATCTGAAGCGGTTGGTGGTGGGCGGGCTGGATCGCGTGTATGAGATCAACCGCAACTTCCGCAACGAGGGCATTTCGACCCGGCACAACCCTGAGTTCACGATGTTGGAGTTCTACCAGGCGTACGCCGATTACAACGACCTGATGGACCTGACGGAAGAGCTGCTGAAGACAGTTGCGATGGACGTGAACGGAACGCTGGTGAACCAGTTCGGCGACCGTGAAATTGACTGGAGCAACTTCCAGCGTCTCTCCATGCGCGAGGCAATCCTCAAGTACTGGCCCGAAGCAGCAGGCGAGGTGCCTACGCTAGACGCATTCAAGAGCGGCGGAGAAATCGAGCAGCTTGTTCGTCGCCTGCAAAAAGCCAAGGTGCAGATTCCCTACGATCCCAAGGAACCTGCCGGGCGCGCCATTGCCGATATGTTTGAGGCAGTGGCGGAAGAGCATTTGTGGCAGCCCACGTTTATCTACGACTTTCCACTTGCCATCTCGCCGCTTTCCAAGAACAAGCGCGATGAGCCTGACTTTGTGGAGCGCTTCGAGGTGTATGTGGCGGGGATGGAGCTGGGCAACGCCTTCAGCGAGCTCAACGATCCTGAGGAGCAGCGCCGCCGCTTCGAGCAGCAGCTCGCCGAGCGTGCACGCGGCGATGATGAAGCTCACCAGATGGATGAGGACTACATTCGCGCGCTCTCCTATGGCATGCCACCTGCGGGCGGCGAAGGCATTGGCATCGACCGCCTGACGATGATGCTTACCGGATCGACTTCGATCCGCGACGTCATCCTCTTCCCTCTCCTTCGTCCGGAAAAGAAGGAAGAAGAAGCTGAGGCCGCCACTACCGAACAAAAATAGAAATCTGAATGCCCCACCCTGGTTGGACAAGGGTGGGGTCTTCTTTTTCTCAGCGCAAAGCTGGTACTATCCGTCCTCCTGCCGCACTTTTTTGCACCCTTCTGCTCCGCCTCGTGATCTACTGTTACGCAAGGACGGCCACTGCCAGTTGCGGGGCCGAGCCTTGCATTCTGAATTGCAGTTGCAATAGAAGCGAGTACCCGGATGGGATTTGACTTCAGCAGTGAAGAACGACGGCAGCTTGGCTACCGCCTCATTGATCGTATCGATCAGTACTATTCCTCTCTCAATCATAGAGCCGTACAGCCAGAGGCCAGTGAGCGCACGGTTGAGCATGTGCCCGGCCCTCTGCCCGAGCTTGGCTCAGACGCCACTCGCGTGCTGGACGACCTTTGCCGCGAGATGATTGACAAGGGATTCCACATCCCTGCCGCAAATTATTTTGGGCTGATGAATCCCACGCCTACGTATATGGCTGTGCTGGCTGAGGCGCTGGTGTCAGCGCTGAATCCGCAGCTTGCATCGCTGGCGCGCTCGCAATTTGCCAGTTCGCTGGAGGCTGAGACCATCGGCTGGATCGCCTCGCGATTTGGCTGGCACAAGGAAACCGGCTCTACTCCGGCCAAGCCGGGCGCAATTCTTTGCGAAGGTACGTTCACCAGCGGCGGCAATGAAGCGAACTTCACCGCGCTGGCCCTGGCCATCTCGCATCACTTCCCGAACGCGATTGAAGATGGAATTGCCACCATCGGCGCGCGTCCTGTGTTCTACGCCTCGGCGGAGTCGCATCATTCGCTGGAGAAGTCAGCGGGATTGCTTGGGTTGGGACGCAAAGCGTTGCGGCGCATTCCAGTGAACCAGAGCCTTCGCCTCGATACCGCACGCCTCATCATGCAGATTGAGGCTGATTACGCCTGCGGCTTTGTTCCCTTCTGCATTGTGGCAACAGCGGGCACAACGAACTCGGGAGCGATCGACGACATCAGCGCGCTGGCCACGATAGCCGAGCGCTACGGACTCTGGCTGCATGTAGATGGCGCGTACGGAGCTGCTGCGGCCTTCAGCGACAAGTATCGCGGACTGCTGAAAGGTATTGAGCGCGCGAATTCCATTACGGTCGATCCGCACAAGTGGCTCTCCATGCCGTTTGCCGCCGGCGTGATCCTGACGCGGCAACCTGCGCTGCTGGAGCACACGTTCTCCGTGGCGTCGCCTTACATGCCCCGAGTGGCGCAGCCGAGCCTGGTGGACAACTTCAAGATCAGCGCGCAGTGGTCACGCCGCATGAATTCGCTCAAGCTCTGGCTGACTCTGCGGGTGCACGGACGGCGCGCTTACGAAGAGATGATTGAGCGGCAGATGCAGCTTGCGTCACAGATGCGCGACTGGTTCGAGAGATCCGAGCTGTTTGAACTTGCCGCGCCGCAGACGCTGCCCATCTTGAACTTCCGCCTGCGCGGAGTGGATCCGGAGAATGCCGCGGAACTGGAAGCCGCGCACCAGAACTTTATCGAAGAGTTCAACCGCGACGGCCATTACTGGATCAGCCGCACTCACGTGCACGGCAAGAGCGTGCTGCGCATGATGATCATCAGCTATCTGAGCACGGCGGAAAACCTGGCAGGCTTACAGAAGGCGCTGGAAGCCGCTGCAGAGGCCGTTGCGCCCAAGGCTGCCGCGCTTTAAGAGAGCGCCGAAAGGGGATTCGGACCGTGAGCCAGATCGTAGTTGATAAGAATCTATGCAAGAGAGACGGCGTTTGCGTGGCGGTTTGCCCGCCCCGAACCCTTGTGCTCGACAAGGACGGGTTTCCTGAGGAAATCTCCGAGAGCAGGTGCATTCTCTGCGGACACTGCGTCGCGGTGTGTTCGTGTGGCGCCCTGACTCATAGCGGCTTGCCAGAGGAAGAGTTCCTTCCTGTGTCCACAGAAGTGCCGACTCCGGAGGTGATGGACGGCTTCCTGATGAGCCGGCGATCGGTAAGGGAATTCAAGAACCGGCCTGTATCCAAGGACACATTGGAGGCGTTGCTGGATGTGGCTCGACGAGCTCCGACGGCTTCAAACTCCCAGAAGCTGCACTGGATTGTTGTGAATGATTCAGCCAAAGTACATTCGTTATCAGAAGAGACGATTCACGGTCTGCGGAACTTGGGATTCAAGCCGGAAATGCTGGAGCTTTGGGACAACGGGTATGATTTTGTATTGCGTGGAGCACCGTCGCTGGTAGTGGCCTGCGCGCCCGCCGATTATGATTGGGGAAAACAGGACTGCGCGATTGCTCTGACCTTTCTTGAGTTAGCCGCCGAGTCTCGCGGCTTGGGTGTCTGCTGGGCGGGGTACCTGACTCGTGTCGCTGGAGCACATGCTCCTCTTCGGGAGGCGCTGTCAGTTCCTGATGGGTATGTCGTAAATGGCGGACTTATGATCGGGGAACGTAAGTACGCTTATCGCAAAATACCTTCCAGGAAACCACTCAGCGTGCAATGGATCTAGAACTGGGGATCAAGCAAAACAAAACGGCGTCCGCCAAAGGTGGACGCCGTTCTCTTGCAATGAATGTTAGAGCGCTTCCAGTACCGCAGTCAGATACTTCCAGAAATCCGCGACGGAGGAAATCTGCACGCGCTCAGCGGGGCTGTGCGGATGCTCGATCTGCGGTCCGAAGGAGATCATCTGCATCTCCGGATAGTTGACGCCAAGCACGCCCGTCTCCAACCCAGCGTGCATTGCGATGAGGTTCGGCGTTTTGCCGTACATCTTCTCAAACACGGCTTTCGACTTGCGCACGATGTCGCTATTCGGCTCCGGCTTCCATCCCGGATAGCTGCTGGAGTGTTCGACCTCAAAGCCTGCCAGAAGACATGCGGTGGCGACGAGGCGCTTGGCAATGTCCTTGCTGCCTTCGATGGCCGAACGCTGGCTGGTGACGATCTCGACGACGCCGTCCTTCAAGCCGACGGTCGCCACGTTGGTGGAATCCTGCACGAGACCGGGTACGTCAGGGCTCATCGCCAGCACGCCATGATGCAGACTCGCGATCAGGTCCACGGTTTGCTTTGCGTCAGACGCGCCCATGACCTGCACGGGCCGCTCGGCTTTCTCCACCGAGATCTGGAGATCGGGATCGAACGCACCGAGGTCGGTGCGAACATCATCGGCAAACTTCGCCAGCACGGACTTGAGCTTCGACTCGTTCGCCGCGTCGGTAACAATGATGGCCGAAGCCTCACGGGGAATTGCGTTGTGCGCGCTGCCGCCCTTGAGGTCTGCGAGCTGCACAGGGATCGCCTCATTCACCAGTTGCAAGGCTCCGCCCAAAATGCGAACCGCGTTGCCACGTCCGAGGTGAATGTCAACGCCGGAGTGACCGCCCTTCAATCCGCTGATCTTCACGCGATAAGCCGAATTGCCCTTGGGCGCCACGAAGCCAACCTTGCGACGAGCGCGGGTATTCAACCCGCCGGCGCAGCCAATGCAGAGCGTTCCTTTTTCTTCGTTGTCGAGGTTGAGCAGATAGTGAGCTTTCAGCACTCCGGCCTTGAAGGCTGTTGCTCCGCCCAGGGTGGTTTCTTCTTCAACGGTGAAGATGAATTCCATGGGACCGTGCTTAATGGTCTTGCTCTCCATTACGGCCAGGGCAGCGGCCACGCCTACGCCATTGTCAGAGCCGAGGGTGGTGCCGTCCGCGTAAAGCCAATCTTCCTTGCGAACCATACGAATGCCGTCGGTATCGAAATTAAAGTCGGTGCCTTCGTTCTTCTCGCAGACCATATCAAGATGGCCCTGCAAGGCAGTGACGGGAGCCGATTCGCGGCCGGGATACGCGGACTTGCGAACCACTACGTTTCCCGCTTCGTCCACAATTGCTTCCAGACCAAGATTCTTGGCCAGTTTGAGCACGTGATCGCGCGCGGCCGCTTCCTTGGTAGAGGGCCTTGGAATCGCGGCCAACATCTCAAAGTGCTTCCAAATCTCCTGGGGTTCTACTCCTGCTAGTGCAGTCGACATGACACTCTCCATTCCAACTGAATGCAACTATCCTACAACGAGTCTTCATGACGTGCAGATACGTCGCCTGACGTGTGGAAAACGTATGAGACACTGAAGTTGGTCAGGGCCATGCAGGGCAACGAAAATATAGTTGTGCGCAATTAATGGTTTGCCCTTATAATTGGTTTATCGAAATCTCGCTAAGTTTGAACGTACGCGATTTTGAGCTGGTACCGCCGATTCACTTCCGCGTTCCACTCTCAGTAGCATCCGATCTTCTCAGCAGGAAATTCAATACAAAACACAAAGAAAAGGTACAAACAAAGTGGAACAAGGAACAGTGAAGTGGTTTAACGACGCAAAGGGATTTGGTTTCATCAGCCGCCAGAATGGCGAAGACGTCTTCGTGCACTTTTCGGCGATTCAGTCGAATGGTTTCCGGAGCCTCCAGGAAGGCCAGGCCGTCCAGTTTAACGTCGTGAAGGGACCCAAGGGCTTCCAGGCTGAGAACGTTCAGGTTCTGTAAGCACTAGCTCTCACAAGAAAAGCCCGGGACTTCGGTCCCGGGCTTTTCTCTTTCTCGGTCGTTCCCTTCCCGCAGACTTCTTCTTCAACCGCTAGATTTGCTACTCTGTACTATGGCGTTCAGCGCAGGCCCAATCCAACAGCCAAACGCGGCGGCCCTCCAGCCACGCGAGATTCCGTTCAACTATACGTCCGCATCCGATCGCCAGGCGGTGTCGTTCCTGCTAGGCGCTGAGACCGTCCGCACGCTCGACGAGTTGCGTGACGCCCGCGTTACGGGACGCTCGGCCCGCATTCTGATGCGCCTGCTCGGCGAGGTGCTCATCCATCGCCGCAATCCATACCTTTACGAGGAACTCGTCACCTCGGCTCCGCGCCGCAAGCGTTTCTTTGAGAACGCAGCCAAGGACCTGGAGACCATCACGTCAAAGGCCGAAGGCGACACGCGCGTACTCGACGTGCTGGCCCAGACTCGCGCCCTTATCAGCGAGTTCCGCTCGGAGGTGGAACATACTCCCGAACAGCGCAGCCGGATCAAGCATGCGTTGGCCTCGATTGCTGGCGCGCACAACATCCTGTTCGATCCGTTCACGCTTGTTTCCCACGCCACGGACGCCACCGATTGGCGCTTGCATCTACCGCTCGCGGTCGTCACGCCGGACGACGAAAAGCAGGTTGCGCCACTGCTGGTGTCCATCGCGAAACTCGGGCTGAAGGTAGTTCCCCGCGGAGCTGGAACCGGATTGACCGGCGGAGCTGTACCGCTGCGCGCGGGCTGCGTGGTCATCAATACCGAGAAGCTGAACCACATCCGCTCCATCAGCGAGCGCGAGTTCCAACTGGCCAACGGCACAACTGCTACCGCACACGTGATGGAGACCGAAGCGGGAGTCATCACCGAAAAGGCGATGGAGCACGCCTCCGAACACGGGCTGGTGTTTGCCACCGACCCGACGAGCGCGTGGGCATGCACGCTGGGCGGCAACATCGCGGAAAACGCGGGCGGCAAGATGGCCGTGCGCTGGGGCACGTGCATCGACAACCTGATCGAGTGGCGCATGGCAATGCCCGACGGCCAGCGCTGGACGATTCGCCGCACGAATCATCAGATCCGCAAGATACTGCCGCAAGACACTGTCACCTTCACCGTGGTCAGTGAGGCGGGCGAGCTGATTCGCAGCATCGAACTGCGCGGGACCGAGATTCGAAAGAATGGACTCTGGAAGGACATCACCAACAAAGCGCTGGGTGGCCTGCCAGGTATGCAGAAGGAAGGCACCGACGGCATCATCACTTCGGCCGTCTTCATTCTTTATCCTGAGTACGAGGCTACGCAGACACTGTGCCTTGAGTTCTTCGGCCCGGACTTCGATGAGGCCAGCCGCGTCATCCTTGAACTCTCGCGCATCTTCCCCTTCCCTGCCGACGGCACCGAAGCGCTGCTCGCGCTGGAACATTTTGACGACGAGTACATCCGCGCCATCGACTATAAAGTGAAAGCGCCGAGGGCCGAGACGCCGAAGGCTGCGCTGCTGATTGACATTGCCGGGCACACTAATCCGCAAGTAGCCGGTGGCGTGGAGCGAGTGCGATTGCTGCTGGAGAAGCATCCGAACACGCTGCTCTTCGTGGCCGCTGATGCCGCCGAGGCCAAGCGCTTCTGGGCGGATCGCAAGAAACTCGGGGCCATTGCGCGCCGCACCAATGCGTTCAAGATGAATGAGGACATCGTCATTCCCCTCGACACGCTGGCCGAGTTCGCACGCTTCATTGACGGCATGAACATTGAGGAGGAACGCTACGCGCAGCTTCGCTTCGCGCAGCGTGCCGAAGAGATTTTCACCGGAGCGCAGGCGAGGGATGACGCCGCTGCAATCGCCGCGAAAACTCCTGCAGCTCTCACGCTATGCCGGCAGTTCACCACCGAACTGGATCACCTCGACGTTGCGGCCCTGCGAGGGCTCACGCGCATTCAACAATTCCAACATGATCTCACCAGGCTGGCGAGGGGTTATCCCGCGGTGCTGGCCGCAATTGACCGCGCTTATCGCGAAGTGCGCGACAGGCGCATTGTGCTCGCCACACATATGCACGCAGGAGACGGTAACGTTCACGTCAACGTGCCTGTGCTCTCCAATGACCGCCCCATGCTGGAACGCACGGATCAGGTGATCGACCGCGTGATGGAGAAAGTGATCTCGCTGGGCGGCGTTGTCTCCGGCGAGCACGGCATTGGACTCACCAAGCTCAAGTATCTTGAGCCGGAGCGCGTTGCCGAACTCACTGCGTATCGCAAAACGGTCGATCCCGAAGGGCTGATGAATCCTGGCAAGCTCGAGGATTACGAAGCGCTGGGACACATCTTCACGCCGTCGTTCAACCTGCTTGAGCTTGAAGCGCGTATTCTGCAGCACGGACAGCTGGAAGAGCTCTCGCGCAAAATTGCGCACTGCGTGCGCTGCGGAAAATGCAAGGTGGATTGCTGCGTCTACCATCCCGCGCGCGGCATGTTCTATCACCCAAGAAACAAGAACCTCGCTATCGGCTCGCTGATTGAGGCTCTGCTGTATGATGCACAACGCGAACGCTCCACGCACTTCGAACTGCTGCAATGGCTCGAAGAAGTGGCGGACCACTGCACGGTCTGTCACAAGTGCCTCGCGCCCTGCCCGGTGGACATCGACACAGGAGAGGTCAGCATCCTGGAGCGCGAGATTCTTACCGAGTGGGGATACAAGCACACGCCGCTGGCTACGCGGCTGACGCTGCAATATCTGGACAGCCAGTCACCGGCCTTCAACAGTCTCTTCCGCACCTCGGTGGTGCAGATTGGCGGCGCTGCGCAAAGAGTCTTCAGCAAATTGGCCGCACCGTTGCAGCCTGCCGAAGGGGCGTCAGCGTTTTACCCGCTGCGCCTGCTACGCTCCTCGGTTGCTCCGGTGCCGAGTGAAACCCTGCGCGACGTGCTGCCTGAGTGCGAATCCGACCAGGCGCTGGTGTTCGAGCCGGAAAAGAACGGCGATGCTGACGAGCGTAAGACGGTCTTCTACTTTCCGGGCTGTGGGTCCGAGCGTTTGCACTCGGAAATCTCAATGGCCACGATTCACCTGCTGCTGAAGGCTGGCACGCGGGTTGTGCTTCCGCCGCCATTTCTGTGCTGTGGCTTTCCCGCACAGGTGAACGGCAAAACTGCGCTGCACTCGCGCACCGTGCTGCGAGACACGATTCTGTTCAGCCAGATTCGCGGCATGCTTGCGTATCTTGATTTTGACGCGTGCGTGATCTCTTGCGGCACCTGCCGCGACGGCCTTGCGCAGATGGATACGGCGAAGCTCTTTGGCCGCGTGGTGGATGTTGCGGCGTACCTGCTGGAGCGCGGCGTGCACGTCGAAGGTGCGGGCGACTATCTGTATCATGCGCCCTGCCATGACTCGCTCAATGGAGGCGCGGAAAAAGTGCTTGCGGGGCTGGGAGGCTTCGGCACGGTGCAGGCAGTGCCGCACTGTTGCTCCGAGGCAGGAACGCTTTCGCTCTCGCGCCCAGACATTACGGATTCGATGCTGCATCGCAAGCGCGAAGCCTTTGTAGAAGCTATCGGCGAGGGCAGCCGCGCCACCGTACTGACCAACTGTCCTGCGTGCGTGCAAGGACTGGGACGCAGCCGCGACGTGGGCGTGCAACCGTTGCACATTGCGATTGCGCTGGCGGAAAAACTCTCCGGCTCCGGCTGGAAAGAGCAATTTACCGAACAAGCCGCAAGCGCTACGGCCGTCGCGTTCTAAAAACGGTCTTGTCCCGCACGAATCAACTGCCGCACTCCGGCCCGAACACACCGGGCTGGAGCTGGGCCATTCGAGCATCAACATTTTCAATTCACACTACTTCGCCGCCTCTTTCGGCTGGGCCATGCTGCGGATGTAGAGAACGAGTTGCCAGCGCTGGGCTTCCGGAAGATTACTGAAAGAAGGCATGGCGTGGCGGGCATTGCCCTGGCTGATGCGCCAGAAGAGCGCACCATCGGGTTCGGACTGCACGGCCGGGGAAGCGAGATCCGGCGCGTGGTTGCTGCGGGCGTGAGTTTCGTCTCCATGGCAAGTGATACAAGTGTGCTGGAAGATCTTGCGGCCGCCGGGAAGAGCGCTGGCGTGCAATGGGTTGGTGCGCGCCGCAGCACTGGCTGGAGCGATCCACGAGGGATCGACCTGCGAGGGCACATCCTGCGCGAGAGCAGAAGTAGTGAGCACGGTAAAGAGTGCGATGCTGCGGACGAGGGCTGTCAGTCGAGGACTTTGCATCGGCTAATCCCTGCCAGAGAATGCGCGGCGAACCTTGCTGCCGAAGCCGGAAATCTCATAGGTGTACCCAAGGCGAACTAGCAGACGGTCGCTGTCTGGGGTGAGTCCGAAGGCAGTGGAGAGTTTGACGGAATTGGCCGGACTGAGTTGCCAGACCACGCCGGGAGCAGCGAACTGCGCGGTGTGCGGGATTCCGAAGACCTCGGTGTCGCCGAGCCCTCCATAGAACTCCACGGCGGCGCGAAAGTTCTCACGGCAGAGGCGGCACTCGTTTCCGGAGGCGACGGTAGAGAGCGGACGCGAGATGGCGAAGGCATAACCGAACTCGGTGGCCTCGGCGTGCGTGGTGTTCTTTTCGACGATAAAGTTTTCGGCGATGTTCCAGCCGTGCACATCGCTGGAGAGGATGAGTTTGCCTTCGAGTTCGCGTGACTTCTCACGACGCAGGACGGCGAGCGATTCGGTGACGGGCTCGGCATGGCCGACAATCTCTTTGCGAAGCTGGCTGGCCTCGTTGGTATCTTCAAATTCGAAGTAGAGCGCCGGGTTGATCCAGTGATCGCGAAGAAGGGGGCGGAAGCGATTCTCCAGGCGCCAGCCGCTGAAGACGGCAGTGTCATGCATCTGCGAGGATCCTTCTAAATAGAGTTCGGAGGTCCACCAGCCATTCCAGCCATACTCAATTTCCATAAGGGGAGCGACCAGCGTGGGGAGGTTGTGCTTCTGCTGGACAATGGTGGTCTGGGTACTGATCTCCAGATTGCCGGTCTCTTCCATGCGGTGGTCATAGGTGACGAAGTAAGGATTTTCCTGGGCAAGGGCAGCGGCGGGCAGAAGAAGCAGAAGAGCAAGGGCAAAGCGGCAAGGACTCACGATGAAACTCCGGGCGTCAGATTGGTTGAGATGAAATCGATTTCAGGTTACATCATTATGAAATTGATTTTCATTTTCAACTTGCCGAGTATAACGCAACTGCCCCGGATGGAAAAGAGCGGTCGCCTTGAAGGGACCACTCTTCCTTGTAATCTTCTTGCAACAAACTAGCCCGCCTTATGCTCCGCCGGGCATGGGACGCTCGTGAATGATCATCCACGAGGTGCCGAACTTGTCACGCAACATGCTGAAGCGGAAGGCGAAGAAAGTCTCTTCCATTGGCATGAAGATCTCACCGCCATCGGCGAGGATGGCGTGGATGCGTTCTGCCTCCTCAGAACTGGTGACGCTGAGCGAGAGATATGAGCTGCTGATTGGCTGGAATTGCCCGGGCGGGACGTCGCTGCCCATGAGGATGGCACCGCCGAGTTCAATACGAGCGTGGAGAACGGCCTTCTCCATTCCCGGCGGGACATTCTTGGATGCGTTTGGCATCTGGTCCCAGGTGGTGATCATGCCAAGCTTTCCGCCAAGGTGTTTTTCATAAAAGCGGAAAGCCTGCTCGCAATTTCCGCCGAAGTTGAGATAGGTATTGAGCTTCATCGCGCCTTCCTATTCGTGATCTTCACAGGTAACGTGCAGGTTGAGACACGGCACACCCGCGAAAGTGCCGGTCATGTCTCCGGGCCTTGATGAGGCCGTCAGGGCTTCGGGTGGCCTACGGGGATGAGATAGATGGCACCTATATCAGCGGGGAGTGCCGCGGCCTGCGCGGTCTGCTTGGCGTCCACTCCCCCCACGGAGACGGCCCCGAGTCTGAGGGCGGTGGCCTGAAGCAGCATGTTCTGGGCGGCGTGTCCGGCTTCAAGGTTCACAAGGCGCTGCGAGACTTCTCGCTGCGTGATCTTGGCGGCGCGTTCGTATTCGCCTGCGATGAGGAAGACGATGGGTGCGTTCTTCACCACGTCCTGAGTTGAGAGCGCGGCGCGAATGTCCTTCGCGGAAAGCAGCTTCAACGAGTGGGTAGCAGGAATGTACTCGAAGAAGCCTTCAGGACGCGCGACATAGAGGCGAAGAAAATACTGGGCATGGGCAGAGGGCGCGGTGCGCTGGCCTTTGTCGGTGGTAATACCCTGACCCGACCAAAGCAGTTGCGAAATCTCATCCATGGTAATGGGCTGGCCGCTGTAGCTGCGGATGGAGCGGCGCGTGGCAAGTGCTTCGTTCAGGCTCATACCGCCCGTACGGGTGGGCGCGGGCAGGGCGATAGAAGCAGAGACCGATGCAGAAGCATTGTCGGGCTTAGCGGCTGCGGTGAGTCCTGAAGGGGCGCTGGGAGCCTGCGCGGTAAGTGTTGTGGCAGCAAAAAGAAGAATGCACAGAGATAACTTACGCATGGTGTTCTCCTTAAAGGGAAATTGGAACACAGCGGAAGGAAGGGGGAAAGAAAAAGGAAGCGGAGCAGGGATTGCCGGACCCAATATGTGTTGGACTGTGACGTTTGATCAGGTCACTGACTGAGAGTCAACAACTTGTGCAAAGCCGTCGCCGTGTAAGGCTTGCTACTCGCCGGTCCCGGAGAAGACAACGGCAATTGTTTTCAGCAGAATCCGAATGTCTAGCCAGAAGTTCCAATGCTCCACGTAGTAAAGATCCAGCTTGAAATAGGCCTCTACGGAAGGACTGGTGCGAGCTTCGACCTGCCAGAGTCCGGTGATGCCGGGCACGACTTCCACGCGACGACGCTGCTCCTTGGTGTAGCGCGCATATTCGCTGGTGAGGCAGGGGCGAGGCCCGACTACGCTCATGTGTCCGGAAAGCACGCTGAAAAACTGCGGCAACTCGTCAAGGCTGTAGCGCCGGAGCAACTTACCCAACCGGGTCACGCGCGGGTCGTTCGACATCTTGAAGAGGTTGCCGCGGCGTTCATTGAGGTGCAGCAAGGCGCCACGCAGCGAGTCTGCTTCTTTGACCATGGTGCGGAACTTAAAAAAGCGAAAGCGCTTACCGTTGAGGCCGATCCGCTCGGAGACGTACAGCACGGGGCCTTCAGAATCCATCTTTACGAGAGCCGCGATCATCAGCAACACGGGAAGGATAAAAACCAGCGCGAGAAGCGAAAAGACAATGTCGAAACCGCGCTTCGCGATTTGCTCGAGACGAAAACTCCAGCGCCGCTCGCTGGCGAGTGATTGACTCTGCCCTATATCCCGAGGAGATGCGATACTTCCCACTGATTTACTCCAGCCCCTTCATCAGAACCCAGAATCTCGCGCGTCCGGCAGCTTCGCCGGACAGCAAATGCGCCGTGAACAAATTCATGTGCTCAGAAGCCACACACGAAGTCCAAATAATTCGCCCTTTGGTGCACAGCGACTCCAGAAACAACTCTGGATGAGCTTGAATGTTGCAATCTCGTAAAGCCTACATCCGTTTCAATTTGGAATCTTTCCAGCAGCGAACATCAGAAGAGGGGGCGCAGACAATCCGCCTTCATCGCATCCAAACAATGAGAAGAACGAATTGGTGAGCTCAGAGTAACACAATGTTCGTGCCCCATTCCAGATCAGAACGCCCAAAACACCGCTCTAAAAAGTCATGCTGAATCTGGATTCCTCTCTCTGCTGCAACTCATCTATCTAAGTGAGAGTTACTACTTCTAACAAGGCCCATTCTGATGAAGGATTCACAAGCTGTACCTCAAGTCGTCATCATCGGTGCAGGTTTTGCGGGCCTGTATGCCGCACGTTCGCTTGCCCACAAGAACGTACGTGTCACACTGGTGGACCGACGTAATCATCACACGTTTCAACCGCTGCTGTACCAGGTGGCCACGGCGGCGTTGTCTCCTGGAGAAATTGCTTATCCTATCCGGCACGTCTTCCGTGACGACGAAAACATTTCTGTGCTGCTAGCCCGCGCCACCGGCTTCGATCTGCAGAGGCGAACGGTCTTGCTGGACCGCGACGAACTCGGCTATGACTACCTGATCGTGGCGGCCGGTGCCACGCATGCCTACTTCGGACATCCTGAGTGGGCACCTTTTGCGCCGGGGCTGAAGACAGTGGAGGACGCCACGGAGATTCGCCGCCGCATGTTGCTCGCCTTCGAAATTGCCGAGCGCCGTGCCCGCCTCAACCATCTACCTGAGCCTATCAATTTTGTGGTGGTTGGTGGAGGACCAACGGGAGTTGAACTAGCGGGCGCGCTGGCCGAGATCGCACAGCACGTTTTGGCATCGGACTTTCGTTCCATCGACCCTCGCAGCACCCGGGTCTTGCTGGTGGAAGCCGGGCCGCGCATTCTGCCCGCGTTCGACGAGAAGCTCTCTGCCTCTGCGGTGGAGCAGCTACACAAACTCGGCGTGGAGGTAATGACCGGATCCGCCGTGACCGGCATTGACGAGACTGACGTGTACTTCAAAGACAGTTCCCTGCCCGCGTCGGTTGTACTGTGGGCGGCAGGAGTTTCCGCATCACCACTGGGAAAACTACTGGGAGCGCCGGTGGATCGCGCGGGCCGGGTGGAGGTACAACCCGATCTGACACTGCCGGGATATCCAGAGGTCTTTGTACTGGGAGATTTGGCGTCAGTGCAGCAACAGAACGGAAAACCGGTTCCGGGAGTTGCGCCGGCGGCAATCCAGATGGGGCAGTATGCTGCTGCCGCGATCCTCGGCGATCTGCGCGGCGAAAAGCGCAAGCCGTTTCATTATCGAGACAAAGGCAGCCTCGCCACGATCGGGCGCTCGTCAGCCGTTGCTGATGTGGGCGGCGTAAAGATGACGGGATTGCTCGCGTGGTTCACGTGGTTGTTTGTGCATGTGCTGTTTCTGATCGGCTTCCGAAATCGCGTGCAGGTGCTGTGGGAGTGGTTCTGGGCCTACGTTACGTTTTCGCGTGGGGCTCGGCTGATTACCGGGCAGAGTCGAACCGTTGTGCCCGCCACAACCGACGGACTTCCCTCTCCTGAGGCTGTGGAAGCGAGGCGCAAGGTCGGCTAACGGAAACCCTTGGTCCAAACAAAACGCGCCTCGCAGGAGGCGCGTTTGCGTCGTCTGAAACAGAAGTCGAGTTAGAGCTTCTCGTAGAACTCGCAGGCCGAGCAGGAGATGAAAACTCCGCCGGGGATGTTGCGCTCGCGGTCCTTCACACGCTTGACGATCCGGGTGGGCTTGCCACACTTCGGACAGTTCGTGCTCTTGGACGTATCCATTACCTTCTTGCGATCACCTGTTTTTGCGATCTTTGCCATGTTGGAAACTCCTCTTTCAAAGGGCCGGCGCGAAGCTCGGCGGAATTGCTCTGGCAGGGCATGGGACACCGCGCACCCTTGCTGCGCGGGCTTCTGCCCGGAAACCACCCAGGAAGCTTTCGCTTGCACCGGAACCCACGGTGGAACGCGCGACGAATGCCACGCTGAAAACTCTCCACCGGGTAGCCTTTCGATTGTATATCAACGCGAGCAGGGCGATATACTTTCGCCCATATGCGCGCAGACCTGGCTACGCTCATCACGGACTACCGGCGCTTCGGCAAGGAGACGGCGGTGGTGGTGTATCGCGGCAATCGCGAGTATGTATGCACCTATGACGCACTGGCTGAACTGGCGGAGCGCTTCGCCGCCGAACTGATGCGGCGCGAAATCCGGGCAGGCGAGCGCGTGGTGATCTGGGGACAGAACGGTCCGGAGTGGATTGCGGCGTTCTTCGGCTGCGTGCTGCGCGGGGTGATGGCTGTTCCGCTGGATGCGGCAGGCGGCGCGGATTTTGCGATGCGCGTGATTGCCGAAACCAGGCCTCGGCTGCTGACCGGAGACGCGGCGATGCTGGGGCAGCTGAAGGATGAGACAGCGCGGCTGCCATTCGAGGAATTCGATGGATTGCTGCCGAGGCCGCCGTTTCCGCAAGCGTTGCGCGAAGCCAGCCTGGGCGCGAAGACGCCGCTGCAGATTCTTTTCACATCCGGCACCACGTCAGAACCCAAGGGCATTGTGCACACGCACGGCAACGTGCTGGCCAGCCTTGAGCCCATCGAACGCGAGATGCAGAAATATCTTCGCTACGAACGCATCTTTCATCCGCTGCGGTTTCTGCACACGCTTCCGCTGAGCCACGTCTTTGGACAGTTCATGGGACTGTGGGTGCCTCCGCTGATGGGCGCGGAAGTGCATTTCGAGAATCGGCTGCAGGCTCCGCGGTTGATGGAACTGATTCGCGGCAAGCGGATCTCGGTGCTGGCGGCGGTGCCACGCGTGCTGGATCTGCTGAAGTCACACGTTGAAGGACAATTCCCGGGGCTGGGGCAGCGGTTGGACCGGGCCCGCAGTAAACGAATCTGGTGGCGCTGGTGGGAACTGCGCGATGTGCATCACGCGTTCGGCTTCAAATTCTGGGCGTTTGTGTGCGGCGGAGCTTCGCTGCCTCCTGCTCTGGAAGGCTTCTGGAACGATTTTGGCTTTGCGCTGATCCAGGGATACGGGATGACCGAGACCGCGGCCCTGATCACCCTGAACCATCCTTTCCACATCGCTCGCGGCACGATTGGCAAGCCGCTGCCGGGACGCGAAGTGCGCTTTGGTCCGGATGGCGAGGTGCTGGTGCGCGGTCCGATGGTGGCTTCGTCGCGATGGCAGCAGGGGCAGGTGCGCGAGTTGGAGGATCCGTGGCTGGCGACGGGCGACCTGGTGCAGCAGGACGAGGCGGGACAACTCCATTTCATGGGGCGCAAGAGCGAGATCATTGTGACCGCTGCGGGGCTGAACATTCATCCCGAAGATGTAGAGGCCGTTTTGAATCGGCAAGCGGGTGTGGAGAGTTCGGCGGTGGTGCCACTGCAGACCTCTGCAGGCGCGGAGGCTGTGGCCGTGCTGTTGTTCAAAGGCGGAGAGGCGGAGGCGCAGGCGGCAGTGGATGCGGCCAACGCGACACTGGCGGAATATCAGCGGGTGCGGCGATGGAAGCTATGGCCGCAGCTGGATTTTCCGCGCTCGGGCATTGGCAAGGTGCAGAGGCAAAAGGTGGCGCTGTGGGTGGCAGCGCAAGCGCAAATAGGGAACGGATCATCCGCGGCAGCGCAGGCAGACCCGCTGGCCCTGAAGTTGGCGGCAATCACAGGAAGCATTCCGGCGCGGATGGACGATGATGCGAGGCTGGATCGGGACCTGAATTTGGACAGCCTCGCGCGGGTGCAACTGCAGTCCGAGTTGGAGCAGCAACTCGGCATCAGCATTGGGGACGAGGAGTTTGAACACATCGCAACGGTGGGGCAGCTTCGCGCACTGCTTGGGCTGCAGTCACCGGTGGCAGGCGGTGCTGGAGTGGGAGCAAAGCAGGCGACGACTCTGAGCGGCGCGATAGAGGAGCGACAGTATCAGTATCCACGTTGGCCGTGGTGGTGGGTGGTGAAGGCCGCCCGAGTGGTGTTTTTGGAGGCCATCATGAGGCCGCTGGTGTGGCTGCTGGCAGCGCCACGAGTCGTGCAGCGCGCCAGTTGCCCGCCTGAAGGGCCGATGCTGCTGATTGCCAATCACGTGACGGCCTTCGATGGCGCGCTGGTGCTCTATGCGCTGCCGGGACCAGTGCGGCGAAATGTGGCCGTCGCGATGTCTGGCGAGATGCTGGAAGACATGCGGCACGCGCGCAGGCAGGGCAACTGGCTGTTGAATCTGGCAGGGCCGGTTGAATATTGGCTGCTGACTGCGCTGTTCAACGTGTTTCCGCTGCCGCGCGCAGCAGGCTTCCGGCGCAGCTTTGCTCATGCGGGAGCGGCGATGGATCGCGGCTATCACGTGCTGGTCTTTCCCGAAGGGCATCGCACCGACGACGGACTGCTGCAGAATTTTCGGTCCGGGATCGGGCTGCTGGCGCTCGAATCAAAGGCGAATATTCTGCCCGTGGCTGTAGCTGGGCTGGGGGAATTAAAGCAGCGCGGCGATGGCTGGTTCCGCTCGGGACGCATCGCGATCTGCGTGGGCGAGGCGTTAGCGCCAGATTCGCGACTGGCTCCCGAGGAACTGGCGACGTTGCTCCACGACCGGGTAGCGGCGCTGCTGCAGCGGGCGGAGAACGCGCCAGGTCGGAAATGAGAAGGATGTCTGGCGGACCCTCCAGCGCAGGATGTATTCTGCGAGAGCGGTCAGGCAAAGTGGAGGAGCGAGATGGAAGACCTACGTTATCCGATTGGGAAGTTTGACCGGAGCCAGAGCTCTCACACTCCGGAGGAGCGCAAGAAGCTGATTGAGGGCATTGCGGAGCTGCCAGAGCAACTGAAGCAGGCGGTGACCGGACTCAACGGCAAACAGCTCGACACGCCCTACCGCGAAGGCGGCTGGACGGTGCGGCAGGTGGTTCATCACATCGCAGACAGCCACATGAACGCTTACGTGCGCTATAAGCTTGCACTGACCGAAGAAAATCCCACGATCAAACCCTACAACGAAGCGGCGTGGGCGGGACTGGCCGACAGCCGAGTGACTCCCATAGACGTGAGCCTGGCGCTTGTAGACAACCTGCATGCACGCTGGGTTGTGGTGTTGCGCGGACTGAAGGCGGAGGATTGGGAGCGGAAAGTGACGCATCCCGAAAATGGTGCGATGTCCCTGGATTTGATGCTTGGAATGTATTCCTGGCACGGTGCGCATCATGTGGCGCACATCACCGGGCTGCGCACGCGGAACCAGTGGTAATGCGCCCGGCAAGCACTCTTTAAGGTGATTTCGTGCAGGAAATCTGCCTGGGCGTGGCAACAAATCATTGACCCGCGGATTCAGGCTTTGGTACTGTCAAGCGTTCGTGTGGAGCCCGCGACGGGCCCTGCAACGTCAGCGGCGACCCTATGGCTCTGAAATTCCGCGGTGTCGATTTCCTCGAATTCGACTCTCTGCTTACAGAAGATGAACGCCTGGTGCGCGGCACAGCGCGCCAATTCGTGGAAGACAACCTGGTCCCCATTATTGAAGAATGCAACCGTGAGAGCCGCTTTCCGCGCGACCTGGTTGCGCCCATGGGCGAGCTGGGGTTCTTTGGTCCCACGCTGGAGGGCTACGGCTGCGCGGGCATGAGCAACGTGGAGTATGGGCTGATCATGCAGGAACTGGAACGCGGCGACAGTGGTTTGCGCTCGTTTGCCAGCGTGCAGAGCAGCCTGGTGATGTATCCGATTTACACCTTTGGCAGCGAGGAACAGAAGCAGCGCTGGCTGCCTGCAATGGCCAAGGGAGAGAAACTCGGCTGCTTCGGACTGACCGAACCAGACGCTGGCTCGAATCCGAACGCCATGCGTACACGGGCCGTGGCCACGCCGGACGGGTACGTGCTCAACGGCGAAAAAATGTGGATCACCTCCGGCTCGATTGCCAATGTGGCCGTGGTCTGGGCAAAGAGCGAAGAGCACGGCGGCGAGGTTCGTGGATTCCTGGTGGAAACCGACAGGCCGGGATTTATCGCTAAGGACGTGCATGGAAAGTGGTCACTGCGCGCTTCGGTGACTTCGTCCCTCTCGCTTCAGGATGTGAGAATTCCCAGGGAAAACCTGCTACCGAAGAGCTCAGGGCTCAAATCGGCGCTGATGTGCTTGAATCAGGCTCGGTTCGGCATTGCCTGGGGCGTGATTGGTGCGGCGATGGCCTGCTACGACTGCGCGTTGCAGTACGCCAAGTTCCGCAAGCAGTTTCGAGACGCACCCATCGCATCTCACCAGTTGGTGCAGGAGAAGCTGGTGTGGATGATCACGGAGATCAGCAAGGCACAATTGCTTGCACTGCAGGTAGGGCGGTTGAAGGATCAGGGTAAAGTTCAGCACTTCCACATCTCCATGGCCAAGCGCAATAACGTGTGGATGGCGTTGGAGTGCGCACGGATGGCGCGCGATATTCTCGGCGCAAACGGAATTGCCGACGAGTATCCGGTATTCCGTCATATGGCGAACCTGGAGTCGGTGAAGACCTACGAGGGAACGCACGACGTTCACACGCTGATCCTGGGTTCGGCAATTACGGGCATTGACGCGTTCTGAATTAAGTAGCAAAATTGGCCGCGCCGAAGTAGTGACGGGGCTGATTATTTCCGGGGGCACAGGGTGGCAAAAAACGGCACAAGGCCAAGCGTAAGTAAGAAACAGAAGCCGCGGCCGGTTCAATCAGGAGCAATCATGGCGACACAGTTTCAGAATAAGCCGGTTCATCTGGAAGAAAACATATTGACGAACCTGGAATCGGATCTCGCATTGGAGTTGTTGCGAGTGGTTGAGGCAGCAGCAATCGCTTCAGCACGAGAAATGGGAACCGGCGACCGCAAAAAGGCCGATCACGTTGCAACCGAGACCATGCGCCGCGTAATGGACACAGTCCCCATGCGCGGAACCATCGTGATTGGCGAAGGCGAACGCGATGAAGCTCCCATGCTCTACATTGGGGAGAAGGTTGGGCGCGCGGCGAAGGATGGCGAGATCTATCCCGAAGTGGACATTGCAGTGGACCCGCTGGAAGGCACAAACCTTTGCGCGACAGGCGCGCCGGGGTCCATTTGTGTTCTGGCTGCCAGTGAGCGCGGCGGGTTGTTGCACGCTCCGGATTGCTACATGGAAAAGATCGTGGTGGGCCCGGCCTGCAAGGGAGCGGTGGATTTGGACGCTCCCACGGCAGTGAACCTGAAGATGATTGCCAAGGCTCTGCATCGTGACGTGGAGGACCTGGTGATCATCGTGCTCGATCGTCCGCGGCATGAGACGCTGATCAATGAAATTCGCCGGGCGGGTGCGCGCATCAAGCTGATTGGCGACGGCGATCTGGCTCCGGGAATTGCTGCTGCGGTTCGCGGCACCGGCGTTCACGCCGTGATGGGTGCGGGCGGTGCTCCGGAAGGCGTGATTACGGCGGCTGCCATGCGTTGCCTGAACGGCTACATGGTGGGCAGGTTGACCGGCTACACCGACGAACAAAAGGAACGCATGAAGGAGTACGGCATCAGCGACGTGCACAAGACGTATACGGCGGAAGAGCTGGCTCCGGGCGAGAACATCATCTTCGCCGCAACCGGCGTGACGGATGGATCCTTGATGCAGGGCGTCCGCTTCTTTGGCGAAGGCGTCCGTACCTCATCGGTAATCATGAAGATGGCTTCGCGCAAGGTTCGCTTTGTGGAAGGCATTCACATCGAGCAGGGCAAGGAGTTCCAGGTCCGCTTCTAGGACTGCAGCTTCGAATAGACAAAGGGGTGCGGCCTAAAGCCGCGCCCCTTTTGTCTGCACGCGAGCGCAGATGGCTTACGGGCGACCAGTAAACTCCGCCAGCTTACGCAGCTTCACCGAAGAGTCGTTGGCGACGTCCTGCTGCAGCCATCCGAGGTGACCGGCCCCGTAGATCACAAGAACTCTGTCATCGGGAGATTTGATCAGCTTGATGATGTTGCAGTAGATGCGAATATTCCTCTGATACCAAGCTGCTAGAAGGTCGGGACCGGCATATTCACCGGACTCGCCGAAGCGCACGTCGGCGAAATACGAGGCCATGCCTTGGGCGGCCATCGCGTCAGAGTTCATATACTCCAGCATTTCAAGCACAGTGTGCGAGTGCAGGAACTCGTCCTGCTCCTTGACCTGCTTGCCGATGCTCGCATTTAAGGCTTCAAACTGATCGGCACGGCCGTTGGCCTTCGCGTAGTTGACGACGCGTTGCCAGGGAAATTCACCCTCTACGTCGACGGGATAGATGGCTGGGTGGCCAAGCTCCTTGGCCAGACGGAATCCAATTTGATTGGTCTCATTCCGTGATAGCGTGTACTTCCCCGCGAGGTAGTCCGAATACCTTTGCGCGACCTGCTCGCTATCAACGTCTGCTTCAATCGCAATCCTGGTGGGGCGGAACTTCTTCAACACTTCGATAAGCTGGACGATTTCCTGCTGGCGTTTTGGTGATTGAACGTCGTCGGCCTGCATGTTGTGGATGTCACGCCCCGGGTTCGACATGTGATACGTACCGAGCACCAGGATCTCAGGGCGCGCCTCCGTTTGAGCCCAGGAAACAGTTGAGAGCGCTAGGGCCGCAAGGGCCAAAAGAATCTTCCGCATAGTTCCTCCGCTTATACATACGACGGACTGAGCGGCGGAGTTCCTATCTACTGGGGCGAGACGCTGATGATATTCATGCGCGCCAGTCCGTTGATGACAAATTGCACGGCGATGGCAGTGAGCATGAGGCCCATGATGCGCATCATGATGCGGATTCCAGTGTCTCCCATGCGGCGGCGCACGCGGTCTGCCGAAGCCAGGATGTGATAGCTGGCGAAGGCCGTGACGGCGATGGCGACAAAGATGGGGATGGCGTGCTGCCAGGTGGCCGATGCTCCCATCAGCACCATGACTGTGGAGATGGCGCCAGGCCCGGCAAGCAGGGGGATTCCGAGAGGCGTGATGCCAATATCTTCCTTCTGTGCGCCCTCCTCGGTTTCGCTGGTGCCTTCTTGTGTGGAGCGGCGCGCCTGCAGCATCTCAAGTCCGATGAGGAGCAGGATCAAGCCTCCCGCGATTTCAAAGGCCGCTAGAGTGATTCCGAAGAGCCTGAAGATAAAGGAACCGGAGAGCGCGAAAAGGCTGAGCACGATGAAGCAAGTCCACGCGGCGCGAGCTGCCATGCGACGGCGCGAGGCGCTATCGGCACGGCTGGTCATGGCCAGGAACGGAGGAATAGCCGCAAAAGGATCGACGAGGAAAAAGATCGAGCTGAAGGCAACGAACGAGAATTCGGTGATGGAAGTGAGGAACGAGTGGATGCGAGCGGCTTCCGCGGGTAGATACATACGGCCTTACACAATCTCCAACTACTAGCCTACACGATGCGGCTATTCAACGAAATGATAGGGCCGCCGGAGGTGCCGGCGCGCAAGGGTGACGGTATCGCCGTCGCGACCGCCAGCGATGGCTCGGCGGTAGTGGGCCACGGCCAGTTCGCGACGTCCGAGAGTGTCATACATCTCGCCGGAGGCAACCAGAGCACGGTCAAGCAATGAGGGCTCAATGTCTTTGCAGGTTGTCACAAGATCGAAGGCCTCGGCGGCGCGCTGAAACTCGCGCTGGCCACGCAGGGAGACACCAAGGCCCCAAGCGGCCATCTCCGGCTGAAAGGTGGAGAACTTCCCTGCCCGGCCCTTGTCCAGCGCAAGGCTGTATTGCGTGATGGCCTCGCGTCCGTGTCCGGCGGCATTGAGCAAATGTGCGTACTCTACGGCCAGAAGAAAGTTGCGCGGATACTCGTGCGAGACACGGCTGACCAGTTCCAGCGCCTCTGGATAAAGCTGCTCGCGACGCAGAAAGAGACTGAGCGCGAGAGTAGCATCATTGGCTGACGTGCCGTGCGAGCGGCTCACCTGGCGCAGGTAATCGAGGCCCTTCGTCTTGTTGCCCGTTACCCCGACAAGCGCCACGGCGGCGCGTCCGGCCCAGTTGAGCGAACCGATGATGTAGTTGTGAATGCCCACGGTCATCTTTGCGTCAATGTAGCCAGGGTCGAGTTCCAATACACGCTCGTGGTCGCGCCGTGCAGAAAGCGCGGCGCGGATGGCCGGAAGCCACGACTTCTGAGCCATGCCCATGTACATGGCGCGAAATCCGCGAGCCACGCCGCGGGCGTAGAGCGCGTCGGTGTCATTCGGATTGCGTTGCAAGCGCGCGTTGGACATTTTTTCAACGGTCGAAACGAGGTCGTAGATTTGCTTTTGCACCGCTAGGTCGAGCGGACGGCGAGGTTTGCTGGTGAGGAAGTTGTCACCGGAGTAGGTCTCGGTGTCGAGCGCACCGATGCGGTTGAGCTCTTTGAAGATTTGTGCGCCCAGCAAGTAATTCACTGGAAAAGGATCGTCGGGAAACTCCGTGCGCAACTTGTTGAAATCGCGAATCGCCGGATCGTACTCCATGTTGTAGAGCTCGTTGAAGCCGCGCGCAGCCAGCGCATTGTTGCCGGGATGAACGGCAGTCATCCCCTGGGGCGTGTGGACTGCCATGGCCGGCAGCGAGAAACTGATCAGGAGAACCACGGCGGCGATGCGATGAACGAACATACAGTAGATAGAGTTTAACGCCTACGGCTGAGCCCGACACAGCGACGCCAATGATTACGAAGCTGTGCTACGCGGGCGGCAGTTCGACAGGACAAAAGGCGCCGAGCAGCGGAAGATACAAGGCGCAACGCACGGGACGCGGATCGAAGGCACGCAGCACCCGCACGTAGCGCTGCATGTCAGGCAGATACTTCTCCACCTGCATCTCGACAAAGCGGCTCGGGTCTCCACCCTGGCGCTCGGTGATTTTGTAGTCGATGAGCCAGCGCACGCCGTCCGCGATAAACGTGCGATCCACGCGAACGTGTTCGAGACGCCCATCAATCAACGCTGAAACCGCGAACTCGCAACGATGCTCCGGGTGTGATGAGAGCAGCCAGCGTCCGCGCTCGTCCGCGAGCGTATTGGCGAGCGCAAGGTTGACGCGCGCAATACCCTGCTCAAGATCGCTACTCGTAACCCCGGCGCCGAGCAGGGCCGCCGCGATGGCAGGCCGCGCCAGTTGAACGCGCTCAGGAGTCCAGTGCTCGGGACCATCCTGCGCGATGCGCTGCAAGAAGCTGTGCGCCACCACGCCGACACGCGGCAACAGATCGCCCACCCACTCGAAACGATGTTCCTCGTCAGCGGCCTCACGCGTCGGAGTGCTCCACCGCAGAGGCTCCGGCAGGAGAGGTGCGGCGTATGTGGCTGGCAAGCGGCGTAGTAGCAACTCCGGCGCCGCTGGCGGCGTGGGCGCGGGTGTCTCTTGCTCAGCGTTCTCCTCCACAGCGGGCGGCGCGAATGCCTCAGCCATTCCGGGGACATCCCAAAGTAGTCGAAGAAAGCTATTGGAGACCGGCTTCGTCTCTGGCACCGACGCAGAAAGATAGAGTCGCTGGCGTGCACGTGTGGCTGCGACGTAGAAGAGGCGCTTCAACTCCTCCTGTGCGCAACCAGTGGCGAGGTTGCGCATGTAGGACTCGATGCTGGCCGCCTTGCGATCAGCCCTCTTCCCTGCGGCTTCCATGGGGCCGAGCAACAACAATTCTTCTGCGCCGCGATGGCGAAGTCGCCAGTAGAGCAAGCTTTTATCATCCTGCCGCGAACGACGCTCCAAGGCCGGCAAGAAAACCACATCCCACTCCAAGCCCTTCGCCTGATGGATAGGCATGATCTCTACACGGATGCTGGGGTCGGTGTCGGCCGGCGCGTAGAGGTCGTGCAGCTTGTTGGCGAAGCTCTCGGGATCGCGCACGGAACCGGCCGACGATTGCGCGTCGAGCAGGTTGAAATAGGCTTCCGCATCACGCGCACCCTGCTCGCACTCATCCGTTGAGAGACACGCAGGACCTCCAAGACGCAGCCATGTGGACTCCACGAGTTCACGCGGAGCTATGCGCCCACAGCGGTCGAGAGCGTCGTCCAGCACGGGCAGCACGCGAGCCAGAGCAGCACGCGCCTGGGCGGAGAGCCGCGGCTCGCGTTCGCGCAGAAGTCCGCGTATGGTGGAACGCTCGTCGCCGCGGCAGAGTTCGAGCAGATCTGCGAGCGCGAGACCGCACCACGGAGCGCGCAACACGGAGAGCCATGCGGTGCGGTCGGCAAGATCATTCAGCGCCACACGAAGGGCCTCAAGATCGCGGACCAGAGAACGATCTGCAAGACGATCAGTCTTCACCGCGCGATAGCGAATCTGCTGCTCGCGAAGAGCCGCAACCAGTTCGGGCAGATGAGCCCGCGAGCGTACCAACACCACAATGGAGGAGGGTTCGGCGCCATCTGCCGTGGGAGCGTCAAGCTCGCGGCGCACGCACTGCGCAAGATGCCTGGCCTCAGCCACTCGGTCTCCCGCGGCGAAGCCTTTGATCAGAACGGGTGCCCCGTCGAGCGCGGGACGCGACGGCTCGGCTGGCTTGCCGTATCGCACGGCGTTGGTGAGGTCACTCTCTTCACGCAGGATGAGGGGGAATATCGTGTTGAACCACTCCACCAGATTGCGCTGCGAGCGGAAGTTCTGGCTGAGCTGATCAAAACTGTGCAGGTGCCCGCCAATGCCGCTGCGACGCGCCTGCTGGTAGATGGCGACATCGGCCTGGCGGAAGGCGTAGATCGACTGCATGGGATCGCCAACATAGAACGTGGAGCACTCTTCGCCCGCCTCCCAGGTTTGGAGCAAGCGGGCAAGCAACTCCACTTGCACGCTGTTCGTGTCTTGAAATTCATCGACCAGAATGTGGCGGATGCGATATCCAAGCTGCAGGCCGAGTTCGGTGGGATCGCCTTCGCTGCCGATCGCATCAAGCGCCCGCTGTGCGTACTCGGCAAAGTCGATAGTGGCGTGCTCGGAAAAGACGAGCTTGAGATGGGCTGCGGCAAGCGGTAATAGTTGCAGCACTGCGCGCATGAACTCCCATTGCGATTCGGTGTAGCGCGGGTCGGGCAGACGGCGCACCCGGCTCAGCAATTCGCAAAGTTCCTCGGCTTCGGGCAAAATGCGCAGCGCGCCGAAAAGCTCCATGCACTGCTTGCGCGTCGACTTCTGCTGTGGCGTGCCCGAAGGAAAACCGCTCTTCACGTTTACCGACTTGCGCAGCGCAGCTTCCGCGGTAAGAAGAAAATCACAAATCGCACGCCACTTGGGCAGCTCTGCGGCCTTCGCGGCAGGCCACGCTGCAATGTCACGCAGCGGCTGCACTGGCTTGGGAACAGCCGAAACCCTTTCAGCGCTGGCGGCGATGGAATCAATGAATTCGGAGAGGATCACTTCACGCTGCGCCGCCGAGTAACGCATCATGGCAAAGAGTTCCACGGCCTGGGCGGCGCTGATGGTGCGTGCCGCTTGGCGGACCAGAGCGAGGTCTTCTTCCACGGATAGGGTCAGTGCCGCCTCGAGCTTATTGCGCAACGCCTGCTGCTGCGCCGCGTTGAAGGCATCAGAGCGACCGAGAAAGTGCAGCCATTGATCGCGGCCAGCGAGCATGGCCGCCAGCAAACTGCGCACCTCGTGCACCTTATTGTCGAGATGCTGCAGCAAGGCCGCCACGGCATTGCCGGGCTCGCCCGGTTCGGCAAGCTGATCAATGACGCGCTGCGCGGCAAGTTCGTAAAGCGGACGTGCGTCGTCGGTGACATCCGCCGCCCCGCCGAGCAATCCCTTGAACGGCGCACGCTGCGCCACTGCCTCGCAGAAAGAATCGAGGGTACGAATCTGCAGACGCGAAGGATGATCGAGAACATTCCATCCCAGTGCTTCGGAAGTTTCGAGCACCGCGCGCGCAAGGCTCAGCGATTCGCGCTCGTGCGCAGGACGGTCCTCGATTTCTTCACCGCTCAAGGTTGCGGCCTGTTGCAGCGAGGTGAGAATGCGGTTGCGCATCTCAGCCGCGGCTTTTCGCGTGAAGGTGATGGCCAGCACGGACTCCGGCTGCTCAACGCGCGCGAGGCATGACAGATAGCGCTGCATGAGCAGCTCGGTCTTGCCCGAGCCGGCGGGGGCCTGCAACATCCACGATTGCGTTGTGTCCAGCACAGCGCGGCGAACTGCGGCGTCGGATGGCACGACGCGTGGGCCAGGGCTACTCATCGTCGCCTCCATCGTCATCCACATCTGGGGCGGCGAGGTCGCCGATGCGGCAGAGCGAAGCAAGATGGCAGTGCTCGCAGGTTGAATTGCTCATGCCTGGCGGAGTCTTCGGGTCGACCGAGGCAGCGCCCGCCACGAATGAAGCGGCAATGCTTTCGAGTTCGGTGGCCCATCGCTCGGTGTACTCCGCAAAGCCCAGACCGTCGAAGTAGTCCCTGCGCGGCGCGCTACACGGCAGCAGATTCGGATCGCGCAGGTATCCGCGGAACGCAGCCTCACCGCGGCGCACAACGCCGAAGGCAACGCCCGCGAGATTGAACTTTCTGCTCTGCATGGCGACAGCATAAAACGGCAACTGCGGCATGCGCGGGCGCGGGACCTGCCACACCTTGACGCCATTGACCGCGCCGGTCTTGTAGTCGATCACAACAGGGGCATCGCCAATTTCATCGAGGCGGTCGAGGCGTCCGCGGAGTTGCAGTCCGCCGAGCGTCAGTTCCACTTCCATCTGGTGACCGAGGACGTGGAAGGGCGCACGCTGGGCCTCCACGGCAAGCCACTCATTGAGCACTTCGATGGTGCGGACGCGTTCGAGTTGACGAAAACGTACGGTCCACGCATCAGTGCGTGCTGGCAGCTCTTCGGACATTGCAAGGTCCACGGCACGTTCAATAATTGCGGCGCGGTCAGCGCGCTGCAGGCCATCGCTACCTTCGAGCTCTTCCCATATCAATTGCAGGGCGCGTTCCACAAGCTTGCCGCGCTCGTTGGGGGCCATCGCTTCATTCGGCCCATCGGCTTGCTTGGCCAGGAGGCGACGAACAGCAAAAGCCTGGAATGGACAGTTCGACTGCTCCTGCAAAAGAGAGGTTCCACCGCGCGCATTCTCGTCGGAGCGCAGCGCGGGTGCCGCCGAATCGGAGACGGCTTCCAACGCGGCAGGTGCAAAGCAAAGGGCCAGCGGCTGCGGCAGGTCGAGGGTATTGGAAGCCAGCGGAAGTTGCGCGAAGGCTGGGCTCCACCGCTGCTCACGTTCGTCGTCGGTGCGCAGCGCGACACTGAGCGTCACCTCTGGCGCGGAGTGCAATAGACGGTGAGTGATGCGCATGATGCGTGAGTCGGCCTGCTCGGTTCCCACAAGAGAGAAGCCTGCCTCGCGCAGTAAGGCCACGGGCAGAAGCGGCGAGGGCTTGGGCGAGTCCGGCCAGAGGTCGTCGCTGCAGGAGCCGATCCAGAGCGCGTCGAAGACCGACCCTTCGGCTTCATCGGCGTCCATGATTTGCACGGGAGCGTTAAGCGTCTCCGGCTTAAAGTTCTGCGCGGCGGCCATGCGTTCGAGGCGTTCAAAAAAGCCCGCAAAATCCGTGCGCCACTCCAGCAACTCCAGCGACGAGATGGCAACCAGCAGCTCGCGCCAACGCTCAGTAGACTGGAACTCTTCACTGTTCAGAGCGACCTTGCCCGGCCATCCGAGAGCTTCCAGAATTCGGCGCGAAATGTCTGCCCAATAGGCAGCAGACTGCTCAGAAGCAAAAGCGGAGTGCTTGGGCAGGCGCTCCACTGCGGCACGGAGACGGGGCAGTAAAGGCGACTCATGCAGCCAGCGCATGAGTTCGTCGAAGCTGACTTCCCGCTGCGCATGCTTGCGCACGTGGGCTACGAATGCAGCGTTGGCTTCGGGCACCTCCGCGAAATAAGGCGAAGTGAGCATGGCTGCGAACGAATGGAAGTCCAGCGAACCAGCGCGAAGTTGCAGCAACTGCAAGGCGCAACGAACGGCAGGATACTCAGCGAGCGCGAGAGGAGATGCGATCTCGTAGGCTGCGGGAGCGCGCAGGCCCAACAGATGCTCAGGATGAAGCACGGAGCGGAATGCGCTCTCCACCTGAGGAAGCTTATGTGCCAAGTCGAAGAAGATGACACCAACGCGGCCGCCGGGCGTGACCTCGACCTGCTGGCGCGCCCATTGGGCAGCGGCGCGCAACTCCTCGGCTACTCCGGGAAACTCGCGGCGCGTGGCATTGAATTCTGAGGCGTCCGGCTCGGTCTCGCTGGACTCATAGGCGCAATTGACCTCGACTCCTGCCTCGGCAAGTGCGCTTAGCAACTCGCGCTGCGCGGGGGTGAGCTCAGGGAGGAAAACGAAGAGCTTCTCGGGAAGACCGCGTCCGACGAGCGAGACGGCTAGTTCGCGAGGGAGGAGCGCGGTGCAGGTCCAGCCGTGTGCGGCAAGCTGGCGCTCGAACTCCGCAGCCCAGCCGGAGAAGGCACGGGTGTCACTGGACGCGCTCATCAGCGGCGAATTGAGCGCAATGTTGTATTCGATGGCGGTGCGAAAGGCGTCAGCAGCCAGAGCCGCAGCCGACTCCGGCAGCAACATAGCACGGCCGCTCGGCGAGTGCTCAATGATCTGACGCCAGAGTTGTAACTCCTGCTCGCGGTGGAGCACGTGTTTGACAGCGTCTCCGGCCACCAGGGCATCCGCGTAGAGCCGGGCCACAAATGCTGCATAAGGGAGCACATCCGGAGTAAGCCAGGCGCGAGTTGCGGTGCGCAGGCGATCTTCAGCAGCCAGGCGCAGCGCACGAGCCGAACGAGTGTTGCCTGTCAGCACGGTTGTGCCTTGGGCCGCAGCATTCATGGCCTGCTCAAAGCACCCGCGATATCCAGTCACTCTGCCACCACATGGGCCATGACACCGTTCTACCATGCGAGTGCCTGCCACTCAATCAAGAAGCCCTCGTGGAGCACGTCTTCATAGCTCAGAGAAAAGCCGGACGGGTTGGCGCTGCCGCGTTTCGCTGCAGGCGTGGCCCAAGCCAGTTCCCTTCCCGCGCTAATGGCTGGTAAGCCGTTGACAGGAATGATTATTCCTTTATCTTTGGTAGCAGGTCACAAAGTTATGTGACATTGGTCCGTGGAGACAAGGACAAAGAGAGTTAGAATAAAACTGGTATTGAAAATGGTTTTCAACTTCATGAAGCACCACGCTATCAAGTCCGTTCGTACTCTCCGCACGCTATGCGATCTCGGCGTAGGGGAAAGTGGCATTCTCGAAGATTTCGATATGCCCCAGGCGATTGCCGAGCACCTGATGAACCTCGGCTTTGTGCCCGGTCTGGAGGTTTTAGTGGCTCGCAGTGGCCCCGGCGGCAACCCGCGCGTTTACCGCGTTGACGGAACCGAGGTGGCGCTGCGTCGTGACCTCTCGCGCTGCATTGGCGTGCGTCCCCTGAGCGATGCAGAAGCAGAGGCAAGATAGCAGTGAGTGTCCCCGTATCGATTCAAGGTTTGGCCGCAAGTTCGCCTCATGTCCCTGGAACCCCCGTCTATAAAACGGTCGCTGTCGTTGGTCCGCCCAATGCGGGCAAAACGACTCTATTCAATCGCCTCACCGGATTGCGGCAGAAGGTCGGCAACTTCCCCGGCGTGACGGTGGAACACCACACCGGAACATATCGTCTGGAGTCGGGCGCCGAGGTTTCGCTGATCGACCTTCCTGGCGTGTACAGCCTGAATCCGAAGTCGGAAGATGAAAAGGTTACGGTCGACGTGCTGAATGGCGAAATGCCCGGCGCCGAGCGACCCGACGCAATCATCCTGGTGCTCGACTCGAACAATCTCAATCGCCACCTTGTGCTGGCCGGGCGTGTGATCTCCCTTGGACTGCCCACTCTGGTGCTGCTCAATATGTCCGACGAGTTGCACAAGCAGGGCGGACAGGTGGATGTGCTTCCCCTGGCGCGACAGCTTGGCACTCCGGTGGCGCTGGTTAGCGCGGTGACCGGCGAGGGACTGGGCGCAGTGGCCACCTTCCTGGTAGCGACTCCGCAGGCCCCCGAACCGCTGGAACTGCCTATCTTCGGCGATCCACGGCACTGCCGCGAATGGGCGGTGCGCATGGGCACGCACGCGGCGTACCGCCGCGGAGCAACTCCGGAGTGGACGCGACGACTGGATTCGATCTTCCTTCACAAGTTCTGGGGCGGAATCATTTTCGCTGTGGTAATCGTCGCCGTCTTCCAGACGATTTTTTCGCTCGGTCAGCCGGCCAGCGACCTGCTGCAGCACGTGCTGGATAACGTTGCGGTGCGGCTGGGGAATGTGCTTCCCGCAGGCATCATCAACTCGCTGGTGGTCAACGGCGTGTGGAAGGGCGCTGGATCCGTGCTGGTATTTTTGCCGCAGATTCTATTGCTCTTTCTCGTCATCGGAATTCTTGAGGACTCCGGCTACCTGGCGCGCGCGGCCGTAATTTCAGACAAGGTCATGGCCAAGGTGGGACTGAATGGCAAGTCGTTCATCCCACTTCTATCAGCTTATGGATGTGCAGTGCCGGCGATCATGGCAACGCGCACCATTGAGAACAAGCGCGACCGCATTGCTACCATCCTGATTGCTCCATTCATGACCTGCTCGGCGCGGTTGCCGGTGTATACCATGGTGATTGCCGCGTTCATTCCCAACCATCCTGTGCTGGGCCCTGTAGTGGGAACGCGCGCCGTGGCGATGCTGAGTCTGTACGTGCTGGGCTTTGCCATGGCGGTGATCACGGCGCGGGCGCTGAAGAGCTCGGTGCTGCGCAGCCGCGATGTGGCCTTCATCATGGAACTGCCGCCGTACCGCTGGCCGATGTGGAAATCGCTCGGCCTGCGCCTCATGGATCGCGCAAACGCTTTCATCTTCCGCGCGGGCACGGTGATTCTGGGGGTCAGCATCCTGCTATGGGCGCTGACCTATTTGCCGATGCACAACGGACAGCCGCCTGATATTGCTGACAGCGCCATCTCACATATTGGACACTTCATCGAGCCTGCCATCCGGCCTCTGGGCTTCAACTGGAAGATCGGTGTAGGACTGTTGAGCTCCTTCGCTGCCCGCGAGGTCATCATCGCCACCATGGGCACGCTGCATGGGGTCGATCCTGAATCGCACGCGATGGCTTTGCAGCAGGCTCTCAAGAGCGACTTGACTCCGGCGGGAGCGATTGCCCTGCTCGTCTTTTTCGCCTTCGCCATGCAGTGCATGTCTACCATGGCGGTGGTTCGGCGCGAGACGAACAGTTGGAAGTGGCCTATCCTGCAGTTCCTCTACATGACTACAGTGGCCTACGTGGCGGCTTTCGTGGCCTACCGCATCACGCTGCTGTACTGGAACTAGCCGGACCGCTGGTGTTTCACTTGGTTGCAGCTAGCTCTCCGTGCACGGCAGTTGGATCATCTGCATCCCGCATGGGAAGTCCGGCAAAGGTGGTCATGTAACGGGTGAACACCTGGAGCATCAGCGTTCCCGGCTCGGCTTTGGGCGAGATGCGCAACGTGACCAGCAGATGATCGTCATCCGGATGTCGCACGTTCATGACACGAATCCCCTTGTGCTTAACCTTTACACCCACAGCACTGGCCAGATGCTCGCCTGAGAGACGCAACACGATCTGTTGCTCCTCTCCAAGTCGCCAATTGGCAGGCTCAATCTGGCTAACTTTCATGGGAACTGGCAGGTTCTGCGCCGGGAGCACAATGCTGAATACCACTGCGCTAAGGACAACCAAGCTAGTGCGGGCAAAACGGGTAGTTGGCATCCTGGGAGAGTAGGACCAGAGGAACGAGTGGCTCCTCACGTCTCGCGACCCTTTCCTGCGGGTAAACCCACATGTGCACAGCAGACTTGGATGCGTCCTTGCTTGTAGCATGTTTGCCGCTCAAGCAATGAAAGAAGTTCCATCGTCTATCTATTTTGACCAGAATGGGTTGAGGCGTGCTGTTTTCCACATCTTTCGGCCTCATCGGTTTGACGGTACCCCACCCGGTTGTTACTATCAGATTGCGGGGTGGAGCAGCCTGGTAGCTCGTTGGGCTCATAACCCAAAGGTCGCAAGTTCAAATCTTGCCCCCGCAACCAAAACAACAAACATAACAAAGCAGTTACGCGGGGCCGCTCAAAGCGGCCCCTTCGCTATTGCCCAGAATGTGGCGGTTC
>Ga0181528_10000196_pt1 | contig 56650 bp, 42 predicted proteins | sample PEATcosm2014_Bin_47_FD_119742 | JGI IMG/M metagenome (GOLD analysis project Ga0181528, IMG submission 119742) | Peatland microbial communities from MTU Mesocosm Facility, Houghton, MI, USA - PEATcosm2014_Bin10_10_metaG | ecosystem: Environmental > Terrestrial > Soil > Wetlands > Peat | place...
GCCAAACCCGCGTCCGACGAATCGGAGCGAGTCTAGAAAGCCGGAAGGCCGCTACTTGGGGCAGTTCAGCCACCTGAGCGTGGGTCAAACGTTGCTGGCCAGCAAGGAAGATCAACCCGCGATCAGTAGAAGGCATGCAGGCAAGCGCAGGCAAGGGCGATTGGGCGTAAGTGGCTGAGAATACATAGAAGATTTCGTGGGGAGCGGCGTCACCGGCGCACAGGAGAGGCCCGTGGCGAGCCATTTTCCCATTGGCCGGCCTGCTCGTTGCGATACCGATGATTACAACCAGGGACAGAGCGAAGTGTTTTGCGCGCGAAATGATGTGTCCCATTGGCATTTGCACATGAAAACAACCCAACTCATTTCTCCGGGATGAGGGTGCGGAGCGAGCCGCGCATCGCCGTAAAATCTTGATAAACAATATGTTACAGACACTCGTGGCGCCCGCACAGCCAAACCTGCCGAAGTGCGGTTTTACCGGCGGATGACGTCATGTTTATGACAACGGTTTTGTTTTCAATAGCTTGAGAGAAGGGACAGACCAGGACGTCCCATCCCCGGAATTGGAAATCGCGCCGTCAGCGCGGCGGGAGATCTGCGGGCCTTTCAGCGGACTACGAGGCGGCCCGGCGCGAGCTGCAGGATGAGCTGCCTCGTCTCTTCGTGAGATTGGGATTTGCGTGCACTGTCACCGGATTGCATACTGGATTCTGGATTTGCACCGGTTCGTCAAGGCATCTTCCTGAGCATCTCCGCCAGTCTTGTCACAATGATCTGGTGTTCCCGTGGAAGCCTTACGCGCGTATACTCACCCAAGGTCTCCTGCTCTGGGTCACCCGCGTCCCTTTCCCATAAGAGTTCCTCGCCACATACCTGGTCTTTCTTCTGGTCTTTCTCCATCTGTTCGAGCACTATGCAAAACAGGTACCCGATCCAAACCAGTAGCGTGTACGCCAAAGGGGCGTGGAGCAGTGGAGCTATAACAACAATTAATAGCGTGGCTCTCCATGGGTACAATATCGCGTGCCGTGCGCGTTCAAAACCCGAAAAGAACGAACCGAGTCTATCCGCGGTGCCCCGGAGCACGTGTTGCGTCTTCATCCGCTACCTCCATTCCATTTCAGTCGTTTAACGTCCCATGGTGGAACTCGACGCGCCTGTGTCGATAATCGCCATCCCCATTTTCACCGCTTGACGCCAGGATCTTCCCCGGAGACGCTGCGGCAACTAGAACAGCGGATGCGTCCACACCCAATGCAAACCGCTAATGAGTGCCCAGAGGCCAAGCGTGAGTAATGCTACGCCGACTACGACAGCACCCACGCGAGCCACGCCTTCGAAGAAAGCCTTCCGGCCCTTCGTCCGTTCACGTTCCAGGACAGCCAGCCGCCATGCCTCGTTCGTGCGAGAATACTCCGCCTCCACCCGAGACCGCTCTTCCTCGGTTGCGCGCAGTCGCGCGTCTTCCGTCCGAGATCGCTCTTCCTCCGCTGCGAGCCGAGCAGCATGCTCACGCTGTGATCTTTCTTCGTCCGACGCTATCTCTTCGGAACTAGCGGGTCGAATTTCGCACGGGTTGGGCCACGACGCCCATCTGGCTTTCACTTCCGCATAGGATGTGTTCCGGTGCAGGAAGTGGCCGGCTCTAGGCGGTGGTGAGCCCCAAGAGCGCGCAGGCACTCCGATAAGAACCCAGTCTGCCGCGTCACACTTTCCCCACAGTTTATCCAAACCATCGCTGCACTCTTCGCAGACCAGCTCGGCTAGGACAAGCTCCGTGAATCTATGGCATTTGTTGCAGCACGCTGTCACCATCGAGTTCACCCGCTGTGTGCCGAATAGGCGCGGCCAAGGCACGTCAACTTACGGCATACCTTCGCTAAAGGGCGTGTTCCGTGATCCATGCCATTCTGCTTTCGGCTAGGCATCATACACCCATTGGCCCACTCCCGCACGCCTAGGCGCATTCCTCCGACGCGGCCGGTCTGCGTCACTCCCAACGGTTCGGCCTGAACGTGCCCCACTGTGCCCATTCTTGTGCCCACCCCCAGCACAGAAGCGTGGCTCGGCATTGCGAGTCCATCTCGTATGGCAGGGTTCTCCCTCACCGTTAGGCCCTTGACCACTCGCAACTTAGAGCAATGACCGAGAATGAATAGCTAAGCCTCTGTACCTACAGCTAAGTTATTGATTTCGCATGGCTTATTGGCTTACAAGCAGGATGTCAAGGGTTCAAGCCTTTCACCGCCCACCATCCCTTAGGTTGCTTTGCGGCACCCATTCTGGGGCGAGGGTGTCACTTCGGTAACCGGGACGCCAGCGCCGTCGAGCGCTTTCGCTGTTAAAGATCGCTAGGGAAGTCCGTCCCGCTGAGTAGCGCGTCCAAGTCAATACCTTCAAAGTTCGAGTCGTTGGCTTGCTCGCGCTCAAGGGCCAATCTGCAACTCCTTAGGCGCGGAAAAAAGAGCTTGGTTTCAACGGCCAGATCATACGGAGTTGAAGCGACGAGCCCGTCAACGCAATCCCAATCAGCAGCATCCTGCTGGGTAATGAACTGAGCCATCTTCGCTTTGATATATTGCATTACAACTTCGACTCCGAACAGATCCTCCGCGACCCGCTTAGCGACGATCCTGGCTTCGCGCTCGTGTGGGATGTCGCAGGCTCTTACCCCCAACGCCTCGAAATCTGACTTCTCAAGATTCTGTAGGGTTACGCAGGCCAGTTCATTCTCTAGCAACAACTTGGGCACAGTGCCGAACTGAACGAAATGCTGCAATTCGTGGGCAAAAGTCATTGTTAGACCCACCTCGCTTGAACAGGTACTCCCATATAAATAGATGAAGTTGTCAAAACCCTGTAGACCACCAACCCAAGTGCATGCGTCCAAAAACAGTGGGAAATCTCCATTCTCCAGTTTGCGGATCGGAAAGTGAGCCCCGCGGTTTTCCGTCCCCTCTCGATCTCTAAGAGCAGGCCAGTCTTTATCATCGAAAAAGCACAGCAAGCGAAGAACAGGAAGGCGGCTCCCGAAGTGCGCCAGTACACGCTGCGCCGCTTCTTCGCGCCGATTTCTTATGGCGTCGTCAGCCGATCTGACCCTTAACGTGGGAGGCATATATGGGCAGCGCCGGGAATTACTTCATACCAGCCTAACACCCAATTGGAGCTATCCCGTGCGCCGCCTCCTCATCCTCTTCGCAAGCGAAAGGCGAAAGGGCGAAAGGGACGTCCGCCGGCCAGCTTTGACGTACGTACGCGGTGTATGTACACTTCAACCGTAACTGGACAGCAAGCCGAAATTCGAGTGGGATGCTGCCAACATCGGCCACGTTGCGCGCCACGGCATCGCACCGGCGGAGGCCGAGGAAGCTGTCTTGAACCGCATCGCTGTCTTGGCAGCCGTTCTGTCAGGCGGGGAAGAGCGCATGCTGTGCGCTGGCCGGACGGCATCGGATCGCGTCTTGAAGGTCGTCTACACGCTTCGCCGCAGCCGAATCCGAGTTGTCACCGCCCATGAAGACCGCAAGCTCCGGAGGATCCTATGAACAAAAGCAAGACCCTCAAAACGAAACCGCCGAAAGGCACTCCCGGGAACCCAGTCCCGCTCGAAACGCCGGCGTTCAAGAACGAAGCCGAGGAAGCCGCCTGGTGGGATGAACACTCGGAGATGGTCACGGACTTACTAATCAAGCATGGCCAGCCCAGAGTGCAGACCCAGAGCATCACCCTGCGCCTACCGGTCCAGGACCTCACTCGCGCGCGCCAGCTCGCCGGCAAGAAGGGCGTTGGCTATCAGACTTTGATCAAGTCGCTACTGCACGAGAGCTTGAAGCGGGAGATGGAGAAGGCTTCGTAGGCGTTCAATCCGGTGAAATCCGGCGACAGTCAGGACCACAGCCGGGCGAGAGGACGTGAACGCAAAGGAAAGTCCTCACTTCACGCGACGGTATACTTCCTTCCGATCTCCCACCTTCACCACGAGGATCAGGAGGACTTCGTCCCGAATCTGATAGATGGCGCGATAGTTCTTCCCCGGCCCGACGTAGATGCGGTAGAGCTTCTCCTTCGTCTCCATCTTCTCCACCCCATGAGGACGCAGATCCTCTTCCAGCCGAAGGATGTCCAGGTTCACTTGCTTTCGGACGTGCGGATCGAGTTTTCGGATCTCCCGTTCGGCAGGGGGAGTGATCTCAACGCGGCAAGACAGGGCTTAGTCCCCCAGCTCCCGCATAAGGTCGCGGAGAGAGATAGTCCCCTTCTCTTCCGCTTCTTTTAGAGCGGCGCGGGCATCGGCGATGTCGATCCGGTCCGTCTCCTCCTGGGCCAGGCGCTCCAGAAGGCGTAGGTCCTCGATGGGAATGACGGCGGCCAGGTCCTTGCCGCGGCGGGACACGATGGTCCGTTCGTTCCCGTAGGCGGCGCGGTTGACTACTTCGGGGAACTCTTCCCGTGCTTTCGAGACATTGAGGCGTGTCATGGTAGTGTACCAGTCGTACGATTCGTACGAGACGTACGAGTCACAACCAGTATCGGGCCGGAGTCGAGCGCTTTGCAAGGGCCGCGTAGACTCCGCGCACGGACCCGCTGGGCGAGTGTCGCTTCGAGCGGTTGCAGAAATATGGATGCGCGGGCACTTCAAGCCTGCCAGCCTTCCTCGCGATGTGATAGACCAGACATAATTGGAGTTTTGCCATGCTTCGCTTCCTTATGTGTTTGGCTACGTTTTCTTTCGCCCTCGCGGCCGACCCCGTAAAGGTGGTCCCTGCCATCAACGACATCGAACCCTGGCAACAGGTGGGACAACAACCGTATGAGATGAGTTGGACGCAGCGCGCGGAGAACCCGCACACGCTCGTCGATTTCGAAGATCTGAAGGGCTGGACCCTGGAGCTGCAAAACGGCGCGACCGGCGAATTCCGCCGCAGCCGCGAGCAGCAGATGTGGGGCCATTACGTCGGGAAGTTCGTCTTCTCCGGCCCGACGAAAGAAAGCCGCGTGGTGGCTCGCCCGCCGAAGCCCATCGGCATTCCCGGCGACTTCGACTCCGTCGATTTGTGGGGCTACGGCGACCGCTGGGGTTGGGAGGACGACAAGACGACGCCAGCCGTGAGCGTCGCGGCGCTCATCACCGACGCGCACGGCAAAGAGACGCGCGTTCCGCTGGTCGATGTCAACTGGAAGCAGTGGTGGCTGATCCACCGCCGCCTCGACGCCGCGATGCTGAAGGGCATCGCCCTGCCCGCATCTTTTTCGGGGCTGGAGATCTCGAAGATCGGCAACACCGAGCCGCGCTACTTCTTCTGCGACTCGCTCGCGTTCTATCGCGAGGAACTGGCCCCGATCCAGTTCGCCGAGCAGCCGAAGCGCAACCTGAAGCCCTGGCGCGGCCAGATCGTAGGTCTCAACACCGGCGCCGGCACGCTGCCGTTTCCGACGCGCGAAGAGACGATCCTGCCGGTGAATCTCGAAAAGGACTTCAAGACGAGCGTGCGCCAGACAGGGCCGCAGGCGTTTGAGTTGCGCTACGCAGGCCATGATGCCACGGTCGTTTACGAATACAACCCCGCATCCGGCGGTCTCTCGGAGATCACCGCAAGCGTCGATGGCGGCAAGCCTTACCGGCCTTTGGACGGCGGCGGCGTGCGCTTCGAAGATACGGCCAAAGGCGCAGTCGCTCAGGGCACGCTGGCATCGGTCGCGCTCGACGGAGACGTTGTGAAAGCGACGTTCAAGTATGGCTCCAGGCTCGTCGAATACGAGCTGCGATTGTGGCAGAAGTCGCTGGTGCTCGACGCGCGCTGCGAGAGTGCCGATGCCGTGGAGTTGTCGTTCGGGCGCGTTGCCGGCGTCACTTCGCCGAAACTCATCACGGTGCCCTACATCACCTATGGCGACACCAACCCGCGCGTACTGATGTCCGGCCCCGCCGCGAAGCCCGTCTTCACGTCCGTCTGGTACGACTGGTACCGGACCAACGCCGCCGCTCCCTACGCCGAGAAAAAGCCGCAGGCCGCCAGCGACGGCGCGCCCATCAATGGCGGCCTAAAATACACGCCCAAGACCGATGGCAAGCGCAACCCGATGTACGAGCGCATTTTCATCACGGCGTCTCCGCTCTACGAAGAGACGCTGCCCGCAATCGCCAATCCGCCATCGCTCCGTCAGGATGAGGGCAAGTCGGTGGTGTGGACCGTGGCCGGCGATATCGAAACCTTCCAGCGGGACCATGCGCGCTCGAAAGCGATTCGCGCCTATGGACTGGATCACATCATGCAGCACAGCCACGAGATCACCTGGCGCGACGAGGGCGAGAGCTTCACCTTGAAGCTGCATCCCGCGCCGCAGAAGGGCGGCGAGGCGGGGTTGAAGTGGTACATTCCCGCGCAGCTTTCGCTCGGCTGGCTGCAGGGCGTTTACACCAACTACACCGACATCGCGCCGACCAACACCAACTGGACGCCCGACAACGTGCAGCGCGCACCCGACGGCGAATGGCGCCGCGCCTGGATGCGCTGTTACGCGATCAAGCCCTCCAAGGCAGTCGAACTGGACGATTACTACGCGCAGCGCATCGAGAACATGTACGGCGTGAAGATGTCCTATACCGACGTCCACACTGCCAACTCGCCGTGGGACTACAACGATTTCGACGCACGCGTGCCGGGCGCGGGCACGATGGCTGCGACGTTCTACGCCTACGGGCAACTCCTGCTGAACGACCAGCGCGTCTACGGTCCCACGCAATCGGAGGGGACTTACCAGTGGCTATATGCCGGCCTGGAATCGGGCAGCTACGGATGGGTCTACACGGATATGAATCTGCTCAAAGCGCCGCTCGATGTGGCGTTCCATTTGATGCAGATCCATCCGCTGCAGTGCGACTACGGCGTCGGCGACACGGCGTTCGCGCTCGGCAAGGTCGATCCCGCATGGGCTAAGTCACCCAAGCGCCGCGAGTATCTGGACCTGTTCCTCGCGACAACCATCGGCTACGGAAATATGGGCTGGCTGGTGAACGAATTCACCGACGCCCCATTCCACGCGGAGGCGATGGCTCGCTCGTACTACATGCTGCAGCAGCTTCAGCAGCAGTACGGCTTCGTGCGCCCGGCCAGGATCGAATATGCGGACAAGGACGGCCGGATGCTCAACGCGAGCGCCGCTCACGCAACGGGCGCAATCGCCGGTTCGCGCTTGCATGTGGTTTACGAAAACGGGACGGAAGTCTTCGTGAACCGCGGCGACTGGGGCGACTGGACGGTGAAGGATCAGCGCGGCGAAGCAGTCAAGTTGCCTGCCTCCGGCTGGCTCGCTTTCAACGCAGGTAACGGTTTCTATGAACTCTCCGCCGTTGTGAACGGCCATCGCATCGACCATGTCACGGCATCTGACTTCGAGTTCCTGGATGGGCGTGGAAAGTGGACACAGCACGGCAATCTCGGCGCCTCGGGCAGCATCGCATTGCGCCACGACGGCGCGGCTCTCGAACTGATCGACGTCTATGGCAATAGCCGGATCGCGTTTCTATCGCCGCATGCAGGCACGCTGACGGCGCGCGATCCCGAAGGGAAGCCGCTCGGAAGCGTGGCAACGAAGGCGGGCGCGGGCTGGTACGAATTCCAGCCCATCGCCGGCGCGCGCTCCTATCGATTTGAGTAGCCCCGGTGTGGGGCGGCTCTCCAGAGCCGCCCCACTTTAGCTCACGAAAACGATACGGTCTCGACGCCTTTGCGCAGATGCGAGTGCGTCGCAAAGGCAGGCGATGTGGCGGGGAAGTCCACCCTCTGATGCGCGCCACGGCTCTCTTCCCTGGCGAGCGCCGCTCGGGCGATCAGAATCGTAAGCGTATGCAGATTGCGCATTTCCCATTCAGCCCGCGTCAACATGCGCTTCTCGACTCGTGGCACCGCATTCAAGAGCGCTAGGGCCTCAACAAGTTCGGCGCGCGAACGCCGGATTCCGCAATGGTCGCTGGCAATCTGGCGAATCGCTCGCTCCTCACTTTGGAGCAATTGGAACGGCTCGGGGATCACGCCTCCGGATGGAGCCGGGCGAGCGCTCGAGGCCATCGAGCGGGCCGCCCGTGCGCCGAAGACCAGGCCTTCCAGAAGTGAATTGCTGGCCAGCCTGTTTGCCCCGTGGACGCCCGTGCAGGCGGCCTCGCCTGCGGCGTAGAGTCCTTCCAGATTGGTCCGCCCGCCGAGGTCCGTCGTCACGCCGCCCATGGCGTAGTGCGCCGCCGGACGCACGGGCGCCGGCTGCAGATCGAGATCGATGCCGTACGCGAGGCAGGTAGCGTGAATCCTCGGGAAGCGATGGCGCACGAAACCCGCACCCCTGTCCGAAAGATGATGCGAAAGATCGAGGTAGACGTGCTGCGAGCCCTCGCGGCGCATCTCGTCGACGATTGCCCGGGAGACAACGTCGCGCGGCGCCAGCTCCTTCAGCGGATGGTAGCGCTCCATGAAACGCTCGCCCTTGGCGTTCAGCAGAAACGCGCCTTCACCGCGCAACGCTTCGGAAAGCAGGAAACGCGGCGCACCTTCGACGTGCAGCGCCGTCGGATGGAATTGAATGAACTCCAGGTCGCTGACGTCAGCGCCCGCGCGATAGGCCAGCGCCACGCCGTCGCCCGTGGCTACATCCGGATTCGTGGTGTCGCGAAACACGCAGCCCATCCCGCCGGTCGCCAGCAATACGGCGCCAGCGCGTATCTCCACCAGACGCCCGCTCTTCTCGTCCGACGCGAGCGCGCCACATACCCGGTTGTCCTCGACAAGCAGGTCCAGCACGCCCGAAAAGCTATGGAACTCCACCGGCGCAAGATCGGCCGCCTGCACGTAGAGCGTGCGCGCAATCTCGCGTCCCGTGGAATCGCCATGGGCGTGCAAGACGCGGCTGCGGCTGTGGGCGCCCTCGCGGGCAAACAGCAGGTGATCTCCGTCGCGGTCGAAGTCCGCGCCCCACTCGATCAGGCGGCGCACCTCGACGGGGCCTTCCTCTACCAGGACATGCACCGCTTCGCGCCGGCATAAACCCGCTCCGGCCGAGATGGTGTCAGACTCGTGCAGCGAGATCTCGTCGTCGTCGGCGAGCGCGGCGGCGATGCCGCCCTGCGCGTACTGCGAAGACGATTCCTTCAGACTGTCCTTGGCGACGATCAGAACGCGCCCGAACGGAGCCAGTTCAATTGCGGCGCGCAGCCCCGCTACGCCCGCACCCACTACCAGAAAATCGGTAACTATTTGCTCCACAAGGACCTTGCTATTCACCATGCTACAACCCGCGTCAGTTCCGCTGGCGCCTCATGTCAAAATGAAGCATGCCTTCCTTTACCGTCACCACGACGGCCAGCCGCTATGACGCCATCGTGGAAAATGGCGCATTGTCGCGCCTGGCGGAGTTCATCCCGGCGCGAGCGGGCAGGATATTCGTCGTCACCACACCCGATGTCTGGCAACTGCATGGTGGCGCATTCGCCTCGGGGATGGGAAAACATTCGTTCCAAACTCTGTTTTTTCCCGGTGGTGAGGCCAATAAGCGTTTGACGAGCGTCGAGGTGCTGGCGGAGGAGATGCTCGACAAGGGCGGCGACCGCGCGAGCGTCGTGATCGGCTTCGGCGGCGGCATCGTCACCGACCTGGCCGGTTTCCTCGCGGCGATCTTCATGCGCGGTGTCCCGTTCCTCTCCGTCCCGACGACTCTGCTGGCGCAGGTGGACGCGGGCGTGGGCGGCAAGACCGGAGCGAATCTGACGTCCGGCAAGAACCTGATCGGAGCGTTCCACCAACCGCTGGCGGTGCTGTCCGACACATCGGTCCTCGCCACGCTGCCGGAGCGCGAACTGCGTGCCGGTTTGTTTGAAGTGTTGAAGTGCGGCATCATCCGCAGCGAGCCGCTGTTCCGCACGATGACCGGGCATTCCCGGCTCGTTCTGGATCGCGATCCTGCGACGCTGGAGACGCTCATCGCGGAGTCGGTGCGCATCAAGTGCGAGGTGGTCTCGTCCGACGAAAAGGAGATGGGCGTCCGCAAGATCCTTAACTTCGGCCATACGATCGGCCACGCCATCGAAGCCGAAACGCACTATAGCCGCTTCCTGCATGGCGAGGCGGTCGGATTGGGCATGAAGGCGGCCGCCTGGCTCTCGCAACTCGCCGGGAAACTGGATCAGTCCACAGCGCGTGAAATCGTGGGCGCCGTGGAACTCTATGGCCCGATTCCCTCCGCGGCGGATCTGGCTCCGGAACGGTTGCTCGCGCGCCTGGCGAAGGACAAGAAGACCATCCGTGGCTCCGTGCACTTTGTGCTGGCGACGCGCATCGGCGCCACGGAGATCGTGTCCGATCTCGAAAGCGGTATGGTTCTGGACGCAATCAAGAAGGCGATCGCATGAGCGTGGCGCGGGGCACTACGCCCGATGGCGCGGCGGATGAGGAACAGGCCGCCCGCTGGGTGCGAGGCATGTTCGGTCGCGTTGCCAGCCGTTACGATCTGTTGAACCACATTCTTTCCTTTCAGTTCGACCGGGCCTGGCGCGCAACAACGGCCAGGCGCGCGGCGGAGATCCTACGCCGGCCGGAAGCTCGCGTGCTCGACCTGTGCTGCGGCACCGGCGATCTGATGCTCGAGTTGGAAAAACGGCGGCGCACTCACTCTGATCGGAGCCACGACCGTGAGGGAGCGGCGGCATCCAACACGTCTGGTGATGGCGCGCTCACCCCACCCTTGATCTTCGGCAGCGACTTCTGCCACCCGATGCTGGTCGAAGCCATCCGTAAGGCAGGTAATAAGAATGCCCGCACAGTCGTCTTCGAGGCCGATGCGCTGCAACTGCCCCTCGCCGATGCGTCGTTCGACCTGATTACGTGCGCCTTCGGCTTTCGCAATTTCGCCAATTACCGCAAGGGACTGGCGGAGTTGCGCCGTATTCTGCGCCCCGGCGGCATGCTCGCAATTCTCGAGTTTTCCCAGCCTCCGAACCGCTTTTTTGCCGCTTTTTACGCGTTTTATTCAAAGCATGTTCTGCCGCGAATCGGCGCACTGATCTCGGGCTCGCCGGACGCGTACACCTACCTGCCGGAATCGGTCCGCAAGTTTCCCGGGGCAGAACTGCTCGCCGAAGAGATGCGCGCCACGGGCTACCTGGACGTTGAATTCGAGCGCATGACCTTCGGTGTTGTCGCCTTACACATCGGACGAACCTGAACCGGGGATTCCGTTTTTCCAGGACTACTGTTTCGTTCCCGCTCGATTCCATCCGGCCCGCAGCTTGCGGTTCAGCGGCTCTGAGTAATACCGCGCGACGCAAGCGCCAAGGCCGCCGGAAAGGCCTGCGACGGCTACGAACCAAAGCGGCGTCCAGGCATACCTGCGGCCGGTCGACACGAAAAGTTGCGTCAGCGTGACCACGACAAAACTGTGAGTGAGATACACCTCATAGCTGTTCCGTCCGAACCAACGCAAAGGCGCCGTTAGCCAGCTTCCCGGTTTGCCGCCTTGCGCGATGGCCATCAGCAGAAGTGCGGTTCCGAGCGCCAGCGCGGTCACGTCGAGCCCGTGCTTGTAGAGTCCAAGCTGCCAGCATTGCCGGCGGAAACATGTGACCAGAATCATCAGTGCCAGACCCGTGAGACGCACGGCGAGCGACATTCTTCGTCCCATGACAAATCGCTTTGCAGCCATGGCCGCCATGCAGCCCAATGCGATCGCGTCCATGCAGGAGAGATAGGAATGGTCGGCCCACATTTCGTTTTGCGTCAGAACTGTCCGCGCGAACGGGCCCACGGCCACGAAGGCCAACAGCAAAACGATCAGAGCCCGACCTCCTCGCAATCCGAAGCAGACCAGCGGGAAGAACAGGTAGAACATCTCTTCAATGGAGAGCGACCAGAGGACGTCCAAATTGGCGGGCAGGTACCCGTGCCTCGCCTCCAGCCAGTTGAGATGAAAGGTCAGCGCCGAGAACATCGCCTGAGCCCAGGAAAACTTCGAAGAGTCGATGACGAATCCCTCGACGCGCGCGAAATGCAGAGCGCTCGACAGTGCGAGAAGCGCGAGAAGAAGAGGCGCAATGCGCGCGAACCGCAGCCGGTAAAAGCCTCGGATTGCAACGTCCTGCAGAGTACCCCAGCGCTGCAGGCAATTTGTCGTGATCAGAAAACCGGAGACCGCGAAGAAGACGATGACGCCGTTGTAGCCATTCCACAGGAGGATCCGCAAGCCATCCTTCGAAATGAGCTGTCCGGCAGAGCTCTTGTCGAGCGGAATGCGGATATTGACGTGGAGCAGGATGACGGCCAGGATCGACAGGCCGCGCAACACGTCAATGCCATCCAACCGTGGGCGGCCGGTTGTGACGCCTGGGGCAATCGCCGCTCCATCACTCGTCAATAGACATCCTCCGCGGCATCACCGGTCCACACTGCCCATTGTCGACAAGCAGTGATGGCTGCGGACTGCGTGCGGCCTACCACTTACGTTTTTCGAGCGCCGCCTCGATGATGCCCTCAAGCTCGATCTTTTCGATGGCGGTGCTGATGAACAGTTCCTGCCGCGAGCCGGCGGCGAGAGCGATGGCCTTCCAACCATTCGTTGTCGGCACCGTCACGCGGATCTTCACTTCGCCCCGTGCGTCACGCACCACCTTGATCACGCCCGGCACGATCGTGCGGACCTCGTCCCATTCGAGCATGCGCTCCAGCACGGGACGAAGCCCGTCGATGATGCTGTGCTCGATCTTCAGCCGATTGCCGCTGGCGCGCAGCCGCATTTTCCTGGTCATTTCTCGCCGTTCATGGCCCGATGCTCACTTGAACCGCTTCTTAAAAAGGAAGTCGACGCCAAGGACGCCGTTCTCATCGCGGATGGCGATCAGCGACCATTCGCTGCTGAGGTTCCATTCGACTTGCACCACCTGCTGCTGCGCCTGGCGGATATTGGTAACCAGGGTCAGCGTCACGTCGCGCGAGATCGACTGCTCCACGGTAATGCGGGCCTGCGGAATGTTATCCACGCCGGTCATCTGCGGATCGATCTTGATGCGGCTGGCTCCGAAGAAGCGCTCGACGCGAGCCGACACGGCGCCGCTCAACGCACCGCCGAGCAACGAGTTGGTGCTGTTCTCCGTCAGCGCCGGATTGCCCGTGCCGGGCGCGGTCGGCAACGCCGTGCTCTGTCCGGCCGGCGCGCGCCCGACGGTGAGCAGCGCAAGAATCTCGCTCGCCTGCAAAGGCGGCTCGCTGCGGTAGTTGACTTTCAAGCGATTCAGCGGGCCGGACACGTTGATGTAGACGGTAACGCCGCGGATGCGGGTTTCCAAATCGAGGTCGAGCGAAGGCGCGAGCGTCGCCGTGCTGTAGAACAGGAGTTCGCCCCGGGAAACCGTATAGCGGCTGCCGAAGAACTGGACGATCCCCTGGCGCACGTGGATGCGGCCCAGGAGAACGGGCTTGATCAAGCTGCCGCGCAACCGCAGATCGGCGTCCGTTTGAATGTCCTGCGTGTATTCGCTGATCAACGTCGCATTGGGCGTCGTGCGCACGCGCACATCGAACTCCATGTTGCGAAGGAACTCATTGTCGGTAACCACCAGGGGAACCGGACTACCGGTTTGGGCCACCATGCCAGCCAGATCCGTTCTTGAATTGAAGCCGGAGCGCGCGATCGTCAACGTGCCGGAAAGCAGGCTGCGCACCGAAGATCCTACCAGGGACAAGTCGGCGTCGAGCATCGTACTCACGCCCTCCGGGTAGCGGACGCGAATGCTCGAAGCCTTGGCCTGCAATCGATAACTGCTCTCGGCGCCAAAAGCGACAAAGCCCGACACTTCAAACGATCCGGCCCCGATTTGTCCCGTGAGCTTCTCGATATTGGCGCGGTTCCGCTCGAAATAGACTGTGCCGTTGGCATGTTCGATGCCGCTCGCCACGTCATGCATGAACAGCGAGGCATTGGAGATCGTCATGCGCCCGCTCAACTGCGGGTCCTTCGGCGAACCGCGCAGCACCGCGTCGAGTTTAGCTGTTCCGGTCGCCGACAAATCTGGCCGGAAACTCCCCAGCACCGCGAGATCCGCCGAACCAGTGAGACGCAAGTCCCAGGGAGAACGTGAATTGAAAACGTAGCTGCCCTCCAGATTCAGATCCGTCTGGCGGGCGGTGAATTTCGCAGGTTTGATCCGAATCCCGTTCTGGTCCAATTCGAGAGCGATTGGGCCAGAATTGCGAAGCGTAAGGTCGCTCGGATCGATCTGCGTATCCTTCAATTGATCTTGCGTGGGGCGGAGTTGGACGTCGGAAATAGAAGCCGTCGCGCGGAGATCCTCCGGATGGGCCAGGGAAAGGTGGACGGTCGTTTCTCCCTCGATGAAACCACGCACCGGCAGGGGCTCGCGCGCTCCATCCGGCGAGGGTGAAGAAACCAGCGTGCGAATCAGCCGCAGGGGCAGGCGCGGTACGGCCAGCTTGGCTTCCAGAAGGTAGTCTTCGCCGTACCCGAGCGTCCCAAAGCCGATTACGCGAGTGCCTTCCAGCAGGGCATTCAATTCAAACGCGGACTTGCCAGCCTCGGGCCGCAGAAGCGCTTCGGCACGTCCGAGAGGTTCGCCATCCAGCGTGACGTTTTCGGCCGTCAAACGGCCCGAGAGACTTTCGGGGCGAGGGGTTCCGTCCGTAACGCGCAAGGCGCCGGACAGTTCCGCCTCCAAGACGCCGTCGAGTCCCGGCCGCACGGCCATGAGGCTCTCGATCTTTGCGAACGCCAGCTTCGAGACATGCGCCTCGAAAGTCAGACGCCCGTTCGACCAGTTGCCGCTGGGATGGTCGTAGCTGCCCTTCCCTACGATCTGCGCCCCATCGGCCGTCACGTCGGCATCGAGCACTTCATGCCCGTCGTTGTGGAACCGCAGCGTTCCCTTCACGCGTTCCAATATTTCTTTCTGCCAGCGGATCTCCGGAGCATCGAGCTGGACAGTCGCTTCCGGACGATCGTAGGTGCCGCGGAAGCGCGCAACGATGTCCGCTGTGCCTGCGATCGAAGCCGGGGCCCCAAGGGTCCGAGCCAGAACGCCCAGATCCGTCTTCTTCAAAGTCAGGTCCCCTTGGATCGCCGATCCGCCGGTCAGTCTCCACTCCGAGAGCGATGCGGACACCGACCCGGAGACTGCCGATCCCTCACGCCGAACGCGGCAATTCTTTAGCAGAACGTGGTTGGAAGAGACTTCCGCCGACGCTTCGACGGCGTCGAATCGCACGTCCTTGTACGTCAAATTGGACGCGTGAAACTGCGCCACCGCAGCGGGCTTGAGAATCGGCCCGTCGAGCGTTCCCGAGGCTTGCGCCGTTCCATGGTCGAGCCGGAAAGGCAAGCTGATGTCGTCTCTCTGGAAGCCGAGCCGCAGCCCGTGTTCGAGGTCCTGGATATCCGAAGTGGAAGCAGTCACCTTGAGACGGCGATCGAGTTCGCCCTCAAACGTCACATGAGTCGATTGAGAATCGAGGGTCGAGGGTCCGAAGAGAACCTGATCGGAGGCATCACGCCATACAAAGTCGATGTTGCCTTGCAGCGGCCACGCACCAGGCGCGGGCGTTACTTGAAGCTTCCCTCCGAGCACCGTCCCACTCAGGTCGGCACCCGTCCAGGCGGCCTCGAAATGGGCGTTGCCCGTGGCGCGTCCATCCCACGCGGCGGGCAGGAAATCGAGCAGCGGGCGGACCCGTTGCACCATGGCGCCTTGGATGGCGCCGGCAATCTCCAGCCGCTCCCAGTCTAACCAGCCGGCGCTCCCTGCAAACGCTCCGCCCAGCATCGCGGCACGCAGCGCGCCGCATCGGATGCCGCGCCGCCCGAGTTCGCAACGCCCTTCCGCCGTATCGACCATCGAATGCCGCCCGACGATCACAAAATCCAGGCCCTTGGCGTGAACGGTCGCCGTCGCCCGCCAATCTTCGGGACTCCAACTCCAATTCCCGCCCAGCTTGAACGTGCCAGACGGGAGCGTCGTGCTCGGCAGGTCCACGATGTCAAGCTCCGCAGTGTAGGTGCCCGCCGCGGAAGGATGAACGAAATCCTGCAGCGCGCCATTCACCACCACCCAGGTCCCGCCGCCGGAGTGGCGTTTGCCATCGGCCTGAATGCTGACGCGCAGATCGTGCGCGCTCAGGCGCTTCGCCTCCAGCGCCAGGGATCCCTGCAGCCCCAGCGCTGGCAACGCGCTCGTCTCGATGCGTTCGATCTTCAACAGACTCTCGTAACGGTCCGGTCCTGCCGCGTAACGCAGCTTGGTGTCGAAACCGAAAATGCGGCCCGCAAAATCGAACCTGCGCAGAGCTACTTCCGCCTGGCCCGCGACGATCTCCGCCTCGCCCACCTTGAGACGCAGTAGATCCTCGATCACATTTCCTTTGGCTGGAGTCGCCGGACGCGGCAGGTTCGTAGTGCCGTCGGCGGCCACGTAGACATGCACCTCCGGCTTCTCCACCCGCAATTGGCGCAAGTCGAGCCGGCGCTCGAAGATGGTGGCCGGCCCGAGAGTGAGGCGGATCCTGCGCGCCAGAAAAAACGGCGCTTGCGACGGCTGCTCCCTGCCATGCAGCACGACTCCCTTGAGTTCGACCTCCAGGTTGCGCCAGTTGTAGCCGAAGGAGCCAATCTCGACCCGCGCCCCCGTCGCAGCGCCGATCTCGTGGATCAGCTTCAATCGCACCTGCTCCCGGAACCAGTCGCTGCGCAGAGTGACCACCACGGCGACGCTCAGCGCGACCGCGCCTAGCGCGAGCCCGGTGGCGACTCTGCGCAGTTTCAACGGAAGGCCTCCTCGAAGATGTGGATCTTCACCTGCTGCCTGGCCTGTGCCAGCCATTGTTCCAGCGCCGTGTTTGTCTTGCGGTAGGTGAGCAGCTTCACGATGTCGGAGCGCGCCTCGTCGGCTGAAGGAGCCGGCACGTTGCGCCGTTGCGCCTCGGGCACCACATCCTTCTCATACTCCTCCTGGATCTCGGCGTCGGTCACCAGGACACCCGCACTGAAACGGAAGTCCACAAAACGCAGCAGCATGATCTGATACTGAATCTCGCTGCGCAAATCGTCGAGCGAGAAACCGTAGCTCTCCAGCGAGGCGTTGAGTGCGGCGGCGTCCTCCTGCCGCGCCTTCATCAGCTTCGCGATCTGCGCCTCCACATCGGCCGCGGCCGGCGGTGCAAACCGGTTCAACTCCAGTTCACGCCGGATGAGCGTCTGCTCGATCAGGCGTTCGGCGGCTTTGCGGCGGGATTCGGGGCCTAACTCAGGCGTCTTGCGCGCGAAGAAGGCCTCCATGCGAAGATGGCGCCGCAGTGCGCTCTCTGTAATTGCGTCTTTACCCACCCGGGCCGCCATACGATCCAGCGTCTCGCCCGGCGCAATCGCCGCCAGCAGAACGAGAATTGCGGTCATGGCGCGCATCAGAAGGTCTGCCCCAGAGAGAAGAAGAATTGGAATGGGCTCACGCGCTGCGGCACCGTAAGCTGAAGGGCGCCGTTGATCAGATCAGTGAGCGTGCCCGTGTAGCCCGTAAAGCGCGGTGCATTGGGCGAGTAGCCAAGGTCCACGCGTACGGGTCCGATCGGCGTCCGGTAGCGTAACCCGAACCCGGCCGAATGCACCATGTAGTCGAAGTCCTGCCGGTCTCGCTGTCTGAACCGAAAGGATATGTCGCTGAGGTTGTCGTACACGTTTCCCATGTCGTGGAACAAGACGCCGCCGAGCGTCTTGCCGACAAGCGGGAAACGCAACTCAGTTCCAAAGAAGAGAAACGCATCCCCCCCCAGCGGGAAGCCGGTAATCGGATCGCGGGGGCCGGCCTGGTTTTCAGGAAAGCCGCGATCGGTCGTATTGCCACCGGCGAAGAAGCGTTCCGGCAGGGGCACCGGGTTCGAGGAGAGGTTATGGAGCCAGCCGAACGAGACTGTGCGCGCGATAATGATGTCCCGCGCCACCTGGTGGTAGCTCGAGTTCTTTACTACCAGCCGCGTGTAATACGTACCCGAAGTGATGATGTGTGGAGCCACGCCGAAGTCCAACGTATTGTAAACGCCCCTTGTGGATTCGAGCGGGTCGTCGCGCCGGTCCTGAATCCAGGTAGCGGAAACAATGGTGGTGCGTACGGGGACCGAATACACCGGAATGAGGGCGGGAGAAATCTTCAGCGTGCCCGCGTCGATGGAGACCTGACGGACCGCCACGCGATACTGCAGCAGACTGGAACGCGAGAGTTTCTGGCTGAGTTGGATGGAACCCTCGAAGCGCTGCGAAGTGAACGTCCGGATGTCGCTGGAGCGGTCGAACAGTTCGCTGAACGAGAGGCTCAGATTGTCGTGGCCCTGGAATTGAGGAGCGAGATAACTGGCGAGGACCCGCTGCTGGATAGTGGAAATCCGGCCCGTGACGGACGCCGTGTGGCCCAGGCCGAACATGTTCAGGCGGCTGATGCCGATGAGCGCTCGCGGGCTGAAACCTGGGGTGCCGGCGGGAGCGTCGAAACTGGTCTCGCTGCCGCCGAACCGCCCGATTTCAGCGCCGAAACCCAAGTCGAGCGTGTAGCGCCGGGCCTCGTCGGCTTGCAGCACGACGTACTTGGATCGGTCGGTACCCTCGGGGTTCTGTATCGCAACCTCGACGGTGCTGAAAATGCCGAGGTCGTAGAGACGCCGTTGCGTTTCAACAATCGCGCTCTGCGACAGCGGATCGCCAGGATGGATGGTCAGACGCCGGCTTACCAGGCTTGGCCGGGTAGTGTGCAACCCGTTCACCAGCACGCCACGCGCGAACACGCGGCGGCCTTCATCGACCAGATATTTGAGATTGACGTGCGCGTCGTCCGAGCCGTGCTTAATCTGTGCGTCGAAAATGGCATCGGGATAACCGTTGTTGAAGTAGTAACCGAGCACCGCGTCCCGGTCCAGCGCGACATTGGTAGTGCTGAACGGCTGCCCGGAGCGTGAAGTGATCAACGCGTTCAACGCATCTACCAGTTTCAGATCCACACCGGACAGTTCCAGGTCGCCGACGAGGATCTGGCGTCCTTCTTCAATCTTCAACACGACTGCGACGTCTTGAGACTTGCCCCTGTCGCCGCGGATCACTCTCGGCGCGACCTTCACATCCCGAAAGCCATTGCTCCGGTAGAGTTCCTGGATCGACTGCACGTCGCGGTCCAGCAGAGCGACGCTGAACCGCCCCCGGCGGCTGCGCAGCCGCGAAGCGGGCGTAAGCGCCATCCGTTCCAATATCGTAGGCGCATCGAAGTACCTATGTCCCTGTAGCTCGATGCGAGTGAAGCGGGAACGAGGCCCGCGGGCGATGTGGTAAACGATGGTCTGACCCGTACCGTCGCTCGACGGCGTCATGCCGTAAGTGACAGTTGCATCGAAATAGCCCTCTCCGGTGAAATAGTCCTGCAGGCTGCCGACGCCTTCGGTGAGCAATCCGCTGTCGATACTGCGCTCCTGAAAGATCGGCAGTACTCTCCGCAGCGTACCCTGCGAAACGTGGGCGCCCTCGGCGCGAACGGTCACTTTGGGGCCGGCCTCGATGGTAACGTGAGGCGTCACCGTATTCGCCGCCTCGTCGTGAGTCAGCGCCGAGAGATGCACGCTGGCCATGAGGAATCCTTTTTTCACGTAAGCGTTGCGAACTTTTTCCAAGCCGCGCTGGACACGCGCATCGGTCAATTCGCGCCACTCGTGCAGGGCGCCTCCGTGAAACCAACTGTGCAAACTGAATGGGTTCGGCCATCCCGTCGCGCGGAGAATGCGTGACGGGCTGAATCTTGGATCTCCCTCGAACACAGGCGTGGCGAATCGCGCCCGGCGGCCCGGTTGGACGATGAAACGTACGTCCGTCTGTTCAGCGGTATCGTGGTTCCGCGTCTCATAGCGAATCGTGGAGGCGAAAAACCCATTGGCCCGCAACATGGCTTGCATCTGTCCGGCGGCGGTGGCGAGCGTCTCCTCGTCGAAGGCGTCGCCCAGGTTGAGCGCCGAGGCGTTCACCAGTTGGTCGCCACTTGGCGGGGGCATCGTGCCGTCCACCGAGATGTGGCTCAGGAAGTACTTCGACCGCGTGTGGAAAGTGACCGCCACCCCGTTCGGGGAGATCTCGCCGGAGACAACGATGTCTTCATAGCGGCCCGTGGTGTAGAGCCTTTCAATGGCCTGTCCTAACGCGGCCTCATCGAGCCGGTCACCTGGATGGAGCGTCAGCGAGATCCGGATCTGCTCCGGTGGAAGGGGTTGTTGCGGAGGATCGAAGGTGATGGAGACGATCGGCCGGCCGTACAGGCTCATCTCCGGCTGTCCTGCCCGGAGGGCGGGAACCCAGGTGCATAGAACGAGCACAAACAGCGCAGTCGCGCCAATCCGCTTCACACTTGGTCATGATATCAAGCCTTTGGAGTCAGGGCTCGCTTCCCCTGGAGGGTGCGGCAAATCGGCGCGGGCGTCGCGGCGGCCTGCGCAAGCTCGCCAATGCGCTAATGCGTGGCGTCACCCGGCGGTCGCGGCGAGCATGACTCGCCAGGCATCCTCATCGTGACCGATGCTCAGCCGGTTTGCGCCTCGAATCAGCGGCAGGCGGAGCAACTTCGGCTCCCGCTCAATCCGTGCGAGAAGCCCGGCATCGCTGTGCTTGACGTACTTGAGCCCGGCGTCGGCGTAGACCTTGCCATCGGTATCGAGCAGCCCGGCGAGGCCGAAACGCTCGATGAATCGCTTGATCTCGCCCGCAGCCATCGGCTTCTGTTTCAGGTCCACAAAATGGATCGCCACGCCACGTTCTTTGAAAAACCGCTCGGCCGCGCGGGTTGGCTGCGAACCCTTCATGCCGAAGATCTGGACACTCAGCATATGGCTCGATTCTCGCAGAGGAACTCCGGCCGGCCCTGCGCGTCCTGAGACTCCAAAGCGGGCCGCGTACTCGTGCTGCCTGTTGTGAAGCACACCTCAAGCGCGCATGAGCCGGGCAGAGACGCCCGCGCCCCAAGCAATCCATCCGTCCTCGCGCGGTCCGATCAAACCGGTTTTGCGAGGATCGTCGTCAACGCGCGCGCGACCACTTCCGCCTCGCCGGGCTGCAGCATCCAGACCGTGAAGACGAGTTGCTTGTCGTCGGTCATCGGGCAGGGCTCGATCGACGGCGTTCCTGCACGCAGCCGTTGCATCACCTCGCGAGGACCGATCTTAAGCTTCGCGTCGTCCCAGCGAATGAACAGGTGCGGTGTGTGGTTGGCGATGGGAGGCACGACCACTTCGGTCGTCACCGAGGGGAACTTCTTGGCAGCGGCGGCGATGACACCGCAGCGGCGGTCCCATTCCCGGCCCTCGGCGGCGTGGTCTCGCTTGATGTAGCTTTCGAGCGCCACCAGCATCCCGAGCATCTCTTCCTTGTTCACCTTCATGCCGCGCGAGATGCAGTCGCCGTACGGCGAAGTGTTCAGCCGGGCCGCCGCAATCAGGTCCTTGCGTCCCATCAGAATCCCCGCGCTCTGCGGCCCGCACAGACCCTTGCCGCCCGAAAAGGTCACCAGGTCGAAGCCCAGCTTCACGTACTTCGAGAGGTTCTCGACCGGCGGCACATCCGCGGATGCGTCGTTAAACGTCGGGATGTTCAGCTTCTTGCCCAGGCTCGTCCATTCCGCGGCATGGATTTGCCCTCGCGGATCCGCGTCGTTGTAGAACAGCATCATGGCGGTCTGCGGGCCTGCCGCCTTCTCCACATCCGCGGCGGTTTCGACCTCCACCATCCGGACACCCGTCGCGCGGACCGCGTGCTCGTAGCCGTAGCGGTGCGCCTTCTGAGTCAGCACCTCGTTCTTCAGCCCGGTCACGTCCGGCAGTTGCGAGATCTTCTTTTGGTCGTCTCCCGTAATACAGGCTGCGGTTCCGATGGTCAGCGCGCCCGCCGCGCCGGAGCTCACCATCGCCGCTTCCGCGCCGACCAGCTCGGCAATGCGCTTGCCGACTGCGTCCTGGACGTCCAGCAAGCGGTAAAAGCGGCGCGAGGCGTGGTCCATAGCCGCCATCACCTCCGGCAACATGAGCGATGCCGTAAGCATCGTGTAGGTGCCCGCCGCGTTGATGAACGGCTTCACCCCCAGGTCCGCAAGATAGTCGGGAGCTTTCGCTTTCGGAGCGGCGAACGCGTCGCGCGCTATGAACCCGCCCACGAGCGGGGCCTGGGAAATCAATTGAAGAAAAGTCCTGCGATTGGCCATTATTCCGCCTTTACAGTCTACCGGCCCTACCGTCGAGCCATGCCTTGCTGGGGGTCAGTATAATGCGCGCCGCGAACTAATGCACGTGGTCGGTGCGAAGGTGTCAAGCCGAGACCTTGGTAGGGGAAAACCGGGCAGCTGCTGGATTGGCGTCACATCACGATGCGTTTGACGGCGATGAAACAGATAGACAAGGGACTGCGGAGAAGGTTGGCGAAGGTCGAAAATCAATGCCGCGAGTGCTCAACGAGGGATGGAGTACACTTTTTGCGTTTCGGCCAAGAGCCGACGCGGATCGCCCTGTGTCGGAGGAGATCGGGCTACCGGCTGAGCGAGTCGTCAACCAACGAACCGGTTCCTTTCAATCAACTGATTCATGAGGCAGCGGTGTCCGCCGCCTCATCGCGCAGCAGCCGGAGGCCTTCAGCCACCAGCTTGTCGGCGGCGTCCGGCGAGAAGAAGGTCGCCTCGATCTCATAACCGCCTTCGCCGTAAGCTTCGCGCGTGGGGATGTATCCCAAACCGCCGTTCGTGTAGCCACAAACCAGGGTGTGCTCAAACGGGGACTGCGCCACGATGCGCTGGGCAATTTCCATGAAGGGCTCGCCGGCGATCGACAGCAACGCGATCGGGCCGATTCGGATGCAGTGCAGTTCCCAATCAATGAAGTCTTTGTCGTGATAAAGCCGTGCGTTATCCGCACGCCAGCCGGCCTGAGTAGCTCTGGCGTTGGCGAGACGCATTTCGTCCAGCGTACCCTCCCGCCGCAGACGGCTTACTTCGGCAAGCAACGCGTCGGCTTCGGCCTGCAATGCTGCAACGCCGGAGTATTTTTTCGCGGGCAGTTGGATCACTCTCCGGCGCGCGTGGAGCACGGGCGGCGCCGGCTCGACGGCTTCGTCCTCGTACAGCGCGATGGGCGCGCCTGACTGCATAATGCCGACATACCGCTCCCGCCGCGGCAGGGTTTCGATTTCCTGCGCGATGCGCGAGGCCTCAAGTCCCAGAATCTTGCCCAGCTTGCGATACACGCGGCAATCGCCCGTGAAACCGCGCCGGGGTCCGAGGTTGGCCGCCGCGCCCTGCAGGAAGAGGCACATCCCACCCATCTGTTCCTCCACGACCTTGCGCACGGGACCAGGGAAATCGGGCGTGAACATCTGCGTTTGCCAGGCCATGGTGGTTCCATGGCAGGCATAGTGGACAATCGTCGCGACCGGGTTTTCGTTCAGGTCATCGAAACGGATGACTCGCACGGTCGGATCCGCCGCGCCTTCCCAGTTCCGGCCCACAATAACGGTGCCGTCAGGCGCGCGGAAGCGCCGGTTCACGTTGATGTCGCACGACCCGGAGCCTGCCGCACAGCGCACCGGTTGCAGGCGTTGCTGTGCCTGCCACACAGCCGATGCGATCCGGAGTGGCAGGCCCTCCATGTAGCTGACCGCCATGTTCAGCCCTTCGCTGATGTTCTGAAGCCGGAACGTATTTGGCCCGGAGTGCGTGTGAGTGCAGGAGAAACGAATCTGGCCGCGCTTGAGACCGCTGATCTCCTGGATCGCGTCGAGGATCTTGTCCGTCCATTCCCGGTCGAATCCGATTGCGTCCACGTCGACGATGGCTGCAGTCTCCTGCCCATCCGAAAGTACCAGGGCGGTAGCGTAGAACGGCATGTCGGCGCCGATTCCACGCTGATGGGTCTGCGCACCCCATCCGCCCTGGGGCGTACCCGGAGCCGGTGTGATATCGCATCTTCCGACACCCGCTAAAAGTTGTTTCATTAGGCTGAAAGACCCCCCTCGAGTTGGAGTTTACAGAATGCGCCGGGCCCGAGGCAAGCATTCTGCTTGCGGCGCCAGGTTGCGCCCGCGATGCAAGGGGATGCTCATTTCACGCGAACAGACCAAATGCTGACAACAGTTTGGTCACCTCCGTTGCACTCTCCGCGATTTTTTGAGATGTTGTTTGGACCAATGAAACTGAAAGACAAGGTCGCCATCGTTACCGGAGCCTCGCGAGGCATCGGGCGCGCGACGGCAATCGAACTCGCGAAAAACGGTGCGAACGTAACGGTGAACTACGGCGTACACCGGGAGGAAGGCGCGGAGGTTGCCAGCGAGATTGAGAAGCTGGGGCAGCGCGCACTCCTGTTCCAGGGCAACGTGGCCGACCGGAATCGCGATCAGCAGATGATCGAGGAGACAGTGGCGGCGTTCGGACGGGTGGATATCCTGGTCGCTAACGCTGCCTCGGACGTTCGCAAACCCTTCCTCGATCTGGAGGTCGCGGACGTTGAAAAGACCTGGGCCGTTTCCCTTTGGGGAGTGTTTCACTGCTGTCAACTGGCGGCCCGGCAAATGGTGAAGCAGGGTGGCGGCGGGAGCATTATCGTGGTCAGTTCCATACACGCTTTCCGGCCTTACCTGAACGCAACTCCCTATAACGCGGCGAAGGCGGCCATCAATCACATGGCCAGAACATGGGCTGCCGAGTTGATTCAGTACGGCATTCGAGTGAACGTGGTTGAGCCGGGGTGGACCGATACACCCGGGGAACGCCGGTTCAACACGGAGGAGCAGATTCGAGAGGGCGGCAAGATCGTGCCGATCGGCAGGCTGGCTAGAGCGGAGGAGATCGCCAAAGCCGTCCTGTTCCTGGCATCGGACGAAGACTCCTCTTATATGGTCGGCGGCACCCTGCGGGTGGATGGCGGCTTCAGCCTCGTGCATTAGGCCACTCCGGCGATGTTCCGAAACTTCGCCCATCCAGGCTTCTCGCCTGTCGTTTTCTCTGTAACCTGCCATGCCCAAACCTGAAGATGGAAGAACGTTCTCCCGGCGTACTCTCGTAAAGCATCTGGGCGGTGCGGCGGCGATCGCCGCGCAGGGCGCCAGTCTGCCTTGGTGCCAGGCTGAGACCAGCGGAACCCATCCGATTCAGCTTGGGCCTTTGAGCCTTGATGCCCAATCCGGCCGGCTGGTATGCATCATCAATTCCGCTATCGGGAAGGAGTACCCACTCGCCGACTGGCGCTTCGAAGTTCAGCTCGAAGACCACTCGCTGAAATCGGAGAGCGCGCGGAAGGTGCATGTCGAGCGTGGCGCAGACTCTGTCCGCATCATCTACGATTATCCCGATTACGAAGTCGTCCACACGCTGCGGAGCGGGCCCGTCGCGGGATTTGCCGAGTGCGTGCTGCAGGTGCGGCACAAGGCGGAAAAGCCCTTTTATGTGCGTCGGGTGACTTGCGGAGAGTTCCGATTCAGGAAGGGCTTCGACGAGAGCATTCTCCACACGGACGGGTCGATTCTGAAGACGCCTATCAACCTCTTCCTGCGTTCGCAGAAGGGCGGCGCCATCCTGGGGCTGGCCTATGGCTATCAGGAGTTGATGCGCTCGCAGGATGGCGCGACCTTCACGTTGGCATACGAAGTCGAAGCGGGAATCCCGGCGGGCGAGCAGTTCGAGACCGAAGCACTTTTCGTGGGCACATACGCCTACACGGGGCTCGGGATCTACAAGCCCTTCGAAAAAGTGCCGTACCGATTCGTCACACCGGACCCGGAGGAGCGGGATCTGGGCGAGATATGGGCGATGCAAGAGTATGTCCGCACGAAGGTGCCCTACCACCCGATCTCAAACGCCAACCAATTCCTGCTCTTGCTCAACTCCTGGTGGGCCGGGCTTTCGCTAGATAAGCTCACTCCGGCGATCGACTTGATGGCATCTCTGGGCGTGCCCGATGTCGGCACGCGCGAAAGTTACTTCGGCATCGTCGACCATATCTCGGCAACCAAGGAACTTGAAAACCTGCCGGACGGGTACCGAATCCCTCTGCCGGAAGCAGCCAGGCGCATGATCGCGTACGGCCGCACGAAAGGCGAAAAGTTGATCAGCTTCGTTGCCCCGTGCCGCCCTTTCCGCCCGGAATGGGAGTGGCGCAGCAAAGATGGCAAGCCCTCGATGTATGGAGAAATCCGCTCGGTTTGCTTCGCGGATCGCGAGGCCGCTCAGTTTGCCGTCAATCTGTGGGACCAGATGATCAAGGATAGCGGAACCGACGTTCTTGCCTTTGACGGCCGCATTCTGACTTCATTCAATGAGGTTGATCTCGGGGAAGAACCGATTGGCCCCTTGCCCTGCTATGCCGCCAACCACGGTCATAAACCAGGTCACAACTTCTATCAGGACTATCGGAACGGCCAGTATATTATGAGCGAGCTGCGCCGGCGCAACCCTGGCATTTTCCTGGAAGTCTACTGGGGGCTGAAGCGCACGTACCCGTGGGGCATGGCTGCAGTGAACGGCTGTGAGAGCCTCTATGAATCGAATGGACACCAGGATGACCGCATGCAGTCCTGGCACAACCAGAATTACCGGATGCTGCCTAATTACGTGAACTTCGCCCAGGTCCGGGGACATACCGACCCGGAACTTCGCAAGGAAATTCTGTCAGGCATCAGCATCACGTCTCACCTGCAGATTGGCGTGGGTATCAAACTTCTAGACAAGCCGGAGAATCAGAAGTTTTTCCGGAAATGGACCCGATGGGCGGCCGAAAATCACCGCTTCTTGAATGTCAAGCGCGACCTGTTTGGTCAACCCTGGTCGGTGCCGTTGGATGGCAGCGCCCATATCATCGAAGACCGCGGCTACCTATTCTTATTCAATGAGTGCGCCAACGATCAGGCCGGTTCCGTCCCCCTGAATGAATGGATCGGGCTCACTAAAGGAGACATGTTCGATATCAAGCAAATCTACCCCGAGGAGCAATGGCTGGTGCGAGGAGTGAGGCGGGGAGAAGCAATCCATATTCCTGTGGTTGCTTCAGGCGTTTCCATCGTTTCGGTGGAGCCAGCTTCCACTCCGGAACAAGCACTCCCCGAAATCGTCTGGCACAATCTCGGGGAGGCCGAGCTGAAACTCACCTCGCAGGAACTCACCGTCACTCGTCTCGATGGATACCAGGGTCAGAGGCGCGAGGTTGTGATTCTGACAAACGGCGTCGTGCCGAAACAGGTGTTTGTGAACGGGCGGGAGGCCCCTTTCCACGTCAAGCGAAACCTGATTTTGGCTGAGGTCGTTTTTGGACCGCCGCCAACCTCGCGGACGATTCCGACGCAGGAGCTTTTGAAGGGAAAGGGTGCTCAACCGGATTCCTCGGGGGGCCTGATGATTGACGACTCCGGACCCGTGAACTTGCTCGGCACGGCAGGCAGCGGCATCTATGAGATCGACCTGGTCTGCGACTTCGCGCGTGGAGGCGTTTTCCTGCGAGCCGACGGCGAGCGAAAGACCGGCCTTCTGGCGGGCATCATGCTTTCCGGATTTGCGCCGTGTGACGGGAACCTCGCCTTATGGGATGCCAGCATGCCGGCTTTCCCGATCACGTTTACGCTCGGCAAGGAGCTGAAGAAGAGCGGGCACTACCGCTTGCGAGTTGAATCGTACGGCGACAGGCACTCGTTCTCTGTATTGGATATCGCGAGTGGCAACGTCTTGGCTGGCCCGCTCGCATACCGGGTGGAGACCATCGAAAAGGAAGGATTCTTCGGAATGCTGCTGAAAGATGGCAAGGCCCGCGTCACCCGCATTGCGCTGGCCCCCTCCAGACTGACCCAACAGATCCAACCCCTCAAGGTGAAGCCGGAGGCTTTTCTCCAGGACGCGTTCACCTCGCGCGAGAGTACCCGCAAGATGGGTCAGTTCGCTCCGGCGGGTACAAAGAAAGTGGTGGGAGGGGACAAGATTATCCAGTTCGACTATGCCGCGGAGCAGAAGAAGAGGTGGGGTGCGCAGTGAGTTCGCGAGTCGACGGGATGGCGTGGTCCAGTGCCGTCTGATTTGGGAAAGGCCTGATTCCGAGGAATCTCCTGCTCTCGTGCAGGCCGCGAACATCAGCCTGCACTTTGACGAAACTCCAATTGCGACCGCGGGCGTTTTTGACCACCGCAATGGCATCAACAGTTTCGAAACGCGCGGGAGTTATTGGCGTACGTACTCGACCAGGCGCGGCTCCGAGCTGCGGACGCGCTCCGTGACGAGGCCGGAATGCAGAAACCGGCGCAAATGGCCGGCCAACGCACCGGCGAGGTCGAGATCGTTAGCGCGTGGCCAGTCCCCGAGGCTTGCTCCCACTGCGCTGCAAATCTCTCGTAGCGAATGCGGCGTCGCAAGCTGCTCAATCAGGACACGGTCGGCAAGCTCGACAAACTCGCGGGACTCGCGGCAGAACGCCGCGACTTCGTCGTCTCGCTTCACTGGCCAGTGGCAGCCGACGTAGGTCGAAATCGGGAGCTTCTCGATCAGCGAGATCGTCCCGAGATAGTCCTCGACATCCTCGTAGGTTGGACCGAATTTCATTGTTCCATCCAGCCCGCGATATCCCCGGCCGTGAATCGCGTCGCCGCCGTACAAGGTCTGATGGAGGGGATCATATACGGCCAAGTGCCCCTTTGCGTGGCCTGGGACCGCGATGAGTTCTACCTCCCAATCCTGACCCAGGCGGATGCGCTCGCCGCCGCGGAAAGTGACATCAATGGGCTGCGGCTCGCCGCCTTCCGCCGCCAGCCACGCGAGGGCGTCAGCTCCGAAGAAGATCTGATGATCGGCTCGCAATACGTCGTAGCGGTAACGCATCAGGCCATCCAGTCCCGTGCAGATGTGCCGGTCCGGATCTCCGCACGTCAACAGAGCCTGGGGTGCAAGCTGCTTCATTTCGTGATTGCCGCCAATGTGGTCGAGATCGGGATGCGTGTTCAGAATCCACGTCAGATGCGCGACGCTCCCTCCGGCCTGCTCGATCTGCGGAGCGATGACCTTCGAGGGATCGTGAGCACAGCCTGTGTCCATCAGCAGGCTCGCACTGGCGCCGTTCAGATAAACGAACTGCAGCGGTCTCCCGCCTACCTCGCCTTCCAGCAGCGAAACGCCTTCAAAAAGCTTCTCCATGGGCCGTGCTCCTCCGCGGTTTCAATCAGGCTGACCTAGCAATATGCTGAAACCTGTTTCATAATACATTCTTTGCCGTTGATTTCAAGACGGGCAATGCTGCCGGCTGGTATCAAACGAAATCGGGCAATTCTGTTCGTTTCTGACGGGACCGGCCGGACATCCCGACTCAGAAATACTTCGGTACGGAGGTGAGGGTGCGCACTACGACCATGTGGAAATCGGTGACGGGTGGGACCCTGTCACTTCGATGAAGTTCAGAAGCGCTGAGTGGTTTTACGGCCGGGATGAGCTCGGCTTTCAGCATCGCGCCGCGTTGCGGTCGATGGGCTTCGACCCGGACCGGTACAAAGATCGCCCGGTAATTGGCATCGCGAACTCATGGAGCGAGTTGAACAATTGCAACATGAATCTGCGCGACGTCGCGGAAGCCGTGAAGCGCGGCGTCCTGGCCGCGGGCGGCTTGCCACTTGAGTTTCCTACGATCTCGCTCGGCGAAGAGTTCATGAAGCCCACGGCCATGCTGTATCGCAATCTCATGGCCATGGATGTGGAGGAGACCCTTCGTGCGAACCCGATTGACGCGGTCGTGCTGCTGTCCAATTGCGATAAGACCGGACCTGCGCAACTCATGGGAGCCGCTAGCGCGAACCTGCCCGCCATCCAGGTCAACGGTGGCCCGAGAAGTTCGACGACGTGGCGTGGCATCGAAATCGGCAGCGGCACAGACATGTGGAAGTACTGGGACGAGTACCGTACGGGCAAGCTCACGGATGCCGATTGGCGCGAACTTGAAAAATGCATGTCCTGTTCGGCTGGCGCGTGCAACGTGATGGGAACGGCATCCACCATGGCGGCTGTCTCCGAGGCGCTTGGGATGATGTTGCCCGGGACCTCAACCCTCAATGCCAGCGACGCTCGACGTCTTGCCATAGCAGAAACAAGTGGCCGCAAGATCGTGGAGCTTGCAGATAAGAATATCCGTCCGTCGCAGATCATGACGCGCCAGGCCTTCGATAATGCCATCCGCGTATGCATGGCGCTCGGCGGATCGACGAACGCTGTCATTCACCTGATCGCTATTGCGGGCCGGCTGGGCATCGATCTACCGCTCCAACGATTCGATGAGCTGGGGCGCACGACGCCATGGATCACGAACCTGAAGCCGTCCGGCCGATACCTGGTTCGCGAACTGCACGCGGCCGGCGGCGTCCCCGCGGTCATGCAGGAGATTGAGTCACTGTTGAACCTCGGCTGCCTCACCGTTTCGGGCGCGACCGTCGGCGAGAACCTTGCTACGGCACGCACCTTGGACCGTGACGTAATCCGGCCCATGAGCGAACCAATCACCGAGGGGGCAGCAATTGCCGCCGTTTTCGGCAATCTGGCGCCCAGAGGGGCGATTGTCAAGGCGTCGGCGGCTTCACCCCATCTTATGCAGCACACCGGGAAGGCCGTGGTATTCGAGAATTACGCAGACATGTTGGAAAGGATTGAGTCCCCCGCTCTCGATGTCGATGCCGACTCTGTTCTGGTGCTTAGAAACTGCGGACCCAAGGGCGCGCCGGGCATGCCGGAATGGGGATCGATACCGGTGCCCGCCAAATTGCAGAGAGGCGGAGTGCGGGACATCGTTCGCATCAGCGATGCGCGCATGAGCGGAACAAGCTATGGAACGGTCGTGCTCCATGTCTCGCCGGAGGCGGCTGCGGGAGGTCCTCTGGCGTTGGTGCGCAATGGCGATCTCATTCGCCTTGATGTGGAACGACGCTCGCTGGAACTACTGGTCGACGATTTGGAACTGGAAACCCGGCGGCGCAGTTTCACGCCGCCCACGAGCGAGCATCTGCGCGGTTATCCACGCCTGTACATCGACCATGTGCTGCAAGCCGATGAGGGATGCGATTTCGATTTCCTTAGGCCGCGCAACACCGAGGAACTGCGATTCGTTCCGCCCGTTGTCGGAAGAAGCTGACATTGTTTGAGTTGGAACCGGCCTTACCGGTGATGGCAGCCGCGCATCAGCGGCTGCCTTGCAGATCCTGACGCCAACAAGCAGCAGAGCGCATTCAAGATTGCTCTGTGCCTCAAAGGACCACGCGTGAGCGCGGCGTAGGGATGGACCTGACGCCGCGCGACAATCCACTTCCCTACCCGCGCTCGGCGAAGGCGTTGCAGGCGAGGCACAGATCGTACCCCAGCACCACATGGCTCAGGCGCTCGGGAGTGCATCGCAGCAGCGGAAGGCGTATCTCGTCGGAACGGAAAATGCCCATATGGCGGAACACTGCCTTGGTCACGGACACCTCATCGCCGGGGCCGAGAAGGTGAATGAAAGGCAGTACGCTTTGCGAGAAGACGCGGAGAGCTTCGCGGGCGTTTCCACCATCCAACAGACGCACGGTTTCCTGATATGCCGCCGGGAAAACGGAAGGCGCGATGATCATGCTGCCGGTTACGCCAAGCAGCAAACTGCGGAATGTAGTGCTGTCCTCGCCTGCGTATACGGGGACGCCGGCCTTTCTGAGTACAGTGATCTTGTCCACATCATGGTCGGTCATTTTGACGCCGGCGAGATGGCTGCACGCCTCGATCATCCGGAGGATCTGTTCGGCGCTCAGGCACGTCTTCGTGGTCACGGGATTATCGTAGAAAACGATCGGCAGGCTGGTCGCGCGATCCAGCGCCCGAAAGAACTCGAGAACCATCTCGAAGGAATTGGGGAAATAGTACGGGCACGGCACAAGCCCAGCATGAAGTCCAAGGTCTTCGGCCGCACGTGCAAGAACGATCATCTCCGCCAAGTTCGTATGCGTCAGACCCACAACGATGCGCTTCCCAGGGGGCGTATTCTTGGCCGCAAACCGCATCAGTTCTAAACGCTCATCCATGGAGAGCGATACGGACTCACCCGTGCTGCCGCACAACGTGTAGCCGTCGAGCTCCGGAAAAATATGATCGAACAGCCGGGACAGGCTGTCGAAATCAATCCGGTTCTCCAGGAAGGGAGTCGGAATGACCGGCAAGGAACCATTGAGATTGAAATTCATTTTTCTACCGCGTTGAAGGGAATCGGTGCGACGTTCGGTTCTTTGTGCGTATTTTGACGTTTCCATGTATTGAAACGTCTTTCGGCGATTGTAAATGCGGATAGCCGCCCGTGTCAAGCCGCTTGAGTGAAGGCCTCATCCAGTGCATGATTAGGAAAATGTCGAAATCATACCTCGTTCCCGCCGTGAAGCGCGCGTTTCAGGTCATTGAGCTGCTCGCGAAGTCGGACGAAGGACTGACCATCTCCGATATTCACCGCACGCTGAAGCTGCCGTTGAGCTCGGCCGCGACCATTCTCTACACGCTCGAGGCGCTCGGCTATCTTGAGCGCGAGGAAGCGACCAGCAGATACACGCTGGGGGTTCGGATCCTCAGTTTTTCGAGGAAAATCGCCGACCAGCTCAACATCGCTGGACGCTGCCAGGTGCTGCTCGAGGAACTCGTGCACGAATCCGCGCTGACCGGCCATCTGGCTGTCCGGCTTGACGGGGAGTCCATGTACGTCGCTCGGGTAGCCGCTCCCGGTTTGCTTCAGGTGTCGTCCTACGTGGGCATGCGGTGGCCGGTGCACGCTTCAGCCGTGGGCAAGGCTCTGCTCGCGTTCCTGCCAAACGAGGAACGCTCGCGACTACTCAAGAACCTGGAACTCCGCGCGGTCACGTCGCACACCATCACATCCGCCGACGCCCTCGAGGCGCAGTTCCTCAAGTTCCGCCGTGTCGGCTATTGCTGGGAGATCAGCGAGGGCGAGGTGGGCGTGGCATGCATCGCCGCGCCGGTTTTCGGACCCGACAAAGAAGTAATCGCGGCCATCAGCCTGGTGGGCAACACGCAGCAGATCACGAAAGCGAATCTCCGGAAGCTCGGATTGCTGGTGCGACGATATGGCGAGCTCATATCGGCGAAGCTGGGCGGTTCGGCGGCGCCGGAGCACCACACCTCGAAATCGCCTTCCACCCATTGAAACCATCCCGCTACACGCAGCCTTCGTGACACCAGGGTCTTGACAAATCATCTGGGTGGTATACAATCAGCCCATTGAAAGATCTTTCAGCAAATGGAAGTTGCTTTCCTGCTTGCTCGCTGACCTTGAGCGTTGGGAAGGTGCACATGAAGCATTCATCCGGTGGTCTGACCAAGGATCGTCAGCTTCGAGTCGACAATGCCGCCGGGGCGACCGGCGATCCGGTATGGATTTTCGAGAACAGCCGGAAAGACGATCGCGGCGCACCACAGGGTGCGTTCACACGTCTCGAACTGAGTCCGTGCTCCATACCGTACGTTGACCGGCGTCTCTCTGGGGAGCGGCTGTAGCCGATGAAAGGCTAGCTGCGTGCGTTCCGCGGCCATGGAGAGCGTCAAGTCCGGGAAAAGGGACCGATGTCCGATGGCCGCAATATTCATTCCTTCACAGCTCTAGGCAAAGGGCCAATTAGCTTCGTACTTTTCAGATCCTCTTGTACGGTTAATCGGTCGTTGCAGAGAAACTACTAACTAGAGCCGCAACGTCGCCGCTTTGGTGAATGTAACAAATGCCTAGTCTCGCGTGTAATAAGCATACTGAAAAAGGAAGGCCAATGCAGAAGACCAAACATGTTCTAGCGGCTTTGAGATTTATCAGAGCGATGATAGCGCCTATCCTGTTCCTGACGCTATTTCCCGTCGGCGCGTCAGCGCAAACCGGTAACTCGACTTTGGTAGGCACAGTTACAGATCAGACCGGCGCCGTAGTTCCCGGTGCGAAGGTGACAATTGTCAACCAAGCCACCGGGGTGACCAAAACGAAAGCCTCCAGCGGGGTTGGGGGATACGAGGTTCCATTTCTGGAAAACGGCGTATACACGGTGAGCGTCGAGCTTGAAGGCTTCCAAGCCGAGGAAGTCAGGGATGTGAAGTTGGATGTGCTGGCCGTGGGCCGCATCGACTTCAATTTAAAGCCTGCCAAGACTTCCACTCAAGTGACCGTCAGGGATTCCGCGCCTCTGCTGACGACGGACAGTGCCGACGTCGGGAGTTTGCACACGGTGGACGACATCCAGCAGCTCCCTATGAGTCGCGACTTTGCCGCAGTGCAGCTCCTTACCCCAGGAGTTACTCGCGGGTATGATAGCGGGGCCAGCTGGGGCTTACAACTTTCGCCCGGCTTTGCCGCGGCTGGAGGCGGACTCAATTCGATCGACTTCTCGATCGATGGGGCCGACAACAACCGTTCGTTCACCATGCACAATGCATCCTCCCCATCGCTGGACATGATTGCCGAGGTCAAGGTAGACACCGGCGGCATGTCCGCGGAATACGGCCGAGGCAGCGCAGCGGTGGAAGTCGCGCTGAAGAGCGGGACCAATCGCTTTCATGGTGACGGCTTCGACTATCTGCAGAACGACAAGCTCAATGCCCGCTACAAGCTGGCTACTACAGCGCCGAATCCTCTCAAGGTGAATCAATATGGAGGCAGCCTTGGCGGGCCGATCATCAAGAACAAGCTGTTCTTCATGTTTGGTTGGACTGCAACCAAAGACCGGGATTCTTCAGCCGGCATCGCCTTGGTGCCGTCTGCTGATCAATGGGCAGGCAAGTTGGGTACGGCGGTAGTAGATCCCCTGACCGGAAATCCGTTCCCGAGCACAGACGGTTACAGCATTCCCGCCAGCAGGATATCCCCCTTCGCTACAGCCATGAAGGGCTGCTGCTCCGCAGTGGCCAATGATGGCCTTTACTGGCAGGGTCCCATCGCCAACACTTCCGACCGTAGCAACTACGATTACAAGACAGATTACGTCCCCACTTCATCCGATTCGATCGCCCTCAGCCTTGGCCGTCAGACCTCCAGCTTCCTGATCGGGCAACCCCCGACCATGTCAGATAACCTTGATCAATTCAAGGGGAACAGGGCGTCTCTTCGCTGGACGCATATCTTCCGCCCGAACTTGATCAATACCCTGGTGGCCGCGGGCCACGGCGACTGGACGAAGGGCGACCAGCAGGCTGCCTTTCAAGATAATAACTTCGACGCGAAGATCGGCCTGAAGCTCCCCAAGATCATTCCTGGCCTGCCCTACGCCGTTATTCCTACAATCGGCAGCATGGGCGGTTGGTTTGGCCCGCTGGCATCCACCGACTCCACAATTCAGTTGAACGACACAGTCCGCTACATCAAGGGCAATCACAGCTTCAGCTTTGGCGGAGAAGTTCGCCGGATGCGCCAGGATCCGCAGTTCGATTACTATACGCGCGGGATATTTGCCTTCTATGGCGGATTCACGGGCTCGGACTTTGGCGACTTCTTGCTAGGCACCCCGTCGGTCGTCCAGTATGCACCCCCGACCGGACAGGCGCACATGAGCTATCACCAGCTCAGCGGCTTTGCGCAGGACAATTGGAGAGTAACTCCCACGCTGACCCTCAACATCGGCCTGCGGTATGAGTACACCTCCTGGCCTGTTGAACGGGACAACATGATCGCCAGCATTGTCCCGGAGACGGGAAAAGTGGCGCTTGCGTCAGGCTCGGACGGCAAGATCACTTCACGCATCGATCAAGGCGCCTGGGACTCCGCCCTGCCCGGGACTTTCATCGCAGCCTCCACGGTAGGTCTCCCGCGGAGCTTGAGATATCCCGACTACAAGGATTGGGCGCCGCGAATCGGCTTTGCTTACCAGCCCAGCTTCTCACCCTCGACGACGGTGCGTGGAAGCTACGGGATCAGCTACAACGGAGATCCTATGATGGGATTCACCTCGTCGTATATGTTCGCAGTGGAGCCATTTACCGCCTTCCGCAATTTCAACAACGCTGATCCCACTTTGAGCGTTATGGATTCCCTGCGCAATTATTCCTCGTCCGCTCCCCCCAGCAGGATTTCTGGCGACTACTTCGATCCCCATATGAAGATGGGCTATTACCAGAACTGGGGACTGAATATCCAGCATGCGTTCCCCGGCAAAATGCTCCTCGATGTGGGCTACCAGGGTTCACGCGGCGTCCATATTACGATGTCGCACGCCAACTACAATCAGTCGAGGACCCTTCCGGATACGTCCGACCGGTTCCCGGGCTTCACCACCATCACGGGCTTCGACTCCGACGGAAACTCCAGCTACAACGCCATGACTGTCAAACTCAAGAAAGAGACTACTCATGGCTTGACCTTCACCTCTCTCTATACCTGGTCCAAGGCCTTGGATGATGGCTCCCGAATGGGCGCCGGCGGACTCAATATCTATGACACCAGGTTGGATTGGGGTCCCTCGGCCTACTCCCACACGAGCGTCTTTAGCACTGACCTTATTTATCAGTTGCCGTTTGGAAAAGGCAAGCAGTGGGGTAGCCACCTCAACCCGGTGCTCGAAGGAGCTTTGGGCGGCTGGCAGTTGAGCGGCGTCCTCTACGCCACCTCGGGCGACTTCCTGGACGTCACGTCGGAAACGGCCCTGGCGAACATAAATACGCAAGTATGGCCGCGAGCCGATCGCGTGAAGAGTGGCCATATCTCCAACCCGACCGTGAACGAATGGTTCGATACCTCGGCGTTCGCCGCTCCGTCTTGCTGTCGAGAAGGTACCTCGGGACGCGGCGTAGTGGTTGGGCCGGGAAGCTTTAATCCCGACTTTGCACTCGCCAAGAGCTTCGGCCTTGGAAAAGAGGGCTATGTCCTCCAGTTCCGTGCTGACGCGTACAACGCGTTCAACCACGCCAGTCTGGGAGATCCCGCCACCCTTTTGGAGGGCGCGAATTTCGGACAGATTTCTGCGTACGGCAATCCGCGTACGATGCAAATGGGACTGAAACTTCAGTTCTAGACCTTTCGCGTGACGGCCGCGCAGCTTTGGAGCGGCGGCCATCATGCGGCGAGCGGCGAAGTGATTTGATCAGGCATCGCCGGCGGTAACTTTGGTTCGACTCTCCAATGACGCCAAGCTCGCGCGGGTTATCTTACCTGGTAACCTGCGCGAATGCCGTCTGGAACTCGCGCAGGATGCTTCAAGGCCTTTGGGCGCGCGGCGCACGCCGGAGCGGTTCAGCGAATGGGAGCATGGTCACGGGGTGGACGGAGTCTGGCCTCCGTTGGTTGAATTCGTTGAGGTATATGAATGTTCATAGTTCTTTGTTTATTGTCCGGCCTTTTTATTGCAGTCCAAGGGATATCCTATAAGCTGGTCCCGACATACAAATGTGATGGAGACAGGTTTCTTCTCATCTTGGTCTGGTTAGCAGTGCTATACGCCGGTGTTGGGGTTGCCGTAAGCAACGAAACCTTGTCCGATCGCGTTGTTTTGATGGGGAGTTTGGCAGCCGGCGTTTGCGCCTTTTTAGCGCTGAGGGCGATTATACAGGCCATGGCTACCGGTCCGGTTTCCTTCACCTGGGTGCTGGCGAATCTCTCTATTGGCGTTCCCATTCTGCTTTCAGCGGTTATCTGGTCAGAACCCATTCGAGCGATTCAATGGCTGGGGCTGGGATTGTTCGTCGTGAGCTTGGTCCTGTTCGGCAAGGACCTGCAGCGCGGCGGGTCGAAAGGCGTAACTCTCAAATGGATTGGGATCGCCGCGATCATGTTTCTTGCCAATGGGTCGGCGCTGCTCTGCTTTAAGGTTATTAACAGATATGCCTCTGTCTCTCACACCTTCTCGACCCTGGTCATCACCTACACGACGTGCGGAATCTTGCTTCTGGGTTGCAATTGGAGAAAGCTCACCTGGCCCCATGCAGCAGAAATGAAACTCAGCCTGATTGCCGCCGCGGGCATGATGGGCGGGCAAGCGCTGATCATCAGGGCACTGGCGATCAACACAGCCTCTTCCTTACCGATCATCCATAGCACTTCGATCATCGCGGTGGCGATCGCGTCGGCTCTGATGTTTGGGGAGAGGCTCACCAGATACTCTGGCAGTGGACTTCTGTGCGGCCTGGTATCCATCAGCTTGCTTACCCTCGGATGACGAACGAGCCTACGGATGAATCGGCGCTCAGCAGGCTGGCCGGCTGTCTGGCGCTTAGTCGGGACGCAAGGTTGAAGCCGGAGATTCGAATCTACACTGATTGACGATAGGAGACTTAGCGATGCATGGTTCGGTCACACGACGTTCGTTGATGGGCGCTCTCGGCTTCGGCGGCGCCGTCCTCGGGTTGCCCGGCTCGGCGTTGTCCCAGGAGAAGCCGCCCGTTCAGGGCTTCGAGAAAACGGCCGCTGGAGCCAGTACCTCGGCAGGTTGGAAGCCCTTCTCCGACCGCAAGGTTCGAGTGGGCCTCGTCGGATTTGGCTATTGCCAATTCGGAGCAATGTTTGAATTCCAGCACCATCCGAACGTTGAGGTGGTGGCTGTCAGCGACTTGATTCCCGAGCGGTGTGACGGACTGGCCAAGGCCGTCGGCTGTGACAAGAAGTATCCTTCGCTCGAAGAATTGGTGAAGGACAAGAGTATCGAAGCTGTATTTGTAGCCACGGACGCTCCGAGCCATGCCCGGCTTGCCATAGAGGTTCTCAAGCACGGCAAACACGTGGTCACGTCCGTTCCGGCGGTTTTTGGCTCACTCGAAGACGCGGACAAGCTGTTCGAGGCGGTCAAAAAAAGCGGCCTCAAATACATGATGTTTGAGACCTCCTATTTCCACGAAGATCTGTACGCGATGCGGGAGATCTACAAAGCAGGCGGTCTAGGCAAACTCGTTTACGCCGAAGGCGAGTACTACCACTACTCGGATGTGGCGCTCCCCTCCTACAAGGGATGGCGCATCGGCCTGCCCCCGTTCTGGTATCCCACCCACGCGGACGCCTATTACGTGGGCGTGACCGGCGACAGTTTCACCGAGGTTTCGGCCATGGGCATTCGGAGCACGCTCGACTTATATAATCCGGCGAAGAATGTGTATGAGAACCCCTTCGGTACGGAAATCGCGTTGTACCGGACCAGCGAGGGCGGGACGGCACGGATGGCCGGCAGTTGGGACACCCCGGGCGCAAGTGGCGAGATGGGTCGGATCCGCGGGCAGAGAGGTTCCTTTTACGACAAGTATGAGGGTCTTGAGACGAAGCTGCCTCCTACCGATCGTCCGCCGCTGCCACCGAACGTGGACCCCGGCTTCCACGGCGGCTCGCACGGCTTCCTGATGAACGATTTCGTCTCGGCCATCATCCAGGACCGCAAGCCGCTTGTGGACATTGCCCAGGCACTCAATATGACAGTGGCTGGCATCGTTGCTCACCAGTCGGCGCTGAAGGACGGAGAATTGATGAAGATCCCGCAATACAAACTGTGAATTCGCATTGAAACTTCTCGGGGCTCGACCGCCAAAGGGCGATTGAATCTGCAGCAAGATCGGGTCAGAGATTGGCGGCCATCTGGGCCTCGGCCTGGTGGGCCCCGTCAATCTCTGGGTGCGGTGCTGGACACCTGACTTGGTTCGGCGGGGCGGGGCCTACCGAACCAAGTCACAGCGGTAGTGAAGCGTCAATCCTTGAGCTGTACAAGCGGGCAGACCTCGCTGGGGTTCGGCAGCGCCGGTATCCCGAGCGTCGTTGAATGTGAAATCGTCAACGTACGTGCGAGAAAGGGGACGTCCAGGACATCACCGGGGCGATTGCCAGGATGCGGAATCCCGTTCCGAGTTCAAGCTTGTAGCAGCATAGTGTTACACACAGGGCCGAGCGCGTTGCAGACCCAGTGGGACGTGCATTCCAAGCGATGACTTTCGGTAAGAGCCGGGAGACCAACCCGTATTCGCAGCCGGCTTCGAGGAGACACATGGCGAGAAGGGTAGAGTTTTTGACGGCCGAGGAAGCCCTCCGGCTGATCCCCGACGGAGCGACGGTGGCGACCGGCGGTTTCGTCGGTTGCGGTCATCCCGAGTTGCTTACCCTCGAGCTGGAACGTCGCTTCCTTAGAGAGAATCACCCGCGGGATCTGAGCCTGGTGTATGCCGCCGGCCAGGGCGATGGGAAAACGCGGGGCTTGAACCATCTGGCGCACGAGGGCTTGGTGCGCAGAGTGATCGGCGGCCACTGGAACCTGGCGCCAGCGATGGGAAGACTTGCCGTGGAGAACCGGATCGAGGCTTACAACTTCCCTCAGGGCGCAATTTGTCATCTGTTCCGATCCATCGCCGCGGGTGTCCCCGGCTATATCTGCGGCGTCGGGCTAGGCACATTCGTCGACCCTCGCTTGGGAGGCGGACGGTTGAATGCGAGAACCACGGAAGACCTTGTGGAGATCGTGAGCCTGGATGGGCGGGAGTGGCTGCGCTACAAGCCTTTTCGGGTGGATATCGCGTTGCTGCGCGGAACCAGTTGCGATTCATTCGGGAACATTGGGTTCGAGCGAGAGGCCGTGTTCGGAGATTCCCTGTCCATCGCCCAGGCCGCGAAGGCGGGCAAGGGCAAGGTGATCGTACAAGTGGAGCGCAGGGTAGACGACTATTCCCGCGATCCAAAATCCATCCACCTTCCAGGAATCCTCGTCGACGCCGTTGTGTTGGCCCCGCCAGAATACCATCAGCAGACCTTCGCGGAAGCGTTCAACCAGCAATATGTCGAGCAGGGTTCCATCGCAGCAGTCAATCTGGATGCTGCCAGCAATGGCGCGAAACTGTTCATCGCCCGCAGGGCCTTGCAGTCCTTGCGCGCAGGCGACGTAGTCAACCTGGGCATCGGTCTTCCGGAAGCTGTGGCCCGGGTGGCGAGGCAACAGGGGCGCCTGGATGAGTTCACTCTGACTCTCGAGTCCGGGCCTATCGGAGGGATTCCGGCTGGCGGACTGAGCTTTGGCGCAGCCGCATTGCCCATGGCGGTCATCGACGAGCCATCCATGTTTGATTTTTGCAACGGAGGCGGACTGGATGTCGCCGTATTGAGCATGGCCGAGTGCGACAGGCACGGCAATGTGAACGTGAGCAGTTTCGGCGGCAAGCTCGCCGGCGCCGGCGGGTTCATCGACATCTCGCAAAACACCAAGCGTCTGGTCTTTGGCGGCTCTTTCACCGCTGGCGGATTGGATGTGGCGTTCGAAGACGACCAGCTAAAGATCGTAAAAGAAGGTCACGTGCGAAAGCTCGTAGACGAAGTGGAGCAGGTTACGTTCAATGGGGCAAGGGCGTTCGCGGCGGGACAGCAAGTTCTATATGTCACCGAAAGATGTGTTTTCGAGCTCGTGCAGGGTGGGCTGGAACTGATCGAGATAGCTCCCGGGGTGGATGTGGAGAAGCATGTGGTGAATCAGATGGGATTTAAGCCGATCATTCGGAAGTCGCCGCGAGTGATGTCCCCCGACCTTTTCCGGCCGAGTCTGTGAGCCAAAGCGGCGCCCATCCGGATCATGGTTTGGGTGTGGGAACGAACAGGATAGATCGCCTCGTCAGCCTATGGCGGAAGGTCAGGCGAACAGCTCCTGCGCCCGCCGCAGCCGGCGCACCACATCCACACCGTTACGGCACTGAACCGAGCACACCGCGCAATCGCCGCAGTTCACGCTCTGGATGGCGGCGGGCAGTTTAAGGAAGTGCTCCCGTCCCAGCGCGAACTGGCCGTAGCCCTCGGCATAGGTGACATAGCGCAGCATGTCGGTCACTGGCAGGCCCTTGCTGCACTGGCCCTCACATCCGTAGCACATGCGGCAATAGTCCGGCCGGATCTGATCCAGCCGTGCGGCGAGAACGCGCTCCTCGGCCGGCCCCAATGTGCCCGTCATGGCCTGGAAGTTCATTTCGAGTTGTTCCATGTCGGTCATGCTCGGAATTGCCGTCGCGAAATACGGCTTCCGGATGGCCCATTTCAAAGCCGCCAGGCCGGCCATCGGACGCTGCATCTGGACCGTCGGATTTTTCGTCTTCAGCCCGCCTGCCATCACCTTCATCGCCACCAGACCCAGCCCGGCCTTGTGGATGCGCTCAAAAGTGGCGTCGCGCGTGTCGCCCATCGTGAAGTTGTAGGTGGACAGCACGACTTCGATCTTGCCGATCTCCAGAATGCGATCCACCATGTCGTTGGGTGAATGCGTGCTCAGCCCGATGTGGCGGATTTTGCCTTGCTGTTTGGCTTTAACCCAGGCCTCTACGAGCTCGTCCGGCACCTGGGCCGGTTTGTCTTTGCTGTGGATGTACCAGATATCCAGGTAATCGGTGCCCAGCTCCTTCAGGCTGGTCTCGAGTTCCGCGGTCGCCTCGGCGGCCGTCTTGGCTTCGGACTTGCTCGACAGGATGATTTCTTTGCGCCGGCTCTTCAACGCCGCACCCACCATGCGCTCGTTGTTGCCGTTCTGATAGCCGCGAGCGGTATCGAAATAGGTGACGCCCATTTCGAGGGCGCGGGCGATCACGCTGGGGTCTGAGGTGATCATGGAGCCGAAACCCACCGTCGTCACCCTCAACCCGGTCTTGCCCAGCACACGATAGCTCACCTGATTGCTTTCTGCCGAGGCGGCCGCCACGGGCATTACCGCCGCGGCGGGCAGTGCGGCCGCAGCCGCCAGGAAACTTCTTCGCGACGGTTCGAATCCCATATCCAATCTCCTCAGTTTGAGCTCTCAATCTCTTTTTACCGCGGCCGGGGCGGTTGTGGGAAGCCACTGAAACTTCGGTTCCACCCTGGTTACCAGGACAGCTCCTCGGTTGCTAACCAGGATTCCGGCTTGACTTCATGCCCTTCACTGATCATACGTCTCACAGCTCTTCCATGCGATCGCCACCGGCGTTCCGCGGCGAGACGGTTACGCCTGGAAGCGCAGATTTGCCCGAATACTGTTCATTTAACTATCCTGACGTGTTTGAGAACTTCGATGCGCCGTGTGCGCTGCCGCCTCCGGGGGTCACAGACTGTAGTTGTTCATCTTCCGCTTCACTCCGCGGAAGTTGACCCGGTTTCTGCTGCAGACGACGCACTCTTGGAGGATCTCGTCGAGGATCGTTTCATGCAAGGCTGTCCTCTGGCGAGGGGGAAATAGTAACGGAACGATGGCGCGGTTGGTCTGCGCTAACGCTTCGCGCACTTTCCCGGCGGGGAAGAACTTGGCGATGACTTCAAGACTGACTTAGCCGGCGATCCGAATCCCGCCAGGCAAGAACGCAACGGTACGAGCCATTCCCGGGGCCTCCAGCCCCGGACAGAAGGACACCTTGGTGTTGTTAAGTGAACAGTATTGGAGTTAGCGGTATGAGAATGACCGGACCGTCGTGGGGCAGACTTCAGTCTGCAGACCGGCTTCAGCCGGTCTATCCGGCAAGTATTGCGGGGCTGAAGCCCCGGGCGGAATGAACTCTGCCCCACGGCTCGGACCGTGGCTTTCGCGCGAGCCGCGTTACCCTGCCCGTAGTTCCCAGTGCGCGAACTGCGCCGCCCTGCAGCATGTCCAGCGTGGTTACCGCTAACGCGGCAATGCGGGCCGGTCTGGAGACTGGCGTTCCGAGGGAAAGACTCAGTAGCTGAGCGTGCCAGTGCGAGGCGTTTCTTCCTCGTTCGGCAGGTAGATGGCCTTGCACTTCTCGCAGCGGTAAAGTTCGGCGTCTTTGCCGTACAGCTTCTGCAACTCCTCGCCGAAGAAAAACCAGCGTTTGAGGTGGCCGACGCAGAGCTTGCCCTTGGCGTCCTTCAGGCTGCAAGCCCGCATGCGCGGAGCGCGCTTGCGAATCTTCGTCCCATCGCTCAGTTCGCCAACGTCGACGGCCTGAGGGATGTCTCTGGTGGCCTCAGCATACTTAGGATTCGCCATGGCTGCTCGCTAAACAGTATTGTTTCACACGCCCGCGTCCGGAATCCAGACGTCAGGCCGCCCGCCGCTCACCGAACGGCAGCCAGCGCCGGCGTTTCGTCGAGTCCGTCAAGGGTCAGCGATCCCGCTCCGCCGATTCAGCGGCGAGACAGGCCGGGATCCCTGCCCGGTAGGATGCATATCGCAGACGGACGCCGAGCAGGCGGACGACCGCACGGCCATCCACGCGGCGATTATTCCGGAGCGTCGCGCTGACCGAGTCCGGTGGCGCCGGCTCGGGCATGGGTAGCCCGGTCAGGGCCGAGACGAAGCGGCAGATCTCCAGGCTGGTGCAGGGCTCCTCGTCGGCCACGGGCCACGCACCGGCCTGCTCGGAGACTAAGGCTGCGCGGGCAAGTACCGCCAGGTCCTCGACGTGGATGCGGCTGATGAACCTCGTGCCATCGCCGGGCAGGCGGAACGTTCCCCGCCGCATGGACTCGTGGACCCCACGGCCCGGGCCATAGATGGCGGCGGGACGCAGGATCATCGAGGTCCAAGGGCCGGCCTGGACGACGCGCTCGGCTTCCACGCGCAATTGCTCGCGGGGAGCGCGTGGGGCCTGGAGTGTCCTTTCATCTACGTGGATCTGTCCGCCGTAGACACCCGTTGTCGAAAGGTAGATGACGCGCGCGGGCTTCCGGCCGAGCGCTTCGAGCAGGCGGGTCGTCGAATCCTCCCAGCCTCCGGTCCTGCCAGCGACGAGAGGCACGGAGTGCAATACTCGAATTCCCTCCGGGACAGCGGCTCCAGTGCAAATCAGAGAGGCCGGATCGTCGAGGTCGAGGCGCAAGCTTATGACACCCGGCAGCGCGAGCCGCTCCGGGTGCCGGGAGGTCGCCCAGACTGCATGTCCCTCGGCGGCCAGGCCCGCAGCCACGCGGCTGCCAGTGAACCCGCAGCCCAGGATCAGGATGTTCATGCAGTCACCCCGCGGTGCCGCCCGCATAGAAAGAAATGGACCATTGCATCCGAAATGCCGTGGGCGTTAAATAGAGTGGTCCTCCCTAAGGTGCCTGCCGATGAAGTGGAGCGCATGGATTTGTGTGTCCTGTCTGGCGCGCGCACTGGCCATCCTGCTCGTGCTGCCGATCCTGCTGCGAACATAGCCTTTGCCGCGCGGCGCTTCCGATTAACAAGTCCGATCCTGGTCAAAGGGGTTTCCTGCGTTCAGCCGGACCGGTGCTTCCATCGTACCGGGCGCTGATGTCAGCGGAAGGTCCGCAGTTCGGGACTCTCCAGGTGCGCGGTCCAGTTGAAGGCGAACAGGCGGGGTTGGTCCTGGTTCACACTCAGGATCGTGATGTTGGAATTGAGGGCGGCTCCGGCGAGCTCCATCATGTCGCCGGCTTTCAACGGCAGCGCCAGCCCCATCGCGATGGCGACGGGCGTCGCCGAGGTGAATACCGCCACGCGCCGGCCGGACCGCGCCGTCGCGAGAGGCTCCTCGGCGGCAGCGTGGACGCGCGCGACGAATCCGGCCCACGACTCGCCATCGGAGGCGTAGCGGCCCGCTACCCAGGCCTGGACGACCGCCGCATCCGCGGGGGTCCAATGGCGGTGAATCCCCGCATCGCCGGAGTCGATGGGCTGCCGCAGGGCCTGAAAGTGGCTGCGGAAGACCGGATCGTCGGCGGCCATGCGAGGCGCGACGGACTCATACACGGCATCGAGATCGAACTCGTTCCAGCGCTGATCCGTGCGTGCTTCCGGTTGCGGCAAGCCCGCTTTGGCCATTGTCTCGAGGACGGTTGCGGCGGTCTCCTGCTGGCGGCGCAGCCCGCCGCACCAGACCTCGTCGAAGCGCACGCCCTCCCGTGCCAGCCAGGCTCCCAGCGCGCGAGCCTGCGCCTGCCCGAGGCTCGAAAGGCGATCGTATTCATTGCGGGTTCCCGCCTGTCCGTGGCGGATGAGGTAAAGCAGATTCACGAAGGACAGAGTACCAGACACACGAAAAGGGAGCCTTTGCGGGCTCCCTTTCGCGAAATACTTCGGGCTGCCGGATCCCTAGAGCGGTTCGGGGAAACGCAGGTTTGATTTGCCGATGGCTCTCGCGAGAATTTCCACTGCTTCCGGCTCTTTCACGCTTCTGGACGTCGCCAATTCCGCGACGATCATAACGCGCGCCCGATCCAACATTTTCTTCTCCCGGAAGGAGAGAGGCTTGTGGGACTGGATGGCCGCCAGCGACTTCAACACCTCGGCGATTTCCTGGAGGCTTCCGCTCTGCATCTTGGCGGAATTCTCCTTGAATCGGTCCTTCCAGTCTGAACTGGACTTGCACTCGCCACAGGCGAGGAAGCCTAGCATTCGAGCGATCTCACCATTGCGTGTAACCTTCCTAAGTCCCACCTGCTCAACGTGGGAGAAAGGAACCATGACGGTGAGGCTGTTGTATGAGAGCCGTAACAGATAAAAACGCTCAGACTGAACGCCGAAAGACCGCGAACTGATGTTCTCGATCGTGCCCACACCGTGGTTGGGGTAAACCACTTTTTCGCCAACTTGAAAGGTCATGCACGGACCTCGTTACACCGTTACACTTTTAGGCAGTTGCACGTATCGTTCAAATTAAATGAATCGTCGTGCAAGCTGAATTCATTGTGGTGTGTTCTGACGAAACCGTCAAGCTGTTTCTTTTCAGCATTATAAAGACTTAATCTTACTCGGGCAGGCTACCTCTGCCCAGGCCAGTTTCAGATCTCCAAATCCGAAAAAACGCAAGATAACACGTGGCTTAGGTGCTACAATGGCCAGCCATTCCCCGATCTTCGCCCGCGCTCAGGCCTTGTCGAACAGGTCGCGCACGAACGCCAGATTACGCTTCATATCGTCGGGCACGGAGTGGGACGGTGAATCGGTCTCAAGATTGGCGAACCCGTTGAACCCGAGAGCGGCGATGGTGCGCATCACCTCGGGGAAGTCGATCTTGCCTTCACCGAGGTAGTGCGGGTTGTCTTTCAGGTGGAACTGGCAGATGCGCTTCGCGCCCAGCCACTTCATTTCCTTGATGATGTCGAACCCGCCGCCGGTCGAGTTGCCGACATCGTAGTAGACCTTTACGGAATCACTCTTTGCGCGATCCAGGATGCGGACGTTGTCCTCGGCGGAGTTCGTGTTTTCGAGGCCGAGAATCACCTGGCTCTTGCCCGCTTCGGGACCGATTTCCTTCAGGAAGTCGCCGACGTAGTCCATCTCCTCGTGCGTCGTGAGAGCCCCGCGTCCGAAGAAGGGGAGCAGCACCACTTTGGCGTTGAGCTTCCGCGTGATGGGAATCGAGTCGGCCACCCATTTCTGTCCGAGTTTGTCGCTCTTCAGGTAATTCGTATGCAGGATGTCCAGGCAGGTACCGGCCGCGGCGATGCGGTGCTTTTTCAGCTCGTTCAGGTATTGCTGCTGGAGCGCTTCGTCGGCCAGCGGCAATTTGTCGCCGCCCGGCTTCCTGCCAAGGCTGATCTGCACGCCGGCGAAACCGAGCGAGGCGGCCAGCGCCACCGCTTCCGTCTTGCCGGAGAGGTTGAGGTTCCAGTCGGTTACGCCGAACTTGAGTTTCGACTTAGCCGCGAAAAGCGGGGTCGCGGCGAGCGCGGTGGCGCCGTAAATGAACTGTCTGCGAGTGTGTGTGGAAGAAAACGTCATGGCTTTGATTCCTCGAGTCGAACGGGCGGTATGTCCTGGCTGTTGATTTTCTCACCAAAAGAGCTCTGGTGCGCCTCAATTGTGGCGACCCTCGATAGACCGCTCACTTCGAGCGAGCAGGAGGGCGTATCCCATCTGGCGTGGAGGCGGCCCGGCGCCTCGTCTATGTGGCAGGGCCAGGCACTCGGGTCCAAAGGTTGTCCCGACAGCGCCAGCGTGAAGACGACCCATGCCTCACCCGTGTTCGCCCAGCGCACCGGGCCAGCGGGCTCGGGTGGTTTGAAATCTACTGTGTAGGTGGCGGTGCGGCTCGTACTCGATCCTTCGAGGTGCAGGGATCGCGACTGGAAGCGGCCGCCGCGCAGTTGAAAGGCGGCATGAATATCTCCTCCTCCGATACTTCCGGTGTCGCCCTCTTTCCGGAAGGAAAACCCCTCGGCCAGACCCTCAAAGGTGAGTTCGAGGAACAGGCGGCCGCATGGGAACTCCCCGTTCCGGATCGGGTCGAGCGTCGGATGACGGTCGCCGCCCGGCGAGCGGAAGTTCACGAGTCCGAGCAGGTTGCCATCCTGCTGTACGGTCCACAACAGCCCCGACGCGAAGTCGTATCCATCCTTGATCATCCGCAACCGGACGATGCGCGCCGGACGCTCAGGGCCGCCGAAGTAAGCGAGCAGAGGGCGGCTCTGCACCCAGAAATCGCCCTGATTAACGCTGCCGAGCGAGAAGTCGCGGCCGACGAAAGTGGCTCCTTGCACCGGGCGGCACGACGTTCCGGCCACACGGCCCGCTTGCGGCGCAAGAAATGCCTCGCGGCGAAAGTACGAGGAGGATTGCAGGAATGCGCCCGTCAGTTGCTCCGGGCAGCGGAAGTCGTGGATGGCGGTGTCCAGGTCTCCGTACTGGCCGCGCAGAGCGGGATTGGCGAGTCCCAGCCGTCCGCCCAGGGATTTCTCCAGCCAGAAGGGCTCGCCCAGATCGGTCTCGTAACAGCGGCTCATGGGACCGGCAAACTGTTTCCGGAAACCGTCCCAGTGGCGCGCCAGGTGCAGCCAGAGCAGCCCCTCGATTCGCGCGGCGCCATCGCGCACGGGACCCGGCCGCAGGTACATGCACATGCGCGTCAGCTCGGTCAGAGTCACCTCCGCATAGACCGGACTGTTGTACTCGGCGAAGCTGCCGCTTTCTCCGATGTACGCCTCGATGCGGGCCATGCGCTGTCTGGCGTACTCCGGGAGATCGGCCAGGCCCAGGCGTTCAGCGGCGGCGGCGCAGACGAATGTGCCTTTCACGGCGATGTCTGTGTAGTTCGTCGTGACATCTCTGCGCTGCACGGACAGCACCGCGTAGTGGATCGAGTCGCGAATCCGGCCCCGCAGGCCCGCCTCCAGCCGGTCGCCGTGGCGGATGTCGACCAGCAACAGCGTGCCGCCCAGGAAGTCGGCCCAGTTCCAGTCGGCCTCGGCCATTTTGGCGGGCGGCTCTTCGAGGTAGTAGCCCCAGAGGCCATACCACTTGCTCGCCGGATCGGTATCCTGCAGTGCGCAGACGCGATTCAGGATCTGCTCGGCGCGCACGAGACCGGTCTTCGCGCCCAACTCCAGCAGCGCCAGAGCATAATCCGCCGAGGCGCGCAGATCATGGACGCGGCCCTCGCGCAGCTTCGTATGGTAGCGGTAGCCCGGCCCGAAGAGGCGGGTGACCAGCGCCTCCTTCTCGTCAAAGCGCGGCGCTTCCGTCGAGGCCGCCTTTTCGATCAGAATACGATCCCACGCGGCGGGCCAGCCGGACACCTCTTTGTCGCGGCCGCAGCCGGCAGCGGCCAGCACCGAACTTCCGATCCACGCCCGGCGTGTCAGCATGAAGCGCCGCGCTTTACTGCCTGCCTGCGTCGTCTTCTGAATAAGAGACGCGCCAGGTTGGGTGGCGATTCAGATTGAAGAAGCGATGCGCGCGGCGCCGGCTTGACGCCGCCAGCAGGCTCCGTTGCCACGCGCACAATTGCCCGGAAGGCACAGGGCATGGCCTCATCATAGCCGTTACATCGCCAGCTTTTCAGCCCAGTAGAGCTTCCTCTCCTTCAGCAGATCCTTGACCGCGAGGGGCAGCACGTCTTCCTTCAACGCCTCGAGAATCACGTACTCGAAGGCCGCCTCGCCCAGTTTGTTCCATTCCTCTTGGAGTGCCCGGTCCAGGTGCCTGCCCGAGTTCAAGGTCATCCAAAGCCCGTTCTTCGTCGTGTCCAGGTTCGGAGACGAGCCCGCCCAGCAGCGCCCGCTAGCCATCAGACGCACCCCATAGATCCCGGGCCGCGGCTTGCGCTCCTTGTAGGCCCGGATCGCCGCTTTACGTTCTTCCGATGAAAGCATAGATGTTCTACTCCGGTCCCGTCTTTGAAAGCCGGGCCCCATATTTGGCGAAAAAGCCACGCGGGGCGGACCTGCAGTTCCGGAAATCATCTGACTGAGCAGGCCCTTAGCGGTCGCGGCCGGTCACAAGGTCGGTAGCCGCCATCAACGCTTTCTGGGCGGGAGAGTCAGGTATTCCCGCGAGCAGCGCGCGCGACTTCTCTGTAAACTCGCGGGCACGTTCGCGGGCTCGCTCGACGCCCTTGTAGCGGTCGACGAGCTTGCGGATCTCGCTGAACGGCACGTGCTCGTAACTGGAATCGGCGAGGACGCGCTCGACCAACTTGCGCTCGGTGGGCGTCGCCTCGGCCAGCGCGTAGATCAGAGGCAGGGTCACTTTGCCTTCGTGCAGATCGTTTCCGACGGGTTTGCCCAGCACCGACTCGCGCGAGGTGAAGTCCAGGATGTCGTCGACGAGTTGGAAAGCCATGCCCAGGTTCCAGCCGAAATCGCCCAGCCGGACCTGCTCCGAATCGCTCGCGCCGCCGATGATCGCACCCAGGCGCGTACAGGCCGAGAACAGGCTGGCCGTCTTACGGTCGATCAGCTCCATCGAGTCGGCTTCGGTGACGTCGAGCTTGCCGATCCAGCCCAACTGCAGTAACTCTCCATCGACCATCTGTTGGGTGAGGGAGATGAGCAAGTCGAGAATCTCGAAACTCCGCAGCCGCAGCGTGAGCTGAAAGGCCTGCATGTAGAGCCAATCGCCCGCGAGCACCGAGCGCTGGTTGCCCCAGACGATGTTGGCGGCGGGCTTGCCGCGGCGGGTCTGGGCGTCGTCGATCACATCGTCATGAATCAACGTGGCGGTGTGGATCAGCTCGACGATCGAGGCCAGCCGGATCGCGTCCGCGGTCGGCTCCTGGTAGAGCCGGCAGGCGACCAGCAGGAGGATGGGCCGCAGGCGTTTGCCGCCGTTGCCCTCCAGGTGCTGCGCTATGCCGGAGACAGCTTCGATGTTGCCGACCGAGGCCAGGCGCAGTTCCGCTTCCATCTTCTCGAGGTCACCCGAGACGAGGCCGAGAATCTCGCGCGCTGTCAAAGCGGTACCCAGCTTGCCAAGGCCCATCGAATGCGTCCAGTTTATCGGGCTTTCATCGTCGTCCGCAAACAAAGCCGTTTCCAGTTGGAGGTCGTCGCGTCGGCCACCTCATCCAAAGATAGTCCCTTAACCTCGGCGACTTTGCGAGCTGTTTCCACCACAAAGGCCGGTTCGTTGCGTTTTCCTCTCCGCGGGACCGGCGCCAGGTATGGCGCGTCGGTCTCTACCAGCAAGCGGTCGAGCGGCGTGCGGCGGACGGCCTCGCGCAGGTCTTCGGCCTTTGGAAAAGTGATGATGCCGGAATAACTCAGCAGAAAGCCCAGGGCGAGCGCTTCCCCGGCTTCGGCGGGGCTACCGGAAAAACAGTGAAAGATGCCGCCGGGCTCCCCGGTGCCGGGCCAATGTTCGCGCAGCAGGGCGACGGTGTCTGCCCAAGCCTCTCGGGTGTGGATGGCGATAGGCAGGTTGGCCTCGCGGGCGATCCGCAACTGCCGGGCGAACACCGCCCGCTGCGTTTCGCGCGGCGAGAAATCGTAGTGGTAGTCGAGACCGATTTCCGCGATCGCGATCACTTTGGGATGCGCGGTCAACGCGATCAGCGCCTCCCAGGTAGACTCGTCCGCCTTCGACGCGTCGTGCGGGTGGACGCCGACGGTCGCGTACAGGAAGTCGTACTTTTCAGCCAGCCGTATGCCCGCGCTCAGGTCGGGCGGGCCGTCGCCGCTGCCGATGGCGACCATGATCTCGACGCCCGCGTCGCGGGCGCGTTGAATGGCCGCATCACGATCTTCGTCGAAGACCTGCGCGTCGAGATGGCAATGCGAGTCGATCAGGTTCATTTCAATCGGGCGCCAACCGGCACGTCTTCGAGGAAGCCCGCCAGCACGGGCGAGGTGTTTTCGAGCGAGGCCGCGACGATCATCCCATTACTCATGATTCCGCGCAGCTTGCGCGGTTGCAGATTTGCGACGATCACCACTTTGCGTCCAACGAGTTGCTCGGGCGTGTAGGCTTTGGCGATGCCCGCGACGATGGTGCGCGGCTCGCGCTCAGCGACGTCCATGGTGAGCTTCAGCAGCTTGTCGGCCTTCTCCACCTTCTCGGCGGTCAGGATTCGGGCGACGCGGAGGTCGACCTTGGCGAAGTCGTCGAACTCGATCTGCGGCGCGACCGGCGTAATGCCCTCGGGCGCCGTCCATTCAGCGGGCGTCGACGCTACTTCGGGCGCGGTCTTGCCCAGCAGGGCATTCTGCCGCGCGACTTCCACCACCTCAAGCTCGTTCATCTTCTCCACGGTCTCTTTCAGATCGAGACGCGGGAAGAGTTGCGCGGCCTCTCCTACAGCCTGTCCGGCCGCGAGCCCGCCCCACTCCAGCCTGTCAATGCGCTCGTCAAGCAGAGCCGTCGTCATACCGAGCTGCGCCCAGATCTTTTCGGTGATCTCGGGCAGCACCGGCTTCAACAGGATGGAGACGATTCGCAGCGTCTCGGCCGACGAGTAGAGGATCTCGTCGAGGCGCGCCTGCGACTCGGCGTCTTCTTGCTTCGAGAGGTTCCACGGCTGGTACTGCACGATGGCGCGATCGACAAACGTCAGCAGTGCCCAGACCTGTTCGAGCGCGCGGTGGAATTCGAAGCGGTCGAAGGAATCGCAGTAGGCAGCCGCGGTTTTCGTCGCTTCATCCGCGATGGCCGCCGCACCCCTGGCGGCACCGTTGGCTGCCGGGATCTTGCCGCCTCGATACTGACGGATCATCGCCGTCGTCCGGCTGAGCAAATTACCGAGTCCGTTGGCGAGATCGGAGTTGTAACGTCCCACCAGCGCGTCGAAGCTGAAATTGCCGTCGCCGCCGAACGGGATCTCGCGGAACAGGAAATAGCGCAGCGGGTCGGCGCCCATCACCTGGCGGATCGGTTCGGGCCGCACGATGTTGCCCTTCGACTTGGACATCTTGTCGTTGTCGAACAGCAGCCAGCCGTGCGCGAAAATGCGCTTCGGCAATTCCCAGCCCGCGGCCTTTAGAAACGCCGGCCAGTAAATGGCGTGGAAGCGGATGATCTCCTTGCCCACCAGGTGCAGGTCGGCGGGCCACAGTCCTTCGCCTTCGACGGCGGTCCAGTAGGTCATCAGAGCGTCGAACCACACGTAGAAGACATGGCCCGGCTCGTCCGGCACAGGGATGCCCCACGTAATGGTCGTGCGCGAAATCGAAAGATCCTTGAGATCGTTTTTCAGGAACGCGAGGATCTCGTTGCGCCGGATTTCGGGCTGAATGAATTCTGGGTGCTTTTCAAAGTGATCTAGTAGGAATTCCTTGAACGCTGAAAGCTTGAAGTACAGGTTTTCTTCGGTGACTGTCTCGGTCGGACGGCCGCACTCCGGGCACGGATCGCCGGGCTGCGCGTCGTTGACGTACAGCTCGTCGAACATGCAGTACTGGCCCGTGTAGCTGCCCTTGTAGATGTAGCCGTTCTTCTTGCAGGCGGAATACAGCTTGCCGACCGCGGCGGCCTGGCGCGGATCGGTGGTGCGCAGGAAGCGATCGATGTGCAGACCGAGCTTTTCCCACTGCGTGCGGAACTCTTCCGAGATTGTCGCGGTGTACTGCTCGGGCGTCTGGCCCATCTTTTCGGCGGCGCGCTGGACCTTCTGGCCGTGCTCGTCCGTGCCGGACGTGAGTACGGCGCGGTAGCCGGTCATCCGCTTGTACGTGCGGATCATGTCCGCCGCGAACGTCGTATACGTGTGGCCGATGTGCGGCGCGGCGTTGACGTAATAAATGGGCGTCGTCAGGTAAAACTTCGGAGCGTTCTCATCCAGCATTATTTGCTACTCGCTTTCCAGACCAGCGTCGCGACGGAGAGTATTTCTTTGAGCGGCACACCCGTCTTGAGCGCCAGTTCGCGGCAGTCGTCGTACTCGGGCGACGCGCCAAACTCGCCGACCTTCACGCGGACCGGTCCGAAGGGCGTCTCCACGGTTTCGAAGCCGCGCGATTGCACGCGCCGTTCCGCTTCGTAGACACGCAGCCCGAGCGTGGTCGTCTCCTGGAAGATGATCGCCGCCAGTGCTTCACGCGTTTCCGGCGTCGCGATCACGCGCAGCAGGCTGCCCGGGCGTTGCTTCTTCATCAGCAGAGGCGACAGCGTCACGTCGAGCGCGCCCGCCGCGAACAGGCGTTCCATCGCATAGCCGAGCACCTGTGGGGAGCAGTCGTCGATGTTCGCTTCGAGCACGCTGACGGCCGTCATCTCAAGCGCGCCGCTCGCCTCGCCGACGATGACGCGCAGCACGTTCGCCATCTCGGGGAAGTCCTTAGTGCCCGCGCCGAAGCCTTGAGACGAAATGAGCATCGGCGGGAAAGCGCCAAAGCCGGCCGAGAGCGCGGCCATCAACGCCGCGCCGGTGGGCGTGGTCAATTCCGTCTCCGGCCCGCGCGCATAGGCGGGGATGCCGGTGAGCAACAACGCCGTCGCGGGCGTGGGCACGGGCATGGTGCCGTGATCGGCCTCGACCGTGCCGGAGCCGGTGTTGATCGGCGAGCAGTGCATGCTCTCGATGCCGAGCAGTTCCAGCGCGTAGCAGGCGCCCGCGATGTCGCAGATGGAATCCACCGCGCCGACTTCGTGGAAATGCACCTTCTCGATGGGCACGCCGTGGACCTGCGCTTCCGCCGCTCCCAGCACTTCGAAAACGTGGACCGCGTTCGACTTGGCCGTCTCCGGCAGCGCCGAGGCTTCGATCATTTTGACGATGTGCGGGAGGTGGCGGTGCTTATGCTCGTGCTCGAATTCGACGTTGAATTTCGAAGCGGCGATGCCGTGGCGCTTGACGCGTTCCACGGAGAAGCGTGCTCCGGTGCCGAGCGAGTCGAGCCCAGCGAAAAGTGTCTCGGCCGGCGCGCCCGCGTCGATGAGGGCCGCGACGGTCATGTCGCCGGCGATGCCGGAGAACGCGTCGAAATGGGCAATTTTCATGTTTCTTAAATCCCGTCCCGCCAATTGCGAGGGTGGCTAGCCGAATGGGCCGCACTGTGTTTAGATTGCACCAGGGCGGCCGCTCCTCGCGTCCCCAGCGCCCAATTCTTAATTGTCGCCCGTAAGGGGTCCGGCGCACCACTCGGCACCCGTTTGCGGTCCATTCAGAACGGAGCCTCGATCACGCCTGGGATCGCCGATCTCCAGATCGGCTCCATCCGGCTCACACTCCGGCGAGGGGCAACTGCGGGCAGGCTGCCGGGCGCACGAATGCGCAATGGAGTTGCTGCTCACGCGGGCGATCAGAGCCGATCTGGAGATCGGCGTTCCCAGGGCGCTGCGACCGTGAGGGAGCAGTGGGTTCGAGGCCTGGTGCCCCTTTTCGCTCTTGCAACGGCGGGTTGTCCTGCCGTGCCGATGATAGGATGACAACGATCCTGACGGACTGAAAGGCCAATCCATGTCTCTGTCTTCCCGTTTTAACAATGGCGCCGCGTTCGTCGCCTTCTTGCTCGCCCTGAGCATGGGAGCGGCCCGCGCGGCCGAGTCAAGCGCCGCGATTCTCACGCCGAAACCCGGCCCGGCGCCCAAAATCAATGGGCCCGCGGCGTATGGCGCGCGACCCGGCCGGCCGTTTCTCTATCGCATCCCCTGTACCGGCGTGCGTCCCATTCGCTTCTCGGCTAAGGGATTGCCTGCGCCGTTGCATCTCGATCCCTCCACGGGAATCGTCAGTGGCCAAACGCCGGAGAAGGCAGGCGAGTACGCCGTAGAGTTGCACGCCGCCAACCAGCACGGCAAGACCGCCCGCCGATTCAAGATAGTCGTGGGCGAAACCATCGCCCTGACGCCGCCGATGGGCTGGAACGATTGGTACACCCACTACGATCACGTCACAGACAAGCTCGTGCGCCAGGCTGCCGACGCGATGATCGCTTCGGGCATGGCGGATTATGGCTATCAGTTCGTCAACATCGACGACTGCTGGATGGTCAAGCCCGGCTCGGACAATCCGGAGTTGAACGGCGAACCGAGGGATGCCGAGGGCGCCATCCGGGCGAACGGCCGCTTCCCGAACATGCCTGCGCTCACCGCCTACATTCACGCGCGCGGGCTGAAGGCCGGCATCTACACCGGGCCGGGACCGCGGACCTGCGCGAATTTTACGGCCAGTTACCAGCACGAAGAGATCGACGCCCGGACCTTTGCGAAATGGGGCTTCGATTTTCTGAAATACGACTGGTGCTCATACACTGAAGTCGCCGGCGGGAAGACGCTGGCGGACTACAAGCGGCCTTACGAACTGATGGGCGGCATCCTGCCGAAGATGGATCGCGACATCGTCTTCAACCTCTGCCAGTACGGCATGGGCGACGTGTGGAACTGGGGCGGCGACGTGGGCGGCCACGCCTGGCGTACGACCGGCGATCTCGGCCTGGAGAAGAATTCGAGCCTTCCGGGATTCTACTCAGTCGGGTTCAAGAATGCCGGGCACGCCGAAGCGGCGCGTCCCGGCCGCTGGAACGATCCGGACTACATTCTGATCGGCTCCGTCGGCGACGCTTTCCACAACGATGCTCCGCCGTCGCCGACC